>Ga0182041_10001474_pt1 | contig 11890 bp, 10 predicted proteins | sample flu12Cox44000178_FD_125967 | JGI IMG/M metagenome (GOLD analysis project Ga0182041, IMG submission 125967) | Lab enrichment of tropical soil microbial communities from Luquillo Experimental Forest, Puerto Rico - flux8day.12C.oxic.44.000.178 | ecosystem: Environmental > Terrestrial > Soil >...
CGTCGAGGAAGGCGCGCGGTTCAGTGATGCAGATCACGTCGGCGCCTTGGGCAGTGAGATCGGCACTCGACGGTACGTCGTCGAGGTAGCGCAGGCTGCCGTTCGGCAAGCGCATCGCGCGCGAGCGGAACATGCCGGGATGCGCGTAATAGGGCACGACACGTTGGCCGTTGCGCGAGCGAATCGCGTTGAGCGCTAAGAACATCGCACCCGAATGGTCCCAATGCCCGTGCGAGAGGACGATGCTCTCGACCTGGCCAAGATCGGCGCCGAGCCTCGCCGTGTTGCGCTCGAAGGCGAAATCTTCCGGGCCGCTGTCAAACAGCACGCTGTGCCGCTTATCGCCGCGCGTGGCAGTAAGCAACACGGAGAAGCCGTGTACTGCACAGCAAAAGACAGCGGCCGGACGAGGCACGCAAGCCCCGGCGCGTCGCGAAGGCAAATTCGTTCTCGACATTGGATGGCGTCGTCGACATTACGTCGGTCGCGTTGTCGACGAGGACCTGAATCTCGACTTTATCGACAGGCTGCAGCTTGGCCATACGCCCTACTGCGGCTCCATGCCGGAAACCTTCACCACTTCGTTGGCATCGACGCGATCGGTGACGATCTCCTTGGCGAATTCCTCCGGCGAGTTGATCGCCGGCACCTGGCCGCGCGTGATCACAAACTTGTCGACGAACTCTTTGTCCTCGAAGGCGCGCCTCACCTCAGCGTTGAGCCGGTCGATGATCGGCTTCGGCGTGCCGGAGGGGGCAAACAGCCCATACCAGGTCTGCGACGGCGCGCCCCTGTAGCCAAGATCGGCGAGCGTCGGCACGTCCGGTAACTGCGGCGTGCGGATGTTGTTGACCAGAGCGAGCGCTGTCATCTTGCCCGCCTTGAGGTGCGCCTGCACGTTGCCGAGTCCAAACAGGCCGATTGGCGTGGTGCCGGAGAGAATGGCGGTGACCGCCTCGCCGCCGCCCTTGAATGGCACGCGGATCCAGTCGGCGCCCCTTTCTTTCTTGAGCGTGTCCATGTAAACGACACAGGGGATCGAGGCGGTAAGGTAGTTCAACGTACCCGGCTTCGATTTCGATGCCGCGACAAGCTCGTCCACCGTCTTCACGTTAAGCGAGGAATTCACCACTAGCACCTGGATCAGATGGAATAGGTTGACGATCGGGATGAGCCCCTTTTCTGGATCAAACGGCACCTGTTTGTAGAGGAACTGATTGTAGATCATCGTGTCGGCATTAATGATGCAGATGGTGTAGCCATCCGGCGCCGCTTCCTGGCAAAAACGCGCAGCGATGTTGCCGGCACCGCCCGGCTTGTTCTCGATGATCAGCGGCTGGCCAAGATAAGGCTGCATCTTCTCGTTGAGCGCGCGCATAAAGATGTCGCTGATGCCGCCGGCGCTCGAGGTCGTGAACACGCGGACCGGGCGAATGGGATAATTGTCGGCGAGAGCTTGCGTCGTAATGAGCGCCGCGCCGAGCGCGACGGCGGCCAGAAGCCATTTCATGAGTCCTCCCAGAGGTTCGGCAAATCTATGATTGCAATTTGCTTTTCACCAGCGCGCTGGCTTTACCGAGATCCATTTGCCCCGAGTACCTGCCGCGCAGAACCCCGATCACCTTGCCCATGTCCTTCATGCCGGCGGCACCGGTTTCCTTGATTGTGGTGTCAATCGCCGCGGTCATCTCGGCCTCCGACATCGGCTTGGGCAGGTAGGCGGAGATGATGCCGATCTCCTCCTGCTCCTGCTTCACCAGGTCTTCACGCCGGCCTTTCTGGTAGAGCTCGACCGATTCTTGGCGCTGCTTGATCATCTTCTGCAGGAGGCCGAGCACCTCGGCATCGCCGAGCGGCGGCTTGCCGGCGCCGCGCGCCTCGATATCGGCGTTCTTGAGGACGGAATTGACCATGCGCAACGTGGAGACCGCCCGCTCGTTCTTGGCTTTCATCGCCTCTTTCAAAGCGTTGTTGATGTCATCACGCAGCATGGGGAGCCCCTTTCCGCTTTTGTAATGCTGTCTGGGGGCGGCGCCGCGGCCCCTTGCTTCGCTCACTATAATACGCAACTAAGAGGCCATGACCCAGACGAAAACCGAACCCGCCGCCGGGACTTGGATAGAGCCCAAAGCCACGGCGCTCTTGGTGCTGGCCGACGGAACCGTGCTGGAGGGATTCGGCTTCGGCGCCATCGACCATGCGGTCGGCGAGGTCTGCTTCAATACTGCCATGACAGGCTACGAGGAAATACTCACCGATCCTTCTTACGCCGGGCAGATCATCACATTCACCTTCCCGCATATCGGCAACGTCGGCACCAACGAGGAAGATCTTGAAACGGTAAATATGGCGGCAGCGACCGGCGCCCGCGGCGTCATCTTCCACAGTGGCATAACCGAGCCGTCGAACTACCGCGCCACTCGTCACCTCAACGACTGGCTGAAGGCACGCGGTATCATCGGGCTTACTGGCATCGACACCCGCGCGCTGACCGCGCTGATCCGCGTCAACGGCATGCCGAACGCGGTGATTGCGCATTCCCCTGACGGAAAGTTCGATCTCGGCACGCTAAAGAAAGAGGCGCGCGAATGGCCCGGGCTTGTCGGCATGGACCTAGTGCCGATGGTGACCTCCGGCCAGCGCTTCATCTGGGACGAAACTCCGTGGCACCGGGACCGTGGATATGAGCGGCAGACCAATCCGGAATTCCACGTAGTTGCGGTCGACTACGGCATCAAACGTAACATCCTCCGCCTGCTCGCCGGCGTCGGCTGCAAGGTGACTGTGGTGCCGGCCAAGACCTCGGCAGAGGACATCATGGCACTGCAGCCGGACGGCGTGTTCCTATCGAATGGGCCTGGCGACCCAGCCGCGACCGGCGTGTACGCAGTGCCGGTGATCAAGAAGTTGATTGATTCAGGTACGCCGACCTTCGGCATCTGCCTCGGCCACCAAATGCTCGGCATCGCGGTCGGCGGCCGCACGATAAAGATGCACCAGGGCCATCACGGCGCCAATCATCCGGTCAAGGATCTGACTACCGGCAAGGTCGAGATCACCTCAATGAACCACGGCTTCGCGGTGGACAAGGATTCGCTGCCGAAGAACGTCGAGCAGACGCACGTGTCGCTGTTCGACGGCTCCAACTGCGGCATCGCGCTCAAGGACAAGCCGGTGTTTTCGGTGCAGTATCACCCCGAAGCTTCGCCCGGCCCGCGCGACAGCCATTATCTGTTCACGCGGTTCGTTGAAATGATGCGACACGCCAAGCGCAAGATCGCGTGAGGCGATGGCCGACTGGATTAATTTCTACGATCTGCGCCATTCGCTGATTTACGTGAATGCCCACCACCGCGACGTGCACTACCGCAAAATCGCCGAAGAACTGCGCGGCTACATCCCCTCGCTGTCGACGCGCGTGATGGACTACGGCTGCGGCGAGGCGACCTCGGCCGCCCTTGTCGCCTCGGCCTGCGCCGCGCTGACGCTAGTCGAGGCCGCGCCCAACCTGTACGCCGCGCTAAGCGCGCATTACGCCGGCAACAGCAAGATCACCGTGCTTACGCCCGAGCAGGCGTCGGCGCTGCCGGACCATTCGTTCGACCTGATCGTGCTGCATTCGGTGGCACAGTATTTGACCGGCGAGCAACTCAACGGCCTGCTGGAAACCTTCCGTAGATTGCTCATACCGGACGGCCTGCTACTCGTCGGCGACGTCGTGCGGCCCCGCTTTGCCGTGCCGGCTGCGGCCCTGTCGCTGCTACGTTTTTCGGCCGCCAACGGCTTCTTCTGGTCGGCGGTCGGCGGGCTGATCCGCATCTTTGTGTCGGATTATCTGCGGTTGAAGAAGACTGTCGGCTTGTCGCACTACGAACCGGGCGCGATGCTGGAGAAACTTCGGTGCGCCGGCTACGCCGCCGAACGCGCGCCTCGCAACGTCGGTCACAACCCCTGGCGCGTGACCTTCCTGGCGCGGCCGCTGAAAAGCCCGGCCGATAACGAAGCGCTGCGGGAAGTAACGCGGCGTTAGCCGCAATCACAAACGTGGTTCGATCGCAGGCCAGCTCACGGACTATCGGGGGCCTCTAAAATTCTTTGGCCCACCGATCAGTCCCATCCGCCCAGCACGCGACCAACCGGGTTGGCGATGCGGCCATTGGCGCGCTTGAGCGCGGCGATGCGTGCAATATCGTCCGCACTGAGCGCGAAGTCGAACACCATCAAGTTCTCGGCGATGCGCTGCGGCTTCGACGAAAACGGGATAGGAGCGACGTTCTGCTGCAGCAACCAGCGCAGCGCGACCTGTGCGACGGTGCGTCCGTGCTCGCCGGCGATCTGAGCGAGAACGGGGTCGCCGAACAAGCGGCCACGCCCAAGTGGACAGTAGGCAATGAAGACCAGCTTGTGCCGGCGCACTGCCGCCAAGAGTTTCGACTGATCGAGATACGGATGATATTCCGCTTGCAAGGCGACGAGGGGCTCAGGGCAGAGTCTGACCGCTGCATCGAGCAACGCGATGTTGAAATTGGCGACGCCGATGTGGCGGGCGAGCCCGCGCCTCTTGGCGTCGGCCAGCGCCGGCATGGTCTCACTTAGCGCTATCGCCGGATTGGGCCAGTGCACCAGCAGCAGATCGAGGTAGTCGACCCCGAGCGCGGCGAGGCTTTCGTCGACCGATTTGGCAAAGTCGGCCGGGCGAAGATTCTCGTGGCTGACCTTGGTGGTTAGGAAGATGTGCTGGCGCGGCAGGCCGGAGGCGCGCATCGCCTGACCGACCGCACTTTCCGTGCCGTATTTGCGCGCGGTGTCAATATGGCGGTAGCCGGCCTTGAGTGCGGCGAGCACTGTCTCCGCTGACATAGCGCCGGTCATCGGCGACGTGCCGAAGCCGACGGCAGGCATCTCCCCGGTTTCGCCGGAGAACGAAAAAGTGGCGGGGACGCTCATGGCCGGTCAGTCGGGGCACTAATAGCCGGCCTTCTCCGTCCACCGCAAATACCGCCCTCGCCCTTCCCTGCCCGTCGAATCTGGTCTAAAGACCCGCTCGCGCGGGGCGTTTCTCCCGCGGGGGGCGAAAGGACGCGGAAAGGCGCGCCCTTTTTTTGTGCCCAGTTTCTGATCGGTTATGCCCAAAAGAACCGACATTGAATCGATCTTGATCATTGGCGCCGGGCCGATCGTCATCGGCCAGGCCTGCGAGTTTGACTATTCCGGAACCCAGGCCTGCAAGGCACTGAAGGCCGAGGGCTATCGCCTCATTTTGGTCAATTCCAATCCGGCGACGATCATGACCGATCCGGATCTCGCCGACGCCACCTACCTCGAGCCGATCACGCCTGAAATCGTCGCCAAGATCATCGAAAAGGAACAGCCCGACGCGCTCCTACCGACCATGGGCGGACAGACCGCGCTCAACTGTGCGCTGTCGCTGCGCAAGATGGGCGTGCTCGACAGATTCGGCGTCAAGATGATCGGCGCCACCGCCGACGCCATCGACAAGGCTGAAGACCGCGAGCTGTTCCGCGAGGCGATGAAGAAGATCGGACTGCAGACGCCGCGCTCGCATCAGATCAAGACGCTGCCACAGGCCCTCGAAGCACTCGAGGACATCGGCCTGCCGACGGTCATCCGCCCGTCTTTTACGCTAGGCGGCACCGGCGGCGGCATCGCCTATAACAAGGCCGAATTCATCGACATCGTGGAACGCGGCATCGATGCCTCCCCGACCAGCGAAGTGCTGATCGAGGAATCGGTGCTGGGCTGGAAAGAATTCGAGATGGAGGTGGTGCGCGATAAAAAAGACAATTGCATCATTATCTGCTCGATCGAGAACGTCGATCCGATGGGCGTACATACTGGCGATTCGATCACCATCGCGCCGGCGCTCACGCTCACGGACAAGGAATACCAGATCATGCGCGACGCCTCGATCGCGGTGCTGCGCGAGATCGGGGTGGAGACCGGCGGCTCCAACGTCCAGTTCGCCGTCAACCCGGCCAACGGGCGGTTGGTGATCATCGAGATGAATCCACGGGTGTCACGTTCATCTGCGTTGGCGTCGAAGGCGACTGGCTTTCCCATCGCCAAGGTCGCGGCCAAGCTTGCGATCGGTTACACGCTCGATGAAATCGCCAACGACATCACCGGCGGCGCGACGCCGGCCTCATTCGAGCCGACCATCGACTATGTGGTCACCAAGATTCCGCGCTTCGCCTTCGAAAAATTCCCCGGCGCCGAGCCGGTGCTCACCACCTCGATGAAATCGGTCGGCGAGGCGATGGCGATCGGTCGTACCTTCCAGGAATCATTGCAGAAGGCACTGCGTTCGCTGGAGACCGGCCTCACCGGCCTCGACGAGATCACCATCGAGGGTTACGACCCGGCCATGGGCATCGACGACGCTGACAATAAAGCCGCGATCCGCGCCGCCCTCGGCACGCCGACGCCCGATCGGCTTTTGAAGATCGCGCAGGCGATGCGATACGGCGCCAGCGACGAGTTGATCTACAACGCCTGCCGAATCGACCTCTGGTTCCTCGCGCAAATCCGCGCTCTGGTCAAAACCGAGGCCGAAATCAAGGCCAAGGGCCTGCCCGCTACCGCCGGCGCGTTCCGATGGTTGAAGGCAAAAGGTTTTTCCGATCAGCGGCTCGCCAGGCTGACTGGCAACAAGGCCGACGAGGTCACGCAAAAACGCCGCGCGCTCGGCGTGCGGCCGGTGTTCAAGCGCATCGACACTTGCGCCGCCGAATTCGCATCGCCCACCGCCTATATGTATTCGACCTATGAGACGCCATTTGCCGGCACGGCCGCCGACGAAGCCGCGCCGACGGCAGAGAAGAAGGTCATCATTCTCGGCGGCGGCCCGAACCGCATCGGCCAGGGCATCGAGTTCGACTACTGCTGTTGCCACGCCGCCTTCGCGCTGAAGGAAGCCGGTTACGAATCCATCATGGTCAACTGCAATCCGGAAACGGTGTCGACCGACTACGACACCTCCGACCGGCTTTATTTCGAGCCGCTCACGCCAGAAGACGTGCTGGAGATCGTCGACACCGAGCGCTCCAACGGCACGCTGCATGGCGTGATCGTGCAGTTCGGCGGCCAGACCCCGCTGAAGCTCGCGGAGCCGCTCGAGAAGGCGAAGGTGCCGATCCTCGGCACGTCGCCCGACGCGATCGATCTCGCCGAAGACCGCGACCGCTTCAACAAGCTAATCAAGCAGCTCAAACTGCGCCAGCCGCAGAGCGGCATCGCCACCTCTCCCGACGCCGCGCGCGCAATCGCTGACGAGATCGGCTACCCCGTGCTGATCCGGCCCTCCTACGTACTCGGCGGCCGCGCTATGGAGATCGTACGCGACGGCACGCAGCTCGACCGCTATGTCTCCAAGCTCGCCAGCCTGCTCGACCGCCCAACCGAACTGGTGGTGTCAAAGAAGAGCCCGCTGCTGATCGACCGCTACCTATCGGACGCGACCGAAGTAGACGTCGATTGCCTCGCCGATGGTAAGGACACCTTCGTTGTCGGCATAATGGAACACATTGAGGAAGCCGGCATTCACTCCGGCGATTCGGCATGCGCGCTGCCGCCGCACTCTCTGAGTGAGGCAACGATCACCGAGCTCGAAAGACAGACGCGGGCCCTCGCACTCGCGCTGAGGGTCGGCGGGCTGATGAACGTGCAATACGCCATCAAGAATGGCGACATCTACGTGCTCGAGGTCAATCCGCGCGCCTCGCGCACGGTGCCGTTCGTATCCAAGGTGGTCGGCCTGCCGGTCGCCAAGATCGCCGCCCGTATCATGGCGGGAGAGAGCCTGGCGAGTTTCAAGCTCAAGCCAGCGCACGTGAGGCACCGCGCGGTGAAGGAATCGGTGTTCCCGTTCGCACGCTTCCCCGGCGTCGATACCGTGCTGGGGCCGGAGATGAAGTCGACCGGCGAGGTGATGGGCATCGACGGCTCGTTCGAGATCGCTTTCGCCAAGAGCCAGATCGGCGGCGGCGCCAACCTGCCACGCTCAGGCACCGTCTTCGTGTCTGTCAAGGATACCGACAAGCCGCGCATCCTGGATGCGGTGCGCGTCCTAGCTTCTCTCGGGTTCAAATGCATCGCAACGTCGGGAACCCAACGTTACCTGGTCGCACATGGGGTCCAGGCAGCTAAGATCTTTAAAGTGCTGGAAGGCCGACCGCATATCGTAGATGCCATTAAAAACGGGGGTGTTCAGCTGGTTTTCAACACCACCGAAGGGGCGGCCGCGCTAGCCGACAGCCGCTCCATGCGCAATGCGGCCCTCTTGCATAAAGTGCCATACTACACCACACTTTCGGGTGCCGTTGCCGCAGCGCAGGGCATAAAAGCCTATCTCGGGGGGGACCTCGAGGTGCGTGCACTGCAGAGCTACTTCAGCGACCGGGCCTGAGGCGCGTTTTCTTCGGGTCCCGTTCAGCAGGCGGCGGTGCGAGTTAGGCCGGGAAGTCCACGGTCGCGGCGCAGGTGAGGCTGGCCGCGATCTGGATTTTTTTGGGACTGGGCCTTGGTTCACCGGACTCCGGTGCACGGAATTCCGTGGCCGGAGTCGTATTACGAGTCGATTTGACCGTCTTTTTGACGATGGAAGGCTTGGCGGGAGGAGCCATTCAAGCGGCGCCCGCCAGCAGGAGATGAGAGATGGACAAGATTCCCATGACGGCAGCCGGCTATTCGACACTCGAAGCCGAGCTCAAGCATTGCCAGCAGGTCGAGCGGCCGCGCATCATCCAGCAGATTACCGACGCGCGCACCCACGGAGACCTCTCGGAGAATGCCGAATATCATGCCGCCAAAGAGGCACAGTCGCTCAATGAAGGGCGCATCGCCGAGTTGGAGGACAAGCTCGCGCGCGCCGACGTGATCGACGTGTCGAAGCTATCGGGCGATACAATTACCTTTGGCGCCACCGTGACGCTGATTGACGAGGACACCGACGAAAAGAAGGTGTGGCAGATCGTCGGCGAGCCGGAGGCGAATGCCAAGTCTGGCAAAATCTCAATCACTTCGCCGCTCGCGCGCGCGCTGATCGGGAAGACGAAGGGTGCCGTGGTGGAGGTTAATACCCCAGGCGGCGCCAAGGGCTATGAGGTGAAAAAGATCGAGTGGAAATAAGCATCGTGTCCTAATCGAAGAGTTGAACGATGCAGTCATTCCGCAAACGCGGCCAGCTCGCCGACATTTTGCAACCGCATTAGCTCTTCGTGTTCTCGTTGACCAGATGTTCCGACGATCAGATCCGGTTCTTCGGCGTCGCCAAAGGTGCCCGCCGAATCGCCCGGCAGGCCGCGGGCTAACCGTCGGCTAGTTTTCCATCGGCACCATCGCGGCGTCCTTAGATTGACGCAGCGTGAGCGAGGTTTTGACGTTGCGCACATTTGGCGCGGCGGTCAGCTTCTCAACGAAGGCCTGGAAGGTCTTCAGATCGGGCGCCACGCACTTCAATACGAAGTCGATTTCGCCGGAGAGCATCCAACATTCACGCACCAGCGGTTGCGCCCGCACGAATTCCTCGAAAGCGACGAGATCGGCTTCCGCCTGGCTCGCTAAATGCACCATGGCGAAGACTGCCACCTCGTAGCCGAGCTTCTTCTCGTCGAGCAGCGCGCGGTAACCCTTGATGAAGCCCGCCTCCTCCAACGCCCGCACCCGGCGCAGGCACGGCGGCGCCGAAATACCGACGCGGCGCGACAGCTCCACATTGGTGATGCGGCCGTTGTCCTGCAGTTCTTTCAGGATTTTGCGGTCGATGGTGTCAAGGCGGGCGGACAAATTCCTCTCCAGGAGATGGTTATTTCATAGCGTGAAACATTATTTCGCGAAAGATTATTGCGTGAGACCGGCCAGCCGTCGCCCCTCCCGACCCGGCCGTAACTGCACGGGTTGCGTATCTTGCATAGCTCGGCTGAAAGCCATACATGGGGACAGTAAAAGAACAGAGCGGCTGCTGGTTAGCGGCTAAAAGCCGCCTGAAGCGCTTCCAGGGGGCAATACAGAATGGCGAAGGCAATCCACGCTAAGGTGGTAATCATCGGCTCGGGGCCGGCGGGTTACGCAGCCGCGATCTACGCCGCGCGGGCCATGCTCGAGCCGATTTTGATCCAGGGCATTCAGCCCGGCGGTCAGCTCACCATCACCACCGATGTGGAAAATTATCCTGGCTTTGCCGACGTCATCCAGGGCCCCTGGCTGATGGAGCAGATGCAGAAGCAGGCCGAGCATGTTGGCACCAAGATCGTTACCGACCATGTCACGAAGGCGGAGCTGGCGCAGCGGCCGTTCCGCTTGCAGTGCGACTCAGGCGACATCTACCTCGCCGACAGCCTGATCATCGCCACCGGCGCGCAGGCGCGCTGGCTCGACCTGCCTTCAGAACAGAAATTCAAAGGTTATGGCGTCTCCGCGTGCGCGACCTGCGACGGCTTCTTCTATCGAAACAAGGAAGTGATGGTGATCGGCGGCGGCAATACCGCGGTCGAGGAGGCGCTGTTTCTCACCAATTTCGCGTCCAAGGTGACCATCGTGCACCGGCGCAATGCGTTCCGAGCCGAAAAGATCCTACAGGACCGACTATTTAAGCATCCCAAGATCGAGGTGGTTTGGGACAGCGTCCTGCAAGAGGTGTTGGGGACGGAGAGCCCGCTAAAAGTGAATCGGGTGCGGTTGAAAAACCTGAAGTCCGGCGCCCTAAGCGAGCGCAAGGTCGACGGTGTGTTTATCGCGATCGGTCATTCGCCAGCCTCTGAGTTGTTCGCCGGCGAAGTGCAGATGAAGCCATCCGGCTACATCATCACCAACCATTCCACTGAGACCTCAGTGCCCGGCGTGTTCGCGGCTGGCGATGTCAGTGACGACATCTACCGGCAGGCCGTCACGGCCGCTGGACAAGGCTGCATGGCGGCGCTCGAAGCGGAGAAATTCCTCGCCGCCCATGAACAGGATCGGGCGGCTGCCGAATGAGTGTGGCCAGCTCAAATACCAGCATGGATTGGGATAAGCTGAAGGTGTTCCACGCCGCGGCGGAAGCCGGCTCGTTCACGCATGCCGGAGAACGCTTGGGCCTGTCACAATCGGCGGTGTCGCGGCAGGTTTCCGCGCTCGAGGGTGAGCTTGCGGTCTCGCTGTTCCACCGCCATGCGCGAGGCCTCATCCTCACCGAACAGGGTGAATTGCTTTACCGCACGGCGCATGAAGTGTTCATGAAGCTCGAGGCGGCACGCACGAAGCTCACCGACAGCCGCGAGCGGCCGAACGGCGAATTGAAAGTTTCGACGACGCCGGGCATCGGCGTGCACTGGCTCACGCCGCGTCTCGGCGAATTCCTCGATCTTTATCCCGATATCCACATCACGCTGATCACCACTGACGACGAGCTCGATCTGGCGATGCGCGAAGCTGACGTCGCCATCCGCTTGCGCCAGCCAACGCAGCCGGATCTGATACAGCGCAAGCTGTTCTCGGTGCATTTCCACATTTACGGCTCGCCGGATTATCTCAAGCGCTTCGGCACGCCGCGCACGCTCGAAGATCTCGATAAGCACCGGCTGATCCTTCTGGGCGGCAACGTGCCGGCGCATTTCTCCAACCGGCGGTGGCTGGTGGAAGTTGGCCGCGACGGCAAGGTTCCGCGTACGCCGCATCTGACGATTAACAACGTGCTCGGCGTGTTGCGCGCGTGCCAGCGCGGGCTCGGCATCGCGATGCTGCCGGATTATCTAGTTGAGGAGAACGGCGGCCTGGTGCAGTGGCTTGGCGAAGCCGACACGATCGCGCTCGATGCCTATTTCGTCTATCCGGAAGAACTCAAAGCTGTCGCGCGCATCCAGGTATTCCGCGATTTCCTAGTCGCCAACGCGCA
>Ga0182041_10001480_pt1 | contig 11874 bp, 22 predicted proteins | sample flu12Cox44000178_FD_125967 | JGI IMG/M metagenome (GOLD analysis project Ga0182041, IMG submission 125967) | Lab enrichment of tropical soil microbial communities from Luquillo Experimental Forest, Puerto Rico - flux8day.12C.oxic.44.000.178 | ecosystem: Environmental > Terrestrial > Soil >...
CCCCGTCCCTGCACGGATATCGGTCAGATCGGCGTAAGCCTCGCGCACCTCGTCTACCGCTGAGTAGTAGCGGGGCTGGCGGGTGAAGTGGAACACCTGCTCATGCGACCGCCGTACCCGGTCGGTGACGGATTCGGGGAGCCCGTTCGGCTTGTCCCAGATGATCTCGGCGCGGAGGATGAGGCCGAGCTGGTCCATGCAGCCGAGCGCGTACCGCCACGGCAGGCCCAGCAGGGACTTCGGCTGGCCGGGCGTTACCCGGTGATTATCGTGCACCAGTTTGCCGGTGGCCCGGGCCCTCGACGTGCCCAGGAACGCGCCCGTATGAGCCTTGGAATTGGCATCACTGCCCGCGTACTTGTCTCCGAGGTTGACGAACAGCGACCCGCACGGCTTGAGGACGCGTATCCAGTCACAGGTGCATCTCCACAGGGCTTCCAGATACTCCCGCGGCGTGCCTTCCGACCCGATTTGGCCTGCATAGTGCTCACCATCATCGGTGTAGGAGCGGAGCCCGAAATACGGCGGGGAGCAGACGATGAGGTCGGCGCTGGCGTCTGGCAGCGGGAGGCGGGCGGCGTCGCCGCGGAGGACGATCGCCCGGCCGGTCATGCTGGCTCCGTCACGGTCGCTGTTGTGTGCCCGGCGCGTGCGTGTTTCTCGGCGGCGCGGTCGACCGTATCCGGGTCACCGGAAACGGTCCAGTCGCAGCCGGAGCAGGAGGCGCGGGCGGTGAGTTTCACGGGCATGCTAGCTTTCCGTGGTTGCGGCACATGCGGTTGATGTACTTGACCTGGTAGCGGCCGGCGTAGAACACGCGGGTGCATTCGCACCAGGCGTCGAAGCCGGTGTATATGCCGGGCCAAGGGCTGCTGACGTCGTAGCGGACCTGCGGGGGGCCGAGGCGCCTGCCGCCGCTGGTTTCCGGGGTTCTGGTGGCGCGGATGGTCATGCCGCCTCCTCCTCGGCGTGGCCGCAGATGTCGCACACCCACTGGCCGTGCTCGTCCTTGACGTAGTAGTGGCGTCCGCCGTCGTCTTCAGCTGGCATCGTGTGCCTCCCCGGCGTTGATGCGGTGGTTGAGTGTTTCGATGTCGCGGGCGTGCTCGAGGAAGTAGTGGAGTCTGGTGCGCTGGTCGGGGGTGAGTTTGGCGGAGGATTCGGGGATGTTGTCGAGGCGGAGGATTTTGGCGGTGAGGATGAGGCGGTCGTTGCGGTCGGTGATGCCGAGCCGGTCGAATTGTTTGACGATGGGCCCGATGATGTTGCGGTTGTCTGGTGCCGCCCCGGCGGCGGGATCAGCAGGGGCGGCGCTGTCGGCCGCTGCCGGGGCGGCGTTCTGGGCCTCCCCCGCGGACCGCTGGCCCGGGCGCTGCCTCTGACGGGGGCCTTGAGGCGCGTCCGGGCGAGGGGGTGCGGTCTCCGCGGGGGAGGCGTCCGGGGTGCGCGCAGGGCGCGTATGGGTGTCTTCGCGGGCGTCTGTGTCCTCATCAGCGGCGACGCCGGTCACGGCGCACAGCACATAGCGGCGGGCGTAGGTAATCCGGCCGCCGACCTGCTGGATGCCGCCCTGCTCGGGGATTTCGTAGAAGCCCTCAAGTCGCGCGCCGCTTTTGTGGAGGAGGTAGTAGCGGAGCCCGAATTTGCCGTTGGGCTGGTGGCCGGGGAGGGCGGTGAAGGCGAGGCCGTGTTTGCCGAGGATGGGCATGATGGCGGCGGAGACGTCGGCGAGGTCTGCGTAGGTGTATTTGTAGGTGCCGACGTCGGCGGTGCGGTTTTTGGTGACGGCGGGGAGTTCGGCCTGGACGGCAGCGAGGGCGGCAGCGAATTCCCCGGCAGCGCCGCCGGGGGCGGGGTCGAGGACGTCGGCGGTCATGCTGCATCGCCCCCGGCGTAGTCGCGTTCGGGTTGCCCGCATGCGGGGCAGGGGTCGGGGTGGGGTCCTCCGGGGCAGCCTTCCCAGGCGCAGCAGCGGCAGCAGGGATAGTTCATGATCCGGTGTCCCATCCGCCGTTTTCCCACGAGTCGGCGCAGTCCTCGTCGCAGAAGTAGCGCCCGCGGCGGGTGTAGTAGTCGTCTAGCGGCTCGGTGCAGTAGGTGCAGAAGTAGTCCATGTCGCGGTCGCTCATGATGTCTCCGCGGCGGGGATGAGGCCGCGGCACCAGCCGATGCCGTGGCAGCGGGTGATGCATACGCAGGCGCCTATTTCGTCGCAGTCGAGGTCGGCGCACCAGTCGCAGTCCGTGAGCGCCTCCAGGGTGGGCGGGTCGTCGAGGCACGGGGCGTGGCGGGCTTCGAGCAGGATGTAGGCGAGGCTGGCGGCCATGAGGAGCATGGCGGAGCCGATGCCGATGGCGAACGGCGCGGGGATGTTCATGCTGCCCTCCGGCGCCGGTCGGCGTTGTCACGGGTTTTGGCCTGCCTGCATGCTTCGCAGAGAGGGGTGCCGAGCCGCTGGTGGCGGCGGTAAGCGGCGAGGGTGCCGTGCGGGCGCAGCTGCCAGTCCTGCAGGGGATGCGCGAGGCCGCCCGCCATGATGTTGAGGCAGCAGCCGCAGGTGACGGCTTCGGGGGTGTGGGTGAGACCGAACGGATAGAGGTGCCCGCAGCGGGGACCGTCGCCCGTATCGAGATGGATAGCGCGCGGGGGCCTCATGACTCGCCTCCGATGAGGGCGGCGCGGATCGCCTCGCCCTTCTCCTCGATGGCCCGGATTTCGCCGCTGTCGGTGAGTTTCGGCTCGGGCACGACGACGGGCGCGATGTTTTCGGCGGTGACAGCGGGCGGTGCGGTCATGTATTTCGGGAACGGGACGGGATCGTCGGGGTCGGATGCGTAGGGATCCCAGCCGCGGGGCGGCTGCCGCAGCGCGGCGGCGCGGCGGGTCCGCTCAGCGTCGCTGAGCTGCAACTGGAACGCGATGGCGGTGCCGTCGATGATGCCGTCCTTGCGGCCGAGCCGGTGACCGAGCCATAGCGCGAGGGGGAAGAAGACGGCGCCGGCGATGAGGGCGGCGAGGGTGAGCTGCAGGAAGGTCATGGCTGCTCCCCCTCAGCCTCCGTGACTCCGGGTCCCCAGACGACCATGCCGGACTGATGTTGCCCGGGATGCCCGGCGGGCAGGACGCATTCGCGGCCGGTCGCCGGGGCGATGTTCCCGCATGCCCGCTGCGGCTGCTGTGTCCCGGGGGTGATGCCGAAGTAGCGCAGTGTTTCCTCCACGTCCGCGGGGGCGAGCCCGGAAAGGTAGATGAGGAGGGTTTGGAGGTCGGTGCGGGTGAGCTGGTCGAGGTAGGCGGCGCGGAATTCGCTGCCGCTCATCTCGCTGATGCGTCGCGGCGGTTCGGGCGGCGGGTTCTGTGTCATCGCGGACTCCTTTTGCTAGTGTTGTGCTTGGCCCGGTGAGTCTTGCGGACTCCTGCCGGGCGTGGCCCCCTCGCATATGCGCAGCTAGGGGGCCACAGTCGTTATGCGGCTGTGGCGGCTGCCCGTTCGAGGGCGGCGAGGTGGGGGGCGAGGATCGCGGCGGCGAAGTCGGCCTTGTCCTGGGTGAGGGGCTGCTGTCCCGCGGCGTCAGCCTTCGCGGCGGCGATAACCTCATCGACGGTCCGGCAGATCACGACGCCGCTTCTCTCGGCCGGGCGATATCAGCCAGCAGCACGCCGAGTTGTTCCGCGAGCCGCTGCGCGACGGGCGCGGACGGCTGCTTGCGGCCGTTCTCGATCATCGAGAGGTAGGGGCCTGAGATTCCGCACCGCTCGGCGAGCTGCGCCTGGCTTAGCCCCGCGGCCTCGCGACACGCCGCCAAAGCGGGACCGTTTAGGCGGTGATGCTTCATAGTGGATAACTGTAGTTAAGTGTGTGTGGGAGCGCAAGACACATCGCTAGAAAGATCAGAAACACCTGTCAGACAGCGTTACACAGGCTATTGACCTGCACAAACTTAACTTGACTTAACCGTAGTTGGCAGTCAGTATCAGGGGGTATGAGCAGCACGGACCCCGGCGCCCGCAACCGGCGGCTCGGCGCCCGCATCCGCAAGCGGCGGCACGTCCTCGACTGGGAACAAGAGGAACTGGCCGCCAAAGTCGGCGTGCACGTCAATAGCGTGCAGAAATGGGAGTCCGGCGCGCATTACCCGGCCCGGCACCTCGGCAGGCTGGAACAGGTGCTCGGCATCACCCTGGAGGACGACCCTGAGCCTGCACCCGACCCGGTGTCACCCAGGCTGCGGCAGGTGGCTGTCGAGGAACTGGGCGCCGACCGCGGGGAATTCGTCATCAGCGCGATCCGCGCCGCGCTGCGGGGTGAGGATGTGCCTAGGCGGAATCACCGCCGCGCCGCCGCGAGCTGATCGGCCGCACCGCCGCCTCCCGCTGCTGCGGGGCAATGTGCATCGGCCCGGTACCGAGAGCCTTGCTGAGGGTCAGCAGCATTTCCCGCCGCTCCGCCTGCAATGCCTCCCGCTCCTCCTGCAGCTGCTTGCGCTCCAGCTCGTGGACGGCCGCCGACGTGTGCATGATCTGCGCGATCCGGGTGACGGCGGCGCGGAGCAGCAGGCACATGCCGGAGATGACGGCCAGGGCGGTCACCAGGTCGACGTCGGCGCGGTCGGCGCGGTCAGTGAGATGCCCCCACACCCTGTATCCCGTCAGCGCGGCCGCGGCGGTCCCGGTGATGACAGCGGCGGTAATGAACGGATACGCGCGGAACAGGCGCATCATCGCGGCCCCCCCCATGTGGTCGTGTCTCGGCGGTCACTCTACGCACCCGCAGGATGGCGCGCAACAGCGGCTTAAGGTTCTCTTAACAGGAAGTACCGCAGAACTTAACCTTAGTGTTTCCGCCGCAGGTCAGGGCTGGTGCACCATGGCGGGCCAGCCGCTATCGTGCGGTGACGCGGACATCCTCGGTGCGGAACCCCGGCCCCCGCCTCGAGGCGGGCAGCACCTCCACGCGCAGCAGGCCAGCGACGAGGGCGCGCCGGACCTCTAGCGGCGCCCCCTGCAGCTGCTCCAGGGTGATGCCCTGATACCGGGCCGCGAGCCGGTCCCGGCCGGTGGTGTCGGCGAGGGCGCGGAGCTCCTTCATCCGGGCGTCGATGGAATCCAGGCGCGCTGTCAGCAGCCCCGCCCGCCCGGCTGACGCCTGGTAGTCCGCGAGGAGCCGCTCCGTTTCGGCGCGCTCCCCCGCGAGGGCTTTCCACTCCGGAGCATGATCCGGGGCGGGGATCTCCGCGGCAGGGTTGCGGGGGTCAGCGAGCAGCGACACGAGCCGCTGCATGACGTAGGCGTCGAGCAGCGGCGCGGCGCGGTATGCCTTCCGGCAGGTGGCGGCGCTGCACCCGTACCCGTTCTTGTAGTCCTTCCCGCCGCGGCCCTTGGATGGCCGCATCTGCATCGGCGCACCGCACGCCCCGCAGATGGCGATGCCGGACAGCAGCCAGCGCCGCGCGTTCGTCGCGTAGGCGAACGTCGCCGTCTTCGCGGCGAGGACCTCGTTAACCTTCTCCCATGTGTCCCGCTCGAGCACCGGCTGCCATGCGGCGGTGCTTTCCCCGTCGGGCATGAGGCCGGCGTAGCGCGGATGGCTGAACATCTTACGGATGGTGGAGTGGGTGAACGGGGCGCCGGCCGTGGTTTTCGCGCCGCGGGCGTCCGCGTCGCGGACCAGGCCGCCGAGCGGGGCGCCGTCCAGCAGCATGCCGGCCATGTCCCGGATGTGCTGGCACTCCTCCGGCACCTGGGTGATGCCGTCGGTGGCGAAGCCGTACGCCCTGCCTCCCCGGCCGCCGGGGCGGGTGCGTCCCTCGCGCCGCCACCGCTCATACTGCATCTTGCGGCGGCGGCTGGTGGCAGCGGATTCCTTGCGGTAGACGTTGGCCTCGATGCCGAGCTGGAACTGGTGGTCGTCGTCGTTCAGGTCACGGACGCCGGTCGGGCTGGCCAGCTTGATTCCCCGCGTCCGTGACAGTGAGATCAGGATTTCCAGGTCCATCGGCTGGCGGGTGAGCCGGTCGCCGTGGTAGACGATGATGCCGTTGATCTTCCCGGCCTCGATGTCGGCGAGCATCCGGTCCCAGGCGGGGCGCTTGCGGTTGTGTTTCCATGCGGAGCGGTTGTTGTCCTGGTAGACGTCGATGACTTCCCAGCCGAGCCGCTCGGCGGTCAGCCGGCACATGCGCTCCTGGTCGTCGATCTTGGCTGTGTCGTCTTGTATGGCGAGGGACATGCGGCAGTAGATGCCCGCGCGGACCGTCACGGCTTCCATTCCTGCCGGTAGTCCGGGTGATCGCTGTAGACGGCGGCCATCTCGCGCAGAATCCACTCGCCGCGCAGCACCGTGCCGCCGCCGCGCCCGAGTTCCTCTGGCGTCTGATCCAGCAGCATGTACAGCGGCTCGCCTTCCGCGCTCGTGAACCACCGCAGGAATGTGCGCTTGGCGGCCACCTCGCGGAGCACGCGGGCCGGGTTGAAATGGTCCCAGTAGACTTCCGCAGCCGGGCCGCCGCACGCGGTGAAATCCGGGCGCTTATCAGGGATGCGGGCCGCGAAGAAGAGGCTATTCGCCGCCGCCTCGCCCTCGTCCAGCCGCGCGTTCAGGAACGCGATCAGGTCATCCATGCTCGCTCCTTGTTACTGCCGTGGCGCAACGGGATAATCGTTGCCTTGTGCGGTTACCCTCCGATGATACCTGATTTTCTAGACATGGGAGGTTCCATGTCCACAGAGTCAGATACCCTTCCGGCTGGCCAGGGGCAGTGACGCCATGTAATCACGGGCGCTGCCCCGGGGGTAAACCGCGGCGGACGAACGTGCCGCGCCCGTGCGTCATCTCCGCCAGCCCCTCCTCCCGCAGCAGGATCAGCGCCTTCCGCGCCGTGTTCGGGGGCAACGTCGTAGATTTCGTGGAGGTCGTCGGCGGACGGCAGCCGCTGCCCCGGCGCGTACTCCCCCGCCCGGATTCTCCGCCGCAGATCATCCGCGACCTGCACATAGAGCGGTACAGATGAGCCATGGTCAACCATGAAGCCATACTGATCCCCCCGGGCGGACGCGCGCCCTGCACGGTGCATAGTGGCGGACCGCGGCGCACCGATGTACCCTGCGTTTCATGGGACCGTTCGATAACCTGCCCGACGTCGCCGGGATCGACGCCGCCGTCGACCAGGTGGTACGCCAGAACGAATTCGAGGCCGCGCACCCGGAATGGCGCATCTGGTGCAACCGCGACAACCACGTCTGGCACGCCGAGCGCCTCATCGACGGCGGTCATGACAAGGTAGTCCGCTACGATCTGCGGTCCCTGCTCGATGAGCTGGAGCGCCGCTAGCTGACAATAGCGGGGCGCTGCCGGGTGAAAGCCGGACAGCGCCCCTGGACCCCACAGAGCCGCAGCAAAGTGAGGCCGTAAGTGAACCGTACTGACAGTACCTCCCGCCCCGCTAGCCTCTCCTGGCTGCCGCTGAGCGAATCAGCAAGAACCCTGTGCAAGGGACTCGTGGTCCTGTGCGCCATGCTGGCAGCGTTCGGGGCTACTCATCCGGGCTGCCAGACATCGTTTACCCCGCAACCGAAATGCAAGCCAGGATGGCACGTCGAGCACGCCCCGTCTCATCAGGGCCATGTGTGGGACTGTGTGGCTAATGACGGTTCGGGGCGGGTGCCGGGATGAGCGCCGCCCGCGCGCCGCGTGTCGTCGGCTGGGTGGCGCTGGCCGGGGTTTCCCTCATCGCCGGGATAGCGTCTTACTTCCATGCGCTCGCTGTCGTCCAGGCGGCCGGGGCCACCGCGCCGGTGGCGTACCTGGTTCCCGCGCTGGCTGACCTGGTTATCCTCGGTGCCTCGGCTGACCTGCTCGCCGCGTCCCGGGCGGGGCAGCCGCGACCGCGGCTGACCATGCTGGCGCTCGGCACCGGGATCGCGGTCACCCTGGCGATGAATGTGGTTGCGTCGCATCCGCATGCGATGCCGTCGTGGCTGGTGGACGGCTGGCCTGCGGTGGCTTTCGTTCTTGCTCTTGAGTCCCTCGCGGGGCTCGTAAGGCGCGGCCGGGGGAGCCTGCCCCCGGATGCTTCCCCGGCCGCTCCCGCCCGGGACGGCGGTGATGGGCGGCCCGGGCGGGAAGAGGCGCTGCGGCTGCTGCTCGCATCAGATTCGGAACGGGCGCTCGCTGAGGCGCTCGGAGTCCCGCGCAACCGGGTGCGGACACTCAAGCGCGATGTGGCCGGGATGGTTGCGGAGCCGTCGCTGAACGGGGACGGCAGCCATGAATAGCACCCCCCTGAACGCGTCCGGGGTGGCGATTCCACCCCCGTCAGCCGCCGCCCCGGACGCCCCGCACCTGCCCGCCGTGCCGGATGACGCAGCGGTCGATGGCCCGATATACCAGGGCGAGTTCACCGATGATGAGCCGGCCGCCGCGCCGCCGCCGCCTGCCGGGCGGACGGTTACGCTCACCCTTTCCCCCGGCGCGCACGGGCTGCTGCGCCACGGCGTCCATGTCTTCGCGGGCGCGCTGATCCTGCTGCGCCGCTGGCATGATGCCCGCACCCGGCATGACCGGATGATGCGCGCCGCCGAGGCGGCCGGGGACCACGAGAACATGCAGAAGTGGGCGGACCTGCGGATCAAGCACCTGAAGGAGAAGCGGGAACGCCACGAGGCGCGGCGGGATACCGTCGTGAACCTGATAAAGGTCATGCCGCTGGCCGGGGCCGTGTTCCTGGCCGTCATGCTCGGCCTCGGGCTGCTGCTGGCTATCGCCGCCCGGCACATAGCCATGATGGCGGTGCCGTGGATCATCCTCGCCCGTGTTGTCGCGGTCGGTTTCGCGGTCGCCTCGACGGTGGCGTTCGCGCTGCTGCTCGCCGTGCCGCTCGCCGTCATCACGTGGCTTTGGCACACCGGCCGCACCGCATCCGACGGGCCTACATGGATGCGCACCTCAGCTGACGCCGAAGATGTGACGATCGATGAGCACACGATCGCGCGGGCGCTCGGCGCGCTGGGGATACCGCAGATCGCCCGCTACCTCAAGGACGGGCTGCCGCTTCAGTTCCTGACGCCGTGCCGCCGCGACGGCCGGGGCACGCACGCCGTCGTGCGGCTGCCGACCGGGGTGACCGCGCAGGAGATCGTGACGCGCCGCGCCAAGTTCGCCAGCGGCCTCTACCGGGCGGCGAAAGAGGTATGGCCGACGACCGGTGATGAGGCGGGCATCCTCGACGTGTGGGCGGCGGACAAGGGCGCGCTCGCCGAGGGCGCGGGACCGTACCCGCTGCTCGACCAGGGATTCACCGACGTATTCAAAGGCCTCCCGTTCGGGCGGACGCTCCGCGGCGACCCGATGCGGATACCCGTGACCGGGCGGAACACGCTGTGCGGCGGGATGCCCGAGCAGGGCAAGTCCACGGCGGCCCGCGCCGTCGCCGCCGGGTACTCGCTCGACATGACAGCAGAGGTGCGGATCTACATCCCTGATACAAACTTCGACTTCGAAGTTTTCAAGCCCAGGTGCAGCAGGTATGTGATGGGCGCTGAGGATGAGCACATCGAGACGATCCTCGGTGACCTCGAAGAGCTGAAAGACGAGCTGCAGGCCCGCGGGCAGCTTCTCGTGGACTATGAGCAGCCGGAGGTGACCCGCCAGCTCGCTAACGCCGGGGTCGGCCTCCACCCGGTGTTCTGGCTGCTGGAAGAGGCGCACGTCGCGATCCAGCACCGTAAGTTCGGGAAAGACATCAGCCTCCTGCTGTGCGAGAACGTGAAGCTCGACCGGAAACGGGGCGTCCACATGATGCTGTCAACGCAGGCCCCGACGAAAGACTCGATGCCGCGCGACGTTACCCGGAACTGTTCCAACGGGATCGCGTTCGCGGTCGGCGACCATGTGGCGAACGATGCGCTCCTCGGGCAGGGCGCTTATGCGGGCGGCCACCGGGCGACGGAGCTGATACCGGGCACCGACCGGGGCACCGCCTTGTGCAAGGGATTCAACGGGCAGCGGTCGGAGGTTGTGCAGGTGCACTTCCTGTCGGTGGCGCGCGGCGACGATCAGGTGTCGCCGCTGATAGAGCGGTCGCTGGCGGCGATGGCGAAGCACGGCCGGGGGCTGCCGGGCGGTGAGTCGCCGCGGGCGATCGAGGCGCGGGACCTGCTCGCGGACCTTGATGAGGTCCTCGGCGCTGACCGAGTGCGGCTCGCGGACGTGCCGTCGATGCTGCGCCGCCTCGCCCCGGCGTGGGGACTGTACCGTTCGCTGACCGGGGAGCAGCTGAAGTCGCTGCTCGCCGACCGGGGCGTGCGGTGGACGAACAGCGGGAACGTGCCGCGCCTCGACCCCGCCGAGGTCCGCCGGGTGCTGCACCGGGAGGGTGAGTGAAATGACTGCCGTGTCCCGCGTTCTCGCCCTGAGACGGCTTGCGGCGGGGTCACCTAACCCGCCTAACCCGCCTAACTTCCGCATGTTTCCGCAGGTCACGCGGCGAGTGAGGTTCTGGCGGGGTGGCGTGAGAAACCTAACCCGGTAACCGCCGGGCTAACCATCCAAGAATTGGGATGACTCAGGAAAGGGAACGGCTCATGACTAGATGGCGCGACAAGCCGCAGGCGGAACAGCAGGCCGACCTTAAGCGATACCGGGCAGCGAAAAAGGCTGCTAACAACGCCGCGCGCCGGTTCGGCGCGGAGAACGCGGCGACCAGGCAGCTCAACTCGGCCGTGATCGAGGCTGAGCGCGAAATCCCCTGGCATCTACGTTAAAGCCGTTGAGCCTGCTGCTGCTCATTCTCCTCCTCGCCGCGCTCGGGTTCGCCTTGTGGCGCATCTCGCTGCGGCGGCACCCGTACGCGCCGTGCCGCTGGTGCAGGGACAGGCGCGGCCGGAACCCGGGCAGCAGCGGCGCGCGGTGGGGACGGTGCCGCAGGTGCGGCGGGAAAGGCGAGAGACTGAGATGGACAGCGAAAGGCTAGGAAGGATCAGTCGATGCTGCGAGGGAATAGCTTCGCGAACGGTAACAGCATGAATAACGGACCCTATAGCCCGCGGCGGTGGCATGCCAGCTGGCAGGCACCCGCACCGGTGTCCTGCTGGACGCTGACGGAGGGCGAGCCGTACCAGTGAGACGCGAAAACGCCCCCGCATCCCCGGGGTGGGGGGTGCGGGGGCGCGCGGCGCGTACCGGCTTCCTGATTCTAACTCACGGGTGTTCCCGGCGCGCTGCGTGCGCCATATCAGCAGCCCCCGCCAGATGATGACCATGCCGACGAGGAGCAGCGACACCGCCTGAATCCAGCGGAGCGGGATGTCGTCGATCCCGAAGTCGATGAGCAGCACCGTGGGCAGCAGCGTCGCGGCGATGCACGCCTCAAGCAGGATGATGTTCCATCCCCACTCGCTGCGCCACCACGCCCAGAAGAACGTGGTGACCACCGGGAAAAGCACCGACACGATGAACACCCCGTTGATGAGCCGCTGCCCGGCATCGGCCAGGAACTGCGCCTGCGTCACGGCCTGCCCTGTCCCGCGCGCCGCTGTATCAGCGCCTCGATCAGGTCGCTGACGTGGTTTTCGTCCCGCAGTGCCCGCAGCGGGGCGATGACATGCTCTTCCGCGTGGGCCAGCCGTTTCTCGGCTGCTTCGCGCTCAAGGCGCGCGTGCCGGGTTTCCGTGTTCACGTGGCCTCTCCGGAATAGTCGCATGCTTATTCCAGCTCCCTGCGGAGGCTGGTCATCACATCCTTGACGATCTGGCCGGTGACGACACTGGCCTCCGATCGGGCTCGTTCCAGCTCGAGGGCTCGCTTGTATTCGTCGCGCTGCTGTCTTATCTCGTCGAGCGCGGATTTGGAGGCGATCTTGCCGGTGATGAACAGGA
>Ga0182041_10001481_pt1 | contig 11873 bp, 9 predicted proteins | sample flu12Cox44000178_FD_125967 | JGI IMG/M metagenome (GOLD analysis project Ga0182041, IMG submission 125967) | Lab enrichment of tropical soil microbial communities from Luquillo Experimental Forest, Puerto Rico - flux8day.12C.oxic.44.000.178 | ecosystem: Environmental > Terrestrial > Soil >...
GAAAATAACGGGATGAATGACATGATCGATCAAGCCGCGCGTCGGCGCGGCACGCGCGCTGGCATAGGCGAAGGGAAGAAAATCGTTGCGCACCAGCCAGACGAGATGCGGCAGCATGATCAGCGCCGCGAGCGCGAAGGCGATCCAGGGGCCGGGCGTGGCGAGCGCCTTGCGCGCATCGCGGTCGATGAGGAGAAACAACGCGAGCGGCACCGCCAGGACCACCACGAAATATTTCGCCCACAGCGAGACCCCGACGGCGAGGCCGAGCCACACCCAGTCGATGGTGCGCCCCTGCTTGAGTCCCGCGTGAAACGCGTACCCGGCGAGCGCCCATAGCGGCAGCTGGATCACGTCGTGATTGAACTTCGCCGCCGTGTAGTTGAAATAATGCATGCCGTCGAGGATGAGCACGGCGACGAGCGCGCCGACCGCGCCGACCAGCGGCCGCGCCGTCGCCCACACCAGCGCGAAGGCGGCGAGCACCGCGAGCTGCGCGAGCGCGTAAAAGGCGACGTCGACGCCGACCGTGCGGTAGACGAGCTCGATCATCCACCACGGCAGCGGCGGCAGCTTGTCGTAGCCGAGCTGCCACTCGCGCCCGTAGGTCAGCGCTTCGATGAGATCGAGCGGCAGATTGGGATAGACCAGCGCCGGCAGCGCCGTCCAAACCAGGAAATGCAGGACGAGGAACGCGCCGAAGGCCGCCTGCGGGCGGCGCTCGATGCTGGCGATCAGTCCCGACATCGGCGCGTCAGCTCTCTGAGGTTGAGACGTTTCATCGCGACGTTATAGCGGCACCCCTTGGTGGCAGAACAGTCTGCAGCACGTGAACAGCCGGCGCGAAGTACGCCGCTCATTCCCGCAGCATAAGCGCGTTCACGCGCGTCCATAGCCCGTCGAAGACGGGCGTGAACGCCCTTGTGGCCGCGCTATGGGGGAATCCAGAGGCCGCTTGCTCCGAATTCGTGATCTGGGTCCCCGCTTTCGCGGGGACGAGCGGAACGTGCTGTAAGACGGTAGAGTGCCTAGGCCTTCCCCTCGGTACCTCATCCACATGTCGGTTGCACCTCCTCCGTTCATCCCGCACTTTGCGCCGCTCGCCGCGCATTACGACGTGGTGCTGTGCGACGTCTGGGGCGTCGTGCACAACGGAGTTGCCGCGGCGCAGGACTCCTGCGACGCGCTCGGGCGCTTCCGCGAGCAGGGCGGCACGGTGATTCTGATCACCAACGCGCCACGCCCCGGCGAGGTGGTGGCACGCATCGCGCTCGACCGGCTCGGCGTGCCGCACGCCGCCTATGACGGCATCGTCAGCTCGGGCGACGTCACACGCGCGCTGATCGCGGCGCGCGCCGGTCAGCGCGTGTTCCACATCGGTCCGCCGCGCGACCTGCCGATCTTCGAAGGACTGGACGCGCCGCTGGTGCCGCTCGAGAACGCCGACTACGCGCTCTGCTCCGGCCTGTTTGACGACACCGTCGAGACGCCACAGGATTACCACGATCTCATCGAGCGCATGCACGCGCGCGCGCTGCCGATGATCTGCGCCAACCCGGACGTGGTGGTTGAGCGCGGCGAAGCGCTGGTCTATTGCGCCGGGGCGATCGCCGATCTCTATCACGCCGCCGGCGGGCCGGTGATCTATGCCGGCAAGCCGTACCGGCCGATCTATGAGCAGGCGCTGAGCATGGCTCAATCCGTGCGCAGCCGGCCCGCCGCACCCGAGCGTATCCTGGCGATCGGCGATTCCGTGCGCACCGACCTCAAAGGCGCCGCCGCCTTCGGCATCGATTTCCTGTTCATCACCGCGGGCATTCACGCCGAGGAACTGGGCGGGCGCGACAATCCCGATGCGGCGACCTTGGCAGGCGTGTTCGCGGCAGCCGGACTTTATCCGAAAGCGGTGATGCGCCGGCTGACGTGGTAAACGAGATCATGAGCGAGGCGCCGCAGCCGAAACAAGCCTTGGTCGTGGTGCGCGGCGAAGCGCCGGAGGACGCCGCGCTCAACAGCGCGGTCGTCGCGATCGGCAATTTCGACGGCGTGCATCGCGGCCACCGCGCCGTAATCGCCGCCGCGCGCGCGCGCGCCAAGGCGCTGGGCCGCCCCGCCGCGGCGCTTACCTTCGAGCCGCATCCGCGCAGCTTCTTTCGGCCGAGCGAGCCGCTGTTCCGGCTCACCGACGAGCGCGCCAAGCTGCGCCTGCTCGCCGCCACCGGGCTCAATGGCGCCATCGTGCTGCGTTTCGATGCGGCGCTCGCGCGGGTGACCGCAGAGGACTTCATCACGCGCATCCTGGTCGGCCGCTTTGCCGTCGCCGGCGTGGCGATCGGCTTCGATTTTCACTTCGGTCTCAAGCGCGCGGGGTCGCCCGAGTATCTCGCGGCGCGCGGCGCAAGACTGGGCTTTGCCGTCGACGTGGTGCCGCGCTATGAGGACGCCGGGCGGCCGGTGCGTTCCGGGCCGATCCGCGCGGCACTTGCCGCCGGTCACATCGCCGACGCCAACCAGCTGCTCGGCTACCCCTGGTTCGTCACCGCGCAAGTTGTGCACGGCGACAAGCGCGGACGGGACCTCGGCTATCCCACCGCCAATCTGCGGCTCGCGCCCGAGTGCGGGCTCAAGTACGGTATCTACGCGGTGCGCGTCGGCATCGGTGAGCGGCGCTACGATGGAGTTGCAAGCTTCGGGCGACGGCCGATGTTCGATACCGGCAGCGTGCTGCTGGAAGTTTTTTTGTTCGACTTCTCCGACGACCTCTATGGCGCCACTCTCGACGTCGCCTTCATCGACTGGATCCGGCCCGAGCTCACTTTCGACAGCGTCCCTGCGCTGGTGCGGCGCATGGACGAGGACACGCGGCGCGCGCGCGCGGCGCTGGCGCGCGCACCGGGAGCATTTCCCAAGCTTGGGGTGGTCGCAGGTTAATCCTCGGCGGGCGGCTCGGCTTTGTCTTCCGTTTCGGTATTTTGCCCGATCCATTCTTTCGAGACGGCGGCGAGCAGCACGGCGACCGCGGCCAGCGAGGCGAGCCGGCGCCAGCCGATCGCCTGCCCGATCTGGTAGCCCATCGCCACGAGCTTGGGATCGAGCCAATTCGCGCCGCTGCTGCGGGCGGCGAGCTCGAGCCGCGCACGTTCCATGTTGCGGCGGCGCACGATCAGGCAGACGATCACCGCAATCAATGCGATCAGGACGGACGCGCCGGCGATGATCAGGCCGGCGATCACGCCGTCGTAAAGATCGGCCAGCCAGACATAGGCGGCGACCAGCAAAAAAATCGCCGCGATAACCGCGGCGACGACGGCGATGACCGCCGAGATCACGATACCTGAGCTGAGCCCGGTGCTGGCCTGCGCCCTCAGCGTGAAATAACGGAGCCAGCCGCCCATCCGTTCAACTCAACGCTCGCTCATTTGTGCGCAAGCAGCAAACTATCTGAGGCGCAAGCTCCGTTACCCTCTCCCGGAGCGCGCGGCTCGCGATCCGCGCAGCAACTCATCGTTCAATAAAGCCAGCACGAGGAGCTGTGCGAAACGGGTTAGCGCCGCCAGGTCGCCCCGAACAGGAAGCCGATGCCGACGGCAAGCGCGAGCGTCGTGTAGGGACGCTTCTTGAGCGACTCGTCGATGGCATCGACCATGTTGTTGCCGACCTCGCGCACGGCGTCCACCGCTTCCTGTCCCTTGGCGCTGGCGTCGGACATGACCCCCTCGATGTTGGAGCGCGCGCGGCTCCAGGCGGCGTTGCCTTTCGAGGCGAAGATGTCGGCGAGCTGCGAGCCGAGGCGCGCAACGTCGTTGCGCAGCGCTTCGAGGTCGGCCTGGATGTCGCCGCTCGCGGCGGACGCGGCGCGGCTACTCTCGCGCGCGGCATCCTTGGCGTCCTTCATGGTGTCGCGAACGGTATCGCGCATCGTGCTGGAGGTGCTGGACATGGAATTGCTCCGCTCTGATCGGCAAATATTCGCTGCCGCCCCAACCGGGCGCAAGCGAAAAAGTTCCGCCGGCGCGATCGGCTCAGCCGGGAAGCCTTTCCTCGTCGGGTGGAAAAAGGTGATGCAGGGTCACCAGACCGACGATCAGCAGCGGAACGGCAAGAAACGCTCCGACCGGCCCCCACATCCAGGCCCAAAAAGCCAGTGCCAACAAGACCGCGAGCGGATTGAGCGTGAGACGGTGACCGAGCACCGCGGGAGTGACGAACTGACCCTCCAGTGTAGCCACGCCCACGAACGCGGCCGGCGGAATCAACGCATACCCCAGGGAGGGGAATGTCACGAGTCCGACGGCGAACAGGATCAAGGTCATGCAACCGGCGCCGATGTAGGGCATGTAGTTGAGCACCATCGCCATGATCCCGAAGATGACGGGACTCGGAAAGCCGAACAGCCAGGCGCCGATCGCGACCGCAACGCCGAGGCAAAAATTGATGGCGGTCACCGTTGCAACATACGAAGCCAGATAGTCCTCAAGATCGCTGCTGATCCGAATGAACCTCAGTTTGCCATCGCGGCAGCTGAAGAACGACGCAATGTATCTGCGAAAATCCTTTTGCGTGGCGAGAAAGAAAACGAGCGTGACGAAGAACAGCGTGAGCTCGATCGCCGCTGGGGTGACGAAGGTGATAACCGGCGTCACAAACCCCAACTGCGACGGCCCGACCGCGACGGAACCGTCGGACGGCAGCAGAACGTCGCGCAGCTGCCGCAGCGCTGCCAAAGGCGGCTCGAGCACGTAAAGCTTCTCTCTGATGGTGGCGCCGATCTGCGGCGCGCGCGCGATCCACTCGCTGACCGGCGTGGCGAGCAGCGTCACTGCCGTGCCGGCGATTGCGAGAAGAACCGCGCCGAGCGCGATTGCGGTCACCCATGGCGAGATGCGCCAGCCCGCGGCAGCCTTCACGATCGGTGCCAAGGTCGTGCCGATCACCAGCGCCGCCGTCACCGGCAGCAGAACCGGACGGCAGAAGTACACGCAGACGCCCAGCAACAGGATGAAAATTCCGACCGTCGCCACCTGCGCGGCCGGCGCCCAGATGTCTTCGATGGCTTCAATGCTTTCCGGGTCGGGCCGCTCGGGCGGCGGCTCGCGACGGGAGCGCACAAGATCCACTGTTGCCTCCACGCGGCCGACAGGCTTGGTCGGTCTCGCGAATCGAACGCGCACTGTGCCGCTAAGTTCCGCGCCGGCAGCGCGGGCCTTTTCGCACGGCGGGCGATCTGCTAGGAGGTGCCGATGATGGCGCGCGTTTCATTTGCTTGCATTTTTGTTCGCGTCTCGGGTTGGGCCGCGCGGCGAATTATCGGCCCGGCTCCCGCCTGATCTTTGGTCGGCGGGACCGGGATTGTGTTGACGAGCCGATTGTTGCCACCGAAATCTTCGTAGACCGCCATGACCGACGCCGCCCGCGATTACAGCGAGACTCTATTTCTGCCCAAGACCGGCTTTCCCATGCGCGCCGGCTTGCCGCAGAAGGAGCCCGAGCTCCTCGCGCGCTGGCAGAAGCTGAACATCTACCAAAGGCTGCGCGCAAACGCGCATGGGCGGCCGAAATTCGTCCTGCACGATGGGCCGCCCTATGCCAACGGTCACATCCACGTCGGCACGGCGCTCGGCAAGATCCTCAAGGACATCGTGGTGCGCTCGCAGCAGATGCTCGGCCACGATTCCCCGTTCGTGCCGGGCTGGGACTGCCATGGCCTGCCGATCGAATGGAAGGTCGAGGAGGAGTACCGCGCCAAGGGCAAGAACAAGGAAGAGGTGCCGATCATCGAATTCCGCGCCGAATGCCGCGCCTTTGCCGAGCACTGGCTCGGCGTGCAGCGCGAGGAGTTCATGCGGCTCGGCGGCGTCGGCGACTGGGATCACTACTACAGCACGATGAGCTACGCCGCGGAGGCGCAGATCGCGCGCGAGCTGATGAAGTTCGCACAGAACGGCACGCTCTATCGCGGCTCCAAGCCGGTGATGTGGTCGGTGGTGGAGCAGACCGCGCTCGCGGAGGCGGAGGTCGAGTACGAGAACTATGTCTCGGATCAGGTCTGGGTGAAGTTTCCTGTTCGAAGATCGGTCGCGGAAACCTCAGCAGCAAATCGCAAACTTGCGGCAGCTTCGATCGTCATATGGACGACGACGCCATGGACCCTTCCTGGCAACCGGGCGATCAGCTTCTCGCCGAGAATCGAATACGGACTTTACCAAGTTGTGGAGGCACCGCCGGAAAACTGGGCGAAGCCGGGCGACCTGTTCGTGCTGGCGGACAAGCTGGCCGAAGACGTCTTCCGACATGCGCGGGTCGCGGCATTCACGCGTCTGGAATCGTTTTCTACGGAAAACCTGGCAGTCGTCTCTTGCGAGCATCCACTCAAAGGCTTTGCTGGGAATTACAACTTTCAGGTTCCGTTGCTTGCGGGCGAGCATGTTACGGAAGACGCAGGCACTGGTTTCGTGCACACGGCGCCTGGCCACGGTCGCGAAGACTTCGACATCTGGACCGGCAACGCCGCAAAGCTTGCCGCGCGTGGCATCGACACGACTATTCCTTACACCGTCGACGAGCACGGCGCGTTCACGGCGCAGGCGCCGGGTTTCACCGGCAAGCGCGTGATCACCGACGACGGCGAGAAGGGCGATGCCAACGAGGCGGTGATCAAGGCGCTGATCGATGCCGGCATGCTGATCGCGCGCGGAAAGCTCAAGCATCAGTATCCCCATTCCTGGCGCTCGAAGAAGCCGGTGATCTTCCGCAACACGCCGCAATGGTTCATCGCGATGGACAAGGACATCGCCGGAGCCGACGGCAGGGCGAAGCCCGGCGACACGCTGCGCGAGCGCGCGCTTGCGGCGATCAAGGTCACGCGCTGGGTGCCGCCGCAAGGCGAGAACCGCATCACCGGCATGGTCGAGAGCCGGCCCGACTGGGTGATCTCGCGCCAGCGCGCCTGGGGCGTGCCGATCACGGTGTTCGTGCGCGAGCGCGACGACGGCTCGGTCGAACTCCTCAACGACGCGCGCGTGAACAAGCGCATCGCCGATGCCTTCGAGCTCGAAGGCGCCGATGCCTGGTATGCCGATGGCGCGCGCGAGCGCTTCCTCGGCGAGCTCGCCAACGAGCCTTGGCAGAAGGTCGACGATACGCTTGACGTCTGGTTCGATTCCGGCAGCACCCACGCCTTCACGTTGGAAGCGCGCGAGGATCTCAAGGTCCGCCGCAAGAAGGACGGCGGACAAGACCTGGTGATGTATCTGGAAGGCTCGGACCAGCACCGCGGCTGGTTCCAGTCGTCGCTGCTGGAATCATGCGGCACGCGCGGCGTTGCGCCCTACGACATCGTGCTCACCCACGGCTTCCTGCTCGACGAGAAGGGCGTGGACAAGATGTCGAAATCGCGCGGCAACGTGATCTCGCCGATGGACGTGTTCCGCAGCAATGGCGCCGACATCCTGCGGCTGTGGGCGGCCGCATCGGACTACACCGACGATGTTCGGTTCGGCCCGGAAATCCTCAAGAACTTCGTCGAGACCTACCGCAAGCTGCGCAACACGGTCCGCTGGATGCTGGGTTCGCTCGCGCATTTCCGCGACAAGGAGCGCGTCGCCTTGGCCGACATGCCGGCGCTGGAACGGCTGATGCTGCACCGGCTCGCCGAGCTCGACGCGCTGGTGCGCAAGGGCTACGCGGATTTCGATTTCAAGCGCGTGTTCGCGCAGCTCAACGCGTTCCTCACATCGGACCTGTCCGCGTTCTATTTCGACATCCGCAAGGATGCGCTCTATTGCGATCCGATCTCATCGGTGAAGCGCAAGGCCTGCCTGACCGTGCTGGACCATCTGCTTCGTTGCACGGCGTGCTGGCTCGCGCCGATGCTGCCGTTCACGGCCGAGGAAGCGTGGCTCGCGCGTTATCCTTCGAGCGAAGGCTCCGTGCATCTCGAACTGTTTCCTGAGCTGCCGACAACCTGGCGCGACGAGGCGCTGGCGGAACAATGGCGCAAGGTGCGGCTTGTGCGCCGCGTGATCACCGGCGCGCTCGAGATCGAGCGCGCGCACAAACGCATCGGCTCTTCGCTCGAGGCGGCGCCGGTCGTTCATGTCGCCGACCCCGATCTGTTCGCCGCCCTGCTCGATGTTGATCTTGCCGAGATCGCGATCACCTCGGCGGCGACGTTGGTGCAGGGCGACGGTCCGCCCGACGCCTTTCGCCTCGACGAGGTCAAAGGCGTGGCAGTCGAGGTTCGCCTCGCCGAAGGCCGCAAATGCGCGCGCTCCTGGAAAATCCTGCCCAGCATCGGCGCCGATCCCGCCTATCCCGACGTTTCCCCGCGCGATGCGCAGGCGCTGCGCGAGTGGGAGGCGATGCGCAAGGCCGCGGAGTAAGCCCCTGACCAGCACGAGCACGGACGCGGAGCGACCCACCGCTTTGCTTTGGGGGCGACTGAGCGCCTTCGGCCTTGCCATCGCGGTGTTCGTTGCGCTCATCGATCAAGCCAGCAAGTTTTGGCTACTGTACGGGTTCGACCTTCGCTCGCGCGGCGTCGTGACGCTCACCCCGTTCTTCGACCTGGTGCTGCAATGGAATACCGGCATCAGCTACGGCCTGTTCCCGCAAGACGGCACCTTCGGGAAGTGGGCCCTGCTCGTGCTTACGGCGGTCGCGGTCGTCCTGCTGTGGATTTGGTTGTCGCGGGCAGGTTCGCACCTCACCGCATTGGCCCTCGGGCTGATCATCGGCGGCGCGCTCGGCAATGCCGTCGACCGCGTCCATTGGCCGGGGGTCATGGACTTCGCGCTGTTTCACATCAGGGTCGGGGGCAACCGGTACGACTGGTACGTTTTCAACCTGGCTGACGCGGCCATTGTCGCGGGGGTTATCGGGCTCCTTTGCGAGACTTTCGTGGGAAACCGCGCCGCAAAAGCGCCCCGATCCTGACCACAATAGCCGTCCGGGGAACGGCTTTTCTGCCGTTGTCGGAAGGGGATAGCCATGCGGGATCGATCTCCGAAGGGGGCGCGGCCGCGCGCGCGCGTTATGGCCGGTGCGCTCGGCTTGGCGCTGGCGATCGGCTGGGGCGCAGGCGCCTTCGCGCAGAACGCCGAAGACGAAGAGGACATCCCGCTCGACACCAAGCTCATGCGCCAACTCCTCAAAGACCTCGGCCTGCGCCGGAATGAGCCGGGAATCGATTACCGTGAACGGGCGCCGCTGGTGGTGCCGCCGAACCGCAACGTGCTGCCTCCCCCGGAGAGCGACGCCACGCCCGCCACCAATCCGGCCTGGCCCAAGGACCCTGACGTCAACGAGCGCAAGGCCGCCACCGCAAAGAAAAAGCAACCCATCCGCGGCGCAGCCGAAACCATGGATGCGGAGGGCCGGCCGCTGTCGCGCAGCGAGCTCGATCGCGGTCGCGTCGCCGGCGCCGGCGGCGGGGCTCCGCAGAATCCGGACGACGGCGCGCGCGCCCTGAGGCCGTCGGAGCTCGGCGGCAAGAGCCTGTTCGGTGATCTCTGGGGGACCATGACCTCGTCCTTCAGCGACAAGCCCGAGGTCGGGACGTTCAGCGGCGAGCCGACGCGCGAAAACCTGACCGCGCCGCCGACCGGCTATCAGACGCCTTCACCGAACCAACCGTACGGACTGAGCCCGAAGAAGAAGGCCACGGGCAAAGCGCTGACCGTCGAAGACCGTACGTCCGGCGAGACCAAATGATCGCGCAGACGCTCGCTCCGCGGCCTGGGCGTCGTTGCGCTCGATGGTCGCGGTGCGGGCCTTTGCTTTAGCGAGTTCGCCTGTGCTAATGCGGCCGATGCCGTAACTCGCGAGGCCGTCGCTTTGCTCAAGCCCTTGACCATGCTCGCGGCGCTCGCGGTTGTTGCGAGCACCTACGCCACCGCCGCTGCAACTGCGAGCGGTCCGCAAATCACCCATTTCACCCTGGCGAACGGCCTCGAAGTCGTGGTCATTCCAGACCACCGTGCGCCGGTCGTGACGCACATGGTCTGGTACAAGGTCGGCTCCGCCGACGAAACGCCGGGCAAGTCGGGCCTCGCGCATTTCCTCGAACACCTGATGTTCAAGGGCACGGAAAAGAACCCGGCCGGCCGCTTCTCGCAGGTGGTGGCGACCATCGGCGGCCAGGAGAATGCATTCACCTCGGCCGACTACACCGCCTATTTCCAGCGCGTGCCGCGCGAAGAACTCAAGCAGATGATGACCATGGAGGCCGACCGGATGACCGGCCTGGTGCTCAACGACGACGTGGTGCGGCCCGAGCTCAACGTCGTGCTGGAAGAGCAGAACATGCGCGTCGCCAACAATCCCAATGCGCGCCTGGGCGAGCAGATGGACGCCGCGCTGTTCCTCAATCATCCCTACGGCAAGCCGGTGATCGGCTGGCGCCATGAAATCCAGCAGCTCGACCGCGAGGACGCGCTCGCCTTCTATCGGCGCTTCTACTCGCCCAACAACGCCATTCTGGTGGTGGCGGGTGACGTCACGCCCGAGGACGTGCGTAAGCTCGCGGCAGAGACGTTCGCCAAGGTGCCGCGCGTCGCCGAGATCAAGCCGCGCCTGCGTCCGCAGGAGCCGCCCCAGGAGGCGGCCCGCACGGTCACCCTGGCCGATCCGCGCGTCACGCAGCCGAGCGTCAGCCGCTATTACCTCGTTCCCGCGAGCAGCAAGGCGCGGCCGGGGGAAAGCGAGGCGCTCGAACTGCTTGCCCACATTCTCGGGCGCGGATCGAACAGCCGACTCTATCAGAAACTGGTGATCGGCGAGGGTATCGCCGTCAATACCGGTGCCAATTATGACGGCACCACGGTCGATGCGACGCGCCTGAGCGTCTACGCAACACCGAAGCCGGGAGTGAGCCTGCCGCAACTCGAAGCGGCGATCGACACCGTGCTCGCCGAGGTCAGCGCCAATGGGGTGACCGGCGAGGAGCTCGAGCGAGCGAAGAGCCGCATGATCGCCGACGCGGTCTATGCCAACGACAATCAGCGCGCCATGGCGCAGTGGTACGGCGCCTCGCTCGCGACCGGCGCCACCGTCGAGCAGGTCCGCACCTGGCCCGACCGCATCAAGGAGACCAGCGCCGATGCGGTGCGCGAGGCGGCGCGCCGTTGGCTCGACAAGCGCCGCTCGGTGACCGGCTATCTGGTCAAGGAAGCGGCCCCGGAGGAGAAGCGCTCGTGAGCGCCGCCGATTTCCGCCGCTGCGCCGTGCCGCACCTGTTGGTCGCGCTGATCGTCGCCCTGACGCTCGGCCTGTCCGCCCCGGCGGCAAACGCGATGACAGTCGAGCGCGTGGTCAGTCCGGGCGGCATCGAGGCTTGGCTGGTGCGCGACCACACGCTGCCGCTGATCGTCGTCGATTTCGCCATTCTCGGCAGCGCCAATCAGGATCCCGCGGACAAACCCGGCGTCGCCAATTTTGCCACCAGCCTGCTCGATGAGGGAGCCGGTCCGTTCGACGCGACCGCGTTTCACGCGCGGCTCGAAGGCAAGGCGATCGAGCTCAACTTCCGGCCTGGACGCGATTATCTGCGCGGCACGCTGCAGACGCTCAAGGACAATCGCGACGAAGCCTTCGATTACCTGCGCCTCGCTTTGACCGAGCCGCGCTTCGATGCCGAGGCCGTGGAGCGAATGCGCGCGCAGATCATGTCGCGGCTGCGCCGCGACAGCGTGAGTCCCAACGATTTGGCGAGCCGCAACTGGTGGGCGACGGCGTTTCCCGGCCATCCCTACGGGAGGCCGGTCAACGGTACGCTCGAATCGGTCCAAAGCATCACCGTCGACGACCTCAAGTCGTATACGCGGCGGGTGCTGGCGCGCGATACGCTCAAGATCGCGATTGTGGGCGACATCGAC
>Ga0182041_10001502_pt1 | contig 11792 bp, 10 predicted proteins | sample flu12Cox44000178_FD_125967 | JGI IMG/M metagenome (GOLD analysis project Ga0182041, IMG submission 125967) | Lab enrichment of tropical soil microbial communities from Luquillo Experimental Forest, Puerto Rico - flux8day.12C.oxic.44.000.178 | ecosystem: Environmental > Terrestrial > Soil >...
CCAGTCTCCCTCGCGCAGGCTCCTGCTAAGAAGAACCTCGTCAATTCTGGTCTTTTGCTACCAGTGGAACACAACGCCTCCGCTGTAGCGGAGGTTGCTCTGGTTTTGATTGCCCCTGGTAAAGTCATTGCCGAACCGAGTCAGTACAAAATCCACCTGCGCCGGCCGGATAGAAAAGTGTTGGTTCATGCGAATATCGAGACCCCCGCCAATGGCGAAATCGAAGGCATTGTTGCTCGGGGTATGCGCGGTGGTGGTGCAAGGACCCCCAGGGTTCACGCACGCATGGAACAGATTGTTGTAAGTATTCGAGTGGGCGCCGCCAAACAGGGCTTCAACAAAGGGCTCCCAACGCTCACCGTGGTATTTGAGAACTGGCCCTACGTTGTAGGTGAACAGATCGCCGCTCCCCACAACGGTGCAACCTGCTGGGCAAGGGCTATTTGCAGTTGCAGGGAAATGAAACGTTTGAGTGGTGCTGCCATAGCCATTAAATTCACCGGCGATCCCCAAAAAGTGATTGAGATAAAACGTGATGCCGCCGCCTCCTCCGTTCAGGGAAAAGCTGCTAACGATGTTGCTATTCTCTGGATTGAACCGCATATAGGAGTAATACATGGGAATTTCAATCCTGGGGTAGTCCTGAGCAAACGCAGCGGTTCCGAACAGCAAAACAATTCCCAAAATAATGGCACTTCTGAGTCTCATATCCTTCTCCGTCTGAGGTTTGTCTCCTCAGGTGTAAATTTAACTTCCTTACCTCACATATGGTGAGTTTGACTTTGCAATCCGAGTGCAAAAAACTGGCAAAAGTGACAGATTCTAGCAGTTACCGGGTCCTTAGCCTAGACCAGAACTTGTGCGCCGAGAAGATGAGCAGCATAGATGGCGTCGCGGCCATTTTCTGGATTTGCATACACTCGCTTTTGCGCTGACGGATATCATGAGCCACTGCACCAAGAAACCACTCATGTTGGGCAAGTCGAAACGTCCTAATCAGCCGCGACAGCGCAAGCACTTGGCGCACTGCTCCCAAGGTTTTTGGCAGGCTGCACAGATCCGACGGTCTTGGACGAGTGGACGAGTGGCCCACCCATTGACTCTAGCTCCGGGCTGGGCTTAGTATCCCGCGCAGGTACCCTCCAAGCCTACGATTCCCTCTTTCAGTGCAGGAGTAACGACGATGCGGCACCGGTTGTTCTTCCTCTCCTTGGCAATCCCCATTTTCCTGCCTCTTGTGGCGTGTTCGGGTGGGCCGCCCACGAGCCCCGACGAAAAGTATCTTTCCGACGCGAGAAGCAGCCTCAAGACTTCCGACTTCGACAAGGCAGTCAGGGATCTCGACGCCGCAATAAAATCGGCCGGTGACGAGCCCCTGGGTCTGCAAGCCGCCGTACTGCGTGTCGCGCTCGTGACCGCGCTCGCCGACTCGGGCAAAAAAATGGCCGAAGCCTACGGCTTGGGCGCAAAGGAGCCTGCCGCCAAGTCACGCTCAAGCGCCTTTAGCAAAATGCGTGCCGATTACTACGGCATTGCCCGCTCCCGTTTGATGGACGCCATGCAATCGGTGATGAATCAGCGCGGCAAGCTGAGCGGCAACCCCATAGCCATCGAGATCAGTTTTCCCGGTTTCACGGGAGCCGCAGATGATCCCACCGTTACGAAGATCAAGAACGGCCAATGGGTCGCGGACGCCGAACGCTTTGCTGCCGAAACTCAGATGGACCGCAACGGTCTAGCGCGTATCCTTACCGCTCTGGCCGGCGCAGGTTCAGACGCCAGCAAGGGCCAGCAGCTGTTCGGCAGCGGCAAGGTGGACATTGATCCACGCGCTTACCTCATCGAGCTGAACAATAACTTTCTCCAGATCGGTGGTATGTTTGATCCTCGTGGTGTCAACCAGCCGGATCAGCTTCGCATCGTTAATCAGGTCGTTCGCGGCAATCTGGACGTGGCGATGAAGTTGCTTGCCACCAAGCCGGACAAGGACCTGGAAGCCCGTGCCAAGAAAATGCAGGCGGAGTGCGAGCATATGCTCAAAAAGCTCGGTCCATAACACGTTCTCCAGTCAACAGACCCCACTCTAAATTAGCTCCCGAACTTCCGGACAACTGACCGGAGCCCGTCGCAGGAGCATACCGCAAATGGTTTTTGGGCCGCGTTGTGGCACTCGAACAACCCGAGCCAGAGTATAACTTTGCTCGTGTGGTTCACTGCGCCTGTATCGGCGATCGAAGAGTTGGAGCGACTTCAGGCTGCCCGGGAAAGCTCGCGAAGAGTCTGCCAGTTCACCGGATGATGAGGCGACCGCGCCATCTACCCGAGCCAACGAGGAGCAACTCGAGGAACAGGGTGCGAAGAACACTTTGGCCGACTCCAGTGCTTTGGCGGAGCCAGAAGACGCTCTCGGAAGAGACGAAGCCGCATAGAGGCTCGCCGAAGCGCAGGTGCGCAAACCATCTTAATCAGCTGGCATGATTGGCCATGCCGTTCAGCCTGTAGCCGAGCGATAGAATCGTGTGAACCGCCTGGCTACGGCTCCCGGCGTTGAATTGTTTCATGATGCGATGGATATGATTTTTGATTGTGAACTCGGAGAGATTCAGGTGCGAGGCGATTTCCTTGTTGGTCATCCCGCTTGCAATCAAAGCCACCAACCGCTGCTGACGAAGGTTTAAAGCCGGCGCTGTAAAGGCCTGAGCACCGCCGGCGGCAGCGGTTTGGGATAGCGTCTGGAACAGAGAGGCACACAATTTCGGCGAGCAGACGGCCTCTCCTCGAAACGTTGCTCGCACCGCTCGAACCACATCGGCGGTCGAGGCATCGTCGAGCAGATAACCCGTTGCGCCGCCCCGGACTGCCGCAAGAAATTGATCTGAGTCATCCTTCATGCCGATCAGCAGGGCCTTCGGCAGAGGAGAGTCACCTGCTTCAAGCTGGAGTTTTGTTGGCAGCCATCTAGTGTCAAGAAAATCGAGAACTAGAACATCGCATTCTGACTCGACGATAGCCCGAGGAGAGCAATCCTCCTCTTTACGGCAACCCACGACGAGGAAATCTGCCCGCCTACGGAACAGTCGATTCAGTGCATCGCGCAAAAGGCGATGTCGAAGCAGGAGAAAGACCCGGATCGGCGATTGAAAGCTGCTTTCGCTCATACGCGTAGAACGAGAAAAGTTATTCGTGCCGCAGCAGAGTACTCACTTAGTCGCGGACTCATTCACATGGGTAACGACAAAAGGCACAAAAACTCTTTCTTTTTCAGAATCACTTCTTTTTGCCGGACGAGCTGAAGCAGCAACAACGGTGACTGTCACGCTGATCGATTGCGTCAGTTACATCCTGCCTTTTGACCACAATGCTCGCCCACTCCAAGAATCTTGCAGCCAACTCAGCGTGGACCCGCTGATGCTCCTGCCAACCCTTGTTTGCCCTGTCGGGTAGTGCGCCAGAGCCCCAAAACGTTGCACGGAGCATGAGGCGCACCCCAAGGTGCCAGCCGGCAGTCCGCCGCTCATTGTGAATTGCTCTGAGGGAACAACCTCTTCGCCTGGGCTGTGATCACGGTCCCAAGTGCTGTGCCGTTGGAGTAGGACGGCGGATGTGTACATGGCGCGCAGCTCCCGGACGTTGTCGTCAAATACGACATTCAACGTTGCGGTGAGGAGCTTGTTGCCCGCCAAGTCGAAAATCTCAATTGCAGCTTGCTCCACCATGCGGCCAGGAAGGAGTCGTCCATTGACTTTGGCATGAACGTCCTGAAGCCGACGCGCAGAGGCCAACGAAAGAGGACATCCAAACCACCAGCGCATACTTACTCTGTCCGAACTGCAACAGCACAGACCTCAAGAAAGTTTCTCTAGTCTACCAAGAAGGACTCTTTTGTACAGTTGCCCACACTCGAGTCAGCGCTGCCGCGGTTGGCGGCCACGGCCCGGATTTCGTGATCGGAAAGGCGACCACACGTGGTTTTCATCAGTCCGTTCTGTCCAAGCAGCTCAAGCCTCCAGTGAAGTGGTCGTACCGAAAGCTGATTCTCTGGTGGCGTTCCTCTCGATCGGGTGGATCGTCTTCTGGGAGCGCTCGTTCCTCTGCCAACGCTGTGGCGCTCTAACGGAGCAGGAATAGGCTTTCCGCAGGTCGTGTAAGGCAGAGGCTAGGCATGAGGCGGGGACAACCTTGGTGCCGACCCAACCCGCCGGAGGATCAAGAAGATCCTGTCGAGAAAACAAAGGAATGCGTATGGCTTTGCCTGGAGACCGTTGCTCAAATCGAATTCCTGGCGACCACAAGAGATCAGCCGATGTTCCCGCGACCCATACTCTGCTTGAGTGGTGTCGCCTGATTACCACATGTCTCTCATCGTTGAACTCATACGCCTGAGACGGTTTGAGCCGGGTCAACGAACACATAACCGAGGTCGCGTAATCCCTCCACGTACTTGCGCACATCCACGATCGGAACGGTATTCGGATGTATGAATCCCGCTGCGAGGCAGCTTTGGCACACCAAAAGTTCCTTCGCTCGCGCAAGCTGGTCGGCGACGGTCATTTTGCCGTCCAGTGAAACATAGCCAAGGTCTTCTGGGAGGAGCATCGCGCCGTACTGGTCGCGCTTGAGCGCCCACGGCAACCAACCGATAGGACGGCGTCGCTCCCAAGCTACGGAGAAGAATTCAGACACGGTTTCGTAGTCTTCCGGCGACGTTGAATAGTGGTGCGTCTCCCATATATGCGGGTGCAAGCCCAGCGTGGTTAAATCCGCCAGAGCCTCGGAAACACTCGAGCGCATCCACGTGGCGGAATCAGACGAGAGCGGAGCGTTGTGATCGGCGTCCCAAAACTCATAACCTTCGACGTTGTCAGAAGAACAGCAATGATGCAGGCCGTGCAAAACAGTTGTCGCGCCCTGCTGCTCGGCTCGACGGAGTACGTCGAGCAACTTGCGGTTGTCAGCTAACGGGCGAATGTCTTTCCCTTTGATCCGCAAGTCCGGAATAACGCCGATGCCATACGGCACGCGCGCTGCTCCGAGGTACTGGACAATGCTATCCAACTTTCCGGCGGACGTGACCGCCGACACGTCTTCGAGTCGCAACATAGCCTGGGGGCGCCCATGTGACGGATGTGCGGAGATGAACTCCGCGATGGCATCGCAGATCGTAAGCATACCGCCGCGCCACGTCACTTCGCCCGAGTCGAATGAAATCTCGCCGTTGACGAACAGAGCATCACCGTCTTGAATGATGTAGGGCAACGCGGTGTTGTCTGCGAGGGTATAGTCGGCGACGACGCGTGCCAGCTCCTTGATCTTGAAATCGAGAAAGTCAGGCAAAGGACAGGGAAACTGCTGCCTTTTGTAGCGCACCACTGTATTCGGCGGCGTTACAATGTCATGACCACCCTCGGTATGCTGGAAGGCGACTCTCGCTTCGCGCAACGTAACAAGGTGATAGCGAGACACAATCAAATGATGTGCGCTGCGCAGGCACGCCAGTGCATCGGAGGATGGCGGGACTCTTCCGTTAAGACCCAGATAGACCACAGCAGCCGCAGATTTCACCTTGTCCATCGGCGCAGCATCAATGTATTCCCACGACGTTTGCTCAGAGAAATGCCGCAAGCCGATTGCTACCTGCTCTGCACGCGCCTCGACGAAACCCTCTTTCCCAGGTAGATGGTCCACAAGTACGAGAATCGGCCCAATGCTATTGGGCAAAACAAGCGGAGCGGTTTCGACTGGGATCGGTGTGGTCTTCTTCGCGCAGCCTGCAGCCGATTGGAGTAAGGCGGTAAGCATGAGCGCGAGGATGATGTGCTTTCGGTTGTTCGCGGCCGTTCCCGGTTTCACTCCCAACCTGCAGCAGGTACCCACTGACCACACCTTGGCGATGGGGATCGACACCGATCCTTATTGGACGCAGCATGCGGCGGTTGGGATGGGTGTCCTAATACTCAAGATCGATCGCCTTGCGAAGTTGTGTTTTGTCCGCGATAACCAGCCGATAGGGATGGCGAAGATTCCGATCCAGCCATTGCTTCGTTAGGCTGCTTGCGGGGTCGGCCGCCGCAATAATCGCCGTCTGGCCTTCCACAGCCACCGCCAGAATCAAGTGCTCGCGGGCAGCAGATTCCGGAATCATCTGTTGCCTGCCATGACAGATAGGATCGCCATTAAAGTTCCACCGCACCATGCGTAGCTGCCCTGCCAGCACAGGTGTGAGCTCCTCCTCGCGGATACGACCCAGACGCACCAGAGCCTCGCCCAACCGTTCGCCGGTCTGCTTCTGCACCTCCATACCCTCTTTCAGGTGTGCCAACGTAAGCAGGCGGTTTTCAAGCAACAGGTCACCGAGTTTGCGATTGAACTCGAGGAGTTGATTCTCGGTCGGGAAGGCGTGGGCGGTTTTAGTCCAAGGAACCTGCTGTCCTGTCAGCCTCGAGCGGTAGAATTGGTAGGTAGCCCTCCAGACGGCACAAAAGTTCAGTACGTTGCCCCAAACCAAACGGGGAATGGAAAGAAGAGCTTGCTTCCAATTGGAGACCCTGCCGACAGCAATGGCTCGTTGCACCAACCGATGGAGCATCAAAATCGTAGCGGCGATGATTAGGTACCACAGCCAGGTCCCGCTCGTGACTAGAACCGGGACCATCCCGTGGCCCTCTCCGCTGCGCAGGAGGGAAGCTAGGTATGTCCCTATGTACAGCAGGACCAGCAGATAGCCCACTACGTTTATAAAATTGGATAACAGGGCTTTGCGATCGCGCCACAACATGTAGCGCATTCGGATGTTGCCCGCCCAACCTAACTGCGCCCAGCCCTGAAATACGATTCCGTATATCCAGCGCGACTTCTGACGCACCGCGTCCCGAAAACGCGCGGGGAAATATTCCCTTGTGGCGACCAGCTCTCGCACTTTCTTCAGCTTCTCTCGCTTGCCGAACCATCCCGCTCGCACCAGTTGCGTGCGTTCGACGGAGTAGTGCAGCAGAATGGATTTCTTATGCAGCTCCTTCAGGCGGAACCCGAAGTCGTAATCCTCGGTTAGGGTCTCCACGTTGAATAGCTGGTTGCGCTTGTTCCGAGAAAGTTCTTCGAAGGCTCCGCGGCTAAATCCGGTACCCACTCCAGCTGAAGGAATCATGCGAGCCACGCGTTCACGCACCAGCAAGTCTTTTGTGTGGAACTCAGCGAATTCGTCTAGGTAAGTCCCTGCCGTTAGATGATGCCATGGCATTTCCAAAGGAACTACTGGCAACTGGACCATCTCAATGCGGGGAATCAAGTAATTCATTAACTTCAGGGTGAGCGGATGAACGATGTCTTCTGAATCGTGGATGACGAAAATTTCGAAGCGCTCACCCGTGCGCTTCTCCTGCAAGCGAATGCCCTCAAACACCCAATTGAGGCAGTCGGCTTTATTAGTGGGGCCGTCATGCGGGCAGACAATGCGGTGCACGCGAAGATCGCGTTCCTGCAATGAAGAGACAGCGAGCATCGTGGGCTCGTCGTTAGGGTACGTACCGACAAAGATTTCGTAGTTCCCATAGTCGAGGCAGCGGAGCGTGTGGTCAAGCATCTGCGCGATTACGGCGTGCTCGTGCCATGCCGGGATCATCACCGCGACCCGCTTCTCAGGGACTCGGCGCAGATCCTCCTCGCTCAGCCTGGGATAGCGCTTCACTATGAAGAGTCGCCGGTAGAGCCGCCGGATGTAGTAGTACGCGTCCACGTAAAGGTCGTCGAGGCCGCTGAGCACGAACCCCACTGCTGCCACGATCAAGAACCAACGCAGGATTGCCATCCAGAAGTTCATTTTCCTTACCTGTAGAACCGATGGCCGAGCAGAAGCGTCAGCCGAAAATCTCCGTAGTTGGGGCCAAAGGGGTTCGATTGAGTGTTATGGATTCCGTAATAGACGCCACGCAGATATTCCGCTCGGAAGCTCAGGTTGAACTCCTGATAAGGACGGAACTCCAAACCCGGACCGATCTCCCCCACGTTGTTGAAGAAATCTCGGTTGGTATCCTTGGCGAGCCGGAGAATGATATAAGACCCGAAGCGCGAGGGTCCCCAGTCGGCCAGTCGCAAGCCGTCTCGAACTTGCAGATAAGCCAGCCCGTTGTCCTGATAACGGCTGTAATAGCCCGCGCTGGTGTCCAGATCGCTGAAGAGCCGCTCGCTTCGGATCTGCCCGAAAGTCGCCAAACCGATTGGTCCCCACAAACGCCCCGTCCAACCCCGGTAATAACTAAGGACGACTCGATAATCCGGCTCGACACTCCGATTCCGGACCGGCGACATTACAAGATTAAAGGCCAGGTTTGCTTCTGCACGAACTTTCAGGTTCCAACCGCGCGGTTGAAGGTCCACGCCCAATCCAAAAAGCCCTACGTTGTCAGAAAAAATCGCCGGCAGGCTTCCGCCTTGCGAACGCGAATCCCGCGTCAGATGGCTCCCCAGATAGAGACTTACGGGGCCGCGGAGCTTCGGACGCCAATGAAGCTGAGCGTCGAAGTCCGCAACACCGTTGGAGAAGCGCGTGGCATAAAAAGGGTCAGCCAAAACGTCCAGATACACCCGCTGTAGGTTGGCACTTGGGAGATTTTTCAAGGCCGCTTGGGCGTCGCGGCGTAGTCGCGGGTCGGGGCTGGCCAACGCTCCGCGAAAAGCGTCTTCCGCCTCCGCAGTCTCATGCAAGCGGTCGTAAACATAGCCGAGCTGAAGCAGCAAGGAGTAGTCCTCAGTTGCGTACCGTCGAGCGGCTTCAAACCTTTCCACAGCAAGCGTGAGGTTGCCTTCGGCCAGCGCCAGGTATCCGATTTCCGCCAAGATGGTGACGTTGTCAGGGTCCTCGGCAAGCGCTCGCTCGAAGCTCTCGCGCGCTGCTGCCCGATTTCCCTCTCGCAGTTGCGCATAGCCTGTGTTCAGAAGCGCGTCTCGCTGGCTAACCTGTGCGAGCTTTAATTGCCGCAGAGTCTCAAGCGCCCCCTGCGCCTGGGATTGCAGTTCGCCCGGCTGATCGGCCACGGCGCGAAAGTGCTCCATTGCCCCGTCAATCTGTCCCACGTGCTGAAGCGCATAACCTAGGTCCATGCGCAGGCGAAGATTTTGAGGCTCCTTCTGGCTGACCGCTTTCAGATATCGCACTGCGTCCGGCCAGTCTCTCAGGCGAGCTTTCAAATAACCGAGCTCGAGGCGTGCCGTCCGGTTGTCCGGATCGCTTGTCAGGATCTGCTCAAAAGCGGCTACTGACTCCTCAAGCTTCCCGGCTTGCAGCAGCGCATATGCCCGGTCGAGATCCGATGCGCTCGCTGTGCGTTGCGCGGCCTGGCTAGCAACGTTCGGAACGGGCTGAGCATCCTGTGCCTTTGCGTTAACGGTTGCCAGGTACAACGCGGCGCTGAGGGACGCAAGCAGATGCGCGCCGCGACGTCCTTTTCTGCAGATAGCGAGACTCCCTGTCACAGCGAAGCACCTCTCAACAAGCGACCCACAAGAAGCTAACAACGTTCTTGCATTTCGCCTTCCATGACCCGCACAACACGCGCGCCTGTACGCCCGTCTCCAAACGGATTGGCCCAGCCCCGCTGCCGGCGCAACATTCTCCGCGCACAGCGAACCGCCCGCTCCGGATCGAGTCCTGCCAATTGATTGCTGCCCACCTCAATCGTTTCCGGGCGCTCGGTGTTTTCGCGCAAGGTCACAGACGGCACTTTCAAAACGCACGCTTCTTCCTGTACCCCTCCGCTATCGGTAAACACCAGCCGGCATGCGTTCAGCAAGCTGAGGAAATCAAGGTAGCGAAGCGGCGACAGGAGTTTTAGTTGAGGCAACTTGCGCAGACCCCTGAGTTCGTTTGTTTGCTCAAGGCGACGCTGGGTGCCCGGATGGATAGGGAAAACGACGGGAACTTGAAATTCCTGGAGCACACGACGGAGGATTCCGGCAACCAGCATCACTCCCTCGGGATTCTCGAGATTTTCTTGCCGGTGCAAGGTGAACAGGAAAAATGGCTGGCGGGGCTGCAGGCCCAGATACGCTAGCAGATGCTTCTCCCGTTCTCGCGCGCGCTGGCGGTTTTCGAGCACGCTGTCCACTACGCTGTTGCCGACCACATGCACCTTGCCGCGCACGCCTTCGCGACGGAGCTGACGGGCGGCCCGTTCCGTTGGCGCAAAAAGCAGGTCGGAAATGTGATCCACAAGGATCCGGTTGTGCTCTTCGGGCATCCTCTGATCGAAGCTGCGCAGCCCAGCCTCCAGGTGCGCCACGCTTATCCCCAGCTTCTTGGCGGCTAGCGCGCCCGCAAGCGCGGAGTTGACGTCCCCTTGCACCAGCACCCAGCGTGGCCGCTGTTTCAACAGGATGCGTTCCAGATAACACAACATCATTCCCGTCTGGGCTCCGTGCGTTCTCCCGGCGCAGCGGAAATGGTTCCAGTCGGGCGGTTTGAGTCGCAGGTCTTCGAAGATTTCACTCCCCAGCCGAGGGGAATAGTGTTGCCCCGTATAAATGACAAAGGCGCTCAAGGATGACTGTCCAAGAATCCTGAGTACCGAGGCCAGCTTGACAATCTCCGGGCGGGTGCCAAGAATCACCGCGAGAGAAGGTCTTAGATCCTGTATGGAAAAGGTTTTCCGCATAGCTGGGCTGGGTTGTTTCGCCTACTCTTTTGGGCGTGGCGACAAGGGCCGGCTATCGCACGCGCTCTCGAATTGAACGTAAACGCTGGTTTTGCGCTCCACAATGGCGCTCTCAGGCCATCTTATGTGGTACGGATAAGTAGTACGAAAGTACGATGAATGGCAGTAATAGAAGCTTCCCAAGCTTCGGACCGATTCCCATCGCCCGCTCCATAATTGTCTGCTTTCAATCTTGGATACAACATGGGGAACGCACTGGCGGCTATTAACGCAAGAGGCCGCTTGCTAGGTCGATCGTGAAAGACATCGAAAGAAGGAGATAGCGGTTCGATACAACTGCTAGTTGCTAGTTGGGCCAGTTATTCAAAGTGGGCCAACTCGTCTGGCAATGACTGCCCTTGACGTCCTTGCATTTTAGGCTCATCCTACAAACAAGTCACCAACGCCGAGGTAAAGCGGGAGAACCTAGTTATGAAAATCCTGAAGCTTCTTGCAGTTGCGGTGTTGTCCTTCGGCCTGTTCATCCCGGCCTTTGCCCAAAAGCATTCCAAGGGATCGGGAACCTACTATGGTGGTGGCCATCATAGCAAGTCACACGGTGGAACTTATGCAGGTTCCACTAACTCCCATCACAAGGGCGGTCATTACCGAAACCCACGAACAAACAACAAATATGGTCATCACAAACCCTGATTCCTTGTCCTCTGCCCTTTGAATCCGCAGCTTCACCTACGCTTGAAGTTCGCAGTCATCGTCTTTCCGGGCCGCTCTTCTACGCTATTCCCGCTCGCTACATGACCTACTCTCGTTCCTCTGCCAACGCTGTGGCACTTCCTGCTCGCTAGAGAAACTATGAAGCATAGAAGTCCGGCATTATACTCGCTCAAGTCTTGCCGGTCCCCGCGTCCCCTGTCAGTACCACGAATATAAGCCTTTACTGTGTTGGGGCGAAATCCGCCTCGGTTTTCCCATTGCTGACCTGTTCGCTAGCTAGCCTGACTGCGAAATCGATCAGATTAGTTCGTTGAATTAGGGTAATAGTTGCGCCGTTCGGCAATTCCCTGTGACTCTCTCGCTCTCGCAGATTTGATGCGTCTTCGTGTCAGAAATTTCCTGGGCGCACACGAACGGTAAGGATGCGGAATC
>Ga0182041_10001503_pt1 | contig 11788 bp, 11 predicted proteins | sample flu12Cox44000178_FD_125967 | JGI IMG/M metagenome (GOLD analysis project Ga0182041, IMG submission 125967) | Lab enrichment of tropical soil microbial communities from Luquillo Experimental Forest, Puerto Rico - flux8day.12C.oxic.44.000.178 | ecosystem: Environmental > Terrestrial > Soil >...
GGGACGCAAAGCATAGGCGACGGCAACGTCGAGGAGCTTGCGCTCACCTTGCGCCAGACTTCCGGCCGGAGCCGCGGCTTTGCTCGCCAGCCCGAACTGACCCAACACATCGAGCGTCTCGCGACGTACATCGCGGTCGTGGTCGGCCAATCTCGCCATCTTTACCGCCTTGCCGTCGCGGGAAAACACCGAGAGCGCCACATTGTCGAAGGCCGACAGACCGTCGAACAGGTTGACGATCTGGAAACTGCGGGCAATTCCCGCCGCGATCCGCTCGGCGACTGTGGTGAACGTGATATCGCGATCTTCGAGCAGGATCTGGCCGCTGTCCGGCTGCAGATGCGCGCTGATCAGATTGACCAGTGTCGTCTTGCCCGCTCCGTTCGAGCCGACCAGTGACAGGAATTCGCCCTTGTTTATAACGAAATCGAGACCGTTACAGGCGCGCGTTTGCCCGAACTGCTTCCGCAAGTCGACTGTCCTCAGCAAATTCATGTCACGGCATTCCGCCTGCCGAACCACTGTCCAGCTCGCGATATTGCGCCGACGATGCCGGTCGGCAATACCAGCACCAACGTGACGAGTACGACGCCCAGCAGCAGCTGCCAATACTCGGTGGTGGCCACTGCATAGGTCTTCAAATAGGTAAAGGCGATGCCGCCGACGATTGGCCCGGCGAAGTTGCGAAACCCGCCGAGCAGTGCGGTGAATACGATTTCACCGGAGAACGTCCAGTAAAGCACCTCCGGGGTCGTCAATCCGTTGAGCGGAACCCAAAGAATGCCCGCGACCCCGGTGAAGGTGCCCGAGACGAGAAAGGCGATCCAGCGGAAGCGTCGAATCCGCAGACCGATAAAACGCGCTCGCACCTCGTTGTCACGAATAGCTTGCAGTGCCTTGCCGAACGGCGAATGCACGATAACCCACATCAAAACAACGCAGACGGCAAAAATCCCGAGCACGTAATAATAATATGATCTTACAAAGACCTGGAACCCATGGGAGCCCGAGAAGTTCAGCAGTCCCAGGAACAAGGTTGGCCGGGGGACGCGCAGCCCGTCGCTGCCGCCGGTTACCCGAGCGCTAAGCTGTAGAGCACCTGAGAGATTGCCAGCGTCAGGATGCCAAAGAAAATCCGCGTGTGACGAACGCAAATATAGCCGAAAATTGCTGATGTAATCGCGACGACTGGAATCCCGATCAACAGGTATTCCTCCATCGACCGCAGCCCAAGATGTGCCACCACTAAGGCAACCGTGTAGGCACCGACACCGAAATAAGCGGAATGCCCGAACGACAACAGGCCGGTGTAGCCGAGCAGAAGGTTGAACCCGAGGGCGGCGATGGCGGCGATTAGTCCATAGGTAAGAAGCTGCACCTGGTAGAGAGCAGTGAAGCTCGGAATGACCGCCAGCGCGAGCAGGATCGCCACCGCGGCGAGGGCCACTCTCGGCAGCGCGCGCTCACGAGGCGCTTGGTCGGTGATCGTGGTCACGCGGTTCCGAACAGGCCGGTCGGCCGCACCAGCAGCACGCCCGCGGCGATCAAGTACAGCACCGCTAGTTCGAGTTCGGGAAAGAACTGGATCCCCGCGGTGCGTACGAACGCGACGACCACGGCGCCGACCAGAGCGCCCTTGAGGCTGCCGAGACCGCCGATTACGACGACAACAAAGGCAATAACCAGGGCGTCGACACCCATGCCGAGCACGGCCGCCTGGGTCGGGACCACGATAGCGCCGCCGAGGCCGGCCATAAAGCATCCGATGCCGAAGGCCACCACATAGACCAGCTCGACGTTGAGACCGAGCGCCGAAGCCATCCGACGATCCTGCGAGGTTGCGCGCAGCATCACGCCGAATCGCGTGTGATAGATCACCCCCCACAGGATGATGGCCGCGACAGCTCCGATGACGATCACCACGATGTTGTAGGCGGGGTAAAACAGCCCGCCGATGTGCAGAATTGGCAATGCATCAATCAATGTATCGGCCGATAGTGGCGTTCCGCCCCAGACGAGGCGGATCAGATCCTCGAAGATCTGCAACAGGCCAAAAGTGACGAGCAGCTGATATTCCTCGGCCCGGCGGTAGAACGGCCGCAGCAGCAACGGTTCGATTACGATCCCGATCAGGGCGACGCTGAGAGCGCCGACCGGCAGTGCGAGGAACAGCAAGCCGAGCGGCACATGGCGGGCGATCGCGGCCCCGATCAGCCAGGCCGTGACATAGGCGCCGACGGCGTAAAGGCTGCCATGCGCGAGATTGACGATCCGCATCACCCCAAAGATCAGGCTCAGACCGGCGGCGATCAGAAACAGCACCGAGGCATAGAGCAGCGAATTCAGGATCTGAATGGCGAAGATCGCCACGATTTTCCTCTCCGAACATCCGGGCGCTCGTGTCGTGGACCGGCCCAAGCGCCAGAGTTTGGCTGCGGCTCGGTATCAGCGAGCGGCCAAACCACGCCGGCCGCTCGCTTAAGGATCGCCGCAACACAATTTTCGGGCGACTGCGGCCTATATTAAATCCCGGGCGCCGGTTTCGCGGACCTGGGAGTTGCTAGCCTGGGCTGCTGCCGTGAAGCTCACGCGGAAACCTTCGGCCACGTAGTCTTGATCCAGTTTGCCGCCGCAGTCGACTCGTTATGGGTCGTGCCCGGCTTCGGCCAGCCGAGCGGCGCCGTAATGTTGCGGATCGGGATCGTGATGATCCGGTCGGGATCCCAGGCGGCAAATTCATATTGCGGCAGGTTCTTGCTGAAGCCCGTCACCGCGTCCTTATAGGCCTGGTGATCGGGCCGCATGTACAGATAGCCCGACGGGGTGTCCATGCCGAGGCCTTCGAGCTGACTGATGATGGCCTCGTCCTCCGGCCACCCGCCAGTCAGCTTGTTGGCGCGCTCGATGGCGGATTTAAGCAGGTGGAGCGCGACATACGCCCCTTCCGACTGGAAATTCGGATACTCCTTCCACCGCTCGTAATAGCGCTGCACAAAGCTCTTGTTCAGAGGCCAGCGGTCACCGCCCGGATAGGTAAAGTAATAGTTCGAATGCACCCCGGCGAGCACTCCCTCCGGGTGATCCTTGCCGATCGCGTGCGGCGCCACGCCAAAGGCGATGGTGCTGGCCACCTTCATCTTGTCGAAGAGGCCATAGCGCAGCGCCTGCTTGTAGAGGGCGATGTAGTCGCCGCCCCAGACCGAGGACACAAGCAGGTCGGGGCTCGTTGACATGATCTTGGTGATGTGGGTCGTAAAGTCGGTGGTACCGAGCTTCGGCCAGTTCTCCGACACCACCTCGGTTCCAGGTAGCAGACGATCGATCGCCAGGGTGAAGTGCTCGAAAGCGTTGCGCCCGTAGGCATAGTCCGGATGGATGTGGGCGATCTTGCGCACATTTGGCCAGGTCTGCGCCACTCCGACAGCTGCCGTGATCCCGTCGGCCGATTGGATGTTGGTGATCCGAAAAATGAATTTCGGGTTGGGGACGGCTTTGTCGAACAGGAAGTCGGTGCACCCGTCGGTGAAGATCGTCAGGAGCGAAAGCTCCTCGGCCACTGGCCCGAGCGCCGGCGTATTGGCGCTGGAGATGACGCCGGTGAACAAGTCAATATTGGCGTCGAGCTTCATCCGCCGCAGTTCTTTGACATTGGCGTCGGTACCGGCTGCCTCGTCTGCGGTGATCGTCTCGATCTTGCGCTTACCGAGCAGCCCGCCCTTGGCGTTGATCTCCTCCGCCGCCATCGTATGGCCCTTGAGCGACGGCTCGCCGAGCACCGCTCCGGCGCCGGTCAAGAGCGTCATATGGCCAACCTTGTATGGCGTGTCGGGAATGCGGCCCTTCGGGGATTCCTGCTCCGCCTTGAGGACACGGGCGCCACCAATCATGCCGGCGCCGGCGAGTCCCGCCCCGCCAACAGCCATGCCCAAACAGTTGAGAAAGCCACGACGACTTGTGGTTGACGTCCTCTCCATCGCTTACCTCCCTCTATATGGATCTTTCTGACGATCGATCTACGAAGATCGTAGGGATGTTAAATTATCACTTCAGCCGAGGCATGGCCAGCTACGATTGGATGCGGATCAACGGCAAGTTGCGGTCAGGAATAGGTCGGGAGAATCCGACCAGGCTCCCCCATCGACAGTCGCGCGCAGCGCCTGGGCACACCCGCCGCAATTTTGCGGTCTAGAGTTCCGTGCGAGAACGAAGCCTTTACAGCTGTGATCACGGGTGTCCGGTCCAGATATTCGAATAATTCGACGGCGGGCCCCCGCTGCTTCGCCACGACTGCAGGCAATGTCGCCGACGTGGTTCTCTCAATTTGTCTGGCGCGATATTTATCACAATGCGCTCACGATCAAATGCCAAGCTGCCACTCTACAGCACTCGCCGGCCCTACTACCGTGATGACGGCTGATTCGCTCGAAAAATCGCAGTATCGGCCGCAACTCATGGCCAGCGGGTAACGCTCTCGTTGCCCTCGATTGATCGACGGGCCGAGTACGATCTCACCTCAGTTGCCGGAGATCAATACGTGGCACCACGTATTTACTTGCCCATCTAGAGTCGAGATCTGTCTTATGGCGCAATTTCGCAGACCAAAGGCCTTGTGCCAGCGCCAAAGCATATGCGCTAACCCCGGGCGAAGGCCGCAGGGAGCAACCGCATAGCCAAAAACAATGTCAGGGTACCGCATCCTGACGGGTTCCTGGCTTACCGCCGCGCCTCAGGCGGCTTCGACCTCGACCATTGCTTCGTACGCGGCTTGGCCGACGGTAAAGTGAAAGCGGCCTAGCGCTTCTTCCGGCAACGCGGCAGCGCCGGAGGTGACCTGGTTCAAGCCGATGCAGCCGTCGCGCATCCAGACGACGCCCGGCGGAATTCGGTCGGTGATATGCGCCTTAGCCGCGAACGCGCCGCGGCGATTGAAGACGCGGATCGCGTCGCCCTCTGAGAGCTCTCGCCCGGATGCATCACCCGGCGAGATCCAAAGTTGGGCTCCCGCGTCACGCTCGGCCAGCATCGGCAGCGCTTGACCATGGTCATAGAAGGCGTGGAACTGGGCCAGCGTCCGGCCTTGGCAAAGCGCCAGCGGATAGTCGCCCGCGGCCGGACGGGGCGGCCCGTCATGGACCGGCAGAGGCGGCAACCCGGCTTCCGCGGCCCTCGCCGAATAGAACTCGATCTTGCCAGACGGAGTGTCGAACTGGCGGTCCGGATAGGCAATATGCGAAATTTTTAGAGCATCCTGCCGCCATTCGCGCGCAGCGAGGCGATCGTCGCCCCTCCGGTGGCCGGATGATCGAGCACGGCGTCGATCAGCTCTTCCTGCGACGCCCAGCGATAGAAATCCGTGACCGCCAAGCGATCGGCTAGCCCCTTCAGGACGTCTTGCGTCGGCCAGGCTTCGCCGGCGGGCTATAAGATCCGGTCCATCAGATAAACATGCGTATGTGTCGCCTTGCAGCCGATGTCCTCGAGCCAAGCGGCGCCGGGAAGCACGACATCGCCGAAGCGGCGCGTCGTTTCGTTCATGAACAGCTCGTGGCAGCCGACCGAGTTCGGCAAAATGGTCAAATTGCAGGAGGCGGAGAACCAGATCGTTGTCGCCTACGAAGTCTATGATCAGCGCCCCAGCGACTCGGATGTGCTGATGGCCGCGATCGAAACCCATCGAGCGATGCTGGGGTGCACACCGCACCTGGTGGCGGCGGATGCCGGCTTCTACCGGCCAAGAACGAGGCAGCCGCGAAAGCCAAGGGCGTCAAGCGCGTCTGCATTCCCAATCGCTCTACCAAGAGCCGTGAGCGCAAACGCGAGCAGAAGAAGCGCTGGTTTCGCAACGGCCAGAAATGGCGCACCGGATGTGCCGGTAAGTCGGCCAGCATTTCCGTTGTTGGAGGTTGACCGGCGGTGCTGCGGCGACGCCGATCCTTCTCAGGTTGCCTAGGCGGACCTTTCACGGAGCGAGGCCGGCGACATCGGTCGCAAGGGCGATATTGGCTTCATGTGAACGCAACATGTCCGTGAGATCCGCATGAAGGCGGTCATCGCGCACGCGCGGCAGCATCTCGCGCAGCTTCCGCACGACCCAACCTTGGCCGCGGTTGAGGAAGGCGACGCGCTCGTGCAGATCGGCAATGGCCATCGCTTTCCCGTAAAAAGCGCCGACCTTCGAAGAAGGTTCGCTGCCGAACACTTTTAAGTGACGAAGTAACATGGCGCACCAGCGCTCTTCGTCCCTGTGGATGGCCCGCATTAGTTGCAGGATCGGACTGCTGCCGGCCGCTCGCGCGCTATCGAGCGTGACCCGCGCGCCGGCCCGTTCCGCCTCGAGTAGCTCATTGAGAAAGGCGATCACCTCATTCTTGCCGGCATAGGCCATATAAACATCGTCCGCTTGGTGCATGGCGCAGGCGGGCGAACTGCCCTCTGCCGGTAGATCATTATCGACTCGATTTGTCATTGCGATCGCCCTCGGGTGTGTGACTTTGTCGGTTCTGTCGTGCGGTGTCGCGCTTAAAGGGGCGCCAAGCGACAGGTAGAGTTGCCACGGCGGCAGGTCCGCCGGGCGGCGATGTTCACCGCCGCGCGTCGTTCAACTCAGGCGGCGGGAACGTTTTACCATTTATTGGTGTGAGTAACCGCGCCGGCGATGGATTACCAAGGCTTGCTCAAACAGCGTCTGGACGCGCCGCGCGCCGAGAGACGGTAGCGCGTGTTTGCTGGCCTCGAGCGACGCTCCGGCCCCTTCCTGAGGACCTATAAGGCAACGCCTCCGAGAGAGAGTCCAGCAGCGGGCATCCGTGCTCTTCACCAGCCTCGCAACAGCACGCGTGCCATAGCGCGGAGGTCGGCAATCTTCGCCCGAACCTCGGCCAGATGACGGGCTGCGACTTCCCTCACCTCGGTGCATGCCGCTTGGCCATTCTTGGCAGAAAGAGCCAGCAGGGCGCGAATTTGATCGAGGCTGAAGCCGAGCTCGCGAGAGCGGCGGATAAACGTCAGGGTTCGCGTTTCGACCGACCCGTACACCCGCCGCCGCTGGTAGTGCGCGGTGCCACGGGGAGCATGTCGATGCGTTCGTAATACCGAATGGTCTCGATATTCACGCGGGCAATCCGCGAAAGTTCACCGATCGACAGAGCAGCGGGCGATCGAGCCGCAGCGGCGCGCATCAGAAAATTCCCTCTTGATCCTGTAGTCACTTCAGGATGTAGCCTTGCGAGCATGACAAGCCAAGCCCAAACTCGGGCCCGCCTTGCGCGGCCGGACGCTGCGCCGAAGAGCTTGCCGCGAACCCAGGGCCTACTTGCCGCGGGCCGCGTGATCGGAGCGCTGGCTGCTTCGTCATGCTGTATCGTGCCACTCGTGCTGTTCGGTCTGGGCGTCAGCGGCGCCTGGATCGCTAACCTCACTCGGCTTGCGCCCTATCAGCCTTATTTCATCGCCGCCACGGTAGGCTGCCTCGTCGCGGGCTGCGGATTGCTCTACCGCTCGCGAAGGATGGCGTGCACGGATGGCCAAGTCTGCGCCCGGCCGCTGTCTAATCGGATCGTTATCAGCGGCCTGATCGTCGCGACGATCCTTGTCATCGGCGCGCTGGCGTTTGATGCTCTCGCACCGCTCATTCTCTAGCCCGCAAGGAGAACTCCGCATGTCAAAATCACTTATCGCTACGCTTTTCGGCCTCAGTCTGTTGGCGTCGTCCGCCGCCTTTGCAGGCGAGAAGACAGTGACGCTCGCTGTGCAAAACATGTACTGCTCGGCCTGCCCGATCACGGTCATATCAAGCCTTGAAGCTGTGCCCGGCGTTGCCAAGGCGGTTGCGTCCTACGAGAAAAAGACCGCGGTCGTCACCTTTGACGACACCAAGACTGCGGTGCCGGCGCTCATCAGGGCGACCACTAATGCGGGTTACCCCTCCACGCTCAAGGGCTGATCTCGGATGACATTGCGGCGGGGTGCGGGCTGAAACGATGCACGTCGAGGTAAGGGACCTTGCCGTCGCTCCTCGGGAAATCACCACCCGCCTCATGCGGCCGGCGGAACCTTCACGAAAGCCCCGGCGATATCGAATACTATTGCCGCTATCATCCGACCATGAAGGGCAAGATCAGCATTGCGCCCTGAGAAGCCTCGGCGGATTGGCCGGCTGCGGCTATGATCGCGCAAACAGATTTTCCGGAGGATGTCATGGGGAAATTCGTCATCGCGCCGCATATGCGGCTGCACGAATGGGTCGCTCGCGATAAGGGCTATTTCAACCGCGTTGGACTCGACTACGAATTCAGCGACCAGCTGAGGTCGGGCGATGGCAAGTTGCACGACCTCGGCGACAAGGTCGGCGCCTACCAGACCTTCGAGCGCGGCCGCAGCTCGAACATCAACTGCGCCTGTCACTGGACGATCAATGTCGCAGCCTCGGTCGGCCACGGGAAGCTCTATCCTCACGCCTATTCGGTCGCGCCGGCGGCGGTGCTTGTGCCGCCGGAATCGCAGATAACGCACCCGGCGCAGCTTGCCGGCGTGCCGATCTCTGTTGGCTATCAGTCGGGCAGCCATTACTCGACGATCCAGGCGCTGGAGCAATATCTGGGGTCGGAGGAAATCAAGCTTTCCTTCGCCGACGGGTTGTTGTTTCGGCGCATGGAGAAATTGATCGACCGTCAGGTGCCGGCCGCATCGGTGTTCAGCGGGCCCTATTACTTTCTCGAGCAACTGGGGTTCCGCAAGGTCATCGATTCCACGTTCATGATGGCGTCGATGGTCACCGGCGATCCAAATTCGGCGGATGTTCAAAGGTATTTCCGCGCTTTGCGGCTGGCGCAGGCTGGCTGACATCGACCTACGACCGGAGCGTTACACGCATTACTACAACGAGGAGTTCCCGGCACGATTCCACGATCAGATGGATACGCGGCGCTGGGGGCCGGGCGAGCGGATTGTGTTCGAGCCCTACACGCGCGCGGCCTACGAGGAGGCGCGCGAATGGATCGCCGGCCACGGCATCTTTCCACCGGACGAAATGGGATCCGGACGGTACGAAGACGCGATCCTGGCGGTTTCTCCCTAGCGCGTTGGGTCCGTCTGCGCGGTTGCTTGGGCCGACGCACTGGCTTCCGGCATCAGCTGGTCGAGGACTGCGGGGGATAGAGGAAATGTGGCCTAGAAACGTCTTAACCGACAGACTGAACCTCAGATGGCCAGTTCTGCAGGCACCGATGGGCAGCGCGAGCACACCGTCGTTGGCTGCGGCGGTGACCAACGCGGGAGGGCTTGGCGGTCTCGGCATGTGGGGCAGAAGCGCCGAGCAAGCTGCGCGTCGCGTCGCCGGATTTCGCCAGCAAAGCGGCGGCAGCCTGAACGTCAATTACCCGATTCGGCCCGATCCGCGCTGTGCGCCCCAAGCCGCGGAGGCTATGCGAAGCCAACTCCAACCGCATTATGATGCCCACGGGCTGGGGCCGGTCCCACAACCGCAAGGGGCGGTCAGCGACGTCGGCCCCGAACACGTCGCGCTGCTGCTGGAAACCAAGCCGGAGGTTGTGAGCTTTCACTTCGGTTTGCCGGATATCGAGGTGATCCGCGGTCTCAAGTCGGCAGGCATCTTCATCCTGTCGAGCGCGACCACGGTTGGCGAAGCGCGAATGCTCGAGCAACGGGGCGTCGACGCCATCATCGCGCAGGGGACCGAAGCGGGCGGCCATCGCGCTACCTTCACCGGCGTCGACATGAGCATGCAGCCAGGCCTGTTCTCGTTGCTGCCCCAGGTGGTCGACGCGGTGCGGGTCCCGGTCATCGCCGCCGGCGGGGTGGCCGACGGGCGCACGGCTGCGGCGGCGTTCATGCTCGGCGCCAGTGCAGTGCAGATCGGCACCGCGTTTCTGCGTTGCGAAGAAGCCGACGTACGTGATGCGCATCGCGCCGCCCTCGCCGAGGCGGACGATGCCTGTACTGTCGTCACCGACGTGATCAGCGGGAGGCCGTGTCGGTATATCCGCAATAAGCTGATCGACGATCTTGTGGCATCCGGACTGCAACCGCTCCCGGTCCCGGCACAACAAAGCCTGACTGCGAGGCTCGGTTACACGGGAGACCGCGAATGGACAGCTCTGACGTCCGGGCAATCGGCGGCGCTCGGGCGAGCCATGAAGGCGGCAGAACTGGTCGAGCGCCTGGCGGAAGAGACGACGCAGCGCCTGAGCGCTTTCGCCTGACGACCTGGTGCCTCTGCTGGCGATGGATCGGTGCCGGATTTGTCTACGCCTATGCGTCGGCGCGATCGAGGAACCTCGCGGTCGGGTCGAATTTGACGAGTGCCCACCGGTAGGATCGAGGCGATGATAGCCATTGGCCAGCGTACAGGTTCTATTTAGACTTCCGTCAGGTGCTGCTGTCCAATCCTTGTCCGCAAGGATCCGAGACTTTTCACCTCAGTGGGGCGTTGAGGCGATACCGTGTCCTGAGCACCGAGGCACTGAGAGATCCCGCGAGCGCATTTCACGACGTATCCGCACCTGGGTAAGATACTGCGGAGCCTGGTTCACACACAGGGCGCACACAATTTGCACGGTGCCGATGGGGGCCAGCCCTTGGGCTGTCGCGGCGCACGGGGCGGCAGATCATTTCGCGGCCGTCGAGTTCCGAGCGTTTGCGACCCCTCGGTGGGTCTGACGAACCCAATAAGACAAAATATCCGCCCGAGCCACGAAGCGGTCACGGCCGCGCGCCGCATGAGAAGCCATTCAACCTAAGCCGGAGGCGAGCCTCGCGCGCTCGCCAGTCGATCAGGACCCGCGGCACCCTCTTGTTGCGTAGGATTGCTTTCAACATGGAGCCCTCCACACCGCACGCCCCGACCGCAGTCGGGCGGAGCTGCTCAAATATGCGACCCATGACCGCGACCGTGAGGACAGGTCACACTTCGGTAATTTTTTCGGCCGTTCGGCGGGCGATCTTCTACGTGATACTTGAGAGGTTTTCCGTGAGATCATTTCGGCTTGGATGTTTTCTTCATTGGAGATCACTGGGTGCGATCCATCGTCGGAACCTGGAAACAGGTCCACGCCACCGCCCGCGGCGCAGCTGGCGCCCCTCGCCTTATGGCGGAAAGGCGTTGGGCCGCGTCACCTTTACGGCGGATGGCCGAATGATGTCGGTGGTGTGTGACGCGGGAAAGAGCTGCCGGCCGGAGTGCGCCGGGAATATAGCTCCTACTGCGGCAACTACACCTGTGATGGCGAGAAGCTTGTCACCTAGGTTGACGAGGCCTCAGACCCGAGCCGTTGATACCTGGGGGAGATTCTTGTTCCGGGTGGGGTCCCGATCGGCTCCGATCGAGACCCCCACGTCTGGTGTGTTCTCCGGCGATTTCAGTTACTTGCTGCAGTTTTGGCCGGGGTCCCAGTTCGGCGCCTGATCCACACGTTCGAGACCGCCGCTGCCGACGGACCCCGCGTGCTGCCGCGTCCATGTCGCTGCTGTGGCGGCCGCATGATCATCATCGAGACCTTCGCAAGGGGCTGCCAGCCGAAACACCGCCCCGCGCCCGCTGCAGCAGCGATCGGGATCGACACCTCATAATGCCGTCACCACCGATCCACCAGCCCAGTGACGCTCGCCATTCTGACTGGCCGGCCAGCATAGCCGCCGCTTACCGCAGGTCGATAAATCGGCCCGCAATGACACCGCCAACCTGTCCGGCAACGCCCGCTGCGCTCGTTCGGACCGTCACCCACACCCATCCTGAGAGGCAAAGCAATTGGGGCGGGCGCTCTGACCAACC
>Ga0182041_10001506_pt1 | contig 11776 bp, 8 predicted proteins | sample flu12Cox44000178_FD_125967 | JGI IMG/M metagenome (GOLD analysis project Ga0182041, IMG submission 125967) | Lab enrichment of tropical soil microbial communities from Luquillo Experimental Forest, Puerto Rico - flux8day.12C.oxic.44.000.178 | ecosystem: Environmental > Terrestrial > Soil >...
GATGCGCATCGGCAGGCTGTCCGGGTGATCTGCGGGCAGCCGGTCGGCAACCTGCTTTGCCCGGCGCCAACTGCTGTGCGCCGCGGCGATGTTGCGGTTGATCGCCCATGTGCCGGCGCGCATGTGCCAGGTAAATGCGGAGGGCAAGTCGCCGGCCCCTTCAGTATGTTCGGCTATCAGCGCCGCATTCTCGTCGGCGGATCCGCGCGCCTCGATCGCCGCGGCCAGCCGGCGGTGCAATGTGGCACGGTCCGACTTCAGTTGCGATTCGTAGGCGACCGTGTGAATCAGAGGGTGGCGAAACGCGAACTGGGACTTAGGAGTGAAGCGGACTTGGTCGATGAGTTCGGCCTCGATCAGCGCGGAGGTGTCGGTGTCTTCGACCAATTCGGCAAGTAGGTCGGTGTCGAATCGCGATCCGATGACCGCCGCCGCGTTCAGGGTGTGCTTGGCACGCGCACTCAGCCGGTCAATCCGCGCTCCGATGGTGGCCTGCAAGGTGGCCGGTACGGCGACTTCGGCGATGTTGTCGCCGAGCCGGTACTTACCGGTATTACCTTGCAGCACACCGCGTTCGGACAGATCCCGCACCATTTCTTCGGCGAAGAAGGGATTGCCGGCGGCACGGGTTGCGATCAGCTGGTTCAACGCCCCGATCGACGGATCATCTCCGAGCAACTCGGCGGTGAGGAGCGAGGTGTGGGCATCGCTCAGCGGGCGCAGCGCCAGCGACTGAACTCCCGACAGGCGGGTCAACTGGCCTTGGTATTCGGGGCGGTACGTGATCAGCACCAACGTCGGCGTCTGTGGGATGATCGCGAGGAAGCCGGCCAGCATCGATTCGCTGGCCTCGTCGATCCAGTGTGCGTCTTCGATTACGTACATGCCCGGCTGCTGGCGCGCCACTGCCGCGCCGTTGATCAGCGTTGTCACCCGGCGGCGGCGGGCATCGGGGGCAATGTCGGGCAACGGGGCCTCGCGAACGCCGAGCAGGTCGTGCAGCAGCACAAGGTCTTCCGGGTCGGCCTCGGGGAATAGCTCGATCACACGGGTCCGAGCCTTATCTGCGTCAACATCCTCGACGCCAAATGCGTCGCGCAGTAGACGCGCCACCGCGTGAAACGGGATGTCGCTGGCGTGGGATTCGCAGTACGCGGTGAAGACGGCGATCCCCCGATTCGACGCGACGGCTGCGGCCTCGCGGACCATGCGGCTCTTCCCGATCCCGGGCGGACCCATGAAACTCACAACAGAGCCCGACCCGCCGATGGCCTCGTCCAAGATCGCCGCGACCGCGTTGAGTTCCCACGTGCGTCCGACCAGTTTGGACTCGCCGCGCCGACGGGAATGGTGGTCCCCGATGGCCAGCAAGCGCCGCGCGGGCATTGGCCGGTCTGCACCCTTGATCTGTACTTGCTCGGGCTCGCCGAGGACCGCGACGTTTTCGACCAGTCGCGCCGTCGACTCGCTGATCATCACCGTGCCCGGCGCGGCCACCGACTCCATGCGCTGGGCCATCCCGACCTGTTCGCCAATGGTGGTGTAACTCGCGGAACCGATCTCGCCGGCGATGACCTGCCCCGAGTTGAGGCCTACCCGCAGCTGCAAGGCGATGCCGTCGCGTGCTTGCACCTCCTTGGTCATTTGGGCCGTCGCCGCCTGGATGTCGAGTGCGGCCATGCACGCGCGAAAAGCGTGATCCTCCAGCGCGGTCGGCGCTCCGAAGACCGCCATGATTCCGTCGCCGGTGAACTTGTCCACTGTGCCGCCGTAGCGCCGCACCACCGCCATTGAGCGCTCGACGAGGTCGGTCATGATCTCGCGCAGCCGCTCCGGGCCGACCTTCGCGGCGATATCCATCGAGCGAACAACATCGGCGAACAGCACCGTTACCTGCTTGTACTCCGCCGATCGCGCGGTCTCGGTGTGCGGCGCGCCGCACTCGCTACAGAACTTGGCTGTCGCGGCCAACTCCGTGCCGCACGACTCACACGACAGTCCGGGTGTCAGCGCACCGCGAGTGTCGTCCACGCCAGTATCGTTGCACCGCCGGTCAGGCTATGGGTATCTATGGGCGGACCCATATCGGCTTATAAGAACATCGGTCGTGTTCGACGGTCGGCGTGGCTTAGGCGTCGCCCCTAGGAGGTGTCAATTGTCGCGTGCGCAATTTTTGATTCGACAGGTGTGGTTCGCGCCTGGATGGGGTAATCCCGCCTGATCCGCGGGTATGTACAGGCAAGTGCGTCAACCCGTCGTAGAGGAAGGAACGCCCATGACGACCACGAGCGACTATGACGCACGTCGCGTGTCCGACGCCGACACCCAGGACACGTCCGCTCTACGTGAGGTAGCGCGCACCCGTCCCGCCTCGTCCACCAGAGCTGCAGACGACGACACCAACGATGTGCTCTTCTTCGAGCTGCCCGATGCGGACCTCTCGGGTGAAGAACTGTCGGTGACGGTGATTCCTCAGCGGTCCGACGAGTTCACCTGCTCGAGCTGCTATCTGGTGCAACACCGCAGCCGGCTGCGCCGCTCGAGCTCTGGACTTCCGATCTGCGCCGACTGCGTCTGACGCGGGCGCGGATCGCCGCACCTTGACCGACGAGAAACGCCGTGTTTCTGTCGTCAGCGTGGCTTTGAGCCGTCCACCGGGCTTACCCGCTCCGCGCGCGCTTCGCTCCGCTTTCGCCGCAGCGTATGCGATCGCCTATCTGGTGGGCGGCGAGCGCCGCATGCTGCGGTTGATCCGCCGATACGGACCGATCATGACGATGCCCATCCTCAGCCTGGGCAACGTCGCGATCGTGTCCGACCCGGAGCTGGTCAAGCAGGTTTTCACCGCGCCGGCTGACGTCCTGCTCGGCGGGGAGGGAGTGGGACCCGCCGCGGCCATCTACGGGTCGGGATCGATGTTCGTGCAGGAAGAGCCGGAGCACCTGCGGCGGCGCAAACTCCTGACGCCTCCGCTGCACGGGGCCGCGCTGAGCAGTTACGTGCCGATCATGGAGAACTCCGCCCGCGCGGCCATGCACAGCTGGCCCGTCGACCGTCCGTTCGAGATGCTCAAGGCGGCGCGGGCGCTGACACTGGACGTGATCGTCAAGGTCATTTTCGGGGTTGACGATCCCGCCGAAGTTCGGCGCCTGGGCCGGCCGTTCGAGCGTCTGTTGAACCTCGGTGTCTCAGAGCAATTGACGGTCCGCTACGCACTGCGGCACACGGGCGCATTGCGCGTATGGCCGCGGCGGGCCCGGGCCAACAAGGAGATCGACGATGTTGTCATGCCGCTGATCGCCCGGCGGCGCAACGATCCACACCTGAGCGAGCAACTCGACATTCTGGCCCTGCTGATGTGTGCTCGCGGAGACGACGGGGAAGCGCTGTCGGACAGTGAGATTCGCGACGACCTCATCACGCTGATACTGGCCGGCCACGAAACCACCGCGACCACCTTGGCCTGGATTTTCGACCTGCTGCTGCATCATCCCGACGCGCTGCGGCGCGTCGAAGCCGAAGCCTTGAGTGGTGAAGAGGCTTTTACCGCCGCGGTGATCAACGAGACGCTGCGGGTACGACCGCCGGCGCCATTCACGGCCCGCGTTGCGGCGCAACCGTTTCCCATCGGTGGCTACCGCGTCGAGGCAGGCACACGAATCGTCGTTCACATCATCGCCATCAACCGCAACCCCGACATCTACGAGCATCCGAACGAGTTTCGCCCCGAGCGATTCCTCGGCACCCGGCCCGAAACCTATGCGTGGGTGCCGTTCGGCGGTGGAATCAAACGCTGTCTGGGCGCGGCCTTCACGATGCGGGAGTTGATCACCGTGCTGCACGTGCTCCTGCGCGAGGGGGAGTTCAGCGCCGTCGACGAAAAGCCGGAGAGGATCGTCCGGCGCTCGATCATGCTTGCGCCCCGGTTCGGCACTAGGGTGACGCTCCGCCTGCGCTGAATTGTCCTAGCCATCCGTTAGGTTCATCACCGATGGACAAGATATTCGGGTCTTTTGTCGTGGTCGGATTCGCTCTGCCTTGGTATTTCACCCAGAAAGCGACCGGCAGTGTGCCGGCGGGCTTTTCGGCGGGCCTGGGTGGGCTTGTCGTGACCGTGGTCATCCTGTTGTGGCTTTCCGCGCGACGGGACCGGTTCCAAGTCGTGCTCCTGCGACGACGCGATCTCAAATACGCGACATCCGGCTTGGCGGCTATCGATGAAATGTCGGGCGTCGAGTTCGAAGAATTCGTGGCCGCGCAGCTTCGAACCGTGGGCTGGCGTGTCACCCACACCGCCAGCACCGGTGACTACGGGGTGGACCTCATCGCCAAGAAAGCCGACAGCCGCATGGCGGTCCAATGCAAGCGCCAGGCAAAGGCCGTCGGCGTCGCCGCCGTACAGCAGGTGGTTTCCGGCGCGCTGCACCACGGCTGCAACCAGACCGTCGTGGTGACGAATCGAGCGTTCACAAAGGCGGCTCGCCAATTGGCGACCACCCACCGTTGCCGCCTCGTCGGGCGGGAGCAAGTGCAGATCTGGGCACGCGTCGCGCCCGGCACCGAGCGGCGGATGCAACCTGGGCTATGAGCAACAGGCCGTTGTTGCGGATGCCTCCGGGCCGGCGCCGAATGTCTCGGAATCGGCAAGGACCGTGTAGATCTCCCACCGTTCTCCACCGGGCCCGGTGACCCACACCTTGTCTTGGGTCGCGAAGCAGCACGTTGTACCGATCTCTTCCTTGGTGAGCATGCGCTCGCCGGTAAGGCGTGCGATCTCCTCGTGGACTGCCTCGCTGGACTCCACTTCGACGCCGAGATGGTTAAGGGTGCCGCCGTGGCCTGGGTTCTCGAGCAGCACCAGTTTCAGTGGGGGCTGGGCGATCGCGAAGTTGGCGTAGCCGGGTTTGACCTTGGCCGGCTTAGCGTCGAACAGCTTGGAGTAGAAGGCGATTGCCTCGTCGAGGTTGTCGACGTTGAGGGCCAGTTGCACGCGTGACATGGTGGGTCCTTCCTTCGGGTGGAGATTATGTGGTCATGGGGGTGGGCAGGAGTCGCCATGTGGCTCAGGAGGGCGGCGGTCATCTGCGAGCGCCCGGCGTTATGGACGCAGACGAACAGCACGCTGGGTTTATCGGTCATCGGCGGGACTGCTCAGTCGACACGTAGAATCGACGAAATTTGTTGCAATGCAGAGGGAATCACCCAGTAGTACACCCAGGTGCCCCGTCGCTCGCAGTCCAGCAACCCAGCCGAGCGCAGCAGTTTGAGGTGATGAGAAATCGTCGGCTGAGAAACGTCGAAGGTCGCCGAGATTTCACATACGCAGGCTTCCCCGCCGGGGTGGCTGGCGATCAGGCTCAGCATCCGCAGGCGTACCGGATCGCCGAGCGCCTTGAACATCGTCGCCAACTCCGCCGCCTGCGACTCATCCAGGGCGGCCGCTCCCAGCGGGGGGCACCATTGTTGATTCGACATACATCTATATAAACATCTATCGAATCAGGTCGCAAGCATGTTGGGGCTGCGTTTGCTGTGGCATTCTGCGGGGGTGTCGGCTCCACGGCCATCAGGAGTGGTGACGTTTCTGTTCACCGATGTGGAGGGTTCGACGCGTCGATGGGAGGCCGACGCGGACGGGATGCGGATCGCCCTCGCCGCACACGACGATGCGTTGCGCTCGGCGATCGAGGGTCACGGTGGTTGGTTGTTCAAGCACACCGGTGACGGGGTGTGCGCGGCGTTCGCGTCGCCGAGGTCGGCGGTGGATGCCGCGGTGGCCGCCCAGCGGGCTCTTGAGTTGCCGGTGCGGATCGGTCTTGCGACCGGTGAGGCGCAACTTCGGGACGGTGACTACTTCGGCGCGGTGCTCAACCGCGCCGCGCGGGTGATGGCCGCCGGTCACGGCGGTCAGATCCTGCTGATCGAGTCGACGGCGAGCCTGCTCAGCGGAGTTGAGCTTGTCGATCTGGGGCCGCGCCGGTTGCGGGATCTGCCCACTGCGGTCGGGGTGTTCCAGGTGCGCGCGCCTGGGTTGCGGGTCGACTTCCCGCCATTGCGGGCGCTCGACGTGACACCCGGCAATCTCCGGGCCGCGGTCACCAGCTTCATCGGGCGCGAGTCCGAGGTCGACGATGTGACATGGGCGCTCCGTGAACACCGGTTGGTGACGTTGACCGGCGTCGGTGGGGTGGGCAAGACCCGCCTGGCCATGGAGGTTGCTTCCCGCATGGGCGATGAGTTTCCCGATGGCGTCTGGTTTTTCGAGCTGGCCGCTGTGGCTGATCCGGCTGCGGTGCCCGACGCCGTGGCAGCGGTATTGGGCATCACTCAGCAGCCGGAGAAAAGCGTGGCCGACAGCGTGGCCGCCGCGCAGGAGGGCAGAGTCCGGCTGCTGGTGATCGACAACTGCGAGCACCTGCGCGACGCCGCCGCCGATTTGATCGAGGCGATCCTCGCGCAATCGACGACCGTGGTGGTTCTGGCCACCAGCCGCGAGGGACTGGGAGTCGTCGACGAGCAGTTGTGGGCGGTGCCCCCGCTGGACGTCGAGGCAGGGGCCGACTCTGCCGGGGTGACGTTGTTCGTCGAACGCGCCCGCAGTGTGGCGCAACGATTCTCATTGGCCGGGACCGACGACACGGAGGCCGTCGTGGACATTTGTCGGCGGCTCGACGGCATCCCGTTGGCCATCGAGCTGGCGGCCTCGCGGATGGCGTCCATGACCCCGAACGAGGTGCGCGACCGTCTGGATCAGCGGTTCCGACTGCTGGTCGGGTCGGGGCGCGGACTGGCGCGGCACCAGACGCTGCGTCAAGCGGTGGCGTGGTCCTACGACCACCTCAATGACGCGGAAAAGACTCTGCTGGAAAGGTGTTCGGTGTTCGCCGGCGGATTCGATCTTCAAAGCGCTTGCACGGTAGCCGGATTTGGCGACGTCGACGACTACGTCGTCCTTGATCTGCTCGATGCCCTGGTGCGCAAGTCGCTGCTGGTGGCCGACCGGTCCTCCACACGGACGCGGTTTTCGATGCTGGAGACGATCCGACAGTTCGCCGAGGAGCAACTCGTCGCGCGCGGAGCGGCCGCCGAAACGAGTGACGCGCACGCGCGCTACTTCGCCGGGCGCGAGGCCGACCTGTTCGCGCTGTGGGACAGTCCCCGGCAACGCGAAGCGTACGAGTGGTTCACCCTCGAACTGCCCAATCTGCGCACCGCATTTCGGTGGGCTAGAGGCCACGGTGACCTGGACGTGGCCGCCACCATCGCCACGTACGCAACCTTCCTCGGCTTTGTCATCGAAAACTACGAACCCATCGCCTGGGCGGAAGAACTCGTCGAGCCCGCGCGCGCCGTCGAGCATCCCCGGCTCGCGGCCCTCTGTGTGATGGCATCGCTGTGCTGGATGCCGGGGCGGGTCGAAGAGGCCCTTCGCTACAGCGATGCCACCCGGCTGGTTTTCGACCGCGGCCCCGGACCGGTGCCGTTCGGCGCGGAGGGCTGGATGGGCACTGCATACCTGGCCAGCGGCCAGCGCGCGCGGTGGGCCGAGTGGTGCCGCACCCAGATCGCACGCGGTCGCGACACGCATACCATCACCTGGGCGAGCCTCGTCTTCGCACTGGTGACCGAAGGATCCGCCGACGAGGCGATGGCCTCCGCGGATGGCCTCGTCGAGGCCGCCGAGGCAATCCGCAACCCGTACGCGTTGTCGTTCGCGCTCACCGCCGACGGGTTCGCGTTCCGCAACACCGATCCCACCCGGGCGCTCGACCTTATGCGCCGGGCCCTGGCGATTGCCCGCGACAGCGGCAACCGTTTCAACGAGTCGAACGCGGCACAGAATCTCGCTTACATTGAGGCCCAGCATGGCGACCCACTGGTCGCGTTGGACTACATGACGCTGGCGATCCGCCATCACCACGACTCGGGCTGCACGGGACTACTCCGCCAACCTCTGACCGCCCTCGCCGTTTTTCTCGACCGGCTCGGGTGCTACGAGCCGGCAGCCACCATCGCCGGGTTCGCCGTCAGTCCACTCGCCGCGGCGGCTTACCCAGACTTCGACACCGCCCTCGCTCACCTCCGCGAAGTGCTCGGCGACCAGACCTACGAATCGCTCACCCGCACCGGGGAGAACATGACCACCACCGCGATCGCGACCTACGCCTATGACCAAATCGACCAGGCCCGAACGGAACTCGAACACCCAGCCCATTCCACTGGCAACACGAAAGATCGGGGCTAGAGCGGTGTCGGGTCCTCCGGCGGCCGAACCTTCGGGCATCGTCACGTTCCTGTTCACCGATATCGAGGGTTCGACCCGTCGGTGGGAAGCAGACGCGGATGGCATGCGGAAAGCCCTTGCCGCCCATGACGAGGCGTTGCGTACGGCGATCGAGGCGCATGGCGGTTGGTTGTTCAAGCACACCGGTGACGGGGTGTGCGCGGCGTTCGCGTCGCCAAGATCGGCGGTGGATGCCGCGGTGGCCGCCCAGCGGGCTCTCGAGTTGCCGGTGCGGATGGGTCTCGCGACCGGCGAAGCGGAGCTACGCGACGGCGACTACTTCGGCGCGGTTTTGAATCGGGCCGCCCGCGTGATGGCCGCCGGCCATGGTGAACAGATCCTCCTGGCCGACTCGACCGCGGGTCTGGTCAGCGGCGTCGATCTCGTCGATCTGGGACCGCGCCGGCTGCGCGATGTCCAGACCCCGGTTCAGGTGTTCCAAGTTAAAGCGGACGGCCTGCGCGCGGACTTTCCGTCATTGCGGGCGCTGGATGCGAGTTCGGGGAATCTGCGCCCTGCGCCCACGAGCTTGATCGGCCGCGAGTCCGAGGCCGGCGAGGTGCAAGCCGCGGTAAAGGCTCACCGGCTGGTCACGCTGACCGGGGTGGGCGGGGTCGGCAAGACCCGGCTGGCGCTCGAAGTGGCGGGGCGGCTGGTCGACGAATTCCCGGACGGCGTTTGGTTTTTCGAGCTGGCCGCGGTAACCGATCCCGCCGCGGTGCCCGACGCGGTGGCCGCGGTGCTGGGCATCACCCAGCAACCCGGCAGGAGTGTGGCCGAGAGCGTTGCCGCCGCCCTGGAGGGCAGGGTGCGGCTGCTGGTGTTCGACAACTGCGAACACGTGCTGGACGCCGCCGCCGATCTGATTGAGGCCATCCTGGTGGCCTCGGCAACGATCAAGATTGTGGCCACCAGCCGCGAGGGACTCGGAATCGCCGACGAGCAGCTGTGGCCGGTGCCCTCGCTGGGCGTCGACGGAGGCGTCGACTCGGCCGCGGTGGCGTTGTTCGTCGAACGGGCGCAGCACGTTTCGCTGCGTTTCACGGTGGGCGACGATCGCGAGGCGGCCGCGGTGGTGGAGATCTGCCGCCGCCTGGACGGGATCCCGTTGGCCATCGAGTTGGTTGCCTCGCGGATGGCGGCCATGACCGCGAGTGAGGTGCGCGACCGTCTTGATCAGCGGTTCCGGCTGCTGGTGGGTTCGCGGCGGGGTTTGGAACGCCACCACACGCTGCGTCACGCTGTCGCCTGGTCCTACGACCTCCTCGACGATACGGAAAAGGCCCTGCTCGATCGTTGTTCGGTGTTCGCCGGTGGCTTCGACCTGCAAAGCGCTTGCGCCGTAGCGGGATTGGCCGATGCCCCAGACGACCTCGCCACCCTGGACCTGCTGGACACGCTGGTGCGCAAGTCGCTGCTGGTCGCCGACCGGTCAGCGGGACGGACCCAGTATTCGATGCTGGAAACGATCCGCCAGTTCGCCGTGGAACAACTCGCCGCCCGCGGCGAAGCATCCGAGATTCGGGCCGCCCACTCCCGCTACTTCGCCGGACGGGAAGCCGACATCATGGCGCTATGGGACAGCCCCCGCCAGCGAGAGGCGCACGACTGGTTCACCATCGAACTAACGAATCTGCGCACCGCATTCCGCTGGGCCGCCGACCAAGGCGACCTGGATGTCGCCGCCCCGATTGCAACATATGCCGCATGGCTCGGCTATCTGACCGAGAATTACGAACCGCTCGCGTGGGCCGAAGAGCTCATCGAGCCGGCGCGCGCCATCGATCACCCCAGGCTCGCGGCCCTGTATTTGATGGCGTCGAATTGCTACATGGCCGGACGGATCGATTCGGCCATTCGCTACACCGAGGCCGCCCGGGAGGCGATCGGCGGTGCAAGCGACCAATTCGCGTACAGCGTCGAAGGACTCGTTGGGGCTCCCTACGTCGCTGTCGGCCAGCCGGAACGGTGGGTTCAGTCGTGTCGCACTCAGCTCGCGCGCGGTCCGGCCACAAACGTGTACACCACGGCGTGCCTGGTCATCGCACTGGATGCGATGGGTTCCTATGACGAGGCGATGGCGGCCGGGAACGGTCTGATCGATGCCGCCGAAGCGACCGGCAACCCGTATGTGCTCGCATTTGCGTTGCACTCCTACGGCTGGGCCATTCACGACGCCGACCCTGCCCGCTCGCTCGCTACCCTGCGCCGTGGACTGGCGATCGCCCACGACAGCGGCAATCGCGCCGCTGTTACACACCTTTCGAACAACCTGTGCCTGGTTGAGGCGGAACATGGTGAGACGCTGGCATTCTTCGATTACTGCATCGTGGCGATCGAGAACTACCACGACTCGGGCAACACGTACATGATCCGTAGCCCCTTCGGTTTGCTTGCCGCGGTTTTCTACCGGCTCGGGCGATACGAGCCGGCGGCCACCTTCGCCGGGTTCGCCGCCACATTCCCGGTCGCTATCGCCCTGGCACCGTACGGCACCGAAATGACGCACCTTCGCAGTCTGCTCGGTGAGGAAACCTACGAATCGCTGGCCCGCAGGGGCGAGGCGATGACCATCGCCGAGATGGTGCCCTATGCCTACGAGCAGATCGACAAGGCCCGAACCCAACTGAATGCCGTCTCGGAATAGACGACACATGAGGACCGCGCTAGACACCGCGCCGCTCGATAAGACGCTCGACGACTTGCACGCTGGCACATCGGGGTGGGCGGCACTGCCTCCGAAGGAGGTGCCCGCCCCTGCAAGCTCGTAGCAGCCTTTTGGCCGGGGTGGCGAGATTTGAAACCCCGGCCTCTTCGCCCCGAACGACGTCACTCGGGTGGCCCGGGAATCCGCACGCGAAGTTTGCCTATTGAGCAGTGCTACCGCGATCACTCAGACGACGTCGGGCGTGCCAGATCTGCAGGCCGCGCACCACAACATCACGCACGCTTGTTTTCCTTCCTTGTTTCCGTATCCCGGCTCGGCTGCACCCCTTTTGTGAGGGGTTTTCCATCCACGGTTCGCCTGCGACGATTCGAACGTCAGGCCGGTACGGTCACCGCTGCACCCGGCGATAGTCGACTGTCGCGAGAACCTCCCTGTGCGAAGCGTGACCCGGGGTAAATCGAGTAGTCAACTACGCGTGCGCAAGGTTCATCGAGCGGTCAACGATGGATGCGCCGCGAAGGGTTAGAGGTCCAGCGCCACGAGATGTCGACTAGCGCTGGGTCGGAAGGAATCGCTCGTGCTCAACCCGTTTCAGGTCTCGTAGGAATCAGCTAAATCTGGCACCCCGGATGCCCGTGCAGGCCGGCGTTGAACCGGTGGCCGCAACCAGTTGACTCATGTTTGCAATTGTGCGCGAGAGGACGTAACCACATGAGTACAACCCCGACGCTCCTGTGGATTGGATGTGGCTCATGTAGTGGCGAGTCGATGGCCATTCTTGGCGTCGATGGCCAAGCCACTGACTTTCTTGACCTGCTTGACAA
>Ga0182041_10001511_pt1 | contig 11748 bp, 10 predicted proteins | sample flu12Cox44000178_FD_125967 | JGI IMG/M metagenome (GOLD analysis project Ga0182041, IMG submission 125967) | Lab enrichment of tropical soil microbial communities from Luquillo Experimental Forest, Puerto Rico - flux8day.12C.oxic.44.000.178 | ecosystem: Environmental > Terrestrial > Soil >...
GAAACACATGGGCGCCGCCCATGAAGGCGGTACTCTCGTGCCGGCGCACCAGAAAGACTTCGGGCCCCCGTGAGCTGTCCCGGAGCAGGACGACGGTCGACGCGGGACGAGGATTGGCGCGAACCGGACCTTCGGGCACGCCGACATCTTACCTTCCCAACCAGAGTGAGCGGCCGGTGAGCTCTTCGTGATTGAGGCCGGCGGCGTCATCGAGCCGGCGGATGAGGGGCGGCAGCTCGACGCGAAACCGCCACTCGTCGCCGCGGCCGCCGGCTGATTCGAATGCGCGCCGCCACGTGTCCCACCAGCGCGCGACGAAGCCGGCCAACGGTTCGACGATCAGCACCTGGTCTCCCCGCCGGCCACGGTCGAGCGCGCGTGTGAGCAGCGCGTCCCGCCCCGCGCTGGACAGCTCGTTCATCGTGAACGCGGCGAGAAGCGCCGCCGGTTCCCTCGGCAGGGCCATGGCGACAACGTCCGCGCGCCGCGTTCGTGCCCGTAATCCAAACTGCCTATACGTACGGGAAGCCTCGTCGAGCGCCCACGCGCTCCGATCGATCCCCAACACCCACGGGACCGGCAGCGCAAGCGGGGCTGGCATCGCGGATCCCGCCAACCCAACCCGGCCCGCCCAAGCCGCGCCGGCCGCGCCAGTTCCGCATCCCAGGTCGATGAGCAGTCTCCGCTCACCTCGTGCCACTGACGGATCCCTCGCGATCCGATCCGAAATCTGCTCCGCGATGCGATCAATGAGCAGAAAGTGCAACGGCCCGTAAAACAACGCAAATGCGGCACGTTTGCCAGCACCGCTCAAGACGCGGCCTTGCGTAATTCTGCCTCGGCGTTCAACGTAGTCAGCCGATAACGCCCTCACGCTTCTCGACACTTCTCGAAAAGCAAGATCCGCAAGGTACCGCGTTTCGAGCGCGCCAAGCCAGTTCTGAAATGCAGTCATGCGCACACGTGAGTGGGATGATCCGATAAGAGTTTAGTAACTCGGTACCTGGATTGCTTGACTCGCTTGATATACACGTGTAGTCCGCGTAGTCTCTTCGCCTGGAGGGTCGAACGATGAAAACCGCTCGCAAGCTCCTTGTTCTACCGCTTGTGTTCCTGACCATCGCCGTTTCCGCGCAGGCAGGCCAACGGCACATCCTCAGCCCGAATCAGCTGACTGCGGCGATGACGCAGAAGGTAACCGCCGAGAACGCGGATCGCGCGTCGGTGCACGAAGCGTTAGGGCGTTCCGACGTCCGCCACGTCGCCGCGACGATGGGCATCGATCTCGACAGGCTCGACGCCGTGGTCAACACGATGCAGGGCGCCGATCTCGAGCAGGCCGCGTCCACCGCCCGCGAAGTCAATCAAGCGCTCGTCGGCGGGTCGAGCGTGACGCTGTCGACCACAACGATCATCATCATTCTTCTGGCGATCATCCTGATCGTCGTCATCGCCAAGGATTGACGGCAGCCGGTTCTCCTCTCCAGTGATCCTCACGCTGCTCACTGCGCTTTCGCTCTCATCGACACCAGTGATCGACGTGCCGTTTCTCCCGCAGACCGAGGCGCTCTGCGGCGGCGCGTCGGTGGCGATGGTATTCAGATACTGGGGCGAGACACGTGCCGACGTCCGGCAGTTCACGTCGCTGGTGGAGCGCCGATCTGGCGGCGTCGCCGGAATAGCCAACGACACGCTGGTCGCCGCGGTGCGTGCTCGAGGCTGGCGAGCCGAGCCGGCGGGCGGTTCGATTGCCGCCCTCGCCGCGAGAATCTCTGCACGTCAGCCGGTCATCGTCCTCCTCGCCGATGGACGCCATCGCTACCACTACGTCGTTGTCGTCGGCATCACTGACGATGGGCCGCGTGGCGGGGTCATCGTCCACGATCCTTCGAGGGGCCCGTCGCAAACGATCGACGTGTCGAAGTTTGCCAGGAGGTGGACCGCATCCGGACAATGGTCTCTGGTCATTCTCCCCGGCGAGACCCCTGCAGTCAGCGACACCCGAACAGCTGACGGAAAAATACCGGGAGAAGATGAAGCCGACCGTGTGCCGTCGAGCTCGTGTGATCTGATGGTCGCCAATGCCGTCGCTGAGACGCATTCACGTGGTCTTGACCATGCGGACGAGATCCTGGGTCCGCTCCGCGCTCAATGTCCTCTTTCCGCCGGGCCGGCGAGGGAGCTTGCCGGCGTCCGCTTTGCCCAGCGCCGTTGGCCGGAAGCCGAGGCGCTGGCTCGAGAGGCTATCGGACGGCAGCAGGACGATGAGTTCGCGCATCTCGTGCTCGGTGCAAGCCGGTTCATGCAGGACGACCAGGTCGGTGCGCTCCGCGCGTGGAACGAGATCGGGCAGCCTCGGCTCGATCGCGTGAACGTCGAGGGTCTTCGACGATCCCGCTATCAGACAGTCACCGACGCGCTGGGTCTTGAGCCCCCGGCGGTCTTGACGGCTGACGAGTTTCTTCGCGCGAGGCGTCGGCTCGACGAGTTGCCCACTCGATCCAGCGCGCGGATCGCACTCAAACCAGAAGACGATGGCTTCGCGTCGGTGGATGTCGTGATCGTCGAGCAGCCCGGACGGCCGCGCGGGTTCGCGGAGTGGGTGGGCGCGGCGGTCCGGACCGCCGTGGACCGCGAAATCGGCGTGGCCGAGCCTGGATTCACTGGACAGGGCGAGCTCTGGTCTGCGAGCTGGCGATGGTGGAGCAACCGTCCGCGGGTTGCCGTGGGCTTTGCGGCGCCTCGCGTCGGCGGGCTTCCCGGCGTCTGGCGCGTCGAAGGCAGCTGGGAGGTTGAAACCTACGGCGCGGGCGGCGCCCGTTTCGCGCGCGAATCCAGGGCCCATGGCGGCTTGACCGTGAGCGATTGGCTGACGGGCAGCGTTCGCTACTCCCTCGGCGCAGGATTTGACGCGTGGGACACGGGAGTGCGAGCCGCCTCCGTCGGCGCGTCGCTCGAAAAGCGCTGGCTCGACGATCACGTTGCCCTTCGCGGAACCGCGACAACCTGGTTGCCGATCGCCGCCAGGACCACCACGCCCATCATCACGCCGCTGGCTGCGCCCGGCTCCAGCGCGTTGTCGACACATTTCAGTGCGCTCAGCGCTCGTGCCTCCGTGCAGTCCACCGGCTCCGCACATGTTTGGCGCTACCAGGTGGCATCGGGCGCGGAGCAGGTCAGCGACGCCGCGCCCTTGACACTGTGGCCTGGGGCAGGCGAAGGCCTGGCGCGCGCGCCGCTCCTCCGCGCTCATCCGCTCCTCGACAACGGTATCGTCGACACCGGCGCCGCATCGGTGTTCGGGCGGTCGGTGCAGTACGGAACCGTCGAGCTTCAGCGCTGGTTCGAACGACCAGCGATCGTCAAGCTCGGCCTGGCCGGATTCGCGGATCTCGCCAGAGCCACGCGCACGGCAATCCCCGGAGAGACCGTCGGACAAACCGATCTCGGCGCCGGACTCCGCGTGCGGCTGCCGGGCGCGGAGCACACCCTCCGAATCGATCTGGCGCACGGACTCCGCGACGGCGCCAACGCCCTGACCATCGGTTGGGCGTATTGACCGCCCCGTCTCGGGGCGTATGAGCCTGCGGCCAGATTCATGCCGGACAGCCTTCCGACGAATCGTGGCGCACGTGCGACTATGGCGCGAGCGGGCTCGCGTGAGACGCGACGGCCTGCCATCGGCCGCCTCGCTTGATGAAGACGTCCGTAAACCGCAGACGTGTGCTCATCGCCTTGCCATTGACCACGCCTGTTGCGGCCGTCCGGCCGCGCACAATTGCGGTTTCTCCAATGACCGTCACGCTGACATCGTCGACGGTTGACGTCTCCACGACGAGGCTCCCTTCATCGAACGCGTTGTGGAGGACCTCGGCGCGCGACAGGATGCTCCCGTCCGTATGAATCACTTTCCATTCCGGCGCCAGCACACCTTCGATGAACGCACGATCCCGCGCTATCCACGCCCTTGCGAGCTGCTGCTGAATATCACGAAGCCGGAGTTCATCGTCGCTCATGGAGCACCTTCGACGCGTCGTGCGTGCCTGTGTGCCACGCAGCCGGCGCGCCGCGAATAGGCTATAGATTGCGCGTCGCCAGTATCTCGTTCGCGGGCGTTCGATCGCCGGTGCAGCTGATGAGTCGTGGCGCCGTCAAGGGGGTGAGCGTGTAACCGAGCTTCGAATACAAGTCTTTGATGCGCCGGGTTGCTTGATTCGACAATACGACTGGGCCTCGATGCTTGGCCAGCCATTCGGCGGTTCGGACCTGTGCGTCCCAGCCGAACCCCTCTTTCGAATACTGCCGGAACTCGACGTCATAGGGGGGGTCGGCGTACACAAAGTCGGTCCTGTCGAGCGGCAGCGCCTCGAAGTCGGCATTGAGGAACTCGAACCGCGAGAACACAGGCCTGTAGTCGCTGAAATCAGGACGGTAGTCGACCCTCTTGTACTGGCCGAATGGGACGTTGAAGGCGCCCCGTTGGTTGAAGCGGCACAGACCGTTGTAACCTGTGCGATTGAGGTAATAGAAAAGGCACGCGGCTTCCAGGCTGTCGCCTTCTCCGGCAGCAAGCAGCGCGTTGAAGCGCTCACGCAGCCTGTAGTAGGCCCTTTCCTCGTGCGAGAGCGGCAGGTTCACGGTGAGACCACGCTGCACCCATCGATAGAAGTTGATGACATGCGGGTTCACGTCGTTGAGTAACGCTCGTTGAGGCATCAGACCGAGCGTTACCGCCAGGCCGCCGCAGAACGGTTCGACGAGACGCCGGTTGCGATAGGGAGCCCACAAAGGCCGCAGATGCCGCACCTGCCATCGTTTGCCGCCGGCCCATTTGAGGGGCGGTCGCATGCCGGATAGGTCTGTTTCAGAACAACCAGGCGCCACGTGCCATGAACGCCGCCACGAAGACGATCGTCACGACGAGCACGACCTCGGCCGAGTTGATGCGGCGGAACATCTGCACCGAGAATCGTGGCAGCGCCTCTCCGCGCCGCCGCGCTGATCGCACCCGAATGAACGTCATCATCGGCGTCAACTCGAGCGCGAAGACCAGCCCGAAGAGCGCGAGCTTGACCCAGAACAAGCCGTTGTGCCAGTAAAAGCTCGGCTCCTTCCCACCAAAGAACACACGTCCCAGACCAGAGGCGATCCACAGCCCCGCCGCAGCGCCCCACAGGTTGTCCGCCGCCAGCAGTCGGCTCCAGCCCGCCTCGTCGAGAGACCCGGATAAGGCGCGCCCGCGCGCAACGACGGCCCCCAGCCCGAGAGCCAGCGTCAGCACGTGGATCGCCGAGAGGAGCGCGCTGATGACCACGACGCAGTCTAGATCGGTCGCCCGATGTGTGGCATCCGCATTGGCCGAATGATCAAGCGGGGAGGGCGCGCCGAACCACCATGAGCGTCAAATCGTCAGTTGCCGCCATGCCTCCTCGGAATGTCCGGAGGTCCTCGAGGCACATCCTCATCACGTCGGCCGCGGGCTGCCGGTAGCACGACGCGAGCAGCCGCCCCAAACGCTCCCGTCCGTACTCCGCCCCCGCCGCATCCCGCGCCTCGGAGACACCGTCGGTATACAGGAGCAGCGCGTCGTCCGGCGCCAGCCGCACCCGTACGGTTGAAAAGCGCTCTTCGCAGAAGAGACCCACCGGAAGACCGGTCGCTTCGATGTCTGACACGCCGTCACGGGTGACGACGAGCGGCGGCGGATGACCGGCGTTGCAGATCTCGATCTCGCCTGACGGCTCGGCCCGCCCTCCCACGAGAGTCGCGTAGTGAGTCGGCAAGGTGCTCTCGCAGAAAACGCGGCTCGCGCGCTCCATCAACGGCGCAAGCCCCAGTCCCGTGAGGATGAGCGACCGGTAGAGCGCGTGCAGATGCGCCATCAGCATCGACGCCGCGACGCCCTTGCCCGAGACATCGCCCAGCATGAAGAAGAGCGCCCCGTCGGTTGAGTTGATGAGGTCACAGTAGTCGCCGCTCACCACTCGCGCCGGATGGTACACGTACGAGATTTCCCATCCATCGACGCGCATGTCGGCTTTGGGCAGGAGCTCCCGCTGAATACGTGCCGCCAGGGCGAGGTCGTCTTCGAGCGCGCGCTGCTCCCGCGGGGACAGGTGGTCGATACAGAACCGGACGAGGGGATCGGCGATGAGTCGATCGATCTCGACCGGGTCGTGACAGACCTCGCAAAGACCGTAGGTCCCACCGTCCATCCGTGCAAGCGCTGCGTCCACCTCCACCAGCAGTCTGGCGACATCGCCGGACGGTGTCTTGCCCGCAACAGCGCTTTCCAGCCTGCGGCGGCGATCCATCAACTGATCGCGAAACGTCGATTCAGCAGTGACTTGCATCGTCAAGGTTTCTCTCCCTAGAGTGCGCAGTTCCATTATCCCGCAGACGGCCGTCCCGTGGATTGCGCCTAAAGTTCCAGGCCTGGCCACGCCAGATGCGGGCCGGCGCGCTCTCGAGGCTACTCGCAGCGCAACGAGGTCATGGGATCGACGCTCATCGCGCGTCGGGCGGGGATGTAGCAGGCGGCAGCCGCCACGACCAATAGGACCGCGCCGCTGACGAAGAGCGTCCCGGGATCATAGGTGGTCACGCCGTAGAGCTCGGTCTTCAGGAACCGCGCGAAGCCTACGGCGAAGATCAGGCCCACGCCCAGCCCAACGGCGCCGAAGATCAGCTCCTCCTTCAGGATCATTTTCCCGATGGATGCCGGCGACGCACCCAACGCGGCACGAACTCCAAATTCCCTCGTACGACTGGCGACCGAATACGAGACCACGCCGAACACTCCCACGGCCGCAAGCAACAAAGCCGCGACGCCGAATGCGCTCAGCAACCACGTGCGAAATCTGGGCTTGGCAACGGAGGTGTCGAGCACGTCCGGCATGGTGACGATGCTGGTCACCGGAAGATCTCTATCGAGGCTTCTGGCGATCTCGCGTATCGTCCCGACTAAAGCCGCCGGCGGTAACGGGCTGTTGACGACCAGGTTGACGCCCCAGAATGGGGCTTGAGCGTAAGGGACGTACATCATCGCCCCCGGCTCCTCGGTCAATCGCGCGTCCCGCACGTTGCCAACCACGCCAACGATCTCCCGAATCACATCCGAGTCCGGTGGAAATCCAAACACGAGCCGTTGGCCAATCGGATTCTCATCTCTGAAGTACAGACTCGCGAACGATTCGCTGATGATTGCGACCGGAGGTGAGAGCTCTGAATCCGCGCGGGCGAACAGGCGTCCTCGCCGCAGGGGGATCCCCATGAGATGAAAGTATCCAGGACTGACCGAGACATAGTCGGCGTCGCTCGGGGCTCCGGAAGGGATCGCGGCATGGTTGGCGATGGAGAACTTCAATTTGACGACGCCGTTGGCCAGCGGAACCGGAACGGCAGTCGCTGACTCCTGCAACCCGGGTTGAGCCTGGAGGCGCTCCAAGAAGGCGTTCGAAAAGGCCGTCCACTGTCGAGGAGTTGAGTATCGGTAACGGGGCAGGGAAATCTCGGCCTTGAGAATATGCGCCACGTTGAAGCCGGGATTCACGGAGGTCATCGTGAGGAGACTGCGCGCCAGCAATCCTGCGGAGACCACGAGGACGGTCGCCAACCCCATCTCCGTCGCCGCGAGCAGCCTGCGGACGCGCAACCGGCCACTCCCGGAACCGGAACGCGCCGCACTGTCTTTCAAGTTGGCTTGCACGTCGAAGTCAGTCGTCAGAAACGCGGGGGCCACGCTGAAAGCAATCGTTGCGGTCAAAGACACCAGCAGCGCGAACCCGAGCACCCAACCGTCGATGTGCACGTTCTGCAGCTCGGGCAGATCCCGAGGCAGGAGCAGGACAAGCGGCTGAGCGCTCCAGGAGGCCAGCGCCACTCCGAGGATTGCACCGAGCGAGCCGAGCACCGCGCTCTCGGTCAGCAGTTGACGAATGATGCGTCCGCGCCCGGCCCCAAGGGCATGCCGGAGCGCCAGCTCCCGAGTGCGAGCCGTCGCTCGCGCCAGAAGCAGGTTCGCAATGTTGACGCACGCCAGGAGGAGAACGAGGCCGACGGCGCTCAACAGCACGAGTAATGGAGTCCTGAGGTCGGCGACGATAGCGTCTTGCAGGGGCGCGAGGTGAAGAGCCCAGCCGCCGTTTTCCGCGGGAAACTCCCGGGCAAGCCTGGCGCTGATTGAGTCCGCTTCCGCCTGAGCTCGCACGAGCGACACGCCAGGGTTCAAGCGACCGACGACGCGCATCCAATGCTCTTCGCGTTTGGGGATCCATGTGCTGAAAAGAGGATCCTGGACGGTCGGAATCCAGATTTCCTGACGGCCGCCTACTGGAATCCGGAAGCTCGCGGGCATGATGCCGACGACGGTGAAGGGTCGATCGTCGAGCATGATCGAGCCGCCCACAAGTTCGGGATTCCCGCCAAACCGTGTGCGCCAGAGCCCTTCACTCAGGAGCACCGCCGGGGCCGCGCCTTTCCGTCCGTCCTCGGCGAAGAGGTAGCGCCCTGCGAGAGGCGTCACGTCGAGCAGCGGGAAAATTTCGGGAGTAACCACGATCGTCCTGACCACGGTCGGATCGCCCGATCCGGTCAGCAGCAGCTCGTGGGCGTTGATGCCGGCGGCCTGAGCGAACACGCCGCTGTCCTGCAACTCCAACAGGGCCAGGTACGAGCAACCGCTCATCTTGACCCCACGCGTGAGGTTGTTCTCGAAGGCGACGACCAGTTGCTCCGGATGCGTGTAGGGCAGCGGCCGCAACAGTACCGCGTAGACCACGCTGAAGATGGCGGTGGTCGCGCCGATGCCAAGGGCGAGCGTGAGAATGGTGACAACGGCAAAGCCCGGAGCGTTGCGCAGCAGACGTGCGGCAAACCCCACGTCCTGAACGAGCACGTCCAGAACGTGCGCGCCGAGGCTCTCGCGGCACTCTTCCTTCAAGCGTTGATAGCCGCCGAATTCGATCCGCGCTCGCCTTTCGGCGTCAAGGCGCGTGAGACCGGAACGCTCCAGGTCGTCGGCTCGATCGCGGATGTGGGACCGCATCTCCTCTTCCATCTCGGCTTCGAGACGCGACCGACAAAAGATCACAGACGCGAAAGAGCGCAGGAGTGCCAGAGGTCTCATGCTTCCTCCCGCTCGGCGCGCAGCGCAGCGTCGATGGCAGCGACCAGCCGGTTCCAATCCGCCGTTTCTCGCCGCAGCCGCTGGCGTCCCGCGGAGGTCAGCTCGTAGTACTTGGCGCGGCGATTGTTCGCAGACGTGCCCCAGCTCGGCTTGAGAAGTCCCTGGCGCACCAGGCGAAACAGGGCCGGATAGAGCGCCCCTTGCTCGATGAGCAGGGCTTGACCCGAAATCTGCTGGATGCGTAACAGGATGCCGTAGCCATGGAGTGGGCCGAGGGAGACGGCCTTCAGAATGAGCAGATCGAGGGTGCCAGGAAGGATTTGAGCGTGGGGCGGCATCGCGTATTCTCCTAAATCAATTAGGAAAATATGCCTTCTCTCCTAAGTTGTCAAGGAAAGAGACGCTCTGCTAGCCGGTCGCGTTGGCCCTGCCGCGAGCCGCCGCCAGCAGATACCGGTGCCACTCGTCACGATGCGTCGTGACGTGCAGTGGCCGCAGCGCGAGCAGCCCCATTCTGCCGATGGACTTCCGCAAATACTCGACCTCTGCGAACGCGGCGAACGCGTCGGGGTGGACCGGGACGTCGAGGCCCGCTCCCCGCGCGACAAGCATCGCTTTTGCCTGAATCGCCAGCTCGAGCTCCACTCGGAGCAGGCAGAACATGTCGACGACCACTTGACCCGGAAACCGTCCTCTCAGATCATTCAGATACTTCCCGAATCGCGTGAAGCTGAAGTCATCTGACTGCACGAGCTGAAGGAGCTCGACATCGAGATCGAGGCCCGCCCCGATCCATTCTCGCGTCGCTCGTTCGCTGTGCCGAAAGACGAGCAGGACCAGGACCGGAAGTGCCACCAACAGGAGCCCCGTCATGGCGAGAGCCGGCAGAAGGAGATGGTTGAACGCCGAGTGAATGCCGATCGCGATGGCCCACGCGGGAAGGTACGCGACCACGTTCGTGACACCACGGCGGTCGCCCTCGGTTTTGGCCACCATCGCAAAGATAGCGGTCGTCGCTCCGTGCAGGACGGCGGTGCCCAGCCCCCGCACCAACCACAGCATCGGCCCCGCCGTTGACAGAGCCCGGAGGAACTGGACGTTCTCCGCGAGCGCGAATCCACAGCCCACCGCGAACCCCACGATCGCGCCGTCGGCCGGAAACCCGACACGCCGTCTCACCAGCAGATAGGCTATGAACACACCCTTGGCGGTTTCCTCGATGACGGGCGCAACATATCGCGTCAGCGCTTCGTCGGAAAACCGTCCCGTGTGCCAGATGACGTCATAGCTCAGGTCGCAGAAGACAGCCGCGGCCACGCCCCACACGAGCGCCTTTGCAATTGTGGCGGGTCGCGCCAACTTGAAAGTGTCCATCACGATCAGCGCGACGAGAAACAACAACACCGGGACCAGCGCGATGACGGTGTTCAGGACCATGACCCCTAGCGGAGCACCTTGAGGGAAACCATGAGCTCCCGATGTGAAGCGCCGCCCTGCTCCACGACTGACGCAGCACCGGCCGATAGCGTCATGTCGAGATTCGACAGCACGGTCAACCGGAAGTCGAGCTGTCCGCCAACGTCACCCGCGACGCGGCGGACATCGGATGCGTCAAGGTTCGTGACAAGGCCGCCGGCAAACAGAGCGGGTCGCATCCAGGTCGCGTAGAAACCGGGCGTTCCCGCGCGCCGAAATCGAAGCGGAGGAAGATTCCACTCGATCGTGGACTTGCCGAAATTCCGGCCGCTGATCCCGTTGAGCGGGGCACCGGGAAAAGCGTAATACTCCCGGTAGCGCTTCTCGTCGCCTCGGTCGACATAATTGTTGCCAAACGCGCCGAAATAGAAGTTCGCAAACGGTTCGTCGCGATTCTGGGGCGACGCCCCCGCAGCATTTCGGACCCAGATCGACGAATGACCTGTCGGAAGCGCGAATCCCCGATCGTAGGTCGCGTACACCTTCGTGTACGCCGACGAGTTGGCATCGTCCAGGCGCACGACGGCAGTCCAGCGCTGTCCCTTCTCATCGTCCACGCTGCCAAGCGAGCCGTGGGCGTCCGTGTAGGAGAGGGAGGCGGCCAGCGAAAAGAGACGATCCACTTTGACGAACACGTTCTGGAATTCCGGCAGCTGATCGAGGTTGCCCGCCACGCGTCCGGACAGTTGCAGATCCATATGCCGCGGCTCGTCGAAGACGAGAACAGATGTATGGCCGAGCCCAAGCGAATAGCCGCGCCGGCTCGTTTTCGTCGGTCCGAAGAGATCGTAAAAATTGGCCTCGTTCAGACTCGCAACGGCCGTCCAGTCGTATCGCCGGTACGCGGCGCGCAGGTGGAGGCGTTCGTCGGTCGGAAGGGTCGCGTCTGGCGAATAGGCCGCCGTAAAGGTTGCGCTGTTGAGTTGGACGGGGTCGGAGAGCGCGACATTGAAGCCATACGCCACGCTGTCCTTGTAGCCGGCGACCACCGGATAGACCGATTCCACGCGCAGCCGCTTGAGCGGCTGGTATGGCGCCTTCTTCGTGATCATCGACTCGATCGGGACCGACGCGGGCGAGCCCACGTTCCAGGTCGCGAGCACGGGATGCTTCTCGACGATTTGCTGGCCGAGAAACGCGATGGC
>Ga0182041_10001520_pt1 | contig 11691 bp, 7 predicted proteins | sample flu12Cox44000178_FD_125967 | JGI IMG/M metagenome (GOLD analysis project Ga0182041, IMG submission 125967) | Lab enrichment of tropical soil microbial communities from Luquillo Experimental Forest, Puerto Rico - flux8day.12C.oxic.44.000.178 | ecosystem: Environmental > Terrestrial > Soil >...
CCACGGTGAAGCTCGGCAAGGATGCCAATATCGCGCCGATGGATTAGCCGCGTGCCGAAAAAACCGTCGCCAAAAGCCGAAGCTCTACCCGACCGTTTGTCAAACGATCCGCGAAGTCCTTTCTATAATGCCGAAGCGCTCGAGCGCGATATCGGCATACGCTTCAAGGGCGCCGAGAAATCCAATGTCAACGAATATTGCGTCAGTGAGGGCTGGATTCGCGTCGAAGTCGGCAAGACCAAGGACCGCCACGGCAATCCGCTGACGATCAAGCTCAACGGCCCAGTGGAGGCGTATTTTAAGGAAAAGAAGAAAGACTAGCCGCGGCTGCCAATCCCTTCGTCATTGCGAGCCAACGGGTCCGGCCCGAAGTGGCCGGTCGGATGACAGGCTCCGCGAAGCAATCCAAATCAAAGCGTGACGAACTGGATTGCTTCGTCACCCTAGCGGGTTCCTCGCAATGACGAGGCGTCCGAACGCGCCCTACTCCGCCGCGACCTTTGCCGCCGGATCCACCGCCTCGACGCGAGCGGCGCAATATTTGAATTCCGGAATCTTGCCGAACGGATCGAGCGCCGGATTGGTCAGGAGGTTGGCGGCTGCCTCGACATAGGCAAACGGGATAAAGACAACGCCATCCGGAATGCCGTCGTCCTGGCGCGCGGCCAATTCGACGACGCCACGCCGGGTCGAGACTCGGATTGGATCGCCCGGCTTGATGCCGAGCTTGGCGATCGTGCCGCGTGATACCGAGGCAACCGCGCTCGGCTCCAAGGCGTCCAGCGTCGAAGCGCGGCGCGTCATGGCGCCGGTATGCCAGTGTTCGAGCTGACGGCCGGTGGTGAGGATGAACGGATAGTCCTCGCTCGGCGTTTCGTCGGGCGGGCGCAACTTCGCGGCGACGAGCTTGCCGAAGCCGCCGGGCCGCGGGAAGCCTTTGTCGAACACGACATCGCGGCCGGGCTGGTCGGGCGCGTCCGCCGGATAGGTCACGGCGCTCTCGCGTTGCACGCGCTCCCAGGCAATATTGTCGAGCGAGGGCATCAGCGACGCCATCTCGGTATAGATTTCGTCGGGGCCGCGGTAATTCCACGGCAGCCCGATACGGCGGCCGAGTTCCTGGATGAGCCACCAGTCATGCCGGGTGTCGCCCGGAAGCGGCAACGCCTGCCGGCCCATCTGCACCTGACGATTGGTATTGGTGACGGTGCCGTCCTTTTCCGGCCAGGCCGACGCCGGCAGCACCACGTCGGCATAAACGGCGGTCTCGGTGAGGAACAGGTCCTGCACGACCAGATGTTCAAGATGCGCGAGCGCTTCGCGCGCGTGGTTGAGGTCCGGGTCCGACATCGCCGGATTCTCGCCCATGATGTACATGCCTTTGATCACGTCGGCGTGGACCGCATCCATGATCTCGACCACGGTGAGGCCCTTCTTCGGATTGAGCTTGGTGTTCCAGGCCGCTTCGTAGCGCGACTGGATCTGCGGGTCTTCGACCGACTTGTAGTCCGGGAAGAACATCGGAATGAGGCCGGCATCGGAAGCGCCTTGCACGTTATTCTGGCCGCGCAGCGGATGCAGGCCGGTGCCGGGCCGGCCGATCTGGCCGGTGATCAGCGATAACGCAATCAGGCAACGCGCATTGTCGGTGCCATGGGTATGCTGCGAAATGCCCATGCCCCAGAAGATGATCGCGGCTTTGGCGCGGGCGAATTTGCGCGCGACGGTGCGGATGATATCGACCTCGATGCCGCAGATCGGCGCCATCTCCTCCGGCGTATAGTCTTTGATGCTGTCGGCAAACTGCTTGAAGCCCTCGACGTAAGTCTGGATGTACTGCTGGTCGTAGAGCTTCTCGGCAACGATCGTGTTGAGCATGCCGTTAAGGAGTGCGACATCGGTGCCCGGCTTGAATTGCATCATGTGAGTAGCATGGCGTTTGAGCGCCTGGCCGCGGGGATCGGCTACGATTAATGTCGCGCCACGCTTTGCCGCCTGCTTAAAGAACGTCGCCGCAACCGGATGATTTTCCGTCGGGTTGGCGCCGATGATGAAAATGACTTCCGAGTTCTTGCACTCGTTGAAGGTCGCCGACACTGCACCCGAGCCGATACCTTCCATCAGCGCCGCCACCGACGAAGCGTGGCAGAGCCGGGTGCAATGATCGACATTGTTGGTGCCGAAGCCAGTGCGAACGAGCTTCTGGAACAGATAGGCCTCTTCGTTGGAACCTTTGGCCGAGCCGAACCCGGCGAGCGCCTGCGGCCCGTCGCGGTCGCGGATTTTCTTCAAGCCTGCGGCGGCGCGATCGAGCGCCTGGTCCCAGGTCGCTTCGCGAAAATGCGTCCAGGGATTTGTCGGATCGATTTCCTCGTGCGGAACCTTCGGCACGCCGTGTTTGCGGATCATCGGCTTTAGCAGCCGTTGCGGATTGTGCACGTAGTCAAAGCCGAAACGGCCCTTCACGCAGAGCCGATTCTCGTTGGCAGGTCCGTTCTTGCCGGTGACGTAGAGCAGCTTGTCGTCTTTGATGTGATAAGTGAGCTGACAGCCGACGCCGCAATACGGGCAGACGCTGTCGACCGACCGGTCCGGCTTTGCGGTAAAGACGTTGCGCTCGTCGACAAGCGTCGCCGGCATCAGCGCGCCGGTCGGGCAAGCCTGCACGCATTCGCCGCAAGCGACGCAGGTCGATACGCCCATCGGATCGTCAAAGTCGAACACGATCTTCTCGCCGTGGCCGCGACCAGCCATGCCGATCACATCATTGACCTGGACTTCACGGCAGGCGCGCACACACAGATTGCACTGAATGCACGCGTCGAGATTGACTGCCATTGCCGGGTGCGAACGGTCCGGCGCCGGCGCGCCGCGGCGGGGAAAACGTCCCTGCTCGATATTCAGCCGCGTCGCGATCTTCCACAATTCGGAATCCGGATCGTGCGCCACTTCGCGCGCCGGCTGGTCGGTGAGCAGAAGCTCGGCGACCATTTTTCGCGCTGTCTTGGCGCGATCGGTCTGCGTGCGCACCTTCATGCCGGGTGCGGGCGTGCGGATGCAGCTTGCGGCGAGCACGCGCTCGCCTTCGATCTCGACCATGCAGACGCGGCAATTTCCGTCGGGCCGATAGCCGGGCTGCGGCAAATAGCAAAGATGCGGCAACTTGATGCCGAGCCGCCGCGCCGCGCGGAAAATCGTCTCGCCTTCGCGGATGTCGATCTCGCGGTCGTCGATCGTAAAAGTCTGGGCGGCTTCGCTCATCACCTGTCTCACCAATATCCCAGCGGCTTAGTCAGTTCTTCGGGAAAATATCTTACCACGCATAACAAGGGGTTTGGGGCAGCTTGGCCAAGGCCGCAGATCGATGCATCGCGCATCAAGACCGACAGTTCATCGAGGAGCGCCGTGTCCCACGGACCCTTCGCCATGAGCTCTGCTGCCTTCTCGGTGCCGACCCGGCACGGCGTGCATTGGCCGCAGCTTTCGTCCTCGAAGAACTTCATCAGGTTAAGCGCCACGGCCTTCATATCGTCCTTGTCGGACAGGATCACAACCGCGTGCGACCCGACAAAACAGCCGTGCTTTTCCAGCGTGCCGAAATCGAGCGGAATATCCGCCATCGACGCCGGCAAAATGCCCCCCGAAGCGCCACCCGGCAGATAGGCCTTGAAGCTGTGGCCGTCGGCCATGCCGCCGCAGAACTCCTCGATCAGTTCGCGCGCCGTGATCCCAGCAGGTGCGAGTTTAACCCCTGGATTCTTGACCCGGCCCGAAACCGAAAAACTGCGAAAGCCCTTGCGGTCGTGGCGGCCTTGCGAGGTGAACCAATCGACGCCACGCTCGACAATGTCGCGTATCCAAAACAGCGTCTCGACGTTTTGCTCAAGGGTCGGCCGGCCGAACAGCCCGACCTGGGCGACGTAGGGCGGGCGATGCCGCGGCAGGCCGCGCTTGCCCTCGATCGATTCGATCATCGCCGATTCTTCGCCGCAGATGTAGGCGCCAGCGCCGCGGCGCAGATGAATTCTGGTGTGCCGCGACAATCCGGCCGCTTCGACCTTGGCGATCTCCGCAAGCAATAGAAGCCGCACTTCCGGATATTCGTCGCGGATATAGAGATAGGTGTCGGCAGCCTCGACGATCCAGGCCGCGATCAGCATGCCCTCTATGAAACGGTGCGGATCGCGCTCGAGGTAGAAGCGGTCCTTGAATGTGCCCGGCTCGCCTTCGTCGGCATTGACCGCGAACAGGCGCGGCGCCGGCTCGGCGCGCACCAGCGACCATTTACGCCCGGTGGGAAAACCGGCGCCGCCGAGCCCGCGCAGTCCGGCATCGCTGACGATCTTGATGATCTCGTCGCGCGTACGCGCACCGGCAAGACACGATTTGAGAAGCTCATAACCGCCGCTGCGAGAATAGACTTCGAACGAGGTCGGCGTCGGATAGACGTGCGGATGCGCCGAGTGCGCCGCAGCGGCCGTCACTTTGGCTGTATCGGCGTGCATGACCTGCATATGGCCGACCGCGCAAATCGGAGCGCGGTCGCAGGCACCCATGCACGGAGCGCGCACAACGCGCACGGCGGGTCCGAGCTTGCTCGGCAAATCGGCGAGAAGCCGCTCAGCGCCGGCAAGCGCGCAAGACAGTGAATCGCAAACCCGCACCGTCACGGGCGGCGGCACTGCTTCGCCCTCCTTCACGACATCGAAATGCGCATAGAAGGTTGCGACCTCGTAGACCTCGGTCAAAGCAAGCTTCATTTCCAGCGCCAGAGCGGCAAGATGCGCAGCCGAGAGATGGCCGTAGCGATCCTGAATGAGATGCAGATGCTCAATGAGCAGATCGCGCCGGCGTTCGCGCTCGCCGAGCAGCGAACGGATTTCCGCAAGCGCCTGCGGATCGACCTGGCGGCCTTTTGGAGTGCGCCGCCCCCGGCGCCGCCCACCTTCGCCACGACCTGCAGGCGGCAATGTTTGCGGCGGTTCGGTCAGCGTCATTGTTTCCTATTTAGAATGCAAAAAGGTGTTTTGGAGCAGGCCCCTGTGGGCAGTTTGCCGTGCGGCTAGAACAGCCCGACGATCCGCCCGTCCGGTCCGATGTCGATCGATTCTGCCGCCGGGACTTTAGGCAGGCCCGGCATGGTCATGATCTCACCGCAGATCGCTACGACGAACTCGGCGCCCGCCGATAATCGTACCTCGCGCAGGTTAATGATGTGATCGCTCGGTGCGCCCTTGACGTCGGGATTGGTCGAGAAGCTGTATTGGGTCTTGGCCACGCAGATCGGAAATTTGCCGTAGCCCATTGATTCGAAATTCGCCAACTGATCGCGCACCGACTTGTCCGCGGTGACGTCCTTGGCGCGGTAGATTTCCCTGGCGATGGTCCGCACCTTTTCGAACAGCGGCAGATCGTCGGGATAGAGCATTTTGAGCTTGCTCTTGCCGCTTTCCGCGATCTTGACGACGGCGCGCGCGACGTCGGCGGCGCCTTCTCCGCCCATCGCCCAGTGATCGGCCATCAAAGCCTCGACGCCGAGCGCCTTGCACTTGTCCTCGACGAGCTTGATTTCCGCTGGCGTGTCGGCGGAGAAGCGGTTGATCGAGACGACCGGCACGATGCCGAATTTCTGCACGTTCTCGACGTGGCGCTGCAAATTGGCCATGCCGGCCTCCAGCGCCTTGAGGTTCTCGGTCTTGAGATCCTCTTTTTTGACGCCGCCGTGCATTTTGAGTGCGCGGATCGTCGCCACAAGAACCATGCAATCGGGCGCGATGCCCGCTTTGCGGCATTTGATGTCCATGAATTTTTCGCCGCCAAGATCGGCGCCGAAGCCGGCTTCGGTCACGACATAGTCGGCGAGCTTGAGCGCCGTGGTCGTCGCCAGCACCGAATTGCAGCCGTGCGCGATGTTGGCGAACGGACCGCCGTGGATGAATGCCGGCGTGCCTTCCAGCGTTTGCACCAGATTGGGCGCGAGCGCCTCCTTGAGAAGGACGGCCATCGCGCCATGCGCCTTGAGATCGCGCGCGCGGATCGGCTTGCGATCGCGGGTATAAGCGACGACGATATTGCCCAGGCGATTTTTGAGATCTTCCAGGTCGCGCGCCAGGCAGAAAACGGCCATCACCTCCGATGCAACGGTAATATCGAAACCGTCCTCACGCGGGAAACCGTTGGCGGTGCCGCCGAGCGAGGACACGATCGAGCGCAACGCCCGGTCGTTCATGTCGAGCACGCGCCGCCATGCCACGCGCCGCGCATCGATGCTGAGCGCGTTGCCGAAATAGATGTGATTGTCGAGCAAGGCGGCGAGCAGATTGTTCGCCGAGGTGATAGCGTGGAAATCGCCGGTGAAGTGCAGATTGATGTCCTCCATCGGCACCACCTGGGCGTAGCCGCCGCCGGCAGCGCCGCCTTTGACTCCGAACGAAGGACCAAGCGACGGCTCGCGCAAGCACAGCATCGCTTTTTTGCCGATGTGATTAAGGGCATCCGTCAGTCCGACGGTCGTCGTCGTCTTGCCTTCGCCGGCCGGCGTCGGCGTGATGGCGCTGACCAGGATCAGCTTGCCGTTGGGGCGGCTCTGCAGCAACTTGACGAAGTCCATCGACACTTTGGCCTTGTAGTGGCCGTAGGGTTCGAGGTTCTCCGGCGCGACGCCGAGCCGTTCGCGCGCGATGTCAACGATCGGGCGTTTTTTGGCGGCTTGCGAAATTTCAATGTCGGACTTTGGCGACTGATGTTGCGAAGCGGGCATGTGGGATAATCCGAGATGGTGATGAGGCTATTGGTCACGCCGGGCAAGGCCGAAGCAGCGGAGCCGGAATGAGAGTGAACGGAGAAAACGCGGCAGTCTCACGCAAACCTCGCCTTTACAGCGAGATTGACTGACTTTGCCCACTCGCCGGCGTCGATCTTCTTGCCGTCGGTAGGCTGCACGCGCGAAACTTTGATGCGTCCGTCGGCGCAAACGACCGTAAATCCGTCCGGCTCGAGCGCGACGATTTCGCCGAGCTTGCCGCCGATTCCTTTCGGGTCCTTTGCGGGCAGCGGTTTGACGTCGAAAATCTTTACTTGCTTGCCGTCGAGCGACGTCCAGGCGCCGGGCGCCGGATTGCAGCCGCGGATTAGCCGATCGATCTGCTCCCAGGGCTTGCCCCAGTCGATCCTGGCATTCTCGGAGCCGCAGCGGCCTTCATAGGTGGCTTTAGATTCATCCTGTTTGATGCGTGGCGCTTTACCCGCTTTGACCAGATCGACCGCTTCGAGCATGGCATCGACGCCCATCGGGAACAGGCGATCAAAGTAGACGGTGCCGAGCGTGTCGGTCGGGCCGATCGGCGTTTTCTTCTGGATGAGAACGTCCCCGGTATCGAGGCCGTTATCCGGCCAAAAGATCGACAGCCCGGTTTCCGTCTCGCCCTTGATGATGGGCCAATTGATTGCGCTAGCGCCGCGATGGGCCGGCAACAGCGACGGATGATATTGGATCGAACCGTGGGTCGGGATGTTGAGAAATTCTTCGGGCACGAACAGCGTCACGAAGGCCATCACCTGAAGATCGGGCTTGAGCGCTTTAAACTCGGCCCACACTTCCGATTTTTTATAGGAGTCTGGCTGATGCACCGGAAGCTTGGCGGCAAGCGCCGCTTCCTTCAACGGGTCGGCTTTCGCGCCCGGGCGTTCCGGTGCAACATAGACGGCGACGACAATCTCGCCACGCTTGAGCAGCGCTTCGAGTACTGCTTTGCCGAACGCCTGCTGGCCGTGAACTACAATACGCATAGAGAAATCCCTTTCCCTCCCTTGTCATCATCGCCGGGTTCGTTCCGGCGATCCCGCTTCACAGGGCACTGCCCTTCTAAGCGGGAATGCGCGGAACAAGTCCGGGGCATGACCCGCTACGCTGCCTCCGCCTTGGCCGGCTTATCCGGTGCAGTAATTGCCCCGGACAATTTGATATCGGCAACTTCTTTCTCGGAATAGCCGAGCACCTTGCGCAAGATTTCCTCGGTGTGCTCGCCAAGCAGCGGTGAACGCCGCACGTCGGCCGGCGAATCTGACAGTTTGATCGGATTACCGACGGTCAGATACTTGCCGCGCCTGGGATGATCCACTTCGACCACCGTGCCGGTTTCGCGCAGCGACTGATCCTCGGCGATCTCTTTCATCGACAGGATCGGACCGCACGGGATGTCGTATTTGTTGAGGATCTCCATCGCTTCAAATTTGGTCTTGGTCTCCGTCCACTTCTCGATCGTGTCGAAGATCTGGCGCAAGCGCGGCAGCCGCGCCGGCGGCGTGGCATAGTCCGGATCGGTTTTCCATTCCGGCTTGCCGATTACGTCGCAGATCGCGCCCCAGACCGGCGCCTGCGTGATGAAATAAATGTAGGCGTCCGGATCGCTCTCCCAGCCTTTGCACTTGAGAATCCAGCCGGGCTGGCCGCCACCGGAATCGTTGCCGGCGCGCGGCACAGCATTGCCGAAGCGCACCCCCTCGCCGTATTGGCTGTATTCGGTAAGTGGGCCGTGTGTTAGCCGCTGTTGATCGCGCAGCTTGACACGGCAGAGGTTGAGCACGCCGTCCTGCATCGCAGCCAAGACGCGTTGGCCGCGCCCGGTGCGGATGCGCTGATAGAGTGCAGAAACAATGCCAAGCGCGAGGTGCACGCCGGTGCCGGAATCGCCAATCTGCGCGCCGGTCACCAGCGGCGGACCGTCGCGAAAGCCGGTGGTCGAGGCCGAGCCGCCGGCGCATTGCGCAACGTTCTCATAGACCTTGCAGTCCTCATACGGGCCCGGCCCAAAGCCTTTGACCGAGGCGACGATCATGCGCGGCTTGAGCTTGTGAATGTGCTCCCAAGTCAGGCCCATGCGGTCGAGCGCGCCTGGCGCGAAATTCTCAACCAGGACGTCGCACTCTTTCACCAGCCGATCGAGGATTTCCTTGCCCTTGCCATGCTTGGAATCGATCGTGATCGAACGCTTGCTGCCGTTGAGCATCGTGAAGTACAGGCTGTCGGCCCCTTTGACGTCGCGCAATTGTCCGCGCGTGATGTCGCCGACGCCGGGCCGCTCCACCTTGATCACGTCGGCGCCCATATAGGCCAGGAGCTGCGTGCATGTGGGGCCGGATTGCACATGCGTGAAATCGAGAATGCGCACGCCTTCAAGCGCCCGTCCAACCTGACCCCAGGCCTTGCTGCTCGGTCGCGGCAGGCCATTTACCTTGTTGGCAGCCCGCTTCTTGACCTTGAGCTTGACGACTTTCTTTGACGATCGCTTCGCTGCCGTCTTGGCTTTGGCGGCCTTGGATTTTGCGACCTTGGATTTTGCCTTGGCGGCTTTTTTTTTGCGCTTTGCCATTAGTTCCTCTCCTCGATGTCGATGATCTGCTGCGTCTGCCACGATGCAAGTTGCATGACGCCGCTTGCGCTATTTCTTGCGAACCACGCTTTGCGGGTTGAGATTGCCAATGCGGCCGCTCTCGCTGCCGGCGGCCGGATCGATCACCGCATTGATCAGCGTCGGCTTGCGGGAATCCATGGCCGCATTGACGGCGCGCCGCAGTTCGTCCGGCGTGGTCGCGTTGACGCCGACGCCGCCGAAGCCCTCGATCATCTTGTCGTAGCGAGCGCCTTTGACGAAGACGGTGGTGGCCGGATCGGAGCCGCCGCTGCGGTTCGTATCGGTGCCGCGATAGATGCCGTCATTGTTGAAGATGACGGCGCAGACCGGCAGCTGGTAGCGGCTGATGGTTTCGATCTCCATGCCGGAGAAGCCGAAGGCGCTGTCGCCTTCGACCGCGAGCACGGGCTTGCCGGTCTCGATCGCTGCCGCGATCGCATAGCCCATGCCGATGCCCATGACGCCCCAGGTGCCGACATCGAGCCGTTTGCGCGGCTGATACATGTCGATGATGCCGCGCGTGAGGTCGAGCGCGTTGGCGCCTTCGTTGACAAGGATGGCGTCGGGACGCTCTTTCACGATGGTGCGTAGCACGCCAAGCGCGCCGTGGTAGTCCATCGGCGAATTGTTGTTCATCAGCCGCGGCGCCATTTTGGCGATATTCTCGTCTTTCTTGGTTTTGACCGCATTGACCCAATCGGCCGGCGGCGCCGGCCACTTGGCGCCCATCGCATCGAGCAGCGCCGTCGCGCAGGAACTGATATCGCCGACAAGCGGCGCGGCAATCTCGATATTGGAATCCATCTCTCTGGGCTCGATGTCGACCTGGATGAATTTCTTGGAGTGAGGCTCGCCCCAGGTTTTGCCCTTGCCGTGCGACAACAGCCAATTAAGCCGTGCGCCGATCAGCATCACGACATCGGAATCCTTGAGCACGGTCGAGCGCGCCGCGCCCGCACATTGCGGATGCGTGTCGGGAAGAAGACCCTTGGCCATGCTCATCGGCAGAAACGGCGCGCCGCTCTTTTCGACGAGCGCACGAAGCGTATCGTCGGCCTGGGCATAGGCTGCACCCTTGCCGAGGATGATCAGCGGACGCTTGGCGGCCTTGAGCACATCGAGCGCGCGCTTGACCGCTTCAGGCGCCGGAATTTGCGCGGGCGCGGGATCGATGACTTTGACGAGCGATTTGGCACCGGCCGCTGCATCCATCACTTGCGAAAACAATTTCGCCGGCAGATCGAGATAAACGCCGCCGGGGCGCCCCGATACCGCGGTGCGGATCGCGCGCGCGATGCCAATGCCGATATCGGCCGCATGCAGCACGCGATAGGCCGCCTTGCACAACGGCTTGGCGATAGCGAGCTGGTCCATTTCCTCGTAGTCGCCCTGTTGCAGGTCGACGATCTCGCGTTCGGAGGAGCCGGAGATCAGGATCATCGGAAAACAGTTGGTCGTGGCGTGAGCGAGCGCGGTCAGACCGTTGAGAAAACCGGGCGCCGAGACCGTGAGGCAGATCCCGGGCGACTTGGTCAAAAACCCGCTGATTGCGGCGGCATAACCCGCATTCTGCTCATGGCGAAACGAGATGACGCGAATGCCTTCGGCCTGCGCCATGCGGCCGAGATCGGTGATCGGGATGCCGGGGACGGTGTAGATCGTCTTGACGCCGTTGAGCTTGAGCGCCTCGATGACAAGGTGAAAGCCGTCGGTCAGCTCGTGCTCTGCTGCACTGGTTTCCGGTTGGGTCTTAACTGCGGCCTCGGCCATGATGATACTCCCTATATCCTGTCCTTTGCTCGGCGGGTGCCTCACACCCTCACTCCAGATAATCCGCGTATTTGGCGACGTGATCGGCGAGACCAAGCGCATGATCGCGCACCAGCGCTTCGGCGCGCGTCGTGTCGCGCGCTTCAAGCGCCTCGATGATATGCATGTGATCGCGGATTGAACGGTCGGCGCGGTCTTTTTCGCCGATCGTCTTGCGGCGGATCATCCGCACATGGGTAAAAAGATTCTCGGCGAGATCGACCAGCACCGCATTGCGGCTTAAGCGAATGATGGTCTGGTGGAATTCGATATTGATCTCGGAATATTCATCGAGATGGGCGCCGACTTCGCCATTCTCGAACGTAGCGAACATCCGCCGCAACGAAGCGATTTCCTGGTCCGTTGCATTTTCGGTGATCAGGCGGGCCGCCATGCTTTCAAGCGCGGCCCAGGCGGTGATCAGCTCGATCACCTCGCGTCGCGATTTGCGCACGACGTAAATGCCCCG
>Ga0182041_10001521_pt1 | contig 11689 bp, 8 predicted proteins | sample flu12Cox44000178_FD_125967 | JGI IMG/M metagenome (GOLD analysis project Ga0182041, IMG submission 125967) | Lab enrichment of tropical soil microbial communities from Luquillo Experimental Forest, Puerto Rico - flux8day.12C.oxic.44.000.178 | ecosystem: Environmental > Terrestrial > Soil >...
CAGCTTTATGCCGAAGCGCCCGGCAACCTCTGCGTCGACTGGCCCGGCCCGGTGCCCAACGAAAATAATGAGCGTGATGTCGCAGAAGCTATCGCCAAGGCGCCGCATGTCGCCAAGGTCAGCGTTGTCAATCAGCGCATGGTCGTCGCATCGATGGAGACGCGCGGCTCAACCGCCGTCTATGACAAGGCAAATGACAGCTATACGCTTTACGTCTGTTCGCAGAGCGCCGACTCCCTGCGCAATCTGGTCGCGGCCGTGATGGGCCTTCCACCTGAAAAGCTGCGTGTGATTACCGAGGATGTCGGTGGTGCATTCGGCATGAAGACGCCGCCCTATCCCGAATATCCGGCCTTGCTGGTGGCGTCGCGCCAACTCGGCCGTCCCGTGCATTGGCAGTCCACCCGTTCAGAAGCTTTCCTTACCGATACGCAGGCGCGCGACACGGTGACCGAGGCCGAACTGGCACTCGACGAAAAGGGGAAATTTCTGGCAGTCCGCGTGCGACATCTGTGCAACCAGGGCGCCTATGTGAGCACCGCGGGCGTCGGCATCAACACCAACAATTTCGCGCGTTGCCTGCCCGGCATGTATCGCATTCCAAAGATCGATGTTTCGGTCGCCTGCTATTTCAGCAACACGGTACCGATTGGCCCCTATCGAGGGGCGGGCCGGCCTGAGGCGAATTACGCCCTTGAACGCGTCGTTGAGGAAGCTGCGCGCATTACCGGCATCGATCCGGTACGGTTGCGTAAAAAGAATCTCATCCCCGCATCGGCCATGCCGTTCAAGACCCCGATCAACACGTATGACAGCGGCGACTTTCCGGCGATCGTGGACAAGGCGTTGAAACTTGCGGATTTCGAGAATTTCAACAAACGGCGACGTGAATCGGCAAGGCGCAAAAAACTTCGCGGCATTGGGGTCTCCTGCATGCTCGAGCACGCCGGTGCAATGCCGATGGAACAGGCCTCTGTTTCGTTTCCCGGCGGCGAGCAGCTCATTCTCGGCTGCAATGTGCAATCCACCGGCCAGGGGCATGCGACCGTTTTTCCGCGCCTGCTCGCCGGCAAGCTCGGCATCAACGTCGCAAAGATTCAGCACCGGCACGGCGACACGGCGCAGGGACTGACCGGCTTCGCATCGGTCGGCTCGCGCTCTGCCATGTGCGCAGGAAGCGCGATCGTGCACACCACCGACGTCATGCTGGCAAAAGGCAAAAAGGTCGCGTCGGCTCTGCTGGAGGCTGCCGAAGCGGATATCCAGTACCGCGGCGGAAGCTTTGAGGTCGTCGGAACCGACCGCAAGATCTCGCTATTCGAAACCGCAAGGCGCGCGCACGAACTCGGCGAAAATCTGGACACCAAAGAAAAGGCCGAGGCTCCCCTCACATTTCCCAATGGCTGCCACATCGCCGAAGTCGAGATTGACCCTGAAACCGGCGTCGTCGATCTGCTCACCTATACGGCAGTCGATGATCCGGGAGTGATGCTCAATTCGATGATCGTTGAAGGACAGGTGCACGGAAGCATCGCACAGGGCCTGGGCCAGGCCCTGGCGGAAAATGCGATCTACGATGCCGGCAGCGGCCAGCTGGTTGCGGGCTCATTCATGGACTACAGCATGCCGCACGCGCACACGATGCCGGTTGAATTGCGCGAAGCGGTGCATTCTGTACCAGCAACGAGCAACCCGCTTGGCGTCAAGGGCACGGGCGAAGCCGGCACGACGGCCGCCATCGCTGCGGTGATGAACGCAATTTCGAACGCTATCCCGAATGGCGCGGCCGATCACATAGACATGCCGGCAACACCCGCAAAGGTCTGGGCCGCATGCCAGAAGGGGATGGCCGCCAAATAGTTGGCATCGCTCCGGGGTGCTTGCCTGAGAACGAAATGGCCGGGACGAGCCCGGCCATCACGCGTCGCAGTGCAATCCGCGATCACGCCTGCGAAATGAACTTGATGTTCATGTAAGCCTGCAGACCTTCGATGCCACCTTCGGAACCGTAGCCCGATTCCTTGATGCCACCGAACGGCGTCTCGGGCGTCGAAATGGCGATGCTGTTGACGCCGACCATGCCCGACTGCAGCGCGTCACCGATTGCGGACGCGTTCTTGTCCGATGTGGTGAACGCATAGGCCGCGAGACCGAATTGGAGCGAATTTGCGCGCTCGACCACTTCGTCAAAGGTCTTGAATGGCACGATCGGTGCGAGAGGGCCGAACGGTTCTTCCGTCATGACCTTCGAATCGTCCGGAACATCGGTGATCACGGTCGGTTCGTAGAAGAAGCCCTGGTTGCCGTGTCGCGAGCCGCCAGTTGCCACTTTGCCCCCACGATCCTTGGCGTCATTGACGAAGATCTCCATCGCATCCAATCGGCGCGGGTTGGCGAGCGGGCCCAAGGTGATGCCCTTTTCCAACCCGTCACCGAGCTTCAACCCCTTGGCGTATTCGGTGAAGCGAGCGACGAACTTGTTGTAGTTTTTCTCGTGCACGTAAAAGCGGGTCGGTGAAATACAGACCTGCCCGGCATTGCGATACTTGAAGGCCGCGATGGTATCAGCGGTCTTCTCCGGGTCGGCATCGTCAAACACGACAACCGGCGAGTGGCCGCCCAGCTCCATGGTGGCCTTCTTCATGCCTTTGGCGGCCAGCTCAGCGAGGTGCTTGCCGACGGGAACGGAGCCGGTGAACGAGATCTTCTTGACGGACTTTTTCGGGATCAGATGCTCGGACACTTCAGCAGGCACTCCGAACACAAGATTGAGCACGCCCGCCGGCAAACCAGCGTCGGCAAAGCATTTCACCAGTTCGACGCAACCGCCCGGCGTTTCTTCCGAAGCCTTGATGATGATCGAGCAGCCGGCCGCAAGCGCCCCGGCAATCTTGCGGACGGGCGTCAGCGTCGGGAAATTCCAGGGTGTGAACGCCGCGACAACTCCGACCGGCTCCTGGACGACCATCTGGCGTACGCCCTTCTGCCGTCCAGGCACGACGCGACCATACGTGCGGCGACCTTCTTCGGCATACCAGTCGATGATGTCGGCGCTGGTGATCACTTCCGCTCGCGACTCGACATACACCTTGCCCTGTTCTTGGGTCATCACCTTGGAAACGTGATCGAAGCGCTCCCGCAGCAGATCGGCAGCCTTGCGCATGACCTTCGAGCGGTCGTAGGCCGATGTCGCCTTCCACGCCGCGAAGCCTTTTTCAGCTGCGGCCAGTGCGGCGTCGAGATCGGCTTTGCTGGCGTGCGGCAGGCGCGCGAGGGTTTTTCCGGTAGCCGGATTGATCACGTCCTCGCCCTTGCGGCCTTCGCCGTTGAGCCATTTGCCGTCGATATAAAGCGCGAGATCGGAATACATGGGAGCCTCGTTGTTACCCGGAACAAACTTGGGCGGTTGGATTAGCATTTTCGCAAGGGTGCGACCACCCTGTTGCCTCGCTAGCGGCCGCGGCTATGAACCCAAGTAGCCGCCCCCGCTGACGTGAATGGTCTGACCGGTGACATAGCGACCACCGGGACTGCAGAGGAACCGCACCATGGCGGCGACATCGTCGGGCTTCCCCCGTTCGCCGGAAATGGTTCCATGCGTTAGGTGATGTGCCGGGGCCTGCGACGAGGCAGGTCGTGACGTATCGATCGCGCCCGGAACCACGCAGTTGGCGGTAATTTTTTCGGCCGCGAGGTCATGCGCGAGCGCGCGCGTAAACCCCACCAAGCCGGTTTTGGCGGTCATGACGTGCGCGCGATCCTTCGATCCGATGTGCGCGCTCATCCCCCCGATATTGATGATCGTCCCGCCATTTTTCCTCATCGCCGGCAGGCAGGCATGGACGCAATGGAAAGTCCCGTCGAGGATCACGCCGATCACCTCGCGCCAGTCCTTGTAGCTCATTTCGATGATCGGCTTTTCGCGGCGAAGCGCGGCATTGTTGACCAGAATGTCGATGCGACCGAATTTCTTAAGCGCGGTATCAGCAAGCGCAGCCGCGGTCTTCTCTTCGGCGATGTCACCGAGAACAGCGGCTGCTTTCCCGCCAGCGGCCTCGATTTCGCGCAATACGCTATCGGCTTCGGCCTTGTTGGACCGTACGTTGACAACGACACAAGCGCCGGCCCGCGCGAGTTGAATTGCGATAGCACGACCAATGTTGCGTCCAGCACCCGTAACAATTGCTACTTTGCCGGCGAGCTCTTTTTCACTCATGAGGTCTAATCTCCACTCGTCATCCGTAACATTGCCGGTATGACGAAAAATCTATCCCCGCAAGAACGCCAAATCGATTTTTTCATCGAACAGCTTTGCAAGCTTCGCAATCGACGCCGCGGCACGCTTTTCATCCCATCCGCCATGGCGAGCATTGAGCATGAATTTTTCCTCGATGTCCGGGCGAGAGAGCGGTTCGTGCCCCCCTCCACGGAAATGAGGCTGTCGCTCCTCTACGACAGTGCCGTCGTTGAGTACCGCGCGAATGTGGCCGGTGAAATTGTTCGGATAAGGATTATCCGGATCGATCACGTAACGGACTTTCGACGAGAGCACGAGCACATCCTTGTCGCGCACCGCAGCGTCCGTGAACGCGTCAAGGCCGACGCCGCCGCGTATAAAGCCTGTGGCTAACAGAAACGGCGTTGAAAACTTCGCGGCGTAACCGTTCGGCGGGCGCTGTTTGTCAGCCAGCGGCTCCCAAAGCCTGTGCACCGTGCCTTCGGCCACCTCGCAGACCAGTTCCTTCACATCGCCGGCCTTGATGCGGCGTGCCGCAAGGCGCTTCGCACAGTCGATGTAGGGATGCGCCATCGTCCCGCAGGGATAGGGCTTGAATGCAAGCGTCTCGGTCACCCAGCGGGTACCGAAATCACCAGTGAGGGCGCCATAGTCGCCTTGCGTTGTATGGGCGAAGCCATGGAAGAGTCCATGGACGCCCTCGAACACGGTGCGCGGTCCAATAAATCCGCCCCGCGCGAGCAACGCTGCGCGGATGCCGGATTGTGCGGCCCATCCGGGATGCAGCCGTTTCGTCCAGGTACCCTCCGCCAGGTACTCGATGATGCCCGACGCCATGCTGGCGGCAATGCCGAGCGCATCGACAAGTTGTTTCGCGTTCAGGCCCAGCGCGGCACTCACGCCAGCTGCCGCACCCATCGCGCCGAAGATGGCTGTCGGATGGAACCCGGCCTTGTGAACGGCCTTGGGAACGACCGTGCTCAAACGGCACATGACTTCAGTGCCCACCGCAATTCCGAAAAACGCGGCGCGACCGTCCGGCTTGTGGCGCTCACACACCGCCAGCACCGCCGGCACAATCACCGCACCGGCGTGGACGGGGCCGCCCTCGAACGTATCGTCAAAGTCCTCGCCATGGGCCGCGGTGCCATTGACGAAGGCAGCGCTGGCAGCACTGAAGCCGCGCGCGTGACCGATGGCCGTGCATGGACCCTCGTCGTCGCAACCGGCGAGAGCACTCTTGATGTAGTCCTCGCTGCGCGCGGTTACGCAAAGACCCACCACGTCGATCAGAAGCTCTTCGCACTTCTGTCGCAGGGATTTTCGCAAGCAATCCCCGTGCAAAGCCGCCACGCGCTCGGCCAGCTGCTCCGCAATGGATATCTTGGGCAATTGGCCGCTCAAAGGACCACCACGATCATGGCGTCCTGGACAGCCGGCGTGCGCCGCCGAATTTCAGGCTATTGGCAAGCGCGACGATAGCGAACGTGAGGACGAGCATCAGCAAACCAAGCACTGCGATGGCGGCGAGATCGCCGCTCTCATTGAGGTCATAGATAAGGACCGAAAGCACCTTGGTTTCGGAGGTGAACAGCATGATCGCCGCCGACAGTTCGCGGATAACGCCGACGAAGATAAAGCACCACGTGGCAATCACACTCGTACGCAGCAGCGGCGCGGTGATCTGCCAGAGCGCGCGCAGCCGCGTGGCGCCGAGTATGCGGCTTGCGTCCTCCAGCTCCGGATGCACGGCTTTGAACGCCGACTGAAGTTGCTGATAGGCCGCCGGCATGTTCAGCGTCACGAAGGCGATCAACAGGATCCACAGCGTCCCATAGAGCACAAAAGGCGGGCGCGTATACGTGAAGAATAACCCGACACCCAGGACAATCCCTGGGATCGCCACCGGAGCAGTCGCGAGAAAGCCGAGCAATCGATAACCGGTGACGGCCTGTCGCGTATGCACGTACGCGATCACTAGCGCGAGCACCGTACCGGCGGTCGCCGCCAGCGTTCCGAGAATGAACGTATTGCGCAGTGCGAGCTTCGTTGCCGACAATTCGTAGAAGACAAAGTGTAGATTGTGCAGAGTGAAGTTGTTGAACGACACCAGGTGCGAGGCAACTTTCGAGAACGAAGCATTGAGCAGTGCGAAATAGGGTAAGAAGACCGGGCACATCAGCACGAGCATCGCGACCGTCAGCATGACCCAACGCCAGCGGCCCAGCCGCACGATGCGCGGTTCGCTATTTTTTGCACCGACGACGGAGTAACCGCGGCGTCCGAGCACCATGTGCTCCGCACGCAACAAGATGATGGTTAGTATTAAAAGCGGCAGCGAGGCGGCTGCGGCCAGTTCCGGCTGGGGCGGAAACTGAAAGAGGCTCCAGATCTTGGTCGTCATAGTGTGGAAGCCGGCCGGCATCGCCAGGATGGCCGGCGAGCCGAACAATGTCATCGCTTGCAGGAAGGCAACCAGTGCGCCCGCAAGCAGCGAAGGAAGCGCCAGCGGAATCGTGATCCGGCGTGCGGTGTCCCAGGCCTTTCCGCCGAGAATAGCGGACGCGTCCTCGAGATCACCGGGCGTGCGATCGAGCGAGTTCGCCACCAGCACGAAAACGTAGGGAAACGTATAGCAGCTGATGACAAAAACGAGTCCGGCGAAGCTGTAGATGTTGAACAGATGGGCGCCCTGGTCCGCGCCTGTCAGTTCCCGGTAGAGTTGATTGAGCAACCCGCTGTTCGGTGCGGCCAGCAATTCCCACGCGATCGCGCCGAGAAATGGGGGCGTGACGAATGACGCGGTCACCAGTAACCGTACCGTGCGCCGCAGCGGCATGTCCGTTCGAGCTACCAGCCAGCCCATCGGGGCAGCCACAACGCAGCAGATGACTGCAGCCAGGGTGGCGAGCGCGAAAGTGGTGAGCAACGGGTCAAGGTATGCAGCGTCGGCAAGCAGCCGATAGAAATTACTGAGCGTGAACTCCCCGCTTTTGGTACTGAAGGCGTAGAGAACGAGCCACGACAGCGGCATAGCAATGAGCAAAAACAGGATCACCGCAAACGCGATCAGTACCGGCTTCGACAGGTCGACCCCGAGTCCGCGCCGAGCGGGCGATGCAGGTAAAGCGATGGTCATGCTGTCGCCTTCGCAAATTTCGACTGGCGTGCCGATATGTAGACGATCGTCATGGCCGGGCTAAGCTCGGCCATGACCTTGTCTATGGCTGTCAGCACCCGCATGGTGTCAGACATGGAAGATCTTCGTGTAGCGCGCCTTGATCTGCTCGCCATTCTTGAGAACTGCCGCGGGGTCGTCTTTCATCACCTTGATCTGGCTCAACGGCGTGCGTCCCGCATGCTCCTTGGTCTGCGGATGCACCGACCGCAGACCGCCGATATCGATGCAGAGCTGCTGACATTCCGGCGAGAAGCAGAAGCTCTGGAACAGGCGCGCTGCATTCGGGTTTGGTGCGGCCTTGAACAGGCCATTCGGCCCGACGATCAGCGGATTGCCTTCGGTCGCATACACCGGCTCGACAGGCTGACCGGATTCTCTCCCCTGCAAGATCAGGTATTCGACGCCATCAGCCTGGACCGCACGTTCCCCCAGCGCGATTTTTTTCGGCGGGTCGGCGGCCGACTGCACTTGCAAAATGTTCTGCTGCGCGAGCTTTTCGAAATACTCCCAGCCCAGGTCGCGCGCCATCTGGAAAGTCGCGGTCATGATCGTTCCGCTGTAGCCAGGGTGCGCCTTGACGATCCTGCCCTTCCATTTTGGGTCAAGCAGGTCAGCGAAACTTTTCGGCGCCTCTTCTTTCTTCACCATGTTGGTGTTGTAGGCGATGATGCACAGGAAAACGCGGAAGCTCGCGTAAGTACCGTCCGCGTCTTTGTGCTCGGCGGGGTAAAACTTGGCAACGTCTTCAGGAACATAAGGCTCGAGCAGGCCCTGGTCTTTCCAATAGACAAGATGCGATGCGTCTGACGAATTCACGACGTCGACTGCATGAACGTTTGCGGTGTATTCCTGCCCGATGCGCTGCAAGATGCGTTCGGCGCCGGTACGCTCGACCTTGCAGGCGACACCCGGATATTTGGCCTCGAACGCCTTGCCGATCTGCTCCGACAATTTGAGGTCGACGGAGGTGTACCAGACAACTTTGCCTTCCTTCTTCGCCGCTTCAATCATCGCCGGCGTAACCGGACTCGCGGGCGGCGCAGCTGACAGCACCCTCGTTGAAAACGCGGCGCCGGCAGTCAGCGCACTCGCGCCGACCAGCACGTCGCGGCGAGAGATTTTCGAGCCTTTCATCAACGTATCCTCCATACCTTCGTCTTGTTGGTTCGCCCCGCGAAGTCATTATCCGTTTAACGCGCGGCAGCGCTCAGGCGGCAAATGTACCCAGACTGTGCTGCCTTGCGGGATGTTCTCGCCTGCGGAGGTCAGTACGCGCAGCTGCGTGCCATCCTTGGCTTCAACCATATAGTCCCGGTTGCCACCGAGAAAGACCTGCCGAACCACCGTTGCAGGCACGACATTTTCGCCCTGCCGTTGCGTCGCGGAAATTGTGATGTCGTGCGGACGGATCGAAACCGGGGTCGATGCGCCGGGCTTGATTTGCTCGCCCGTGCAACGAAGCGGCGTACCGGCGAAATCGACGCGAGAAGCGTCGAGCCCTTTGCCCTTGATGACGTTGCTCGAGCCAATAAATCGGGCAACGAACTCCGAACGCGGCCGGTCGTAAATATCCTCCGGCGAACCGGCCTGCTCGATCTTGCCGGCGTTCATCACCGCAATCAGGTCGGCCGTGGTCATCGCTTCCGATTGATCGTGCGTCACATAAACCGTCGTGTAGCGAAAGGCATCATGCAGACGGCGCACCTCGAAACGCATTTCCTCGCGCAGATTGGCATCGAGGTTCGACAGCGGCTCGTCGAGCAGAAGGGTTTCGGGCTCCACGATGAGGGCGCGCGCAAGCGCCACACGCTGTTGCTGGCCGCCCGACAATTCTCCCGGGTAACGTTGCGCAAGCGGCGCAAGCCGCGTGGTTGCGAGAATGGCGTCGAGTTTCTTGCCGATGCTGTTACGGTCGAGCTTGCGAAGTTTCAGGCCGTAGACGATGTTCTCCGCCACAGTCATGTGCGGCCACAGCGCGTAGCTCTGGAAGATCATTGACATGTTGCGCTTTTCTGGCGGCAACGAATGCGTAGGCGACGAAACCAGTTTGTCACCGACACGGATTTCGCCCTTGCTCGGCTCGACGAATCCGGCGATCAGCCGAAGCGTCGTCGTTTTACCGCAGCCCGACGGACCGAGCAGGCAGACCAGATGACCGTGCTCGATGGTGAGCGAAATGTCGTCGACCACAGCGACATCGCCGTATCGCTTGGTCAGGTCCCGTAACTCGACAGACGCCACGCGCTTCCTCCCCTGAACCCGCCGCTTTGCACGGCTGTATTATTCCGAACGTCCTGTACCAACATCGGTGACCCGCTTGTGTTCACGCGCACCCTTCAGGAACCGGTGAATGCCGGCTTACGCTTCTCCATGAATGCCTTGCGCCCTTCCTTGTAGTCGTTGCTAGCAAAGCAGGCCTGTACAAGGTCGTCGCATTTCTTGAGGTCCCGCTTGCTCTCGTCGGTGACCGTCTGGCCGACAATGTATTTGACGGAATCGACCGTCAGGGGCGCATTGGCTGCGATGGTCTCCGCATATTCCTTTACGAAGCTTTCCAGTTCAGCGTCGGGCACTACACGGTTGACAAGACCCATCATGCGCGCCTCTTCGGCGGTAAACTGGCGAGCGGTGAAGAAAATTTCCTTAGCGAAGGAAGGTCCAACCAGATCGACGAGCTTCTTCAGTCCATCAAAACGGTAACCTAAACCGAGCTTTGCAGCCGGCACCCCGAACTTCGAACCCTCGGTGCAAATTCGCAGATCGCAACACAAGGCAAGTCCGACACCGCCGCCAATGCAATAGCCGCGGATCATCGCAATGGTCGGCTTGGGAAACGTGTAAAAGGCGTTGTTGGCGTGGTCGACAGCGGCGTTGTAGCGATCGACGCCTTCCTGCGTCGAGCGCTCTTTCTCAAATTTCGAAATGTCAGCCCCAGAGATAAACGCCTTGCCGCCGGCACCGGTGACGACGGCCACACGGATGTTCTTGTCGTTCTTGAACTCTTCAAGAAAACCGGACGCGGTCTCCCACATTTCCAGCGATACGGCGTTGTGGCGCTCCGGATTATTGAAGATCAGATACCCAACCTTGCCTTCCTTGCGCGACAGCATCTTGTCGGTCTGCGACATTCCACTCACTCCCTAAACCGCCTTAGCCGCATGCAGCTCGGCGATGTCTTTTTCGGTGAAACCGAATTCCTTGAGAATCTCGTCAGTGTGTTCGCCGAGGTCCGGCGGTCGCGCGGCGATCTTGCTCGGCGTGCGCGACAGTTTGAACGGCTGGCCCACAAGCCCAAGCCGGCTGCCATCGGATCGTGCCGATTCCTGCGCAATACCGAGGTGCTTGACCTGCGGATCATCGAAAACCTGATCGATCGAGTAGATGGGACCGCACGGAACACCGACTTTATTGAAAATCTCGACCCATTCGGCACTGGATTTCGTTTCCGTCGCTTTGTCGATTTCGGCGTTGAGCTTGTCACGGTTCTGCAACCGCAGCTTGCCCGTCTTGTAGTCCGGAGACGTAACCCAATCCTGATGACCCACCGCGCCGCAGAAGCGTTCCCAGATCACGGCGCCAGCAACCGCGATATTCAAGTATCCGTCTTTGGTCTTGAATACTCCTGTTGGAATGGAGGTCGGGTGATTATTGCCGGCCTGTTTCGAGACCACACCTTCGGTCAGGAAACGCGATGCCTGAAAGTCGAGCATGAAAATCTGCGCCTGCAATAGCGATGTCGATACCCACTGACCTTCCCCCGAGGTCTCGCGTTCGAGCAGCGCCGTCAGAATACCGAGCGCGCAGAACAGTCCGGCGGTCAGATCGGCAACAGGAATGCCGACGCGCATCGGTCCATCGCCCGGCGCGCCCGTGACCGACATCAACCCGCCCATGCCTTGCGCAATCTGGTCGAAGCCCGGTCGCTTGGCATAGGGCCCGTCCTGCCCGAAACCGGAAATGCTGGCCAGCACGATCCGCTTGTTTATTTTCTTCAGTGACTCATAGTCGATCCCGAGCCGATCCTTCACATCGGGGCGGAAGTTCTCGACCACCACGTCGGCCTTCTCGACCATTCGTTTGAAAGCCGCGATCCCCTGCGGCGATTTCAGATCGAGCGTCATGCTGCGCTTGTTGCGCTGCAGATTCTGAAAGTCGGAGCCTTCGCGCGGGCCACCCGGACCCTCGCCATCGACGAGATGGGGCGGCGTCTCGATCTTGATGATGTTTGCGCCCCAGTCGCCGAGCTGGCGGACACAGGTCGGGCCCGAGCG
>Ga0182041_10001523_pt1 | contig 11685 bp, 7 predicted proteins | sample flu12Cox44000178_FD_125967 | JGI IMG/M metagenome (GOLD analysis project Ga0182041, IMG submission 125967) | Lab enrichment of tropical soil microbial communities from Luquillo Experimental Forest, Puerto Rico - flux8day.12C.oxic.44.000.178 | ecosystem: Environmental > Terrestrial > Soil >...
GGCCGAGAGATCTTCAGTCTTGAGCACGTGGACCAGACGGCGGGACAGCACGTCTGTAGTGCGCAGCAGGTCCAGGAATGCCGCTTCCTCAGCACAGCTCACGTGTTGTCGCTTGCTCGTTTCCTTCACCCACTCAAAATACTTGTCATAACGACTTATGTCAAGACACCTTTAAGTACTTCTCGGCCACCTGCCGAAACCCGGCGGCGTGCCTTTCCACTGACTCCGGGTCGTCGCGAAGCGTCACACCGAACCCTGAACTGAGGCCAGGATCTGATACTCCAATGCTGATGTTGAGCGAACGTTCCAATAAGGAGTCTGTTTTCGGCAGCATACCCTGCCAGTAACGAATCTCGCGTTTTTCCTGGGCGTAAATAGGGAAGCAGATAAAGGGACACTGCACCGCGGTTGCGGTCCGCAACTTCATCAATTGTTCCATGTTGTTGTAAACATGCCAGCCGGCCCTTGCTACCACCTTCGTTCCCAGGTCTCGCGCGATACTCTGAGCGATGCCGGCACTCGGTAGAATCACCGTGAGCATGGTGGCACACTCGCCCTGCTCATCTGTGATTTCGCGGAACCGGAGTCCCGGCAGATCGCTGATCAGCTCTTTGTAACGCTTCTTATTTGCACGCAGCCGTTGGAGTAAGTGCGGAAGCTTGCGGAACTGCGCCAGGAGCACCGCCGCCTGCAGCTCGGTAAAGCGAAAATCAAGGCCGAAAAACGGACGCTCCCCAATCTCGACCCCGGTGCGCAGCGGAGAGTGACCCTGATCGTGGAAGGCGAATGCGCGCCGGTAGACCTCCTCGTCATCGGTCACGACCATGCCGCCATCACCGGAGGTGATCGTCTTATAGACGTTGAAGCTGTAAGTGCCTGCTCTTCCCACGGAGCCGACCGTCCGTCCCTTGTAGGTTGCACCAAAGGCTTGGGCGCAGTCTTCAAGAATCGGGATGCCATGCTCTTCACCAATCTGCTTGAGCTCATCCAAGCGGGCGGGATTCCCCATCATATGAACCGCCATGATCGCCTTGGTCTGCGGGGTGATTTTCCGCTTCACATCCTCGGGATCTAGATTGAAGGTTTCATCGATTTCAGCCAGAACCGGAACAGCCTTCGCGTGGACGATGGAAGAGATACTGGCGATAAAAGTGAATCCTGGAACGATGACCTCGTCTCCGGGACCGATCCCGAGACCAACGAGTGCCGCTAATAAGGCGGATGTTCCGGAATTGACCGCCACGGCATATCGGACTCCGGCGTAACTCGCGATCTCCTGCTCGCACTGGTAGACCTTGCCCTTGAACCTGGGGTCCGCATCGACGCCGACCGACACCCCATATCGAAAGAGGTAGCCGCCTCGCAGGACTTCCAAAACTTCCTGAATCTCTTCTTCTCCGACCAACTCCATTCCGGGGCCTGGCATTTGAGCAATCTCCTTTTCAAGGTTTGTTAGAACTTTGGGTACCGCGGGACAGGACAAAGATCTCTTTCGCGCGGAGACTCATCGGAGCGGGATTCTACCACATCCGGTATTCGGTCAAGCTCACAGATTGCCATGCCACCATGTGGGGCTACCCAGATGTCGAGGCTCGGACGCTAACGCGAAAGAAGATTAGAAATCGTTTCATTAAACCACGCTATATCAAGGAAAATCTACTTGACAGCATGGGAGTTTTGGGAGTCAAATTCGTTCAGCGAATGCATTGACCCGCCTTCCGGTAGGAAGCGCGAGTCCTGACCGTGGGGTGTTGGGGAGGACGCGCGAAATCGAGACTTACAGCTCGATGTTCCGTGGGAAGGAGACCTACGATGCGAAAGAGTTCAATTGTGGCTCCACGGTGTGGAGGTTTGTTTATTTTGGGACTGGCGTTGGTGTTGGTTGGCTCAATGGCCCGCGCCAGTATCACGGGCAGCATCTCGGGAACGGTGACAGACCCGACGGGTGCCGTCGTTCCCGGAGCCTCCGTAGTTGCTATCAATACGCAAACCGGCGCCCAGAATTCGACCGAAACCAACGCGCAGGGCTTCTATTCCTTTCCGTCCCTGCCTGCGAGCCGTTACGAAGTGAAGATTACAGCCAGCGGGTTCCAGGAGTACCGCGAGACAGGCCTTGTGTTGGATGTGAACAACGCCTTACGAGTTGATGCCACGTTGAAGGTGGGCACAACGACGCAGGAAGTGGACGTTACTGCCGCCGCCGTACAGGTGGAAACTGCCAACACTCAAATGGGCCAGGTGATTGGGGGCACCAAGATGACCTCACTTCCACTCAACGGCCGCAGCTACACCGACTTGCTGGCTCTGCAGCCCGGCGTGGCTCCGGCAACGAGTGGGGAGGGTGGCGGCATAGCCGTTTCAGGGAACCTCAACCCCGGCGGGGTTTCCATCAGTGGGCAGCGCGAAGCCGCCAACGGGTTCATGGTCAACGGGGGCAGCGCTCAAGAAAAGTTGTATATGGACGCTGCCGTCATTCCTAATCTCGATTCGATTGCGGAATTTCGCATTTTGACCAACAATGCCGACGCCGAATATGGCTTTTACGCCGGAGGGATGATCAACGTGCTCACCAAATCGGGCACGAACCAGTTCCATGGAAGCGCCTTCGAGTTTCTGCGCAATCCCCATCTCGACGCGCGAAACTTTTTCTCCCCGGAACGCGGCACGCTGCATCAGAACCAGTTCGGAGGCACGGGGGGTGGGCCCATCCGGCGCGACAAGCTATTCTTCTTCGCCGATTATCAAGGCACGCGGCTGGTGCAGGGCGTCGACAGTGGCTTGATTGCGGTTCCCTCGGCGGCGGACCGAACCGGCAACCTTTCGGATGTCGCGAGCTCCCTGACGGGAACGGTAATGGGGAGCGGGTGGGCGAGCACCCTGCAGCATGAGCTGGGCTACCCCGTCACGGCAGCTGAGCCGTATTACACGCCCGGGTGTACCACTAACTCGCAATGCGTGTTTCCCAATGCCGTGATCCCTCAGTCTGCTTTCTCCGTGCCCTCGCAAAATCTCTTGAAGTACATACCGCTTCCCAACGTGGGTGCGTACTTTTCAACCTCGGCCTATGAGGGAACGCTAAGCGACAACAAAGGCAGCGGGCGGCTCGATGCCAACACGCGCATTGGCATGATTTCGGGTTACTATTTTATTGACAATTACGTCCAGCTCAATCCCTACGCAGTAGCCAGCCTTCCGGGATTCGCGGCAAGTAACAACGGCGAGGCGGAGCAGTTTAACCTGGGTATCACAAAATCACATGGGCCGAGTTCAGTGAACGAGCTCCGGTTGATATACATGCGCAATGTCGCGTTTCAAAATGCTCCCGGAGGCGGGCTAGGAGTTTCACTAGCTTCCCAGGGCTTTTCGGGGATCTTTCCGATGGCACCTAATTTCCAGGGCGTTCAAACCGTTGGTTTCAACAACTACAGCATCGGTGCCTCGAGTAGCTTCCTTCAACTCTACGACAACACTTACCAGGTCCTGGACAATTTTTCCAAAGTAGTTGGCACGCACACACTGAAATTCGGCGGGTCTTTCAGTTACGACCAAGTCACTTATAAATTCCACTATGCCCTCAACGGAAATTTCCAATTTACCGGAACAGAAACGGGCTTTGATTTTGCCGATTTCCTGATTGGGGCACCTAACCAATACCAACAAGGCCTCCAATTGCCCTTGTATAGTCGGGGGCGCTCCTACGCCGTGTACGGTCAGGATAGCTGGCGGGTGAACCAGAATCTAACCCTGAATTATGGATTGCGCTGGGAAGTCAGCACTCCCTGGTGGGAAACCCACAACCAAGTGGAGTCGCTCTTGTATGGCTGTCAGTCGAGGGTTTTTCCGGGGGCTCCTACGGGGTGGTGTTTCCCGGGCGATCCCGGGGTCCCGTCTACTCTGGCTCCGACGCGCTACAACAATTTTGCCCCGCGCGTAGGTCTCGCCTATTCTCCCAGTGCTCAGGGAGGCTTCCTAGGTAAAGTGCTGGGCGGGCCCGGCAAATCGAGTATCCGTGCCGCGTGGGGTATGTATTATTCATCTTTTGAGAATCGCGCCCTCACCCAGGAAACAGGAGACGCTCCGTACGGATTTTTTTGGTCCAGTCCCGCTGCTCCGCAGTTTGCCACTCCCTTCGTGAACCGTGGCAGCGGATACGATAACGGGCAGCGATTCCCGGTTCCGGTACCTCCGCTCAATGTGAGCCCTAGCAACCCGGACAACTCCATCAACTGGGCCCAGTTCGAGCCCATCACCAGTTCGCCGGCCTTCTTTCACACGAACCGTGTTCCCTACGCCGAGCATTATAACTTCACCTTCGAGCGGCAATTCGGAACGGCAACCGTTCTCTCTCTCAGTTACGTGGGAACGCAAGGCCACCGGCTTCTTGCGACTGTCGAGGCCAACACGGGTAATCCTGCTCTATGCCTGAGCGTGAGCCAACCCAGCCAAACGACCGATGGAGTTACGTGCGGTCCCTATGGTGAGAATGGGATCTACCATCCCATCACGGGAGGAGTGATCAACACCACCCGGTATCCTTACAACGCGGCTTTCGGCAGCAACGGCTACATGGCGACCATGGCCAACTCCAATTACAACGCCTTCGAGGCGACCCTACGCCGCTCCCAAGGCCGTTTGGAATTCCTCCTTGGCTACACCTGGAGCAAGTCGATCGACAACGCGTCGGGCAATGGACTGGGCCAGGGTGATAACATCAATCCCCTCAATCCTGTCATTACGAAGGCGTTGTCCGCGTTCAATGTTCCGCAAAATTTCGTGATCAGTTACAGTTATCGGATACCTTTTGACAAGCTCGGAGGCCCCCGGCGGTTGACCGATGGCTGGACCATTAACGGAATCACGCGCTTCGCCACTGGGTTTCCCGTTTATGTATATGAGAATGATGATAACTCGCTTCTGGGCACGTTTGGCACTGGGCAAGGCAATAGCATCGATGAGCCGAACCGGCTTCCCGGCAGTTTGAATATTACCGATCCAAGGAAGGCCAACCTGGCTGCCGGTACGAATCCTTACTTCAACACCAACCTGTTCACTAAAGAAGCTATCGGACAGCTCGGAAACTCGAGCCGTCGTTTCTTCAATGGTCCGGGTTGGAACAACTGGGACATTGCCTTGGAAAAGGACCTGGCGGTGACGGAATCGAAGTCCTTTCAATTCCGGGCGGAGCTCTTCAACGCTTGGAATCACGCCCAATTTCAGAGTCCGAGCGGGAACATTCTCAGCTCAACTTTTGGCTTTGTGACTGCTGCGAACCCAGCGCGAATTGGGCAGCTTGGTATAAAGTTTCTGTTTTAGTGAATTGCTGCGGAACCGCACGTAGGGGCGACCCTTGTGGTCGCCCAGTTCTGCCCTGAGCCAGCGGGTAGCGCGGAGTTGCCTCCAAAATTTTGCGGTTCTGCCTTGCCCCCCCTCACCCGTCCCGACAGGTCGGGACACCCTCTCCCCCAAGGGGGCCCAAGGGGGCGAGGGCAGACTTTTCATGGTTTGTGGTTGCCGCCGGGCGGGATGAAAAGAACCCTCACGCGGCTCTCTCGCTTCGCGGGATGGTCCCTCTCGCCAAGGGAGAGGGCAAAAGTTTAGAAACCCAGCCCTCTCCCTGGGGAGAGGGTGCCCGAGGTACGAGGGCGGGTGAGGGGTCATCTTCATGAATAATGGCGAGCTGGACGATTATGGACTCTTTCCTCGAGAGAAGCCGCAGAGTTTGCGGAAGCGGGAAACCCTACGCTACCTTTCTCGCTCTTCTTTTCACTACTGCTCTTCCGCCGCTTTGGGGCCAGGAGGTGACGGTTTACGTCTCATCGAAGGCGGGCGACCGACTAAGTGCGAAGACCCCGCTGCGCTTCGAGGCAGCCGCCGCCAAAGTTCCCGACTTCCAGATCGACGATAGTGTGAAATATCAGACGATCGTCGGTTTCGGTGCCTCGTTCCTGGAAGCAGGGCTAGTGGTTTTGAACACGCTCCCGCCCGCCGAACAGGAAGCGGTGTTGCGCGCGCTCTTTGACCCCAAGACCGGTGCGGGCTTCTCGGCCATGAAGACGACGATTGCGGGCACCGATTTCATGTCGGCAGGACCGTGGTACACCTACGACGACACACCCGACGACGTGGAACTGAAGCACTTCTCCATTGCCCGCGACTTGGGGCCGAACGGCTCACTGACCTTCATCAAGCGCGCGAGGAAGTACGGCGCGTTTGTGCTGCAGTCGCCGATGGACTATCCCCCCGACTGGATGCTTTATGACGTCAATACCCGCCAGGACGTGAACCCGAACTACTACGACGTCCTGGCGCACTACTACCTGAAGTACCTGGAGGAATATCAGAAGCACGGCGTCTTCATCGACTACTTGAGCCTGTTCAATGAGCCAGATGTTTACACCAAGGTTCCCTACAAAGAAATCGCCGACTTGCTGAAGAACCACGTAGGGCCCCTGCTGGAAAAGTCCGGTCTCAAAACAAAGATCATGTTAAGTGAAGCGCCACGACGGGGAGTCGCCTATGAGAACTACCCCAAAGTATTGAATGATCCCGAAGCGCGCAGGTATGTGGCAGCCCTGCCTTACCACGGATACGACATGCAGGATTTCGACAAGATCGCGGCGCTCCACGGGCTGTTTCCTGATTTGCCGCTCTGGCAGACCGAGGTCTGCTGGTGCTACATCTGCGGCGCCCCCAAGAGTATTCCTTTGCCGCGTTACGACTGGGAGGATGGAGACCATTGGGGACATCAGATCTTCGGTGATCTGGGAGCATCCGCGTCAGCCTGGATTTACTGGAACATGATCCTGGACGAAAAGGGCGGACCGTGGATGGTATCGCCGATTCACAAGGACCCGGACCCCAACGTCCAACATCCGGTAGTGGTCATCGATCGAAGCGCCAAAAAAGTTACCTATACCGCGGCTTTCTATTACTTGGCACACTTCAGCAAGTTCGTGCGCCCTGGCGATGTGCGGGTCAAGACGACCGGCTCAATAGAAGGGGTTCAATGTCTCGCTTTTCAGTCGCCCGGAGGAGGCCTGGTTGCTGAGCTCCTGAACAGCCGGGGAAACGACGCGCCAGTCACTGTGGAATCGCGAGCGCGCGGCCTTAGCGTAACCCTGCCTGCGCTATCGATCACGACGCTTGTGTGGCACCCGCTGTAGTTGGCATTAGGCCTAGGGTCCGGAAATGTGAATTTTGGTGTTGCTTTCACATCCGACATCGTAGGAGCGAGTCGCTGCGGCAAACTGGTCGCCCACGGCAGGTACAAGGCCCATAGGCTAGGTTAGCTACGTCGTTCCATAGATTCGGCAACGTATTCCCGACCCCTCACCCAGCCCGCGCCGGCTCGCGAAAGTGCCGGCTGCGGACCACCCTCTCCCGCGCAGGGAGAGAGTTAGACTATGGGAATTCTGGTCACAACCCTCTCCCCTGGCGGGAGAGGGTGCCCGAGGAACGAGGGCGGGTGAGGGGGCTGGACGCCAACGAGGAAAGACTTTCGATGTGCTTCATTCGACCCTGGAGGTTGCTGCTAGCCGAAGCAGCACTGCTTCTGCTTGGCACCTCTGCTGTGCGGTCAGCCCCGACCGAGGGGAAGCGGAGTGTGCCGGATCGCATTCCTCCCAAGCGATCCTCGCAAATCCAGGATGGCCTGGGAGGCGTGAATACCAGCTTGCCACGTGAGCCCTATATTCCCTGGAGCCGGTGGTGGTGGACCGGCATGTTTGATGCCGGCATCAAGTGGGCTCGCATTGGCCAGTATGAGGACACCTCCGACATCACGGGCTGGGACTGGATCGAACAGAAGCGCGGAGAATTCACCAGCCTGCCCGAGCTCGATGACTATGTGGATTCGCTCGTTGATAACGGCGTTAAGGTTCAGCTCCAACTTCTTTATGGCAACCCCATGTATACGTCTCCGGCGGGTCGTCTGCCGGATTCCATTATTCCCACCCCCGCCAGCGTCCACAATCGCGATATGAATCTGTACTCGGTGTTCTGGCCGCCGAAAACGCCGGAGCAAATCGCCGCCTTCGTTCGCTACACTCAATGGATGGTTAAGCACTTCCGCGGTCGCATCCGCTATTACGCCCTGTGGAACGAGCAAGATGGCTCCTACTGGAATCCCGACGCCAATGCGGAAGAATACGGGCGCTTATTAGATGCCTTTGTCAAAGCAGTTCACGAGGTCGATCCGGACGCCAAGGTGATTTACGGGGGCCAAGCCACGCTCTCACCTGACTTTGCCCGCTCCGCCTTAGATGCCTGCCAGTGCGCTTCCGGGATCGACGTTTTCGCCTACCACACCTATCCCGGCGGCTACGCGCAGAACACGCCGCCGGAACGAATGGACTCCGGCGCTTTCGGCTACCTCACGTCTACGAACCTGCGTGAAGCGGTCCGCGCGTACGCGGGCATCCGGCCTGACATCCAGTTCTGGGATGATGAGTTCAACTCCCTGCCTAGTCTTCCTCGCGGCAATGACGAATCCGTGCAGGCGAAATACGTTCCCCGCGGCATGCTTTACAACTGGGCAAACGGTGTTCCCACTTACATCTGGGAACTGATCAACGACACCAGTAGCAGCGAGGGCGACGAATTCGGGATCATCCACGGAATGATGTACAAACCGGCCGATTTTACCCCACGACCTGTCTACTTCGCTGTGCAGAATCTTGATGCTCTCTTTTCCGACACTCATCGGGACCCTACGATCGGTATATCAAGCCCCGATTTCGCTGCCATCAGCCAGGCGGCCGCGGCACCCGTACTCGCCTATGGATTCCGCTCGCGTAACGGCAAGGCCATAATAGGCTTTTGGCTTGCGGCGCAGAGTTGGCCCCATAACGCCTTCGTTCCCCGTTACGTGACCCTTACGCTGAAGAACGCGGGCATCGAGCACCCCCTGCTCGCCAATGTCTATACGGGTGAAGTGAAGCCCCTCAAGTGGAAGGCTGGGACCCAAGACACCCTGGAGAAGGTTCCGCTGCTTGACGGTGTTCAGGCCATTGTGGATGAGAGTTATTTCGACTGGCCTGTGCTGCCAGAGGCGCCAAGCTCCCTTGAGGCGTCCGTGACAAACGCGGCGGTCAACCTGTCGTGGCAGGTACACGGAGGAGATCGCACAGCGGTCGTCGTCGAGCGGCGGCTGGGCAGCGCGGGCGTCTGGAGCAGCATCGCCAAGCTCACCGCGAGCGCGACGGACTACACGGATTCACATCCGCCCAATGCTCCAAGCCTCTCCTACCGCGTGCGTGCCGTCAACGCTGCGGGACAGTCGGCTTACTCGAACGTCATCAGGCCAGGTCTTCACGCTGTCCACGGCGGCCCAACTGGCTAGGGTGTAATGCGCGTGCTCTTGTTCGAGATGATTAATGAGTTTTACGGCGCGGATTTCCACCGCAACCAAAGGGACTGTCATGCTGAGCGAAGCGAAGCATCTGCTTTTGCCCGTGAGCTCTTCTGCGAAAAGCAGATTGCTCGTGCCGATTACCGCAAGTTCTTCAAGTAGAGATCGGCACTTCGCCACGCTCTCGGAATGACATGTTCAAGATCTTCTCGGGGCGCGAAGAGGGGAGGGAGAGACGGATGGTGCTTTTACCCACAGCTCGGAAGGTGTGAAAAAGTTCGGCTGGCGCAGACCTTTGAGGTCTGCGAGGCTGGGAATAGCTCCCGAAGACGCACACCTGAAGGTGCGCGCCAGCCCACTGATGCCAGATCTTTTCACACCTGCTCGTGCCGTAGGCTAGGTCATGTCGCCCGCTGCGGCCGGGTGAATTCTTCAACGAACTGCTTATCCGGGTGGCGCACACATGGCTGCTTGTTGCCATGTGTGCGATCTTCAAGCGTCGCATAGTCGCCGCGGCGACCAAAATGCACGATGTATGCGCCACAGCATGGAATTTGAGGTGCTCCTGAATGCGAATCACCGATGTCGAGGCCATCTATGTTCGCCTCCCCGAGGTCAAGAACCAGTGCGATAGCGGGCAAGATGCCCTCATTGTGAAGGTCCACACCGACGAAGGCATCACAGGAATCGGCGAAGTGGATTCCGCCCCGCTGGCTGTTCAGGGCATGATTCTGGGGCCCTATTCGCACACCACTTCATCGGGTTTACGTCACCTGCTTATCGGCGAAGACCCCTTTGAAACAGAGCGTCTGTGGGACAAGATGTACCGCGAAAACATCTACGCGGGGCGCTTTGGTGTAGGAATCCACGCCATGAGCGGTATCGACATTGCCCTCTGGGATATCAAAGGCAAGAAACTTGGGATGCCGATTTGGAAGCTGCTTGGCGGTGGTTTTCACAAGCGCGTGCGTTGCTACGCTAGCGTACTCTTTGGTAATACCCCGGATGAGACCTATAAGACTGCCAAGCATTTTGCCGGCGAGGGCTTTACAGCCGTGAAGTTCGGGTGGGGCCCCATGGGAAAGGACGCCGCCACAGACGTGGCGCTGGTCGCGAGGGCTCGAGAGGGCTTGGGGGACAAGATCGACCTCATGGTGGACGCGGGGCTGGTGTGGGATGCGAGAACTGCCATACAGCGGGCCCGCTCATTTTCTCAATACGAAATCTACTGGCTTGAGGAACCTCTGGCTCCGGACGATTACGAGGGCTATCGGAGGCTCACCGCAGCCACCGAAATCCGTATCGCAGCGGGCGAAGAAGAGAGCAGCCGTCAGACCTACCGGCGCCTCATCGAAGAGGGGCAAATCGACGTTGTACAGGTAGACTTGACCCGCTGCGGTGGATTCACCGAAGCCATGAAGATCGCGGCGCTGGCTGCCGACCACGGACGGGTGGTGGCCAATCACGGCTTTACCACCTACATCAATGTTGCCGCCGCGCTGCACTGGCTCAATTCGATACCGAATGCCCTGATTGCGGAGTTTGTGACGCAAGAGAATACGAATCTCCGTGAATTCATTACTCGCGAGAAAATCCGAGCTAAAGACGGATACCTGGAGGTTCCACAAGCACCGGGCTTGGGGATCGAACTTGATGAGCAAGCGATGGCTAAGTTTCGTGCCGGGTGAGAAGGAGGGGAAATGTCCTCAGCAGGGAGTTCCAGAGTCAGGTGGTAACTCACACACCCGACGAATTCAAGACTCGTGACATGGCGTAAGAATCGATGCAACATCGTCCGCCTGAGGGACGCGTTCCCGCTGCCCGAAGGGCAGCACCGTGAATAGCCGTAGGTGAAACCTACGGACGTGGGAGCCCACAAGATCATCCGGCCCTGGTGGGGCCGGACAAATAGCCACGGTCAACCCCTTTCCGGGTTGGGGTGACGGGCGTGACCGGATCCGTAGGTTGCACCTACGGCTATTCACGGTTGGCCCCTCTCGGGGCCGCGCGCTGACAGCAACATGCCAGTTAGTACGCAGCCGTCACAACAGACCCAAGGAATTCGCGCACGGCATCGCGCCATGTCAGGAGTCCTGGAATTCTAAAACGCTTGGAAGGCAAAGTCGCAATCATAACTGGTGCGGCCAGCGGCATCGGTCGGGCAACCGCGAGGCTTTTCGCCGACGAAGGGGCCTACGTGGCGGTCCTTGACCGGAACGGAGCTGCCGCGCGCGAAGCGGCGGCAGAAGTTGGCGAGACTCGTGGTGCGGCTCTGGCTTGGGAAGTTGACCTCTCCGGCGGAGCAGCAGAAGCAGCTGTTCAAGAGGTGGGGAGAC
>Ga0182041_10001524_pt1 | contig 11682 bp, 8 predicted proteins | sample flu12Cox44000178_FD_125967 | JGI IMG/M metagenome (GOLD analysis project Ga0182041, IMG submission 125967) | Lab enrichment of tropical soil microbial communities from Luquillo Experimental Forest, Puerto Rico - flux8day.12C.oxic.44.000.178 | ecosystem: Environmental > Terrestrial > Soil >...
CTTTTCATGACTTTTCGGGCCGCCCCGCTCAATTGTCGGCCATTTCTCGGGCAAAGTTCAAATCGTCAGCTTGCGATCTTCGACGCCATCTGCCCGGAAACGATGCCGCCAGACGACATATGCGGGGACGCCGGCGAGCGCGATGCCGAGCCCGATGAGCGACTGCGCGGGCTGCGCCACAATCGTGTTGATGACGATCACGACCGCCGCGCAAATGAACAGCGCCGGCGTCAGCGGATAGCCGGGCGTGCGAAACGGCCGTCGCGCTTTGGGTCTGCGGCGGCGAAAGGCAACAAGCGACAGTGCTGCTGCGGCAAACCACAGCCACGACATGAAAACGACGTAGGTCAGCAATTGCTCGAACGATCCGGACAGCACGAGCACGGCGGACCACAGCGCCGTGCCGAGAATCGCCGCGGCCGGCGTGCCAAACGTCGGGTGCACCGTGGCTAGACGCTCGAAAAAGACGCCATCCCTGGCCATCGCGAAGAACAGCCTTGGCAACGTGAGGGTCAGACCGTTCGCGGCGCTGAAGATTGACACGAGAATGACGGCAGCCAGGATTCTGCCTGCCGCCGGCCCGAGCGCGGCGCCGGCCGCGTCCGACGCGACACGCTGACTCGACGCGACGCCGTCGACACCCAGCGCGCGTAGGTACCCCACGTTGGCAAGCACGTAAATCCCGACGAGCAGCGTCGTGCCGATCACGATGCCTCGCGCGAACGTTCGCTGTGGATCGACCGTCTCGCCTGCGGAAAAGGTGACGTACTGCCACCCCTCGTAGGCCCAGAGGACGCCGATCATGCCCGTCGCTGCGCCCGCGAGCGTTGACACCGACAGGCGCTCGGGCCACCACACGTCTGTGCGCGTTCCCCGACCAGTCGTCGCGATGAGCAGGGCCGCGAGCAGCACGATGATGCCGACCTTCACAGCCGTTGCCACTCCCTGTACGTCGGCGCTCTGCCGGGTGCCGCGGATGTTCAGCGCGGTGACGCACGCGATCATCGATACTGCGATGGCCTTCGACGCGGCCGGCGACAGGGTCACGAGCGCGCTCACATAGCGAGGAAACGCCGCACCGAGAGTCGCAAGCGATCCGCTGCCAATCACGAGGAACATCGTCCATCCGTACAGAAAGGCCGGCAGCGGCCCGAACGCGTCGCGCAGGTATGTGTACATGCCGCCCGAGTCAGGGTTGGCGGCTCCGAGCTCGGCAAAGGTGAGCGCGCCGAGCAGCGACAGCGCGCCGCCAACGACCCAGACCGTCAGTGCCATTCCACCCGAGCCGGCACTGCGCACGACGGCGCCGGGAGTCAAGAAGATCCCGGAACCGATCACCGTGCCAACAACGATGAAGATCAGATCGCGCAGGGTCAGCGTGCGGCGTAACTCATGGATCATGGGAAATGGGAGCGTAGCGCGGTTCCTGCCCGGCTCGCCAGAAGAGACTCAAACGGGCGCCGCGAGCTTCGCCCTCGATGGTCGCAAAACGGCTGACCTCGTCTGACGCTTACGTCCTTTATTGTTGTGGGACAGAGCATCGACCAGAAGCTGGCCGATATTGTCTACGACCCGTTCGTTCCGGATGAGCAGGCATTCACTGGGGGGGCGCTTGACGCCCACTATCAGGTCCCAATCTTGGACGGCCAAGACGTGTTCATGGAGTTCAAGACGGGCAGCTTCCCACAGAGCGCTGACGATCCCTTCCAGTTCGAGATCTGGCACGAGAAGCGGTTGCACTGGCAAGACGGCCGGCTCGAGGAGAAATGGGACTTCCAGTCGGACTGGAAGTCGCTGCCGTTTTTCTACGTTGGTGGCTGGGAGCCGGTCTTCCATGGGGTGTTGGCGAACGACTTCATTTATGTACCGGGGCTGAGAAGGGCAAGTGCAATTTCGGCGCGCGCATTGGCGTCGATCCGACAACGAACCGGCCCGGAGACGGTCACGTCCTTGACCGTCCTCTTCTTCGCCGACCGTCCTGCCCGACGGGAACGTGCTCTATGGCGCGTACACGCGCTACAACATCGCACGGGGGCACCTCGTCAAGTTCAGTGCCTCGACCGGCAGGGTCATGGCCTTTTTCGATTTTGGCTGGGACACGACGCCGGCGGCGTTCTCGCACGATGGCACCTACTCCATTGTGATCAAGGACAACCACTATGACGAGGAAGCGGGATTCTATTGCAACCCGTCAAGTGGTGTGAGTCTCACCGTGTGCGCGTCCACGGGGATTCCAGCCGGCCCCTTCTATATCACGCAGCTCAACGCCAACCTCGTCCCCGAATGGAAGTTCCACGGCATCGAGACCAACAGCTGCACGACCAATCCGGACGGCACGCTCTCGTGTGTTTCCGATCATCCAAACGGATTCGAATGGTGCATCAACGCGCCAGTCATCGATGGGAACCGGACCGTGTACGTCGAGAGCGAAGATGGGCATGCGTATGTGATCCCTCAAGGCCACACTGGTGTGTTCGATATGAACAGCCCCGACGTCAAGCGGCTGTTTCTGAGGCTGGCTCTCGGGGCGGCCTACACGCCGTTATCGATCGACCAGAATGGGCGCATCTACACGCAGAACGGCGGGCATCTGTTCGTTCTGGGCGGCCAGTAGCCCGACCCGCGCGGCGATGACCGAATACGCCGGCGTCCCTGAGAGGCCGGCGTTCTCTAAACCTGAGCCAAAGACGCGCCTGAAGTTAGCTTGAAGGCGATGTCTGGCCTTACATCGAGAAAACGATTGGGACGCTCAGGGCGGCCTGGCCGCGCTGTTGGCGGGCACGGGAACCCGTGAAGTCCCAACTCGCACAACAACTCACCAACAAAGATAGTACGGTTGGGCAACTGATCCCGCTCACTCTTCTGATTGGGACGGCTCGAATGGATCACAAACTATCAGACCCGCTGCTGTTGCTCCTGACGGCGACCGCGTGTGACGTGTTCTCGGTCCTCCTCTCGACGACACACTTGCCCAGGCTCCGTGTTGGATTCATGAACGCGCGACGCCAGAGAGTGATGCGAATGTTTTCACATTCATTGACGGATCCGGTGAGTCTCTCCCTGCTTCAACGCGTTGGGAGGTTCCATTAATACCCGGAGGTTGAATTGAACGCGACACGTATACAGTCCATTCCGCAGTCAAATGACAGAGCAGCGGAGATCCGCGATTGAGCTCAGAGGAACTGCCGTTCGAGTTGGAGACCTCCTCACTCTTCGGGTGACGACGCAGGTCGCCGCGTATGACACAGGGCACTGAAATTGCTACGACGATGGCCGTACGAGAACAGTGTCTTCGGAGTGGCGAAGATGGAAGGAGATTCGTATGTATCGCTCATTGCGGTTCGCCGCACTTGTTATCGCTCTCGTGGCGCCCCGCGCTGTTGCCATCGAACGCGTGACCGATGAGCAGGTGAAGGGGCTCATCCAGGACATCGCCAAAGGATTCGACACGTGGAAGGCTGACCTTAAAGAGAACCATCTCGGCAGTGCGTTGATCACCTCATCCGCGGGCACGATGAGCCTCGAGAAGTTCCTCGAGAGCTTCGGGACTGCGGTCGACAACGCGAAGGATCGCTTCGACCCGAAAAAGAACGCCGCGAACTCCGAAGTCGTAGCCCTCCTCCGACTGGGCAGCGACGTTGTGTTGCAGCAGCGTCGCCAGGGCGAGGCCCCCCGTAGCACGTGGGTCCCGTTGAGCTCGAACCTGCAGGCATTGGCCCATGCGTACAGCTTGCCTTGGCCCATCGAAAGCATGAGTGTCCAAGCCGCTCGGCTGCCCGAAAAAGAGCTGGCCAACAAGGTCGAACAAATGAAGAGCTCTGCGAACCAGCTCTGGGACGAGAAGGAGCAGGCTGTGAAGAATGACAAGGCGATCAGCGACACGACGCGCGAGTCGCTGAAGAAGTCTGTTGAACAGCTCCGGGAGATGGCCGACGGGGTTCACTCGCGTATCGAGGACGAGAAGCCGGCCGAGGTTGAGGTGAGTCAACTCCTCACGCAGGTGAAGAACGTGAAGGAGACGCTCACCAAGTTCTCGCTCTTCTCCGCGGGGGGAGCGTGGCGAGGGATCGACAGTGGGGCGGAGGCGCTCGCACGAGAGTTCGCTCTGGCGAAGCGCTGAACAGACGTGCGCCTGTGTTGCTCAAGACACCAAGTGACAAGACGATTCAGCGGTCCAAGCAGCAGGAGCCACGGGCAGGGTGAGCCCGCTCATCGTCGGTTCGGTGGCGGTGCCATGTCCACGAGCCTCGCGATCGCATCCGGAACGAAATGGGTCTGGAGGTGTCGATGATGAGTCAGCTGCGTTTCATTCTGGTGTCGACTTCGCTCTTCGCCGTGGCGTGTTCAACGAGCGCTCCTCCCGCAAACGACAAGACCAGCGCGCAAGCCCAGCCTTCTGCTTCTGGGCCCGCGGCCGAAGCCCGGCCCAGTGCGGGAGCGGCATCGTCGCCCGCACCCGGAGTTGCTTCAACGGCGGCGACGACAGAGCCGACCGCGCCCGCCTCGTCTCAGCCGCCGGCCGGGCAAGCGCCGCAGGTGCGGAAAGTCGCGATTCCAGCAGGAACGTCACTCTCGATTACGCTTGCAACGCCCGTCGCGTCGGACACCAGCAAAGTCGAGGATTCGGTGCACGGCACGCTGGCCAAACCCGTCGTAGTGGCCGGCACGATTGTCGTGCCCAAGGGCGCGGAGATCAGTGGATCCGTTATAGAGGCGAACGAATCGGGTCGGGTGAAGGGACGGGCGTCGGTGGCCATTCAATTCAACCGCCTCGTGGTCCGCGATGAGAGTCATGAGATTCGCACGGCGCGGGTGAGACGAGAGGCGGCTGCCGACACGCGCGGCGATATCAAAAAAGGGACCGTCGGAGCAGGAGCGGGTGCCGTCGTGGGCGGCATCGCAGGTGGCGGGACAGGGGCCGCCATCGGCGCTGCTGTTGGCGGAGCCGGGACGGTTCTGGCCACCAAGGGGAAGGAAGTCAGTCTCCCTGAAGGCACGACGCTGACCACGACGCTTCAGGAGACCTTCACGGTGGCCGTGCCGACGCAGCCGCCCGGTCAGTGAATCGACCAAGAACGAAGGTTCCACTGCGGCCGGGCGGAGGGCTCATCGGGGTCGGCCCCACAGTCGCTCTTTTATGAGGCCTGAGCCTTTTAAGGCCACTTAAAGACAACCGCGCGGCGTGCGATCCTGGTCGAGTGAGACCCATCCGCCACCGCGAGTCAGCAGAAACAGCAAGATTGACGGCCAGACCAGATGCTCAATCCAGGCGTTCGGGTACACGAACGTCTGAATCACGGCAATCATGCCGAGAAACGGCAGGGTCGCGAGCCGTGTCCCCAGACCAAGGAACAGCAGCGTCGAAAAAGTCAAACGGGACACGACTGAGCCCGTAGTTTGTCTCATCGATGATCCTCACCGGCCGTGCCGACTGGCGGTCAATTGGCATCGCCATAGACGATCTCCAGATCGACCGATCGACGTGATCAGTCGTTCGTCCGAGAGACAGCAGCCGGCTCCAGGATCGAACGCCTGATCGATCTCCAGCGAGCGCCAGTAGGCGGCCACGTGCCCCGGAATGCAGGAAACGCCGCGCCGTACTTGACGATGCGCGGCGCGGTCGGCGGATGCTCATGGACAAATTGCCGCGCCGGGTCTTCAAGGCGACCCAGACCCACCAGGGACACTCACTCGCCGAGCTTATTCATCGCTCTGGCGGTCCCGGCTTACCAATCCAGCTCGGCAGCGGCAAAGAGTGTGTCAGTCCGGGGCGGTCGTCTTGGACGGCGTCATGACAGGACTCGCGCATAATTGACGGGCGAGTTGATCGAGCGGCCTGCTTTGTCATGATGCGGCTTGCGCACACTGCTCGAGTAGTATCTCGCTCCTACAGTCGTTGTCACATGTGGCACCTGCCGTGATTCGCAACTCTTGCTACCGACTTGCGCGACGGCTGCTTGTTCCGATTCTCTGCGCGGCGCCTGCGTTTGGACAGGAGCCCGCATCAGAAGCACCCACAACCCGCGCCGAGGCCATCGCCGCAAAGCGGGCCGACAAGGTCGCGGAACTCTGGCCCGAGCGGCAGGAAGCGATGGTCGACCTTGTCGACGGCCTGGTCGAGCGTGGTCTCAAGGAAGGCCTCGACTCCGGAAAAGGCGTGAACGGATTGCAGGTTATCCTCGGCGGCATGCGAGCCGGCCAGGGCGCGAGTTTCGGCGCGGGATATCGGCGGTCGGATTTGTTTCGTGAGCACCTTGGGTACCGCGGCACCGCGCGCGGCACCATCCAGGGCGGCTACATGCTCGATTTCGACCTCGATTTTGAGGGTCTTCACACCGAGCGGACCGACGTGCGCTGGTACACCAAGTTCGAGCATTCGCCGCACATCGACTATTACGGCGCGGGGAATGACACGTCCAACGATAACCGGAGCAGTTTTCGCTACGACGATTTCTCCAGTGATTTCAACGCCTCGTACACACCGGTGCGACATCTTCGCCTTGGCGCGACCGGCGGCTACTTTCATGCGCATACCGGACCGAGTGGCGAGGATGATGTGTCGCCCATCAACGAGGCGTTTCCGCCGGCCACGCTGTTTGGCTTTGGACAGGACACCGGTTACCCACGGGTCGGGCTCTTTGGCTATTTCGATTCACGCGATTCGCAGACGGGTCCACGAAGTGGTGGACTGTACGGTGCGTTGTTTCGACAGTACTGGGATGTACAACGCCATCAGTTTGCGTTTCAGCAAACCGAGTTCGAGGCCCAGCAGTATTTCCCGTACTTCAACAAGGGCCGTGTGCTGGCTGTACGCGGTGCGGTGGTGCTCTCGTATCCGAAGGAGAACAACGCGGTCCCGTTCTACCTCCAGCCCACCCTGGGTGGAAACGACGAACTCCGCGGATTCGGACCGTACCGCTTTCGCGACTATCACTCCCTGAGTCTGAGCGTGGAACACCGCTGGTACGCCTTCAGCTTTCTCGACATGGCATTATTCGCCGACGCCGGCAAGGTCGTGCGGCTCAAGCGGGATCTCGATCCGACCGACCTCCACTACAGCGGCGGGATAGGATTCCGCTTCCGGCTTCGATCGGCCATCATCAGCCGTATAGACTTCGCCGCCTCGAGCGAAGGACCCAGAATGATTTGGACCTTCAGCGACGCCTTCAATCCCCCGAGGTAGCATGACGCGCGTCGGTCGACTACACACGGCCACTGCGGCACTGCTCTTCGCGGGTGTCCTTCAGGCTCAGGCGCCCGCTCGCGCACCGCGCTTCTACCCGGACGACCCGCTGATGGCAGAGCCCGCGCCGCTGCCGGTTGCGGACCTTCAACATCGCGCACTGAGCGCAGTGCTCGAAACAGTCAACAGCAACCTCAGGACGGACGGACAACGGCACCCACCCAACGGCGTCATTCCGGCGGACGGAGTGAACACCCTGGGCGAGGTGATGGACGGGGACTGGTACGTCAACCGACACGCAGCGCGTCGCATGACGCTCGCGGAGCTCCAGCGTGGTGGCGCAAACGGCGTTCCGCCTGCTATGAACGCTCCGTGGCAGGTGCTCATCGTTAAACCTTTTGGCGTGAACCCCGGCATCCTGATTGCGGACGCGAAGAACGATCTTTATATCCTGCGCTTTGATCTTCAAGGCTTTGAAGGCCTGGCGACAGGCGCACAAATGGTGACCTCGCACTTCTTCTACGCGCTCGGCTATCACGTGGGCGAGAACTACATCGTTCGGTTCGATCGTTCCCGGCTCGTGGCTCACGAGCAAGGGGAAGCGATATCGAGCGCCGGGCGCCGCCGGCCGCTCGTTGCCGACGACATCGACAGGTTTCTTCGAAATGTGCCGGAGGGGGCCGGGAAGACGTCCCGCGCGGTGGCGACGCGTCTGCCAGAACTGCGCGACGCGTTGCTTGGTCCGTATCAGGTGTGGGGCACGCGAAGCGACGACCCGAACGACATCGTGCTCCACGAACACCGGCGCGACCTTCGAGGCATGCACGTCTTTGCTGCATGGCTGAACTTCACGGGGGTCCGCGCGGTTGCGACGCAGGACATCGAAACGACAGTGGACGGTGTGGCGAGGATCCGTCATTTCGTCGTCGACTTCACGAAATCGCTCGGCGGCGGCGCCTTCGACGGCGCCAAGCTCGCCTGGGAAGGCAATGACACCGTCCTGCCCAGTGGACATGAGATTCGCCACAATATTGCGGGGCTCGGCGTGTTGACGCCGGCGTGGATGAAAGAACGACATCCCGATCTGCCGGAGGTCGGCGCATTCGGAAGCGACACGTTCGATCCCGAGGCATGGACCCCGACTGATCCGATGGCCCCGTTCGTCAACCGCCTGCCGGACGATACGTTCTGGGCTGCGAAACAGGTTGTGGCGTTCACCGACGAAGAGATTCGCGCCATCGTTCAAACGGGGGAGTACAGCAAAGCCGCCGAGAACTGGATCGTGAGCACGCTGATCGAGCGCCGTAACAGGATAGGGCGGGTGTACTTCAGCCGCGTACTCCCCCTTGATCATTTTCGCATCGCGGGGAACACGCTCACATTCGACGATCTCCACGGAATCTCCCCGCCACGCGCCTACACCATCGAATGGCGCCGCTTCGACAGTGCGAAAGACGCACTCTCCGACAGCATCGGCTCCGGCCCCGAAATGCCGCCGGCCGCGAGCTCGATTCCTGTCGGGTCGTACGTCGCCGCACGCATTCACGCCGGCGAGGCCGCAATGAATGTCACGGTGTATCTTCGTCGAGAGATCGATACGTTCCACGTCGTCGGCTTGGATCGATCGTGGCCGGGCAAGGTCGTCGCGTACCCCAATCCGCCACCGCGAGCCGGTGGACGCGTCTACGCCAGCCTGGCGCCGCGGCAGCAGGAATTGTTCGCCACGTACACCGACCGTTATAATGAAACACGCGGCAGTCGGTATACGCCCGAGGAGGCCTTCGGCCGCCTGACCATCTCCGAGCAGACCACCTTCTACGGGATCACGCACGCGCTCTTAAACACTGAACTCACGGATGCCAATGGTGCGTCGCTCGGCAAGGCGATCGATAAGGTCGCGACGGTCGATCACGTCGCCGGGCAATACGCCGGCAAAGGCGGTGACGAGCAGTTTCGCCTGTACGTCACGCTCCAGCCAGGCACGCATGAGGTCCTCGAGAGGAGCCGCGAGTTCTTTCGTGATCACGAGAACACGGTCTATCACATGGGATTCCCCCACTCCTTCCGGCAGACCGGCAAGTCGCCGACACTCCAGTTCTCCATGTCTGATGACTGGCTGCGGGCTGACATCGATGTGGACTATCGATCGGACAAGGCGCCGCAGGCGCTTTTCAACGGACACCTGACGGCCGCCAACTCCGACGTCCGAGCTGGCCAGAACCCGCAACTGCACGGCGCCCGCTGGAGCGGACTCATACCGTGGTGGCAGCAGCTTTTCGGCAACGTGAAGGAGTCGTCGACCAAGAACGCAGACGTCCTGAACGCGCGCCGCCCCGACGCCGCGCCGACGCCGCTCCCTCCGGATCGTCCGAAGGGCGCCGCACCCGACAAGATCGAGGATGCGAGCCAGGAGTTTCTGACCGATTGGCTCGTTCGGCGCCAGTACGATCAGGCCCTCGCGTTCCTTTCGTCCCAGGCCTTTGCCTGTCTGAACCTCACGGAGGACGTCCGAGGTCAGCCGCTCGACACCGCCGCCGCCCGTCGAGAACTCCTTAGGCTTATGGAATATGCAGGCAAGACACTCGGCGTGCGTCCCGATCTGACCAGCGCCATTGCAGCGATTGCTCCGCGGAATCCGCACCGGCCGATTACCGATCACCCGTTCAAGCGCGAGTTCCTGCTCGGGCCCGTTCCTGATTCGGAAGCGCGACAGTACCTCTGCAGCCAGTCGACGACCCCGCTGCCTGGCGCGGAGTACTACGGCGTCATCTTCAAATTTCGCATCGATGGCGGTGGCGTGTTGGGCCTGCTATGGGCCCGCGACAACGGAAAATGGAAGATCGTGTCGTACCAGCCGTTAAAGCCATAGTCACATCCGCTGTGTGCCTCAACCAGCGGCGCTGCACCCGTTCGCGACTGATACCGTTGAGTCTTCAGACGAGTTGTGAGCTTGTATCATTCCCTCGGCAAGGCGATTAGCCGCATGTACTGTCGAGGTGCCTCGCACTTTTTCCTCGCGGGACAGGCCAAGTTACAGTAGTTCTTCCCTGACGGTCCCTCTTAAGCTTCGTCATGATTAGGTGAATTGGCTCAGGAGGTGTCTATGAGAACGACAACGACAGTAATACTGACGGCGATTGTGTGTTTCGCGGGCGCCACAAGCGTGCTCGCCCAACAACCGATCACCAAGATGATGAAGTCGTCCACCTCGACCGCCACGATTCAGGCAATTGACAGCACCGCTCGGACAGTTGTTCTCCGGGATGAGAGCGGCGAGGAAGACACGTACAGTGTCGGTCCGCAGATGACACGATTTGACGAGCTCAAGGTTGGCGAGAAGGTGAAGACGACCTACTACGAGTCCGTCGTGCTTCAAATCCGGAAGCCCGGTCAGCCAGATGCAACCAGCGTCGATTTCGCCAGGACCGCCGGCACCGGCGCGCTCCCCTCGGGAACGACGGCGATGCAGGAGAAGATGACGGTAACAGTCAAGGCAATCGATCAGGATCTCCCATCGATCACCGTGGGTACACCCGACGGCCGCACGGTGACCCGCAAGGTAGACGACAAGAAGAATCTTGCAGGTGTCAGTGTGGGCGACCTCGTAGACATAACCTACACGCGCGCGGTGCTGATGAGCGTCGAACGCGCGAAGTGAACAGTCGCGTCGGGCTGCGATCCGCAGCTTGTCGACCTCGATTCAGCGCGGTTGCCTGGGTCGCCTGTCTATTCCCGTGTCGGCGCGGTCAAGTACAGGCAGGACTGGCTCAACGTCAAGCTTGCTCGGGGCCCCGTACGTGTGCCGTTTCGGATAAATGCATCTCCTCGGTTCCGCACCAGCCGTGCCTGAAGGCGCAATGATCCGACCCTTGACTTGGCCTGAACCTCGGCGTCCCCGAGTCTTTTCGTGAGCGAGGAATGCGCTCACTCGATGAGCATCACCAACGGAGAACAAGCCATGACCGAAAGACACGTGATCATATCGAGCCTGGCCGCAATAGCCATGATGGTGACGCTGCACGCACAGGCGCCACAGACGGAAAGGGTCCCGGGCGCGGTCCAGACCAGCAGCGTCCAGATGACTGGAGAGGTGATGTGGGTCCAGGGCGACTGGCTCGCGGCGAGGATGCAGCCGGACGGTCATTTCAGTCTGTTTCACGTGCAGCCTGGTCGCGAGTTCATGATCGATGGGCAAACGCGACACATCGGCGATCTCAAGGCGGGGACAGTCCTGACCGCGACGGTGACGACCAGGACGCAGTCGGTGACACTCCGCACCACGACCTCGCTCACCGGAACGGTCTGGTACGCGCATGGAAATTACGTGATCTTGACCCTCCAGACCGGCGAGAACAAGGCCTACACGGTTCCCGAGTCGTACAAGTTCATGGTTGAGGGAAAGCCTGCGTCCGTCAACGAACTGAAACCAGGCATGAAGGTGACCGCGACCAAAATCGTCGAAGAGCCGGAGACCGAATTCTCTATGTCGACCGTCGTCA
>Ga0182041_10001528_pt1 | contig 11673 bp, 9 predicted proteins | sample flu12Cox44000178_FD_125967 | JGI IMG/M metagenome (GOLD analysis project Ga0182041, IMG submission 125967) | Lab enrichment of tropical soil microbial communities from Luquillo Experimental Forest, Puerto Rico - flux8day.12C.oxic.44.000.178 | ecosystem: Environmental > Terrestrial > Soil >...
CGCGCGGCAGCAGTCCGAGTTTCAACGCCGAGTTTCGCGAACAGATTGATTGCGTGTTTTTTGACCGTGTTTAAGGATGCATCGATTATAATGGCAATTTCCGGATTGGTTTTCCCTTCTGTCATCCAATAGAGCACTTCGGCTTCTCTCGCCGTTACTCCGAGCGCCAGCAAGGCTTTCGGGCCGTTGTCGCCATTGCGATGCTCAATGCGCAGCAACGACAGATTGCCGCTTTGCGATAACGCAAAATGAGAAATCTCGATTTCGCCACGCTTGCGATGCGAGATCAGTCGCGGTCTTTGACTTTCGGGACCATTTAACCAAGCGGTGAGGTTTTCCGGGAGGTACTTGTCCGCCGTTGCCGAAAAGAATGTGTTCAGTAAGATCCGTGCCTGACCGGTCGCAAAAAGAATCTGGCCCTGCCGGTTTGTAACAAGCAGAGCCTGTTCCAACGAAGTTTCCAGCTGTTTTTCCGCATCAAGACGAAGCTCTATCTCCTCCGCAAGCTCTCTGTTTTTCTGCTCTAGTTTTGCTTGGAGCTCCCGTATTTGAAGATGCGTCTGGACCCGCGCCTGCACCTCTTCGGGCTGAACAGGCTTAGTCACAAAATCAACTGCGCCCGCGCGAAAAGCCGCCAGCTTTTTACCCAGCTCGTCTGCAGCAGTCATGATGATGACCGGGACATGACTCCACTCGGGATTTGCCTTGATTCGATTGCACGTTTCAATCCCATCCATTCCCGGCATCATCAAGTCGAGCAAAATGATATCGGGAAGAGCCAGCGCGAGCTGCTCCAGGGCACGCTTACCACTATCTGAGACAAGAACCCGGTACCCAGCGCTGCTCAAGAACCCAAGCACGACATCCACGTTCGCGGGTACGTCATCAACGATCAGCAGTGTTTTTTTGTCCATACCGATTTCCGAGCCGGGCAGGCGTTACAGCGCATCCCGGTCTGCGGCGACTTCACCGTTATATGCGAGACGGTACACTAGCACAGGAGACCGCAACAAACAGTATCGCATTCGTCTCAGGTAAGGGCACAAAGAGATTCTCACCACAGAGGCACAGAGGACACAAAGTTCGGAATGGATTAGAATTGGCGTCAGGTCGGTGGTGCGCCTACCGAACGGCGAAGGCTGCACGGGATTCGGCATGCTCCCCATGCCTTAGCGCCGAACCTGAAACCATTTCGGTCCCTTGGTGTGCTTTGTGCCTCAGTGGTGAAATTCTCCTCTCTACTCTGCCCCCTTGTGGCTGACGCTCCCCGATTTTATTGAATGCCATGCCGAAGAACTACGATCAGGTCTTCAAGTGTGGCCAAGCCGTGGAAATGGTCATGAAAGGCGGAAAGACCATCAAAGCGGGTTCCCAAATCAGAAGCCCCAACTTCCCTGTCTTTTCTCAGCTTCGTGTCCTCTGTGTCTCTGTGGTGAAATTCCCCTCGCTCTCTCAACCGCCGATCGCTTTGCGCACAGCAGCCAGCGGCGCCGAATCATCGAACCCCACCTTGTCTCGGTCATACTTGATCCCGAGATCTTTCCACAGCTTTTCAAGATCAGGAGCTACAGGAGTCCCACTCATCTTGTCGTACAGCTCTTGGAGAACTGGAACTCCTGTTGCCTGATCTGCCACTCGGAGCGCGCGATCCAGCGGCCAGTCCACCTCGATACTACCGCCCGATTTCAAAATTCCGCGAAGCCCATCCTCGAGTCCCATGCGATTGCCTGTTCTCTTGCGAATTTCGACATCTGCGAGCAGACAAAAGAGCGCCCCGCCCCAGTAAGTTCTGCCCCACGTATGGGTGAAATCCAGACCGCGATCCCCCTTTTTGGGCAAGCCTTGAGGCATCCCTTCAACCATGTCGCTCCAGATTCTCTCCTGCGTAAGATTACCGGCCCGGGCTCGCGCGATCGGTTCAACATAGGTCGCCAAGCCCTCTTCAATCCAATGATGCATTCGCGGCACGGACGGAAATGCCAAATGCACCATCTCATGCGTGATCGTCCAGTCGTCTGAAAATTCGGCCGCGGATGTTGATCGCCCTACCGCAATCTCAATGTGCGCGTGCTCCCACCCGGAAGCCCGACCTGAATTGATTCCGCGCCCATCGTGAATTTCAACGGTTATATTCACGTGCCGCACCGGAAATTTCTCATAATACGTTGACACAGAACGCGCCGCCGTCGTGATCCAATTCAGTATCATCGTTCGCAGCGGCTCTGCAGGAGACGACGTGAACGCAATGTCAATTGTCCCTCCACCGATCTGCAGCTGCGCTGTATCCTGCGCTACTGCGGATGCTGCCGGCGCGAGGTGGATCAATGCGAGAAAAAGAAGCCAGCGCATAGGCTCTAGACTCTCTCCGTCTTAGGGCAGTGTTCGACGGGAAAATTCACCGAACTCGCCAGAAAACAGCGTTTGTGAGCCTGCTTGTGCAGGGCCTGGGCGCGTTCCGCCGAATGGGTCACTTTTACGGTGGGATGAAGTGTGACGTTCGTGAACCGTCCCCCCTCGGTAGTCTCGATCATCGTCCCTTCTGCGTTATCGTTGTAAGAGACCACAACAATGCCAGACTCGGCGCACAAGTGGAGATACCAGAGCATGTGGCAGCTCGACAAAGCCGCGACGAAGAGCTCTTCGGGATTGTATCGCGTCGGATCTCCCCGGAACGCCGGATCGGATGAACCAGAGATCGCCGGCTTCTGATCGCAACGGATCTCGTGCGCTCGTTCGTAGCCTACGTAGCTATCCGTACCGCGCCCGGTGTTCCCGACCCAGACAACCGCAACCGAATAGTGATGCTCTCGCCCCATGCTAGTGAGAATCCTATCCGAGAGCTAAAGGCAAAAGGCAACAGAATCCGACGCCTCATACCAGCAAAGAAGGATCCGGGGCATCGAGATTTCGATTCCTCGAGTTGACCATTCGCTGTCCAATCGTTTGATAAGATGCGGTTAGCCTGCATTGATCACAAATCCTTAGCCGTAGCCATGCTGTTGCGTTGACTTGGGTAAGGATTTGTGCTGAATGCGGGCTGTGGCAGCGGAATTCTCCCGCTGCCGCCGCAGAATTCCGCTGCTTTTCTACGAGAAAAGTTTGAAATCAGTTTGTTTGGATCCATCTATTTCAAAGCAGGCTCTTAAACGGACGCGTAGCGTCTGTTTGAGAGCTTTCTAACCCGCAATGCGCGGGCGGCTTCTTACAACGCCTGATTTTTGCGGGTTAGGTGTGAAATAGATCTACCTTCCGGTTTCTGACTTCTGTATTCTGTATTCCAACTTCTGACTTCCAATGAGCTGTCTGCTTGGCATTGACCTGGGAACCTCGAGCGTAAAGGTCGTAGTAGTCGCGTCCGGCGCGAGACTTCTTGGCGTAGGGAATGCCGAGTACCCTATTTACACTCCATCAATCGGATTTGCTGAACAGGAACCGGCCGATTGGTGGGAAGCGAGCGTGCGCGCTGCTCATGAAGCCCTCGAAAAAGCTGGCCGCCCGGAGATCTCCGCCATTGGCTTCTCCGGACAGATGCATGGCTTCGTTTTGATCGGGGCCGATAAGACGCCCATCCATCCGGCGATCATCTGGGCGGACCAGCGGAGCGCCGATTTACTGCCGGAACTCCAGGAGGTTCTTGGAGCCGATATGATCAGAAGCGGGACCGCTCCGGCAGCCGGCTTTCTGGTGTCAACCCTCTACTGGATTCAGCGCTATCAACCAGCCTTGCTCGAACGTGCATCTACGCTCTTGATGCCAAAGGATTACGTTCGATTCATGCTCACCGGGGAACTCGGAAGCGATCCAAGTGACGCATCGGCGACCGGCCTATTCGATATCCGGCGCACAAAGTGGGCTGATGAACTTATCGCGCGGCTCAAACTTCCAAAATCCATTTTTCCGCAAATTACAGACTCAAGCGCAGTTGCTGGCCGGCTGACGGCGAGCGCCGCCAGCCGGTTGGGCATCACTCCAGGGATACCAGTGGTAACCGGGTGCGCAGATCAGCCCGCCCAGGCCGTGGGCAATGGGTTGATCGATCCACCTCGAGGTTCAGTGACAATCGGGACCGGCGGTCAGGTCTTTGTGCCTCTCGCTGAACCCATTGTCGACCAAAAGCTTCGATTGCATACATTTTGTCATGCGCCTCCCGACCGGTGGTATCTCCTCGGCGCAATGCTTTCGGCTGGAATGGCGCTTCGATGGCTGAGATCAATTCTGGGCAGCAGCCGTTTTTCCTATGCGGACCTGGACAAGCTCGCTCAGGAAGTTGAGCCCGGTTCAGAAGGGCTGGTATTTCTTCCTTACATTGTAGGAGAACGCTCTCCAATCATGGATTCGCGAGCCAAAGGCAGCTTCACTGGTTTGACCCTGAGGCATGGCCCCGGCCACATGGTTCGTGCACTTTTGGAGGGAGTAGCCTTTGCGCTGCGCCAAATCATCGAAACCATGGAAAGCTGCGGCGCGTCGCTACCGGGACTCGTAGCCTCCGGGAACGGCCTGGGAAGCCCCCTTTGGCGCCAGATTCTTGCCGATGTTTTAGCATGCCCTCTATTCCAGGGAAAAGATCAGAACTCCGCTGAACGAGCCGGGGTTGGCGCAGCGCTCATCGCAGGGATCGGTGCCGGAAGCTACAGGGATTACGATGAGATCCGGAGTCTCGCGCCGGTTTTCGATGCCGTAACTCAGCCGAATCGTGAACCTAGGTACGATGAAAGCTACGCGCGGTTCACTGACCTTTATCCGCGATTGAAGACGTGGTTCTGAGAGCCTTTTCAGGCTGTAGAATTCGATCACACATCACCCTTGCTTAAGAATTTATGAAGGTAATCGCGATCGATGCATTCGGTGGTCCTGACAAATTGCACGAGGAGAGACGGGAAAGACCGCAACCGCGCCCGGGTGAAGTGCTGATACGGATCCAAGCGGGATCCATCAATCCCATCGATTATAAGCTCCGACAGGGTCGGTTCGGAGGAACTCTCCCGATGGTGTTGGGTCACGATGGAGCCGGCGTCGTCGAGGAAGTTGGAGAAGAAGTGAACAGACTCCGCAAAGGTGATGAAGTCTGGACTTATCTCGGAGGACCCTGCAGCAACGGTTCTTATGCGGAATATGTCTGTGTGCCGCACGAGTTTGCGACGGTAAAACCTCGAAATCTATCGTTTGAAGAGGCTGCTTCGGTCCCGGTCGTAGGGCTCACGGCAAACCAGGCGATCCGTCTGAAAGCCAGGCCCACAGGGAATAATTCAGTCTTTGTCGCCGGAGGCGCCGGAGGGCTAGGCTCGGCTGCGATACAGATCCTGGGAATGATCGGCATCGAAAGCGTGATAACCACATCGGGGAGAGATGCGAGCCGTGCCTTTCTGGTAAACGAACTGCGCCTGGCTCACCGTCAGGTGATCGATTACCAGGCAAAAAATCTGAAACAATTGACCGAAGAGGCGATCGCGGCAAATGGTGGCCGCCTGTTCAATAAGGTCTTTGATTTTGTGGGTGGCGAATTGAAACGCCTTTGTTTTGAATTGGTCGACTTCGACGGAGATATTGTTTCAGTCGTCGAAGAACATGACTCCTTTTCGATTCCTCTTTGGGATTGGCACAACAGTCCGCTTTTCTGGCGATCGGCCACTCTGCATTTCCTCTGGCTGGGGGCACGAGGTTTGGCAGGGGCGAGAGAGACATGGGCTCGCTATACACAGGAACTTCATGATTTGACCTACCTTTTTGAAGCCCAACGTCTCTGGCCCGTCGGGGTCAGAAAGATCGGGGTCCTTTCCGCGGAGACCATTCGCAAGGGTCACGAGATGCTCGAAGCCGGTGGGATTCAAGGAAAATTGGTTTACTCGGTGCCGTAGGGAGGGCACGAAGACATTTCACCACAAAGACACAGAGCACACGAAGTTCGGAATGGATTAGAATTGGCGTCACGTCGGTGGTGCCCGTAGCAAACGGGCGAAGGCGGAAAGGGTTGAGGGATACTCCCCATCGACTTAGCGCCAAACTTATAAAACCATTTCGGTCCCTTGGTGTGCTCTGTGCCTCTGTGGTGAAATTCCCCGCTGGCTGTGCTGCGCCGAGCTTAACGTTCCCCGCTCTTATTCAATGCGATACCGAAGGACTACGATGAAGTCTTCAAGCGCGCTAAGCCGTGGAAATGGTTATGTGGAGGGAGAGGCCGGTCAAGCGGGTTCCGCAAATCAGAAACCCAGTTTCCCCGTCTTTTCTTAGCTTCGTGTTCTCTGTGTCTCTGTGGTGAAATGTCTTTGTGCCCGCCGTTCCTCTCCTTTCCTTCTGCCGGACAGCATTAAGATTGCGCTCAGGGAACTCGCCGTGCAATGTTCCTTTAAGGGCGCTTCCGAAAACCATGCGAATTCTTTGTTGCTTACCTTTTGTTTTCCTCGGTATGGCGATGCTGCCAGCGTTCAACGGCTGTGCTTCAAATCGCGGCGATCTGCAAGGCAGGATCGAAAGCAAGCTAAATACGCCCGATACTGGGCATGTACAGATTGGAACCGCCACCTACAACCGGTACTCGCAGCAGTTCGACGAACCCTGGCCCTTTGGACCCTATAGCAATTTATAGCGATTCCGCGCAATGAGGTATTCCCGCCGCTCCGCGACAGCCAACAAGATCTTTGCGGTCTTGCGAATCAACCTGCGCGCAACGATCCTTCCCCTGTAACGCACGCGCCACAGACTAGTTGTTCCTCGGTTGACCATCGCCTGCGCCGGCAGGGGTCGCAATCGTGTTGTTGTTCCCAGTTCGCTGGCGCTGTCTAGCTGCCGGGATTCAAAGAACTCGCGAGCTCGGCTTAATGCCATAAGTGGAAAATAATGCCGGTACAGATTGTAATTGATCATGAATCCCCTGCTGACCTCCAGTCCCTGGCGAATGGATACGGTACGCTCGTGGACATCCTCCTGAAGCCGCGAACCAACTCCATAGCCTGGAAAGCCGGTGCCAGTGTACTGGGGCTCGTGCCACGTTCCATCATGTTGATTGCGCAGCAAATACCCCACCCCCGCATGAATAATAGAATTGTAACGAGAAGCCCGAGCCGTCAGTAGCGCCATCAAAGCCCAGGCCGTCTGCGATGCCGTACTGTCCCCGATTCCCCGTAAGGATGTATCCACATACGATGCGGGCGTCTCGCCCCATCCGCCGTCAGTATTCTGGTGTTCCGCGATCCAGTCGCAGGCCCGCAAAACATAGTCCGCGGCCATGTTTTCACCTATCGCAGCAAGCGCCGGCAGAACCGCAGCAGTTCCGTAAACATGGTTTACTCCCCAACGGCCGAACCAGCTTCCATCCTCTTCCTGAGCGGCTTTGATAAACGCCAGAGCGCGTGCAACCGGCGTGTCACGAACCGTCCACCCGAGATATGCCAGGGCTTCGACGACATGCGCCGTCACATCGACGGTTGGCGGATCCAGCACCTCGCCGAAATCACAGAATGGAAGCTTTGCCAGCAATGAATTCGTGTTGTCTCTATCGAAGGAAGCCCATCCGCCATTGGAACATTGCAGCGCCAGGATCCATCGCACCGCCCTCTTAATTGCATGATCAATACAGGCCCCATCACCCAGCGCGCCGCGTGCCCTCGCCAGTACCAGTACTGCCACCGCTGTGTCGTCAACGTCCGGATACGAATCATTCGCCCGCTCAAATGACCATCCACCCGGCGAGACCGATGAAACTTTGACCTGCCAGTCCCCGGGAGCAGTGACCTGCTTGCGCACGAGCCAATTCACCGCACAAACCATCGCTCCGCAAGTAGCCGGAGATCTTCCACTATCCAGGAACGCTTGAAGCGTCAGTACGGTATCCCAAATAGGCGATTCGCTCGCCTGGATATAGAGCCCTCCATTGCGTTCGTACGACCAGTGGGCATCAAGAGCCTTGATGCCTTTTGCAACAATCGGATGGCTCACACCACACCCTTCCGTATGCAGAGCCATCAGAGAATAGATCCACGGAGGCTGAATGCCGCCCCAGGCACCGTCAGCATCCTGATGTCTGATAATCCACTCGATGCAGAGCCGAATCGCCAACTCTCTTCCCGGTCGGATGGGGAACTCGACATATCTGCTCAACAACCTGTCGGCCATCAAGAAAAAGCCTTCCCAGGAGAAAAAACGCTTTTTCGGAGTCAGCCGATAATCAAAGGCATCGCGACCCTCCGGATACAACTCGTCCAGGCGCGATTCAGGCGGAAGAATCCTTACCGGACGCCGAGCGGACAAAACGCTCAACGGAATAATGGTTGCGCGTGCCCACGACGCGAAGTGGTAGATGTTAAAAGGAAACCAGAGCGGCGTGCAGATCAGCTCCGGCGGTAATGTGGGGGTATCTTGCCAGGGCCATTCGCCGATAAGCGCAAGCCAGTAACGTGTGAAAACGCGTGTCTGACTTAACCCGCCCCGTTCAAGGAGCCACCCGCGCGCGCGAGAAATCGATTCCTCATCTGCGGAGAAACCCGCAGTTCGCAGCGCGGCATAACACTCTACGGTGGTATTGATGTCCCCGGCGGGCGCGTTGTGATAAACCTCCCACGACCCGTCGGCCCGCTGTTCGTTGAGAATCGAGGCGACCATGCCGTCGAGCTTTCTGTTATCCTTAATACCCAGAAAATGCATCGCCAGGATCCACTGCGCTTCCATGCAGGAGTTCGATTCCAGCATTCCAACCCAGAATCCTTCCGGATCCTGGCGCTGAAGCAACCAGTCGATTGCTTCGTTAATCGCTTTGCTCAGTCGATCGCTACCGGGCCGGCTTGCCGCCGGCGACTGAGCCTCGCTCGGACTATGCATTTCGGAAAGCCTCACTCCTTCTTCTCCAAACATCGTCCTACTCCTCTTTTCGTAGGCGAAATCGCACCTCTTGACGAGGCGACCAGAGTGGTTTGAGGCACCGCATCGGGACTATCTTTTACAAAAGCCTGGATCCTCTTCCAGCAGAGAATGTTACGCCCCATGTGTTTTGCAGCCAGATCAATAGAGGACTTGGTTGCAATCGTCAAGATTTACCCAAACCGAATCCGCTTGGAATTCTTCCGTATTTGCGCACTTGTGATTGGGTTGTTCTGCTTTTCAAGGATTCTATCCAGGCATATAAAACTATTTGGCTCATCTGAAACCGGTTTTGCTTTTTGAAGGATTCCAGCGCGTGGGTAAAAATCGTAGCGCAGCCTCGAAGGAGTCGATTGCAACCGCTTCGGTAATCGCAAGCGGGATTCTGGCGTTATTAAAACTTTTGGTGGGCTTTCTTTCCGGCAGCCTTGGCCTGCTCGCAGAAGCAGCGCACTCGCTCCTGGATCTTCTATCAACGCTGATCACTTTTCTTGTGGTGCGCGTTGCCGCAGTACCGCCCGACAGTAATCATCCCTATGGCCACGAAAGAGCCGAGCAGCTTGGCGCCTTGGCGGGCATGACTCTTTTGGCCGGCACCGGAGTCCTGATCTCGTACCACGCTTTTGACACGATTTTTTTTCATCCCGGCGCGCCGATCATTACCATCTGGCCTTTCCTTGTTCTCGTGGTCTCTGTGGTTGTTGATTTTCTGCGGACCCGCGCCCTTCGTAAAGCCGCAGCCAGCCTTGGCAGCCAAGCGCTTGCATCAGATGCGGAACATTTTGCAAATGATATGTTCGGCGCCCTGGCCGTTATAGCCGGTCTGGGAGTTGTCGCCCTGCATCATTTCTCGCCGTTGCCCAACTGGATCGTAGGACGCGCCGATGCGATCGCTGCGCTGCTGGTTGCCTTCATTGCTTTTCGGTCTGTCTGGACGCTCGGTTCAGAAGCAGTCAGGGCTCTGATGGACGATGTCCCGGCCGAACTGACCGAACGATTGAAGAAACGGGTGGAATCGGTCGATGGTGTTGTTCGGGGAACGGTGACCGTGCGTACACGTTTCGTAGGCAATCGACCCTACGTTGAAGTCAAGCTTGGCACGCCGCGCGGTACGTCGCTGGAGTTGGCGCATCAGCTTACTGAGACCGTCGAAAAAGAATTGAGTGCCGAACTTGGTAATGCGGAAGCAATTGTGCATGTCGAACCGACGGCGACGCCGAATGAACCGCGGGCAGCGATCGTGCGCGCCATCGCCGATCGTCTATGCCTGCGGGTTCACAATCTTAATATTTATCTCGTTGGCCGGGAAACACGCGTCGAGCTCGATCTTGAATTGCCTAACACCCTTTCCCTTTCTGAGGCGCATCGATACTCGGAATCCCTCGAAGCGGCGATCGCCCGGGAGGTCCCTGGAATAGTCAAGGTAACGGTCCATCTCGAGCCACGCGATGAGGACCCCAGGCCGGCCGTGCGCCACTTGCCGTCGACGCAGCGTGTTGAGGAAGCGTTATCAAAGCTTCCCGAAGCGAAGAATGTAAAACTCCAGGATGTATTGGTAACGGATGATGGATTGGTCGTGACCCTGGAGACGAGGTTCCCGGGTACGACGCCGCTGTTCGAAACTCACGAAATGATGGCCGGTCTGGAAAGAGCTTTGCATAGATCCCTTCCTGACGTGGTACGAATTCACATCAATCCCGAGATTGCATCAGGCCGGGGAAATTGAGGCCTGAGCCTCCCGGCGAACCGCGTTGCCGTTTATCAGCCGCGACGGCTCAGCGGAGCTTCGCCCTACCGGACGATATTTCTACCACACGGCCGGTAGGGCGAGCCTCCGGCGAGCCGCGTTCTGGCCCGCAAAAACAGTTGCGCACACGATATCTTGATAGCTAGAATTCTCGAAAAAAAGCAAAACTGACTGCAGATGAGTCAAGTTTTTTCTGTATCCAGACATTGCTCATAGGTGGTCTTGCTTTTCAAGGATTCTACAAGCGAGGCCGCTTCACCCAAGCGATGCTGCTCCCACGTGGCCTTTCTAACCGCTAGACCTCGCCGGTCTGAGGGGTGGTCTCGCTAGATAATACTGTGACTGATTCACGCATCGATTCGGCCGATCTTTCCGGTGCCCATCTATGGCTGATCTTTATGAAGTCTTACCACTCTTTGAGAGAGGTGGATGCGCGCAGCATTTCCGCTTCCGGCCTTGGTCCGAGCGACTTTGCGGTACTGGAGATGCTTTTGCACAAAGGCCCGCTCCCGGTGAACACGATCGGACGTAAGATCATGCTGACCAGCGGATCCATCACCACCGCGATCGATCGCCTGGGAAAAAAGCGCTTGGTGCGCCGGCAGCGCTGTCCGAAAGATCGGCGTGTGACTTTCGTGCAACTCACAGCGACAGGCCGCAGGTTAATCGAGAGGATCTTCAAAGTGCATTCAGAGCACTTGGAAAAAGCTTTTGAACCGTTGTCGGCAACGGAACGAATGGCACTGGAAGTGCTTTTGAAGAAGATCGGCAAACACTCCGAAGCACTTTCGCATGCGGGGGCCAAAAATATTGGAGAAATATCTTGATGTCATGCAGCTTGATGACAAGATAATTTCCTCCTTAACCCGCACAACTGTTCCTATGGCTAAATTGCTCTATACCGAGGCCTTGCCAAGAGGGTTTGTCTCTGCGAGTCATCGCCATCGATGGTCGTACGTGTTTAGCGTAATCGAACGCCTTCGATTAAGTGGTACCACGAGATTTTCCGCAAATACGCCGAAGGCGTAACAGGACTAAGCCCAGGGTGAAGCGAAGCGGAACCCTGGGTACTGAAA
>Ga0182041_10001530_pt1 | contig 11667 bp, 13 predicted proteins | sample flu12Cox44000178_FD_125967 | JGI IMG/M metagenome (GOLD analysis project Ga0182041, IMG submission 125967) | Lab enrichment of tropical soil microbial communities from Luquillo Experimental Forest, Puerto Rico - flux8day.12C.oxic.44.000.178 | ecosystem: Environmental > Terrestrial > Soil >...
CGTGGCGATTTCTAAGCGCCCTTGCAGCCGCGACTTGGGCAAGCATTTCAAGTCGATGGGAACTGTCCTAGATTCGCTACCGATGACAAAGGGCGACATATCCGCCGCCGCGGTCGCCCGGACCGCGGCTTGATGCCATGAACCTTGATGCAAGGACCCTCTCACGTGGTGCGGCAGCGGTGTTCGCGCTCGCCATCGCGCAATGCGCTGCGCCGGCTGCGCAGGCCGCCGACTACGACGTCGGCCCGATCCATATCGCCCAGCCTGGGCGCTGGCGACGCCAAAAGGCGCCGTCGCAGGTGCCGCCTATATGACCATCACCAACACCGGCAAGACGCCCGACAAAGTGAGCTGCGTCTCGAGCGACGCCAGCGTCCAATGCCAAATTCATACCATGAGCATGGACAACGGCGTGATGAAGATGCGGCCGGTCGAGGGCGGGCTCGAGATCCAGCCGGGCGAGACCGTCACGCTGGCGCCCGGGGGCCTTCACATGATGCTGGTCAACCTCAAGCACCCGCTGGAGGCGGGCCAGTCGGTGATGGCGACGTTGAAATTCGACAATGCCGGTTCGGTCGACGTGACCTATCCGATCGCGGCCATCGGCGCCGCGGCGCCCAGCGTTCCGGCGGGCGGCGGCACCATGACGATGGAACGCCACGGCGTTGTGAAGCCCGGCCCCGGCGTGATGCCGGGCGGCGGAGCCGGCGGTATGAACATGGACCACGGCGGCATGCTGATGAACAAGCCGTGAGCTGCCGCGCTTCGCCTTGCGCTACTTCGGCTCCTTGAACGGCGTCTTGATGCCGTCCGGCAGCGGCGCCTTGAAGGTGTTCAGCGTCATCGACACCATGGCGTAGTAGCCGAGGATGCCGACCAGCTCGACCACACCGGTCTCGCCGAGCACTTTCTTCGCCCGGTTATAGGTCGGCGTAGAGACGCGCCGCTTCGCATAGAGCTCCTTGACGAAGGCGTAGAGCGCCTTCTCGTCGCTCGGCGCCGATTTCGGCGCGCGGCCGGCCTGGATGTCGCGGATGGTCACGGGCTTGACGCCGGCCTTCTCGGCCATCGGCGCATGCATCGCCCATTCGTACTGCGCCTTCCAGTGCTGCGCGGTGCACAGGATGGCGAATTCCGAGAGCCGCGGCGAGACGCTGGTCTTGAACCGCAAATGGCCGCCGAGCTTTTGTGCAAGCTCGCCGAATGTCGGCGCGTGCAGATAGATGGCGAACGGGCCCGACATCTTGAATTGGCCGCGGGGACCCGACGCGATCGATTGCGCCAGCGCGCGCTGCTCCGCGGTCAGGGTGTTCTCGTCGAGCTTTTGCAGGCGTGGCGATTGCAGGTCGGGCATGGTTTCCTCGTGCGGGTTGCGGTTGTTGTTTAATACCGACTCAAGCCGGGTACGGGCCGGGGCACATAATGAACGAGGCGCTGCCGTCGCGCTACCGGCGCTTCCTGGCTTTGGGTTTGCTCGTCTTCGCCGGCTTCGGCCGGAGTCGTGCCGAGGCAGCCGCCACCTTCGCCGGCTTCGGCATCAGGCCCGCCTTCTCCACGCGGCGCACCCAATAGTCCCAGGCGCGGCCCTGGGACGGCGACCGCAACTGGTGCGCCGAAGTCAGCTTCACCTCGCCGGGCGAGAGCGTGTCGACATGGCCGTGCGCGATGGCCTGGCTCAAGAGCTTGGCGTTGTCGCACCCGAACACGGTGCGAAACGTCAGCTCGCGCAGGCTCTAGCCGGCGACCGTCGCGCCATGGCGGCGCATCAGCACCGTCCAGTGCGGCCCGAGCGCGCGCGCCAGCGACGCGCCTTCCTCGGGCTTGATCACCAGCATGTTGGTGTCGCCGAATTCGTCGCGCTGATCCCAGAACGGCACCGGGCCGATCACCGCGCCGAGATGAAATACCGGCACGAGCTCGCGGCCCGATATGGCGTAGGGCAGTACCGCGTGGGCATGGTGATGGCACACCGCATTGACCTCGGGCCGCGCCTTGTAGATCTCGCCGTGGATCACCCGCTCGCTGTAGAGGCGGAATTCGGTCGGCTTGACCGGTTCGGAATCGAGCGTGAGCTCGACGATGTCGGAAATTTCCGCAAGCTCCGGCGCGCGGTGGCGCGGGATGAAATAGCGGTTCGGATCGCCCGGATGGCGCACGCTGACGTGGCCGAACGCGTCGAGCACGCTCTCATTGGCGAGGATGCGTGTCGCCACGATCAGCTCGTGCAGCACATCGGCGATTTTCTGGTTCGGCATTGCAAGCTCCGCTTGGTGGGGATGCAGACTTGAGGCCGCAACTGCGACGCAGTTGCGGATATATTCTCGGCCACCTTTTTGGCATCATGCGGCCGCTTGCGCCAGGGAGCCTGCCATGACCGTTACGGTGAAAGCCTTGTTCTTCGACGCGTTCGGCACCTTGGTCGACTGGCGCACCTCGATCGCGCGCGAGGCCGAGGCCATGCTCAAGCCGCTCGGCTATGCGCTCGACTGGCTCGCCTTCGCCGACGCCTGGCGCGGCGAGTACCAGGGCGCCATGGACGAGGTCCGCACCGGCCGCATCCCGTTCTGCAAGCTTGACGTGCTGCATCGGCGCAATCTCGAGCTGATCCTGCCGCGCTTCAAAGTTGGCACGCTGAGCGAGGCGCAAAAGCGCGCGCTTAATCTCGCCTGGCACAAGCTCGACGCCTGGCCCGACGTGCCGCCGGGGATGAAGCGGCTCAAGCGCAAATTCATGCTGGCGCCGGTGTCGAACGGCAATATTTCGCTGATGGTCGATCTCGCGCGAAAGAACGACTTGCCGTGGGACGCTATCCTCGGCGCCGAGATCGCAGGCGACTACAAGCCGAAGCCGCGGGTCTATCTCGCTGCCGCCGACGCGCTCGATCTGGCGCCGCACGAATGCATGATGGTCGCGGCGCATACCAACGACCTGACGGCGGCTGCCGCGCAACGCCTGCGCACCGGCCATATCGCGCGGCCGGACGAGAAAGGGGCGGGGAAGGGCGAAGCGGCGCCGACCGCGAAGGTCGACATCGCCGCCCAGAGTCTTGAAGACTTGGCCGATCAGCTCGGCGCTTGAGTGCGGTCGGACGCGGAAAGCGGCGGATAATCCGTGTAGCCCTTGGCCGCGCCACCGTAGAACGTCTTGCGCTCGGCGGCGGCGAGCGGCGCGCCGCGGCGCAGCCGTTCCGGCAGATCCGGATTGGCGATAAAGGCCGTAGCGAAGGAGACCATGTCGGCCGCACCGGAGCCGAGCAAAGCGTTCGCCCGCGCAAGATCGTAGGCCTTGTTGGCAATGAGCACCGTCCGCCACAGCGGCCGGAAGAGCGCCGCATCGAGCCGCGGCCCCGGACCGACCGGATCGGTCGGCCCGGGCTCGACCAGGTGCAGATAGGCGAGGCCGAGTCGGTCGAGCGCGCGCACCACGGTGGAGAACGTGCTCGCCGGGTCGCTGTCGGAAATGTCGTTGAAGGCGAGATTGGTCGGCGACAGATGTACGCCGACGCGCTCTGCACCCCATTCGCCCGCGACCGCCTCCATGACCTCGACCAGCAGGCGCGCGCGGTTTTCGGCGCTGCCGCCGTAAGGGTCAGTGCGCTTGTTGGTACTGTCGCGCAGGAACTGGTCGAGCAGGAAGCCGTGGGCGGCGTGCACCTCGACGCCATCGAAGCCGGCGGCTCTGGCGTTCGCGGCGCCTTCGCGGTACTGCGCGACGATGCCGGGAAGCTCGGCGGTCTCGAGCGCCCGCGGCGTGACGTAGGGCTTCATGCCGTCGAGCGTCCACGCCTGGCCCGCCGGCGAGATCGCCGACGGCGCCACTGGCAGGGCGCCATCGGGCTGCAGCGCGGGATGCGAAATTCGCCCGACATGCCAAAGCTGCAGAAAAATCCGCCCGCCGGCCGCATGCACTGCGTCAGTGACGAGCTGCCAGCCGGCGACCTGCGCGGCGCTGTGGATGCCCGGCGTGCCCGGATAGCCGAGCCCCTGGGGCGATACCTGGCTCGCCTCGGCGACGATCAGCCCGGTGCTCGCGCGCTGCGCATAATAGGTCGCGTTCAGCGCCGTCGGCGCATTGCCCGCGCCGGCCCGATTGCGCGTCATCGGCGCCATCACCAAGCGGTTGGGGAGGGCGAGGGGGCCGAGGTGGAAGGGCGAAAAAAGATTCACGTCATTCACCGCTCGCCTCACCCCCACACCAGGCGCGCGGTTTCGAGGATGCGCTCGAACTTGCGCCATTGATCTTCTTGGCCGATCGAGATGCTGTCGAGACTGCCGAAGCCGCATTGCGGGCTTAGCGCCAGTTGCGCGGAGGGCAGATATTGCGTCGCTTCGTCGATCCGGCGCCGCAACAGATCGAGGCTCTCGAGGTCAGCGCGCTTGGTGGTCACGAGCCCCAACACCACGATCTTGTCCTTGGGCACGTAGCGCAGCGGCGCGAAGCTGCCGGAGCGTTCGTCGTCGTATTCGAGCAGCAGGCGATGGTGATTGAGCTGCGCGAACAGGCGCTCGGCGATCGCGTCATAATGGCCCTCGCGATGCCATTGCGGCATCACCTTGCCGGTCGCCGGATCGATCGTTCGCGGATTGCCTTTGCATAAGTGAATACCGAAGGTGACATTGTCGAAGCCGGCGATGACGGCGTTGTCGGCGGCGATCGAGCGCTGCATGTTCTCGTCCGGGTCTTCGCCGCGGGCGCGCATGCGCTCGAGCGAGACCTTATCGACGTAAGCCGTGTAGCCCGGCGCGTCGATCTGGATGTAACGGCAGCCGGCTGCGATCAGCCCGCGAATGATCTGCCGCGTGATCTCGACGACGTCGGCGAGGAATGCATCCATGTCCGCATAGACGGCCTTCGACTGCTGCCAGTCGAAGCGTTGCGAAATCCGGTCAGGGCTCAGCACCGTCACTTTGACCGGCTTGGTCGCGAGCTTGCTCGAGAATTCGTATTCCGACAGCGGCACGTTGCGGGTAAGGCGCAGGCGCTCGACAACGTGCCGCCGCGTCCGGATCGCCGGGCCCGGCGCATTGAAATTCTGCTCGGCGCGCGCGAATGGCTGCAGGCTTACGCCCTCCATCGATTTGTCTTCGGCCGGCACGTCGAAGCCTGACACCGACTCGCTGAAGCTTTCTTGAAAATTACGCCGCCGCAGCTCGCCGTCGGTCAGGATCGGAAATCCGATCGCCTCCTGCCGGGCGATGACGTGACGGACCGCTTCGTCCTTGGCGCGGTCGAGCGCGGCTTCGCTGGCCTTGCCGCTCTTGTAATCGTCGAAGAGCCGGCGCAGCTCCGGGGGCGCGGCGAGCCCACCCACCTGATCGACGCGAAGGTGCTTCAAGTCTTCGACTGTATCTGCGCTCGGCATCACACGCCTCTGGCGTTATCTGGTCTGCAAGTTCAGTTTGTGCACGATGGCGCTGTAGCGGTCGATGTCGCGCTTGATGAAGGCGGCATAATTCGCCGTGCCGTCCTCTTTCATGATCATGCCGAGCTGCTCCATGCGTGCTGCCATCGCTGGCTCACGCATCACCTTCGCGACTTCGGCCTGCAGGCGCGCGACGATCTTCAGCGAGGTTCCCGCTGGCACGTAGAGGCCCATCACGGTGGCGACGTCGAAGCCCTTGATGCCGAGTTCGTCGCAGGTCGGGATCGCCGGCGTCGAGGCCGAGCGCGTCAGCACGCTGATGCAGTAGCCGTGCAGCCGGCCGTCCTCGATCAGCGCCTGCACGTTGGGGATGCCGGACCAGGCCGCCTGGATTTCGCCGGTGAGCAAGCCGTTCACCATCGCCGTGCCGGCACGATACGGCACATGCACGACGTCGATGCCGATCTGATCGGCGAAGATCGCCATGGTCATGTGGTGGATCGAGCCGACGCCGGCCGAGCCATAGTTGATCTTGCCGGGCTCGCGCTTGGCGAGCGCAACGAATTCGGACAGCGTGGACGCAGGGACTTTCGGATCGGCGACGAGAATGGTCGGTAGCGCGACGAGCCCAGTGACCGGCGTGAAATCCTTGATCGGATCGAAACCGATGTCCGGCTTGATCAGCGGGCCGATTCCCATGATCCCGGTATCGCCGAACAGCAGCGTGTAGCCGTCCGGCGGCGCTTTGGCGACCGTGGCCGCGGACATCGCGCCGCCCGCGCCGGTGACGTTCTCGACGATAATCGCCTTGCCGAAATCGGCGGTCATGCGGTCGGCGAGCAAGCGCCCCAGCACGTCGGGATTGCCGCCCGGCAGCGAGGAGACGACCAGCCGCACGGAATGGGCAGGGTAGGGGTCGCCTTGCGCCAACGCTGCCGAGATTAGGCAGACGGTCGCGCCGGCCGCGATGATGGCGAAGCGTGCACGCATATCTCTGACCTTTCGCCGATCCCGCGCTTAATCGAAATGCAGCCCGCTCTTCTTCACCACCGGCTGCCAGCGCGCCGCTTCGCCGCGGATAAAGGCGGAGAATTCCGCCGGCGTGCTCGACGCCGGATAAAATCCGACCGCATCGGCGCGCGCCTTGACGCCGGGATCGTTGAGGATCTTGGCCGTCTCGCCTTGCAGCTTGTCGATGATCGGCGCGGGCGTGCCGCGCGGCGCGACCAGCCCGAGCCAGACCGTCATGTCACCGAGTTGCAGGCCGCCAGCGGCATCGAGCGTCGGCAGATTGGGCAACGCCGGGAATGGTCGGCCGTCGAGCTTGGCGATCGCGCGCAGGTCGCCGGATTGAATGAGCGGCAGTTCCGCCGACGGTCCGTCGAACACGAAATCGACGCTCTTGGTCAAAATGCCGTGCGCCACTTCGGCGCTGCCGTTGTAGGATACCAGCATCGTGTCGACGCCGGCGGCGTCGTTGAACAGGTAGCCTTGCAGCTTGGTGGAAATGGTGCCGGCGCCGTAGTTGAGCTTGCCGGGCGCTGCCTTGGCCTTGGCGATCAAATCCTTCACCGACGTCACGTCGCTCTGGGCATTGACCACCAGGAGCCCGATGGTCCGCGCCACAAGCGAGATCGGCACGAAGTCGGCGAGCGGATCGTAGGGCAGCGACTTGTAGAGATACTGGTTCATCACCAAGGTGGAATCGATGGCCATCAGCAAGGTATAGCCGTCCGGCGCCGCCTTGGCGGCGGCTTCGGCGCCGATCACTGTATTGGCGCCCGGCCGGTTCTCCACCACCACGGCCTGGCCGAAGTCTGCGCTCATCTTGTCGCCGATGAGCCGCGCCAGCACATCCGACGGCCCGCCGGCCGGGAACGGCACGATGATGTGGATCGGCCGGGTGGGATACTCCTGCGCGGTGGCGGGCGCGGCGCAAAGCGCCGATAGCAATCCGACGAACGCGAAGCGAAACGCAGTCATGACGCTCTCCCGGCCCAGGCGGTTCGGCCGATCATAGATCGCCGCGCGCCGCGCGCACAGGCCGCGTTGTTGGCAGCGAAAAGTCCCGGATTTCGCCGCCGCGCGATCCGGGCTACGTTAGACGCAAAGACCTCCGGGAGGACGTACCGTGCCGCGCATCGGGCTGATCATTCCGTCGTCGAACCGCATGGTGGAGCAGGAGATGGTGCGGCATGTGCCGCCCGGCGTCACCGCCCACGTGGCGCGGCTGCGCATGACCGGCGCCCACCGCGGCCCTCTCGAAGCGCTGGCGCCGCGCGTGACCGAGGCCGCAGCGACGCTGACCGACGCGCGTTGCGACGTCGTCGCCTTCCATTGCACCAGCAATTCGACCGCCGAAGGCGTGGCCGGCGACGAGAAGCTTCGCGCAGCGTTACGCGGCTCGCGCGCCACCCACGTCACCACGACCGCGAGCGCGCTGCGCCATGCTTTCTATGCGCTCGGTGCTCGCCGCATCGTGCTGCTCACGCCCTACAGCCAACAGACCACCGATGAGGAAGCCGAATTCCTGCATGAGGCCGGCCACGAGGTGCTCGTCGCCAAGGGCTTTGCGCTCGCCGGCAGCGATGAATATTGCACGACGCCGGCGCCGTTCTGGCGCGACCGCACGCTGGAAGCAGCGCGGCCCGACGCCGATGCGTATTTCCTGAGCTGCGCCAACATCTCGACGTTTCCGGTCATCGAGGAGATTGAGCGGAAGCTTGCCCGGCCAGTCGTGACCAGCAACCAGGCGGTGATCTTCGACGCATTGTCGCTTCTGAATATCAGCGACCGGCGCAATTGCTACGGTCGCGTGTTCGATTGCTTGCGCCACAGCGAAGCCGCACATCGCGTTTCCGCATGAGTGAGCCATGACCCTGCAGCAGAACACCGACCGCATCCAGACTACCCACATCGGCAGCCTGCCGCGGCCGCACGTGCTGCTTGATCTGCTCAAGGCGAAACATGGTGGCCAGCCATTCGATCAGGCCAAGTTCGAGGCATTGCTCGCCGACTGCGTCGCCGAGACGGTGCGCAAGCAGGTCGAATGCGGCATCGACATCGTCACCGACGGCGAATTCTCGAAGCCCGGCTTCTTCACCTACATCCAGGAGCGCCTGGAGGGTTTCGAGTCGCGACCCAATCAGAAGATGAAGCTGTTTCAGCAGGAGGTCGCGGCGTTCCCGGAATATTACGCCGAGTACTTCAAGCAGGCGATGATGGGCGGCGCCATCGTCGGGCTGGCGCCGATGGTCTGCATCGGTTCGGTGAAATATCGCGGCGAAAAATTCGTGGCGCGCGATATCGCCAACCTCAAGCGTGCCGCGGCCGCGTGCGGCGTGGCGGGTCATCACGTGTTCCTGCCGGCGACGGCGGCGTCCGGCGTCGGGATCAACGAATACTACAAGTCCGACGAAGACTATTTCCACGCGCTCGCCGCCGAGCTCGGCAAGGAATACCGCGCCATCGTCGACGCCGGCATTCTGGTGCAGATCGACGATCCGTTCCTGCCGGATATTTTCTTCGAGCCCGATCTGACGCGGCAACAGATGCGCCGCCGCGCCGAAATCTATGTCGAGGCGACCAACGTCGCGCTCAAGGGCATCCCGCCCGAGCGCGTGCGCTTCCACACCTGCTACGGCATCAACGAGGGCCCGCGACTCTACGAGGCCGCGCTTGCCGACATCATCGAATACGTGCTCAAGATCGACGCCGGCTCGTACAGCTTCGAAGCCGCCAATCCGCGCCACGAGCACGAGTACCATCTGTTCGAGACGGTAAAGATTCCCGACGGCAAGGTGCTGTGCCCGGGCATGATCACCCACGCCAGCAACATCGTCGAGCATCCCGAGCTGATCGCCGAGCGGATCGTGCGTTTCGCTAAGCTCGTCGGCCGCGAGAACGTCATCGCCGCCGCCGACTGCGGCTTCTCCTCGCAGGCGCTTTACCGCACCGAGGTGCACCCGACCGTGGTGTGGGAGAAGTTCAAAGCGCTGCGGCAAGGCGCGGACATCGCCACCAAGAAGCTGTGGCAATGACGCGTTGGCTTGTCGCGCTGGCGCTGTCGCTTGCCGCCATCACGCCGGCCACGGCCGCCGCCGACGTCGCGAGCTTTTATCGCGGCAAGCAGATTCGCTTCATCGTCGGCTCGTCGGCGGGCGGCACCTACGATCTGCTCGCGCGCATCGTGGCGCGGCACATCGGCGCGCACATTCCGGGCAACCCGACCGTCATCGTGCAGAACCAACCGACCGCGGGCGGGCTCCTCATGGTCAACCAGCTTTACGCGCTTGGGCCGAACGACGGCACCGCGGTCGGCGTGCCGCTCAATGGCATTCCGGCGGCGCCGCTGTTACAGCCCGCGGCGGCGCGTTTCGAGTCCGCCAAGCTGATCTGGGTCGGCTCGACCCACAGCGAGCCTTACGTCGCCTATGTGTGGCACACCGCTCCGGCACAAAGCCTCGGCGACCTCGCCGCCAAACAGCTCGTCGTCGGCGCCACCACGCCGGGCACCACCATGAACGACTTTCCGGCGCTGACCAATGCGGTGCTCGGCACCAAGTTCAAGATCGTGCCCGGTTACGCCTCGACCCCTCAGATGAACGAAGCGCTGGAGCGCGGCGAGGTGGAGGGCATCGTCGGCTTCGGCTGGTTCGCGCTCAACGCGCAGGCGCCGCAATGGGTGAGGGACGGCAAGGTCAAGATCGTCGCCCAGTTCGGCGCGAGCCGCAGCAAGATCTTGCCCGACGTGCCGCTGATGCTCGACCTTGCCAGGACGCCGGCCGACCGCCGGGCGCTGATGCTGTTGTTCGGCCGCACCGAATACGGCCGGCCCTATTTCCTGCCGCCCGGCGTGCCGGCGGACCGGGTGCAAGCGTTGCGCCGCGCCTTCGACGCCACCATGAAGGACGAGGCGTTCGCAGCCGAGGCGGAAAAAATCGGCTTTGCCGTCGATCCCCTGACCGGCGAGCAGGTGCAGGCTGCGGTCGCAGTGCTCGCCGACACGCCGGCGGACGTGGTGGCGCGGGTTCGCGCTGCGCTCAGTCCGCCATGACGGCGGAGCACATTTCTCCCGCTGCGCCCTGCGCTATACTGAGTCACCCCAGTCATAGGTCATCCCCTTAAGCGGGGAGAAGAACACGAGGGCAGAAACGTGCTCGCTCCACAAGCTGCTTCCCTGCAAGCGCGCCGCGCCATGTATTCCAACAACAAGCTGCAGATCGGCTTGTTCGGCGCGAACTGCTCGTCAGGCCGCGCCGTGACCATGGTGCCGGAGCGCTGGTCGGGCAGCTGGCCCGACAACAAGCGTCTGGCGCAGATGGCCGACGACGCCGGCATCGACTTCATGCTGCCGATCGGGCGCTGGAAGGGCTATGGCGGCGACACCGACTACCAGGGCACGACGCTCGAAACCATCACCTGGGCGACCGGGCTTCTGTCGTGCACCAAGCGCATCACCGTGTTCGGCACCGTACACGCGCTCATTTTCAATCCGGTGGTGGCGGCAAAGGAGATGGTCACCGCCGACCACATCGGCGAGGGCCGCTTCGGCCTCAACATCGTGGTCGGCTGGAACGAGGGCGAGTTCGACATGTTCGGCGTGGGAGTCGGCGAGCACGGCGACCGCTACGATTTCGCCCAGGAGTGGATCGACGTGATCAAAATGATCTGGTCCGACAAGGAGAACTTCGCCTTCAAAGGCAAATTTCTCGACATGAAGGGCGTGCGAGGCAAGCCGAAGCCTTACGGCAATACGCGGCCGTTGATCATGAATGCCGGCGCCTCGCCGACCGGCCAGGCCTTCGCCATCAAGAATTGCGACGCGTTCTTTTTGCAGGCCTCGCGAACCTCGCTCGCGGAAACGCAAGCCAAGGTCCGCACCGCCCAGGATGCGGCGCGCGCCCAAAACCGCGAGATCGGCTGCTACTCGGTCGGCGTCGTCACCTGCCGGCCGACCAAGAAGGAGGCTGAGGAGTATTTCCACCACTGCATCGTCGAGCACGCCGACTGGTCGGCGGTCGACGGCATCCTGGCGCTGAAGAACATCTCACCGCAGACCGTGCCGATGCAGGAATATCTGACCAAGCGCAGCCAATACGCTCAAGGCATGGGCGGCCTGCCGATCGTCGGCGATCCCGACTATGTCGCCAACCAGCTCGCCGATCTCTCCAAGGCCGGGCTGACCGGCATCGGCATTTCGCTCGTCAATTACATCGACGAGCTGCCGTATTTCTGCGACGAGGTGATCGGGCGTTTGGAGCGGATGGGAATCCGCGAGAAGCGGCGCGCGATTGCCTGAGTCC
>Ga0182041_10001532_pt1 | contig 11663 bp, 9 predicted proteins | sample flu12Cox44000178_FD_125967 | JGI IMG/M metagenome (GOLD analysis project Ga0182041, IMG submission 125967) | Lab enrichment of tropical soil microbial communities from Luquillo Experimental Forest, Puerto Rico - flux8day.12C.oxic.44.000.178 | ecosystem: Environmental > Terrestrial > Soil >...
CGGAAGTGATCGCGAACCCGATCGGCGTGAAGATCGGACCAAACGTCCTGCCCGAGCACGTCGCCGACTACGTCGAGCGGCTCGACCCGAACAACAAGCCCGGCCGACTCACCCTGGTCACCCGGCTGGGCAACACCAAGGTCCGCGACCTGCTGCCGCCGATCATCGAAAAGGTGCGGGCCACTGGGCATCTGGTGGTCTGGCAGTGCGACCCGATGCACGCCAACACACACGAGTCGTCGACGGGCTACAAGACCCGCCACTTCGACCGCATCGTCGACGAAGTGCAGGGTTTCTTCGAGGTGCACCGGGCGCTGGGCACCCACCCCGGCGGCATCCACGTCGAGATCACCGGCGAGAATGTCACCGAATGCCTCGGCGGCGCGCATAACATCTCCGATTCGGACCTGGCGGGACGCTACGAAACCGCTTGTGATCCACGCCTGAACACCCAGCAGTCGCTGGAATTGGCATTCCTCGTCGCCGAAATGCTACGCGGATAACACCTCTCGAAAGGCGACACGTGACAATCAACGAGGCCCTGTTGGCAGAAGGTGTGATCGGCCCTGCGGCCGTGGTCATAGACGGCTGCCAGCTGACACTAAAGGACATCGCAAGCGTCGCACGCGGCGGTGCGCCCGCCATCCTGACTACCAATGCGACCGTGCGGTCGCGTATCGATCGCACCCGTCGTCATCTGAGCGAACTGGTTGAGCGTGGAACGCCGGTCTACGGAGTGACGACAGGGTTTGGTGATTCTGTGCATCGCCATATCGACTCCAACAATGCTGCGCTGCATCAGGAACGGTTGATCGCGTTTCTCGGTAACGGCACCGGTGCATCCCTGCCGGAGCCGACCGCGCGTGCGGTGACGCTAATCCGGGCAAACAACTTGGCGCGCGGTTATTCCGGGGTACGTATCGAGTTGATCGAAAGGCTCCTTGAGCTTCTCAACGCGGGCATCACACCGGTGATCCCTGAGGAAGGGTCCGTGGGCGCCAGCGGCGACCTGGTGCCGCTGTCGTATGTTGCCGCCGTTGTCACGGGCCGGCGCAAGGTGCGTTTTCGCGGCCGGATTGTTGACGCGGCCGACGCGTTGGCCAAAACCGGTCTAGAACCGTTGGTGCTGCAGGAAAAAGAAGGCCTGGGTTTGGTCAACGGGACTGCCTACATGACCGCAATCGCCGCCTTGGCGTGCCTGGACGCCGACCGGCTGGCTCACCTCGCCGACGTGTGCACCGCCATGACTGTCGAGGTTCTCGGGGCCATCACCACTCCCTTTCACCCCTTCTTGCATGACGTCACCAAGCCGCATCCAGGTCAAATCCGTTCCGCGGCCAATATCCGGGGCCTGCTGACCGGCAGCCGTATGGGCCGCGCGTACGAGGACGTCATCGCCGAGATCACTTCAAAAGGCGTGAAGCCGAGTCAAACAACGGCCCAGATTCAGGACAAGTACTCGATCCGCTGTGCGCCCCACTTCACCGGCGTGCTGTTTGATGTCTTGGCCTGGGCTACCCAATGGGTTGAAACCGAAGTCAACGCCAGCACCGATAACCCTCTGCTGGACCCCACATCCGGCGAGGTGTTCTCGGGCGGAAACTTCTCCGGCGGCCATATCGCGTTGGCCATGGACACGCTCAAAGCTGCGGTATCTAGCGTCGCGGACTTGCTCGACCGGCAACTGGCACTGGTCGTCGACGAGAAGTTCAACCGAGGCCTGGGCCCCAACCTGATTCCGGCCTGTCCCGAGGACCACCCGGAGTACGGCCTCAACCACGGTTTCAAGGGAATGCAGCTAGCGTGCTCGTCGCTGACCGCCGACGCGCTAAGTCGCGGAATGCCGTTGAGCGCATTCTCGCGTTCCACCGAATGCCACAACCAAGACAAGGTATCGATGGGAGCCACCGCGGCTCGCCAAGCACGCGACGTGATCGAAATCGTCGAGCGAGTCGCTGCTATCCACCTGCTCGCCCTGTGCCAAGCAGCCGACCTCCGCGGCGCACATCAACTCGGGCGCACCGCAGCTATCTACGCCAAAATCCGCGCCAAAGTCCCATTCGTCGACCGCGATAGGGCCATGGACCAAGACATCATCACCGTCGTCGACATGATCCGCAACGACACGCTCCTCGGCCCTGTTGGTCAAGGCATCGATCCAGCCGAGGCATGGCGGTGACAACGAAAGCTGATGACGGCCGCGCGCCCATCCGCGGTCGCATGAGGAAAGTATCCGAATTAGTGGGCAACACAAGGGATCACAAGAAAGAAAGGAAAATCATGACAACAATTGAGATCGACAGCGCGACTGCCGGCACGAAGCACGCTGCACCTTGTTCGAGTGCCGCGAGCCGAGTGCGCGATTCAGTACTCGACGCTCTGGACTGGATGAGCCCGCACGTGAACGAGTTTCCTTGGGCAGACCGGATCGCCTACGCCGACTGGCTGGCCCAGACATACTATTACGTGCATCATTCCACGCGGTTGCTGGCCGCTGCGGCTGCAAGGTTTCCCACCGACAACCGCGGGGACGCACTGCATCATCGGTTCGGTGCGCACATGCGCGAGGAGCAAAAGCACGAAAGGCTGTGCGTACACGACCTGCGCGTCTTAGGCAGCAGCGTCGCTGAGTTTCCTGAGCGCCACGCGACGCGCATGTTTTATGAACCGCAGTATTTCAAGATCGAACACCGGGACCCGACCGCCCTTCTCGGCTACATCCTGGTGCTCGAGGTGCTCGGCGCCGCCGGCGACGGTCGCGCCCTGATGGCAACGCTCGCCGAGGCGCATGGTGACAATTCGCTCAGCTTCGTCAAACTGCATTGCGAGGAGGACCCCGACCACATCGAGAAGGGTTTCGCGGTTGTCGAAGAGTGCACTCCGGCGCAAATCGAACTCATCTCGGAAAACGCATGGCAAACCGCCTATGGTTATGCGGCCATGTTGCGCGAAATCCGTGAACAGCCTTCGGGGCTGCTGCCGTGAGCGTCCGAGTTCGAATTGCGGCCAACGCAAGCGATATTGATGCCGTTTTTCGTCTTCGTCACCGGGTGTTCGGTGAAGAAGGGTACATGGACCCTCGACCCGACGGTCGCATCTTCGACCAATTTGACGCGTACCCGGGAACGGCCAATATCGTTGCGGTCGTTGCAGACACAGTGATCGGGGCGGTGCGATACATGCAGCCAACTGATGCGGGATGCTCGGTGGAAGAGTTTTTTGACCCGCGCCCGCTAGCCCCACGGGGTGCTCGTCTTGCGGTCGGAACCCTGCTGGTCGTCGATCCTGCGTATCGCGGTCTGCCGCGAGTAACGTTCAACCTCACCGCGATGGGTTTTTATTGGGCCGCGTCCCAGGGGCTGACGCACATCGTCGGTGTCGTAAATCCCGAGCGCGAGGAAGGATTTGCGCGAAGTGGTTTCCGGAGGCTTGGGCCGGTTATCCATAGCGACCGAATCCGGCGGACACCCGTTCAGCCGATGATCGCCGATCTCGAATCGCTGACCGACCGATTTGCGACCTTTCTCAGACGCCACAGCGCACCTCATTGGCTGCACGCATTCGAGCGTGAGTTTCACGGTGCGGGCGAGGTGGTGATAGGGCCAGGCAAGCCGGGAAGCGCGGCGTATGTCGTTATATCAGGCCGGGCGGCGCAGCACGATTCACGCGGTCGAGCGATCGGCTATTTGGCGCCCGGCGACGTTTTCGGCGAACTAGCACCGCTGACCAACTGCCCATGCACATCCACAGTCACAGCGCAGACCGACTTGGACCTTATGGTGCTCGAGCGCGATGCGCTCCGAGCGCAGCTCCGCGAAAACCACGCCGCGGCAGAAAAAATGACGGAGTTACTCGCGAACCGCCTCGCTGTGTCTCTACTCGACAATGACGCTCCCAGCCCGCCTGACACGGACCGCAGACCATCGCCGCAGAAGGCAAAATTACACGTGGTCGCACCAATGCCTCGATAATCCAGACCACACCCCCTGGCCAAGTGGTCGGCGGCACGGATTTACCTAGTTGGCGAGAGGCCATAGTTGTGACCGTATTTCGTTCGCTTTGGCAGATACCGCTGATCGTTGCGCGGGAACGGCACCATCCGTCCGGGCGTGAGCGGATCCCGGAGCCGATGGTGATGGACGACTCGGATTCGGTGACGCAGTTTCACGTCGGCGGCGCGTCGGACCCCGGAATGCAGGCGGTGTACGACTTCAACGCCCGCGCGCTCGACGTGCTATTGCCCGAGGGCGCGCGGGTTCTCGACCTCGGCGTCGGGTCCGGGCGAGCGATTAGTGCCGTCATGCGTCGGCGCCCCGACCTCCATGTCACGGGCGTGGACCTGGCCCCCAACATGCTCGCCACCGCAAGACAGTTGTTCGCTGCGGAGAGCCTGGACGGGCAAGTCCAGCTAGTGGAAGCAGACATCACCGCACTGCCCGACCGGCTGGCCACAGCAGATTGGGATGGGATCTCGTGCATGTGGACGCTGCACCAGCTCCCGGACTTCGATGTCTTGCGGGCCGCGCTACGCCAGATCGCCACCCTCCGCCGCCAAAGCGGCGCGGCGGTCTGGATCTTTGACTTTCAGCGTCTGAAAAACCCATCGACCCTCCCGGCCATGCTCCGCGTGGATCCCTCGATGCCACCGGTGTTGCGCAAGGACGCGATCGCCAGCGAGGCGGCCGGCTTTACCCGCGCGGAGCTGTCTGCCGAACTCACAGCCGCCGGACTAGGCGACTTATCTTCGGGCCACGCGAGACCGCTGCCCTACTTACAGGCGTACTGGGCTCCGGGTAACAACACGGAAAACGGCATCCCCTCACACATGCAACGTCAACATCTGCGTGGTCAGGCGCGCCGTTACGCGGCCTTGCTGAGCCGGGGGTTCACCGCCAAGCCGTTCTGAGACGGGGGCTGTGTCGGTTGTTGCGTGAGGGCTGGCTACTGAAGGTCCACGGACTTCCCGGTGGCGGCCGCGTGGCCGGCGCGGTAGCCGAAAACCATTGCCGGACCGATAGTTCCGCCAGCGCCGCCGTAAGCCCGTCCGGTCGCACCGGCCATGGCGTTGCCCGCGGCGAACAGGCCCGGGATCGGCTCCCTGCTGACATGGAGGACCCGGCCGTCGGGATCGGTGCGCGGTCCGCCCTTGGTGCCCATCGCGCCGATGCACACGGGCACCGCGTAGTAGGGGGCCGTGTCGATGGGGCCGAGGGTCTTCCCGGCCAGTGTGGTTGCGCTTTCGTCGCCCCAATAGCCGTCGTATGCGCTGGAGCCGCGCCCGAAGTCGGGATCGGCGCCCGCGGCCACGTGGCGGTTCCATTCCTCGACGGTGTGCGCGAGGCCGTCGGCGTCGATGCCGGTCTTGGCGGCCAATTCGACAAGGTCTGCGGACTCGCAGAACCAGTCCGGAACCGGTTGTCCGGGTTCGATTCCCAGAAATCCGTAGCGCTGCAGGTGAACTGAATCGAACACGATCCAACCGCGATCGTTGACATATCCGCCGCGGGGATCGAGATATTGGAAAGCCCCGGCCATGGAGTTGTAGTCGCATGCCTCGTTGACGAACCGCCGCCCGGCGGCGTTGACGATGATGCTCCTCGGGCGGGTTCGCTCCAGACGGACGCTGCGGCTGCGTTGCTCGCCTTCGATGGTGTCGCCCGGGATTCGCACGATCGGCACCCACCATGCTTCGCCCATATTGGCCAGATCCGCGCCGTGTGCCATCGCCATGCGAAGCCCGTCGCCGGTGTTGTTCGGCGGGGAGACGGCGCCGTGCATAGGCCCGCGCAAGAACGCTTGCACCAGAACGGGATCCCACTCGAAGCCGCCGGTGCCCAGGATGACTCCGCGGCGAGCGCGCACGGTCATGGTCTGACCCGGCAGCGCGATGCGCACCCCGGTGATCTCTCCGGCCTCGGCGACGAGCTGATCGGCCCGCGCGTTCACCCGGGGCGTCACACCGGCGTCCAGTAAACCCTTGAGCAGCCCCGCAATCAGGGCGGTGCCGGCGACGCACAGATGGCTGGTTCGTTCGTCTATCGCCGCGTGCAGACGGGCTCGGGTTTCGGCGTCGAAACCGACGTTGGACCAGTCGGCGGGAAACGATGTGATGCGATTGGCCCATTCCCCTAATTGCGTGAGATCGAAGGGCGCCGCGCTGAGTGATCGCCCCCCGGCCGGCTGTCCGCCCGGCAGTTCGGGTTGGTAGTCGGGGAAGCCGGTTGCAATCTCGAAGCGCAGGCGACTGTGGGCCTCGACGAAGTCGAGCATCGCCGGGCCGGTTCGAACGAACGTTTCGACGAGTGCGTCGTCCATCGAACCCAGGGACTGTGCGCGTAGGTATCGCAAGGCGTCCGCGACCGTCAATTCCCCTTCGGGAGAACGGTTGTGAGCGGGGATCCAGGCGATGCCGCCCGACACGGCGGTGGTCCCGCCGACGGTCGGGGCCTTCTCGAAGACCTCCACCGAGGCGCCGGCGGCGACCGCGGCCAGCGCGGCCGTGAGTCCGGCGCCGCCACTGCCGAGTACGACGACATCGACTTCATGATCCCAGGGCATGGACTGGCATCCCTTCAGTTCAGTAGCTCGGACAATTGCTTTGCGGCTTTGATGACGACGTCCTTTCCGCGCATCACCACGTCTTCGCGGTGGGAGATGAGGTTGACGCAGGTTGGCGGGGACGGCGCTCGGCGGTGGACCGGCACGGCCAGGCCATAGGTATTCGGCTCGATCTCCCCGTACGTCATCACCCAGCCGCGCTCGCGAGCGCGGGCAACCAGATCTCGTTCGGCCGGGCGCGGAGGCATGCTCGCCAGCAAGGCGATCCCGGCCGCGCCGCGGTCGAGCGGATATCGACTGCCCTCGTGGAACGAGAGTTGGTAGGCGACGTGGCTCGGCACGATCACCGCGACCGCCACCTGCTGGTCGCCCTCGGCGATGAGCAGCGACACCGTTGTGCCGAGCTCGTCGGCCAGCGCGCGCAGCGTCGGCAGACAGAGTTGGCGCACATTGCGATCGAACGACGCGCCGAGAACCGCCAGGCCGGCAGCGGGCCGGTAGCGCCCGTCCTCTCCCTTGGCCACCAACCGGAATTGGGTCAGCGTCGAAAGCAATCGATAGGCGATGGTGCGGTGCACGCCGATTTGGTCGGCGAGCTGTTGCACGGTCAGCCCGCTCGGGGAATCGGCCACCATTTGCAGCGCGGTCAGTCCCCTGGCCAGCGTCTGTGAACCCGTCCCCGAACCAGTCACAGCCGCGACACAGTCCTTGACAGAACCCCGAGTGAGAGCCAAGCTCTATATATAACGCACATTAGTGTGCGATATTAGCACATCATGTAGTCCCAATACGAGAACAAGATTTCCACCGACCCCAACCGACCCAGAGAGGCACCGTGGCGGAGTTCGAAAGCATATGGAGTGATCTCCAAGGTGCGCCGTTTTCGCAGGGCTACCTCATGGCTGGAGGGGCTGGCGGAGTCCGGACCCGTTACCTGCGCGCCGGCGACCCCGGCAAGCCGGTGCTGATGCTGCTGCACGGCTCCGGTGGCCACGCCGAGGCCTACGTCCGCAACCTGGGCGCGCACGCCGAGCATTTCTATACCTGGTCGATCGACATGCTCGGCCACGGCTACACCGACAAGCCGGGCCACCCGCTGGAAGTCAGCCACTATGTCGAGCACCTGATGGCGGTGTTGCGCACCATCGGTGTCGATCGTGCCTGCCTCAGCGGCGAATCACTCGGGGGCTGGGTGGCCGCGCGCGCTGCCGTCGACCATCCAGACGTGGTTGACCGGCTGGTCCTCAACACCGCCGGCGGCTCGCAGGCCGACCCGGTGGTGATGAGGCGCATCATCACGCTGTCCATGGCGGCCGCCGAGAACCCGACGTGGGAAACGGTTCAGGCACGGATCAAGTGGTTGATGGCCGACAAGTCCAAGGACTACGACGATTTGGTCGCCAGCCGCCAACGGATATACCGCCAGCCGGGATTCGTCGACGCCATGCGCGACGTCATGGCGTTGCAGGATCCCGAGATTCGGGCGCGCAACATACTCGGTCCGGCCGAGTACGGGGCGATCACCGCCCCGGCGCTGGTGCTGTGGACAAGTGACGACCCGACCGCCGACGTGACCGAAGGCCGTCGGATCGCCTCGATGATCCCCAATGCACGCTTCGAGGTGATGCCCGGCTGCGGTCACTGGCCGCAGTACGAGGACGCCAAGACGTTCAATCGCCTGCATCTCGATTTTCTGCTGGGGCGCTGATGGTCGAGGCTGGGCGAGAGATACCAGAGGCAGAAGCCGACGTCTTGGTGGTCGGCGCGGGCCCGGTCGGGTTGACTTTGGCCAATATCCTTGGCCGGCAAGGTGTCCGCACACTCGTGGTCGACGAACGCGACACGCTCATCGACTATCCACGCGGGGTCGGGCTAGACGACGAGGCGTTGCGCACCTTCCAGTCGATTGGGCTGGTCGACCGCATCCTGCCGCACACCGTGCCGAACCAGATTCTGCGATTCGTCGACGCCAAGCGCCGAGTGCTTGCCGAAATGGCCCCACCCGATGCGCGTTTCGGCTGGCCGAAGCGCAACGGCTTCGTGCAGCCGCTCGTCGACGCCGAATTGTTGCGTGGTCTGGACAGGTTCTCCCACGTCGAGGTGTGGTGGAACCGTCCCATGACCTCGTGCGTGCAGTCCGCGGATGCGGTGACCGTCGAATGCGCCGCGGGTGGCGACACGGTCAGCGTGCGGGCGCGCTATGTCGTCGGCTGCGACGGCGGCCGCAGCATAACCCGCCGGATGATGGGGGTGTCGTTCGACGGGACAACATCATCGACGCGGTGGCTGGTGGTCGACGTCGCCAACGATCCGCTGGGTCACCCCAACAGCGAGGTCGGTGCCGACCCTGAACGCCCGTACGCCTCGATCTCGATCGCGCACGGAATTCGCCGGTTCGAGTTCATGATTCACGCCGACGAGTCCGACGAGCAGGCGGAGGATCCGGCTTTCCTGACGCGGATGCTGGCACGCATGGTGCCGCATCCCGACCGGGTCGACGTGATCCGGCGGCGGGTCTACACCCACCACTCGCGCATCGCCGGGGCGTTCCGCAGCGGCCGGCTCTTGCTGGCCGGCGACGCCGCGCACCTGATGCCGGTATGGCAAGGACAGGGCTACAACAGCGGAATTCGGGACGCGGCGAACCTGGGGTGGAAGCTCGCGGCGGTGGTCACCGGCCGGGCCGGCGACCGGTTGCTCGACACCTACGACATCGAGCGGCGCAAGCACGCCCGAGCGATGATCGACCTTTCCACGATGGTCGGCCGGGTGATCTCACCGACCGACCGCAGGGTCGCCACCGCCCGGGATCTCCTCGTGCGCTCGGCGTCAATTGTGCCTTCGCTCAAGCGCTATGTGCTGGAAATGCGGTTCAAGCCGATGCCGCGCTACGAGCAGGGGGCCGTCGTGCACTCCTCAACCGGCAGCGTCGGATCGCCGGTGGGCACCCTGTTCATCCAGCCTCGGGTCGATACCCGGACCCAACGCGACGTGCTGTTGGACGACGTCCTGGGCGACTGGTTCGCCGTGCTGTGCTGGAACAACAACCCGCGCAAGATTCTCGGCGACGAAGCGTTCGCCGACTGGAAAGCGTTGGGCGCACGCTTTATTGCGCTGCGCCCGTTGACCCAGCTGCACTGGACCGGACACGACGATCCCGACGTAGTGGTCGTTGGGGATCGAGGCGGTGCCGTCAAGTCCTGGTTCGACACCCACCCGGAATCGGTACTGTTCCTGCGCCCCGATCGGTGCATTGCGGGGGCCTGTATCGCTCAGCTCGCGCCGGAGCTGAGCGCCTCGCTGCTGGAGGCCCTCACACTCACGCCGGGAGGGGGTGATCTCCGAAGTGACACTGGCTCTGTGCTGTATGTCGCACAGCCCGCTGCTGAATCTTCCGGGGCCGTCGCAGGACCTGCTTGACGACGTCGAAGGCGCAATCGCGCATGCGCGCGAATTCGTCGAAGAATACGACCCGGAGCTCGTGGTCATCTTCTCTCCGGATCACTACAACGGGTTCTTCTACAAGGTGATGCCGCCGTTCTGTATCGGCATGCAGGCCAGCGGAGTTGGCGATTACGGCACCCACGCCGGCCCAATCGACGTGCCCGAGGACCTGGCGGGCGAGTGCGCAAAAGCCGTACTCGGTGCCGGCGTCGACGTCGCGGTATCGGCCGGCATGGACGTCGACCACGGCACCGTCCAGCCGCTGGAGAAGCTCTTCGGGAACGCCACTGCGCGCCCGGTGATACCGATCTTCGTCAACGCGATCGCCGTGCCCCTGGGACCGCTGCATCGTTGCCGGGCGCTGGGTGCCGCCGTCGGGGCATATCTGGCCACCCTCGACAAGCGGGTGCTGGTGATCGGATCCGGCGGGCTCTCCCACAGTCCGCCGGTGCCGACGCTGGCTACCGCGCCCCCGGCGGTGCTGCAGCGGATCGTGCACGGCGAGCCGATGACGTCCGAGCAGCGCCAGGCCCGGCGGGCGGCGGTGATCGAAGCCGCCAAAAACTTCGCCGGTGGTCAGAGTGACCTACAACCGCTCAACCCGGTTTGGGACCACCAATTCCTCGAGATCATCGACGACGGGAGGCTCGCAGAAGTCGATCAGTGGTCGAACTCGTTCGTGGATGACGAGGGCGGCGGCTCGGCGCACGAAATCAGAACGTGGGTGGCGGCTTTCGCGGCGTTGGAAACCGCGGGGCCATACCAGACCACCGTGCGCTACTACCGACCGGCCGCCGAACTGATCGCCGGCTTCGCCATCCGAACGGCAGTGCCCGGATGACGGCCGCGTCGGAGGGTTTCGATCACGTTGTCGACGTACTCGTCGTCGGGTCTGGCGGTGGAGGCATGGCGGCCGCGCTGACCGCTCACGCTTCCGGGCTGGACGCGTTGGTGGTGGAAAAGTCGTCGTATTTCGGTGGCTCTACGGCACTTTCGGGTGGCGGCATCTGGGTGCCCGGGGCGCCCGCGCAACGCAGGGAGGGCTACAGCCCCTCACCCGAAGGCGTCGTCGACTATCTGCGGAAGATCACCGACGGCCTGGTCAGCGAGGCGCGGATACGGCAGTACGTCGAGTCCGCACCGCAAATGCTCGAGTTCCTCGAAAAGCTCTCCGGATGGGTCGAGTTCGTCTGGAAGCCGGGCTATGCCGACTACTATCCGGAGTTGCCCGGCGGTTCCGAACTCGGCAGCACGATCAACGTGCCGCCGATCGATCTGCGGAAGTTGGGCGTCGACGAGCAGAGGCTGCTCAAGCCGCTGGCTCTTGCCCCCAAGGGAATCTGGCTGGGCCCCAAGGAGCTGCGGTCCTTCTACCGGGTCCGGCAGTCGTGGGCCGGCAAAGGGGTACTGCTGAAGCTGATTTCGCGGATGGTCCGGGCCAGAGTGTTCGGCGAGCGGATGGCGGCTATTGGGCAGTCGCTGGCGGCGCGACTGAGGCTGGCGATGACCGAACGTGACATCCCGCTGTGGCTGGACTCGCCGATGGCCGAACTGCTCACGGACGCCGACGGGTTGGTGACCGGCGCGGTGGTGGAAAAGGACGGTGGCAAGCGGCGGATCGGGGCGCGCCTCGGGGTCATCCTGGCGTCCGGGGGCTTCGA
>Ga0182041_10001537_pt1 | contig 11649 bp, 5 predicted proteins | sample flu12Cox44000178_FD_125967 | JGI IMG/M metagenome (GOLD analysis project Ga0182041, IMG submission 125967) | Lab enrichment of tropical soil microbial communities from Luquillo Experimental Forest, Puerto Rico - flux8day.12C.oxic.44.000.178 | ecosystem: Environmental > Terrestrial > Soil >...
ACGACTTCGTCGTGGGAGAGCGGCAGAATGAAATTCTCGAAGAACGCGTAGTGCAGTCCGAACAAGATCTGCCCGTGGTGATGCTTGCGGTAGATCGGATCCTTGCTGATGTATTCCAGCGTGTCGTGCATCCATCCCATGTTCCACTTGTAGCCGAAGCCCAGCCCGCCCCAATCGACCGGCCGTGACACCATCGGCCAGGCCGTCGATTCTTCCGCCGCGGTCGTGGCGTTGGCAAAGCGTGTGAACACCTCCGAATTGAAGCGGCGCAGAAAGGCGATCGCCTCGAGGTTTTCCCGTCCGCCGTACTTGTTGGGAATCCATCCGCCTTCCGGCCGGCTGTAATCGAGATAGAGCATGGACGCGACGGCATCCACGCGCAAACCGTCGATGCGGTAGCGATCGAGCCAGAACAAGCCGCTGGCGAGCAGGAAATTGGCGACTTCGGTGCGGCCGAAATTGTAGACCAGCGTGTTCCAATCGAGATGGCGTCCCTGCTGTGGATTTTCGTGCTCGTAGAGCGCGGTGCCGTCGAAGCGGCTGAGGCCATGGGGGTCGTCGGGGAAATGTCCCGGCACCCAATCGAGGATGACCCCCAGGCCCGCATTGTGGCAGGAATCGATCAACGCGGCGAAGTCGGCGGGACTGCCGAAGCGGCTCGTGGGCGCGAACAAACCAGTCGGCTGGTAGCCCCACGAGCCGTCGAAGGGATGCTCGCTGACCGGCAGGAACTCGACATGGGTGAAGCCCATGTCGCGCGCGTAGGGCGGCAGTTCCTCGGCCAGCTCGCGATAGCTGAGCCAACGGCCGCCTTCGTGCGGCCGACGCCGCCACGATCCCAGATGCACCTCGTAGATCGAAACGGGCCGGTCGAGCCCATTGACGCCGGCAGGCGCCGGAGCGGGTCGCGGCAGTGCGTTGCCGTCGACCACGATCGAGGCGGTCTGTGGCCGCAGCTCGGCCGCCCAGGCGATCGGGTCCGATTTCAACGGCAACATGTGGCCGCCGGGGCCGATGATCTCATACTTGTACTTGTCACCCGCGCGGGCGCCCGGCACGAAGATTTCCCAGAACCCATGGCCGCGCACGCGCATCGCGTGGCGCCTTCCGTCCCACAGGTTGAAATCGCCAACGACACTGACCCGTCGCGCCGACGGCGCGAACACGGCAAAGCCCACGCCCGCGACGCCATCGAGCACCATTGGGTGCGCACCGAGCTTCTCGTAGAGATGCAGATGCGTTCCCTCGCCGAGCAGGTAGAGGTCGAATTCGGAGAGGATCGGCGGGAAACGATAGGCATCGTCGATCTCAACTTCCCGCTCGCCGTAGCGGGCGCGCACGCGATAGCGGCGGCTGCCGTTGCTGAGACGACCCTCGAATAGCCCCGCAGCGTGGATGCGCTCGAGGTCGCGCTGGTGGCCTTGCTCGTCGATCACCGCCACGCCCTCGGCGTCCGGCAGGAACACGCGCACGACCGGAACGTCGTCTTCCATGTGCGGGCCGAGATAGTGGAACGGGTCGGAATGCCGGCCCTCGATCACGGCGTAGGCTTCGGGCGTGAGCGCGCTCATGCCGGGGCGAGCTCCGGATGCGCGAGAATGCGCCAGGTTCCGGCCAGGGGTACGCGCAGCCAGTCGGGCCGGTGCGCAAGCTCGTATTCGATCTCGTAGAACGCCTTCTCCAATAGGAAGAAATCGAGCAGGCGGTCGGCGTCCTCCGGTGCACGCGGCCAAAGCAGCGGCTCGTTCAACGATTGCCGGTAGGCGGCGAGGAAAGCAGTGACCGAGCGCTCGCGCCAACCGTCGACGGCGCGCGCAATCCTGCCATCCTCGTCCGGAGCCGACTTGAGCGCACGCTCGAGCGCCGCGGTGACCGAATAATCGAGCGAGCGAATGAGCCCGGCCACGTCACGCGCCGCAGGTGCTTTGCGACGTCGCTGATCGATGCTGCGGCGCGGCTCGCCTTCGAAGTCGATGATCGAAACATCGTCCTTGACGATCAACATCTGGCCCAGATGAAAATCGCCGTGGTGTCGGATCTTCATGGCCTCGACATGGTCCGGCAGCATTTCGCCCAGCCGGTCGGCGAGCGCATCACGATGCGACAAGAGCGCGTCGACGAGCTGGCAATCATTGTCGGTGAGATCGGCGCGCCGGCGCGCCAACGCATCGAAGGCACGCTGCGCGCGCATCAGGACGTCATCCTTCCAGCGGCGGACATCGTCGGGGGTGATCGGCTCGGGAGCGAAGTCGGCGAGATCGTCGCGGCTGGCGAGCGCCCGCTGCAGCTCGGCCACCCGGCGCCCGACCTGTTGCATGCGCAGCAGATAGGCTCCCAGCTCGTCGCTTTCTCCCGCCGCTTCGGCCCTCAGCAGGCGCTGCTCCTCGACAAAGCGGTCGAGATAGGCGCTGGTCACGGTCCAGGCATCCCCCTGGTTCTGCACGAAGCCGTGGACCACGGCCACCGCGTTGCGCGTTCCGTCTTCTTCCAATTCGACGGCGCCGAGCAGCGGCGGCACATGCGGGAATGCCACCGTCTCCGTCAGGAATCGTCCGATGTCGATTTCCGGGTTGATGCCCGGCTCGAGCCGTCGGAACAGCTTGACCACGTAGTCGCCGCCGACGAGCACGGTGGTGTTCGACTGTTCGGTTTGGACCGCGTGTACCTCTGTGACCGCGGGCGCATTCTCACGGGAAAGGCTGCCGGTCGGCCGAAATTCCAACCGGCGATGCTCGGCCTCGACGGTTTGTCCAGCCCGCAGGTTTTCCAGGAGACCGGCAATGAAATCCACATCGCTGGTGGCATCGAGCAACGTGCCTTCGCGCGGCCCACGACGCACCGCGGCGAGTCCGTTCGGGTTCGGCCCGAGCGGATCGAAGCGCGTCCATTTGATCGCGAGCGGAAGCAGGTAATTGGCGCTGCCATGCTCGCTTTTCGTTTCGATGAAGGCGAGCGCCGGACCGACATCGGAGGCGGCGAGCGGAATGGCGCCACTGATATGGGCCGTCACCGCCGCGTCTCGATTGGCAAACCAGCGCCGGCTCGCAAGGAACGCGGGCAGCACGTCGCGCTCGAGCACCGATCGGGTGCGGCCCTGCAGCAGCGAGCGCCAACCATGGGTCGCGACCAGCGTCTCGAATTCCGCCGGCTTGATTGCAGGCGGCGTCGTCGATCCGTCGCTTTCGCACAGCTGGAACCAGAAAAATCCATAGGGGGCGAGCGTTACGAGATAGGACTGCTCGCGGATCGGCGGGAAATTGGTCCGGCCCAGCAATTCGAACGGAATACGCCCGCGCCAGGGCGACAGATCGATCTCGGCGGCTTGCGCCGAGCGCGACAGATTGGCGACGCAGAGCAACACTTCGTTCTGGTACTGGCGCACATAGACCAGGACGGACCGGTTGGCCGGGCGGATGAAGGTCAACGAGCCGCGTCCGAACACTTTGCTCGATTTGCGGACCGATATCAGGCGTTTGGTCCAACTCAACAGCGAGGCGAGGCTGCGCGACTGCGCCTCGACGTTGACAGCCTCGTAGCCGTAAACCGGATCCATGATTGTGGGCAGATAGAGCCGCGCCGGATCGCAGCGCGAGAAGCCGCCGTTGCGGTCGGGAGTCCACTGCATCGGCGTCCGCACGCCGTTGCGATCGCCGAGATAGATGTTGTCGCCCATCCCGATTTCGTCGCCGTAATAGATGATCGGCGTGCCCGGCAGCGACATCAGCAGCGAGTTCATCAGCTCGATCTTGCGTCGGTCATTGTCCATCAACGTCGCCAGCCGGCGGCGGATGCCGAGATTGATGCGCGCGCGCGGATCGGTTGCGTAGGTCGACCAGAGGTAGTCGCGCTCAATGTCGGTGACCATTTCGAGCGTGAGCTCGTCGTGGTTGCGCAGGAACAAGGCCCACTGGCAGTTGCTGGGGATGTCGGGTGTTTGCCGCAGGATGTCGGTGATGGGAAACCGATCCTCCTGGGCAATCGCCATGTAGATGCGCGGCATCAACGGAAAGTGGTACGCCATGTGGCATTCGTCGCCGGCGCCGAAATAGTCGCTCACGTCCTCCGGCCACTGATTGGCCTCGGCGAGCAGAACCTTGCCTGGTGCGTAGGAGTCGAGAGCAGCCCTGATCTTCTTGATGACCGCGTGGGTCTCGGACAGGTTTTCGCTGCTGGTACCTTCGCGCTCGCAGAGATAGGGAATGGCGTCCAGGCGGAAGCCGTCGACACCGAGGTCGAGCCAGCGCCGCATCACCTGGATCATTGCCAGCAGCACGTGCGGGTTGTCGTAGTTGAGGTCCGGCTGGTGGGAAAAGAAGCGGTGCCAGTAGTAGGCTCCGGCTTCCGGGTCCCAAGCCCAATTCGATTTTTCCGTGTCGCGGAAGATGATACGGGTGGCGGCATAGCGCTGGTCGTTGTCGCTCCACACGTACCAATTGCGGGCATCCGACATCGGTTTGCTGCGCCGCGCACGCCGGAACCAGGGATGCTGATCCGACGTGTGGTTGATCACGAGCTCGGTGATAACGCGGATGCCGCGCCGCTTGGCCTCCTGCATGAAGCGGCGGAAATCCTGCATGGTGCCGAAGTCGGGATTGATGCGGCGGTAATCCGAGATGTCGTAGCCGTCGTCGCGTCCCGGTGACGGATAGAACGGCAGCAGCCAGATCGCGGTTATGCCGAGATCGTGGAGGTAATCGAGCTTCTCCGTGAGTCCGGCGAAATCGCCGATGCCGTCGCCGTTGCTGTCGGCGAACGCTTTGACGTGGAGCTGATAGATGATGGCGTCCTTGAACCAAAGCTCCTCGCCCTCGAGCTTGGGTTCCGCCTTGACCTCGGGGAGAACGACGTTCACGGCAGCACCTTAGGCGAAACAGCGGAACAGCAGGGCGGGGTCCTGCTGCTGATCGATGCGCAGGCGCACGCCGCCCCATTCCAGAATGTGGCGCTCGCCAGTAACCAGGTTTTCGATTTCCTTGACGCGGCGGCGAGCACCGGGCGGCCCGATCTCGATCTCGCCGAAATGGAACCAGAACTCGCGCGGCGGCGCTTTCGCGAGTACGACCGCGACCGCGACAGCGTTGTCGCCGGTGACCGATTCCTTGACGTAGCCAATGACGTCAGTGTCATCGACCTGGGCGAAATGCAGATTGCTGGTTTGCAGCAGGGCGGGGTTGCTCTGCCGGATGCGATTGAGGCGGGCGATGTAATCCTTGATGTTGCCGGGTGCGTTCCAGTCGCGGACCTTGAGCTCGTATTTCTCGGAGTTGAGGTATTCCTCCTTGCCGGGAATAGGCTCGTGCTCCAGCAGCTCGAATCCGTTGTACATTCCATAATTGCTCGACAGCGTCGCCGCGAGCGTGACGCGGGCCTTGAAAATCAACGGCTCGCCGGACTGCAGATGGAAAGGCAGGATGTCCGGCGTGTTGACGAAAAAATTCGGACGAAAATATTCGCGCTCGGGGTAGCCGGTTAGCTCGCTCAAATAGGCCTGCAGTTCTTCCTTGCCGGTTCGCCAGGTGAAATATGTGTAGGACTGCGTGAAGCCGAGCTTGGCAAGCGCCTTCATGACCTTGGGCCGGGTGAAAGCCTCGGACAAGAAGATGACATCGGCATCGAGCGCCTGCACCTCGCGAATGAGCCACTCCCAGAACGGGAACGGCTTGGTGTGCGGATTGTCGACGCGAAAGATGCGCACGCCTTGCCGCACCCAGAACAACACGACGTCGCGCAGCGCATTCCACACCGATTCGCTATCCTTGCCGTAGAATTCCGGATTGACGATGTCCTCATACTTCTTCGGCGGATTTTCCGCGTACTGAATTGAACCGTCCGGCCGGCGGTTGAACCATTCCGGGTGCTGGGTCAGCCAAGGATGGTCGGGGGCGCATTGGATCGCGAAATCGAGCGCGATCTCCATGCCATGGCCGGCGCAGGCCGCGACCAGCCGGCGGAAATCGTCGAGCGTGCCCAGTTCGGGATGGATCGCGTCATGTCCGCCCTCGGTCGAGCCGATCGCGTAGGGGCTGCCGGGATCGCCGGGCTCGGCGCTGAGCTCGTTGTTGCGGCCCTTGCGATTGATGCGCCCGATGGGATGGATCGGCGTCAAGTAAAGGACATTGAAGCCGAGCGCGGCAACATCAGGCAGGCGCGCGATGCAATCGTCGAAGGTGCCGTGGCGCCCGGCCACGCGCGACTGGCTGCGCGGCATCATCTCGTACCAGGCGCTGGAGCGGGCGAGCGGCCGATCAATCACCAGGGGATAGTGCGGGCTGCGGGTGAGGTCCGCTTGCACGCCTTTGCTCGCAGCGGCGACCATTTCGTCCGACAACAGGAGAGCCGCATCAGCGCCCCTAGTGCAGTTCTGGCGGACATCGCGCAGCAAGCGGGCATGGGCCTCGTTGCGCGGTTTCATCGTGGCCAACAGGTTGCGACCCTCTTCGAGGTCGAGCCTGACGTCCAGGCCGGCTTCGCGCTTGGCCAAAAAATTGCGGCGCCAGGTGGCAAATGCGTCGGTCCAGGCTTCGACGGCGTAGACGTAGCGGCCGACTTTGCGGGGTGTAAAACTTGCATGCCAGCGATCATTGTCGTGGATCCGCATGGGCTCGCGCGTCCACTTGTCCGTCGCTTCGGTGCGCCACAGCAGTTCGGCCGCCAGGACCACATGGCCGTCCCGGAAGATATCGGCCCAAACCTCGACCGCCTCGCCGACGATCTGTTTGACCGGGAAACGCCCGCCGTCGACGAGGGGATACACGTCTTCGATGTAGATGCGGCGACCGGAAAGGTCGCCGATCGAGGGGAAGCTTACGTTTGCGGTCACGTTTCGATCGTGCTTTGCCGTGGTAGCGCGGCCAAGCGGCAGGGAAATGGAACCGATACCTGGCCGCTTTGGTTCCATGCCGCACCGCGAGTATAGAACGCCTAGCCAATAATGCGACGCAATGGGGCCTCGTCCCGCCGCCGCCGAACCAAGGCTTGCTCATCCGGTGGGGGTCTTCAGGATCGCCATAATTAATAATGCAGAACGAGCATGGAAGACATCTTCAAACGCGCTGCTCAGCTGGGCCTGGAAATCAAGTACTGGAACGCGTTCGGCGAGCTTCGCGCCGTCTCCCCTGAAGTCCTTGCCAAGCTGGTTGATGCGCTCGCGCCAGCGGACGCGCCGGGACAGTCGCAGATCGTGCGCGGCAGTTGCGAAGCGAGCGTCGCTCCCGCGCAGGCCTACCAAGGGGACGCGGCTGCGCGGCGGCGGATGTGGGCGCTGGCCGTGCAGCTTTACGGTATCCGCTCGCGTCGCAATTGGGGGCACGGCGATTTTTCCGATCTCCTCGCTCTGATCGATCTTGCCGCCGACGTGGGTGCTGCCGGCATCGGGCTTAACCCGCTGCATGCGTTGTTCGACGACCGAGCGGAGCTTGCGAGTCCGTACTCGCCCAATAGCCGCCTATTCCTCAATCCGCTCTATACCGACGTCGAGGCGCTACCGGAATTTCCCGGACCGCAGGTTGCCGGCGTGCAGCGCGATATCGAGCGGCTACGAGACCAGCGCCTCGTCGACTACGAGCGAGTTGCCCGCGTAAAAGCGCGCGCGTTGAAGCTCGCCCACGAGAACTTCCTTCGTGGCGGCAACACGGAGCGACGCCGCGCCTTCGACCGGTTCCGCGCGCAACGTGGAACGACCCTCGCGCGATTTGCCTGCTTCGAGCTGCTGCGCAGGAGATTCGCCGGTCCGTGGTGGGACTGGCCGCAGCAATGGCGCACGGCGGATGCGCAAAGCTTGGAACGGCTGCGCGCGGACGAGGGCCCGGCGGTCGAGTTTTTCGAATTCGTGCAGTGGGCGGCGCACGAGCAGCTCGAGCGCTGCCGGGCGAGATGCGCAGAGCGAAGGCTGCCGATCGGACTTTATCTCGACGTAGCAGTGGGCGTTCGCAACGACGGGTTCGATGCTTGGTGTGATCAGAAGGCGATCGTATCGGGCGTGGCGATCGGCGCGCCACCCGACGAGCTCAACCGCGGCGGACAAAACTGGGGCCTCGCCGCCTTCAATCCGATCGCGCTCGAGATGCAGCAATTCGAGCCGTTTCGGCGCATGCTGCGCGCCTCGATGCAGTACAGCGGGGCGGTTCGGCTCGACCATGTGCTCGGGCTGCAGCGTCTCTATCTCATCCCGCACCGTGTGCCGGCGAGTGAGGGCACGTATATCCGCTGCCCCTTCGAGGCGCTCTTGGCGGTGACCGCGCTCACCAGCGTCGAGCAGAAATGCATCGTAATCGGCGAGGACCTCGGAACCGTTCCCGAGAAATTTCGTGAGACGCTGGCGAGCTGGGGTGTCTGGTCGTATCAGGTCATGCTGTTCGAACGCACCGCAGGGGGCGGTTTCGTGCGGCCCGAGAGCTATCGCGAGCAGGCGCTCGTTACGTTTGCCACGCACGATCTGCCGACGTTTGCGGCCTGGCGGGAAGGACGGGATCTCGCCGTCAAGCAGGCGCTCGCCATCGACCCCGGCGAGAGCGGCGAACAGCGGGAGCGCGCGATCGAGGCGCTGCGCCAGGCGATCGGACAGCGCGGCATCGAGGCATCGGAGGCCGGTGAGTTTACTTCGGTCGCGCGCTACCTGGCCGACGCTCCGTCGCGACTGGTGGTCATATCAATCGAGGACGTGCTGCGCGTACTCGACCAGACCAACGTGCCGGGAACGATCAATGAGTATCCGAATTGGCGGCACCGGCTGCCCATCGATGTGGAAGATTTGCGCCAGCAGCCTGGCCTGCTGGCGGTCGCGGACATCATGCGATCGGCGGGCCGCGGCGCATCCGGCGCTTGAGTGCTGCGGCCGGCGTTGTCTCACGCCTCCCCCAGAAAATTCCGCACGTCACAACTGTCTAATGTGTTCCAATTACACGGACTTTTATCGCTGCGGCTGACAAAATTTTCAGGAACGATCGGCTCACAACGTCGTTAATCGAACATGGCGGCGGAGGCCCGGGAACCGTGTGGTGAGGCCGTGCTAAACCAGAAATTCGTCAAGAAAATCGATAATGAGAACGAGCCCTCCGCCGCACGGAAGGGCAGCGTTTCGGCGCTGTTCGAAGAAAGCGGCGAGATTGCCCCCGTGGACGTGGGGGGGGTCGGAATGCGTGCCGGGGAGATCATTGCGCGCGGTGCGCGCCGCCGCAAACCGCCAGCGTTGCGAAAAGTTGCAGGTGGCTAGTGTCCCGATTCCGAAGTTCGCACGCGCTCGCGGCAGTCTCGATGCGAACTTCGGAATCAAAGGGACACTAGCAACGTTGTGATTCTAGTGCCGCTTTTGAACCCGAAGTTCGCAAACACCCCTGCCGCCCGATCGTGCGAACTTCGGGTTCGCGGCACTAGCGGGCAGCGCGCTGAATACCCGCGCCCGCGCGATCACGGGCCTTTGTAGCTCACGGCTTGCCGTGCCTGCTCCACAATTGCCGGAGGCGTGGCGTAGATTTTTTCCGCAAGCGCTTGCAGTTCCTGTCCGGAAATTGGCTCGAGATCGAGCCCGATGCGTTGCGCCTCCGCCAAGAGATCCGCATCGTGGAGCGTCGCCATGAACGCTTCGCGCAGTTCCGCGACGCGCTCGGGCGGCACTCCGGGGGGCAGCATGTAGGGCCGGCCGAAAACTTCCTGGCTGTAGACCAGTTCCATGATGCGCCGGCTCGCCGCATCCTTGGCGAAATCCACGGTGAGCGGCACCCCCATCTTGTTCAGCGCGGGATGCCCTTTGTCGTGTTCCTGCGCGATGACGCGGATGAAGCCGCTTTTGAGCCACTCCGAATGCTGCGCCAAGAGACTTGACCAACTGAAACCGCACAGCCCCTGCACTTCGCCCTTTTCGATCGCCAGCGTGATCTCGCGCGTGCCGGGATAGCCGCTCACGATGCGCAGTTTGGTCCCGGTCATGCTGTTGAGGAGTGCCGGAAAATCGCGGGTCGAAGTGCCCGGCTGGCTTGCCCCGATGATGAGTTCGCGGCTGAGCAGTTCCTTGAGCGACTTCGCTGGCGCGTCGGTGCGCGCAATGCACACGTAATAGTCGATGGTCGCCGAGCCCAGATAAACGAATTTCGAGGCGTCGTGCTTGGCCTGGGTGGCATCGCCGAACAGCGGATCGAGTACGGCGGCGGTCTGCAGCGCGCCGATTGCGGTGCCATCCTTTGGCGCAACGGCATAGAGGTAAGCGGCGGCGGTATTGCTCGCCGCGCCCGGCATGTTGCTCACCACGATCGTGGGATTGCCGGGAACGTATTTAGAGAGATGGCGGGCCAACAGGCGGGCATAGATGTCGTAGCCACCGCCCGCCGATGAGCCGACGATCAGATTGATCTGCTTGCTCTTGAGGTAGGGTGCCGTAGCGTCCTGGGCCAATGCGCCGCTTGTCATGGGAGCGGCCAACAAAACCGCAAGCATCACCCAGCGCCACATCGTCCACTCCGGATCGCACCGCGACCGCTCATTCCCGCGCAAGCGGGAATCCAGAGTCGCTTCTCCCGAGTCCCCAGCTTTCGCGGAGAGGAGCTCTAGCGGCTCGCTTGCGCCTTCAGCGACTGCAGGTCGGCCTCGCTGCGCAGTGTCATCACCGCGACTTTCCGCGCCCGAAAATAGGGCAGCACCACCTGCATCGGTGCTCCCTCACGCTCCAACAGCGAAACGTAGCGCGGCTCGGCTCCGCGCGTCGGCAGATCGAACGCAGTCCAGCTGCCGGTGTTCGGGTCATAGCGCAGCACGCGATCCGCGCCCCAGACATTGGTCCAGGCGTTGTGCTTCTTGTCGACCGCAACGTGGTACGGCTGCTGTCCGCCGGGAAGGGGCACGTACGTGGTCGCGTTCGTGCGTGTGTCGATGCGGGCGAGATTGGCCCCCCAGGAGTTGCCGACCCAGAGAATGTCGGCGTTCTTGTCGGTACCCATGCGGCGCGGTCCCTGCGCCCAGGGGAACGGATTGTTGAAGTCCGGTTGGTTGTAGCTCTCGTAGAATTTGCGCGCGTCCGGCGTGACGCGATCCATCTCCTCCTTGACCGGCGCGAGCTTGATTTCTTGTGACTTGCCGCTCGTGCTTTCGCCCTTGCCGATGATGTCCAAGGTCATTTCCGCCCACCAGCCGTTGCCGTCGCGATCGCCGGCGGCGCCGTAGGTGATGCCGGTGCCGTTCGCGGTCTTGTGGGTGACGGACTTGAACTCGGTGAACGTCTCGGTCTCGGGATCGAAGCGCAGCGCTCCATCCGGAGCGGATGCCCAGATGTGGCCTTTGCCGTCGTGATCGACCGTGACCGCGCCGCCGGTGGGCGACATTCCCTGGGGCGGCATGTAGACGTCGATCCGCTCGGTCTTGGGATCAAGCCGACCGAGTCCGCCGCGACCGTTGTTTACGTTGAACCAGATGATGCCCTTCTCATCGCGGGTCATGCCGTGCGTCTGGGCGGCGAGCCCGTTGGGAGCCGGCACTTTGAACAGTTTCACCTCGCCGCTCTTTGGGTCGATCTTTCCGATCGTGGTTCGCTTGTTCGGAATGTTGCAGGTGAACCAGAGCTGCCCATCGAGGTCGAGCCAGGCGTCATGCACGCCCCACCCCGGAATCAGCACCGACGGCGTACCGAACGACCAATCGCTGCCGTCGTTCTGCACGAAATTG
>Ga0182041_10001538_pt1 | contig 11639 bp, 5 predicted proteins | sample flu12Cox44000178_FD_125967 | JGI IMG/M metagenome (GOLD analysis project Ga0182041, IMG submission 125967) | Lab enrichment of tropical soil microbial communities from Luquillo Experimental Forest, Puerto Rico - flux8day.12C.oxic.44.000.178 | ecosystem: Environmental > Terrestrial > Soil >...
GCTCCTGCCGGCCGAGCACCAACGCGAACGTTCTGGTCTCGCCCGCACACTTGATGGGTTCGTCGACCTAACGGTCGGCCTTTACCGCCGCAGTCTCGAATGGGTTCTGCGACACGAATTCCTCGTCCTTGGCATTACGGTCAGTATCTTTTTCGTCACGCTCTGCCTCTATGTCATCGTGCCGAAGGGATTTCTACCGCAGCAGGACACCGGCCTTATCAACGCCGTAGCGGAAGCTGCTCCGGAGGTTTCGTTTCAGCAGATGCAACATTTGCAGGCGAGCGTGAGCGAGGTGATTCGCAAGGATGCCGATGTCACCGGCGTTGTGTCGGTCATAGGGACTAGCGCCTTCAATCCCACCCCCAATATGGGGCATCTGGCGATCACGCTAAAACCTCGCGACCAACGGCAGCTCGCCGTCGGTGCGATTGTGGAGCGGCTGAAACGGGACGTCGCCAGCATTCCCGGCGTGACGGTCTATTTCCAACCAGTACAGGAGATCCAGATCAGCACGCGACCGAGCAAGGTTCAGTATCAATATACCTTGGTTGGGACTGATCCCGTCGTGGTCAGGACCTGGGCAAAGCGCCTGCTCGATCGGCTTCGCCAATCTCCAGTGCTCATCGACGTATCCTCAGAGTCTCAGGAGAACGGCTTCCGCACCCAGGTTGAGGTCGATCGCCAGCAGGCTGGCCGGCTTGGCCTTTCCATGCAGGCTATCAACGATACCCTCTATGACGCCTTCGGCCAGCGTCAAGTCTCGACCATCTATGGTCAGGCCAACCAATATCGTGTCGTCCTCGAAGCGATGCCACGTTATCAGCGCCATCCGAACGGTCTGTCCAAGATCTACATTCCGTCGAACCTCGGCGCCGAGGTGCCGCTTGGTGCAATAGCAAAGGTCTCCTCAACCACGGCGCCACTTTTGCTCAGTCACGAGGAGCAATTCCCTTCTGTAACCCTCAGTTTCAATCTTGCCGCCGGCAAAGCGCTCGGCGATGCGGTGGCCGCAATCAATGCCGCCAAGCGATCGATCGACATGCCGAATGCTGTGCTCGGCAACTTTTCCGGAGATGCCGCGGAGTTTGCCCGTTCCCTCGCCAGCGAGCCTTGGCTGATTCTTGCCGCCGTCGTGACAATCTACATTGTCCTAGGCGTGCTCTATGAAAGCTTCATTCATCCTCTGACAATCTTGTCGACTCTGCCTTCCGCCGGGCTCGGCGCCCTGCTGGCACTCGTGTTTTTCCGAGAGGATCTTTCGGTCATCGCCCTTATCGGCATCATCCTGCTTATGGGCCTCGTCAAGAAGAACGCCATCATGATGATCGATTTCGCGGTTTCGGCGGAACGAGAACACGGGCTAAAACCGGAGGTCGCCATTCTGCAGGCTTCGCTGCTGCGGTTCCGTCCGATCATGATGACGACACTTGCCGCACTTCTTGGCGCGTTTCCGCTTGTCCTCCAGAACGGCACGGGCTCGGAGCTCCGTTATCCATTGGGATTGACGATCATCGGCGGTCTCATGGTCAGTCAACTCCTAACCCTCTACAGCACGCCGGTCATCTACCTCTTCATGGAGAGGCTCAGCGGAAGAATCAGGCGAACGGTCCGCTCAATACAAAGCAGCGAAGAGGACGAAGCGGCCGCCGCATCCGCCTATGTCCCGCAAGCTGCCGAATAGCCTCGGTGAACTTCTCCTATCCCTTCATCGTCCGGCCCATCGGCACATCGTTACTGGCAGCCGGGCTCTTTCTTGCAGGCTTGGTCGCATACACGTTTCTTCCGGTCGCAAGCATGCCCGCCGTCGATTTCCCGACCATCCGGGTCAAAGCAAGCCGCCCCGGTTCCGATCCGGCCACCATGGCCGCGACCGTCGCAGCGCCGCTCGAGCGGCGACTTGGCGAAATCGCAGGCGTAACCGAAATAACCTCCGTGAGTTCGCTCGGATCGACCGTTATCACCGTGCAATTCGATATCGGGCGCAATATCGTCGCCGCCGCACGCGATGTGCAAGCAGCCCTGAACGCCGCCGCTACCGACCTTCCCAGTGACCTGCCGACATTGCCTTCCTTCCGGAAGTCGAACCCAGCATCCTCCCCGATTTTGATTTTGGCTCTTACCTCCAAGAACGTCCCGCCTAGCGCCCTCTACGACGTGGCTGACAGCGTTCTCGCCCAAAGAATAGCGCAAGTCAGCGGCGTGTCCGACGTGACCGTGAGCGGCGCCGAGCAACCCGCAATTCGCATCGGCGTCGATCCAACTGCGCTCGCGGCTTCCGGTATCGCACTTGAAGATGTGCGAAACGCCATCGCCAATACGAATGCGCAGAGTCCGCTCGGCACCTTCGATGGCAACCAGGTCAGCGAGACGCTCGGAAGCAATGACCAGCTCCACAGCGTGGAGGACTACAAGGCGCTGGTCATCAAGACGTCGAATGGCAATGTCGTGCGCCTGTCGGACATCGCCCACGTGACGGCAGGCACGCGCGATCGCCGCTCCGGCGCGTGGTTCAACGGCCGGCCGGCGGTCCTTTTGATCATAACCAAGCAGGCCGATGCTAATGTCATCGAGACCACAGACAAAATCCGCGATCTCCTGCCTGAGCTGCGCAATTGGATTCCGGCAGGCGTCGTGATGTCGATCCTCTCCGACCGGACCACGACGATCAGAGCAAGCGTTGCGTACATGCAAGAAACGCTCTGCGTGACCATCATACTTGTGATGCTGGTCGTATTTCTTTTCCTCCGACGCTTCGCTTCGACGGTCGCCGCTGGAATTACTGTTCCGCTTTCACTGGCCGGGACATGCGTTGCAATCTGGCTTCTCGGCTTCTCGATCGACAATCTGTCGCTCATGGCTCTCGTCGTGTCGGTTGGCTTCGTGGTCGATGACGCCATCGTCATGATCGAAATCGCCTTCAGCAATCTCGAAAGAGGCCTTACACCGCTGCATGCGGCACTGGAGGGCTCCAAGCAGATCTGGTTCACCGTGCTCTCCATCAGCCTCTCGCTCATTGCCGCGTTCATCCCACTCTTGTTCATGGGCGGTATCGTCGGCCGGCTGTTCCGCGAGTTTTCGATGACGATTGTCTTCGCCATTGCGGTTTCGACCGTGATCTCGCTGTCGGTTACACCGATGATCTGCGCCCAGTTCATGCGCAAAGCGACCCGGGCTTCGCGCAGCTCGCTCGATCGCTCCATCGACTTTCTTCTCTCAGGCCTCACAAGCCTCTATGCCGCAAGTTTGTCTCGGGTTCTCCGCCATCCGTTCACGACGTTGCTGTTGGTTCTCGCTACGGTCTGGGTGACGGCCGAGCTCTATGCCGCTACGCCGAAAGGCTATCTCCCGCAGGACGATACCGGACTCCTCATGGGATCGACGGAAGCATCAGCGGATACCTCGTTCGCGGCCATGGTCGATTTGCAGAAGCGCGTAGCTGACATCGTGCAAAACGATCCCGCCGTCGAGAACGTTGGATCATCCGTCGGTGGAAGCGCCTTTGCAGGTTCGCTCGCGCAGGGGCGCATGTTCATCGGTCTTAAGCCGCTTGCGGATCGCGACAATCTTCCCATCGGGCAAGTGGTGGATCGATTGCGGAAAAAACTCGCAAACATCCCAGGAATTCGAACCATCCTGACGCCGGCTCAGGATTTGCGCACCGGCGCCCGCCAAACGCGCTCACAATACCAGCTGGCGCTGTGGGGCGCCGATGTCGACACGCTTCAGCTCTGGTCATCGAAGGCATTGGAAAGGCTGCGCGAGCTGCCCGGCCTCACCGATGTGGATACGGACCGCGAACAAGGAGGCCTTGGCCTGAACCTCAACGTCGATCGCGATGCTGCGGCGCGTCTTAGGTTGAGCGTGCAGGACATCGACAACGCGCTGGATGATGCCTTTGCCCAGAGGCAGATTTCAACAATTTACGGACCGAGAAATCAGTATCAGGTGATCCTCGAGGTCGAGCCGCACTTCCAGCGCACCCCAGACGATCTCGCCCGAATTTATGTCGGCCGACCCAATGACCAAGTCCCGCTTGCGAGCGTGGTCCATACTGACAAATCGTTGACCCCGCTTTCGGTGAATCATCAGGGTCAATTTCCATCGATTACTCTTAGCTTCAATCTCGCGCCCGGAGCTTCGCTCGAAACTGCGTCTGCCGCAATTTACCGCGCCCTGGCGGAGATGCGCTTGCCGGACACGATTCATGTCAACTTCGCTGGCGACGCACGCGCCTTCATCGAATCTTCAAGCGCGCAGCCCTTGCTCATACTGGCTGCCCTCATCGTCATCTACATTTTGCTTGGCGTGCTGTACGAAAGTCTTGTCCATCCACTGACGATCCTGTCCACGCTTCCTTCCGCCGGCCTCGGTGCTCTCATAGCGTTGAACATAACGGACACCGAGCTCACCGTGATCGCATTCATCGGCATCATTCTGCTGATCGGCATCGTTAAGAAGAACGGAATCATGCTGGTTGATTTCGGCCTCGAAGGCCAACGGCGACGCGGCTTAACCGCCGAACAGGCTATCTACGACGCGTGCCTCGCCAGATTCCGGCCTATACTCATGACAACTCTTGCAGCGATCTTCGGAGCCACCCCTCTCGCTTTCGCCAGTGGCATCGGCGCTGATCTGCGCAGGCCGCTCGGTATCGCCATCGTCGGCGGTCTGGTTGTTTCCCAAGTTCTCACTCTCTACACCACACCAGTTATCTACGTGCTGATCGATCGATTGCGCCAACGTCTGTTCTGCAAAACACCCTCAGGCATCGGCCAAGTATCGGCACACCAAACTGATGGCTGCTCTTCACAAGCTGGATAGAGAGCTCTCATACATTTTGACGTTTTGAAACACTTGAAACAAAGAATTACAAATAACCTTTACTCCGCTGCAATTCGGTCATTTTGACTCCCGATCTCCCATGCAGAGTTCCAGAGCCTAACAACGATAGGAGATCGACATGATGATTCGATTTCGGACCGCTGCCTGTTTAGCTTCGTTCATCGCCCTTGTGGCCAGCAGGGACCACGCCGCTGCGGCCTATCAAGTTGATCGACATGGTACAGCAACAGCCATTCTTTCGACGGATGGTTCGATGATCCAAATGGCTCAGGACGATCAAACCACCAGTAGCACACAAACTACAAATGGATCCGATAGCGGCGATGATGCCGACCAATCCAACTCACGGAGTCCTCAGTAGCTGCCAATTCGGCACATGGGCCGGGCTGAGTGCCCGGCCCTGATGCCGCGTTCTCGTCTGCGGTTTCGGCGGTCACGGGATCTATTTTTGATCTTCGAGCGATATCGTCCAAAAGCTCTCAATTGTTGAGTCTAATATTTGACATAATAGACACACTCGCTTCAGGCCGTGTTCAAATTTCGATTAGGCTTTGGGACTAGCGTTAGGGAAAAAGAGCTGCTGACCGTCAATCTTGTAGCTCGCGATTGCCGCTTGGCCCTCGGGGCCGATCAGCCAATCAATAAACGCCTGCCCGTCTTTGGCCCTTACATTCGGGTGCCTGGCGGGATTGACCAGGATCACGCCATACTGGTTGAAGAGCTTAGGATCGCCTTCTACTAAAATCTTGAAGTCCTTTTTGTTACCGAAACTAAGCCAGGTGCCGCGGTCGGAAAGCGCATAAGCGCTTTTCCCCACTGCTGTGTTTAGAGTGGCCCCCATCCCGGAGCCCGTCTCCAGGTACCAGGTGCCGCTCGCCTGCTTCACGTTGATGTCGGCGTCCTTCCACAGCTTGAGCTCGGCTTTATTGGTTCCCGAGTCGTCGGCGCGCGATGCGAAGGGCGCTTTTGTCTCTGCGACTTGCTTGAACGCCTGCACAGCATCTTTCAATCCGCCGATCTTCGCTGGATCGGAGTCTGGACCAACGATGATGAAATCGTTGTACATCACATCCTGACGGTTCACGCCCCAGCCATCGGCAACAAACTTCTCCTCGTCTGGCTTTGAGTGCACCAACACCACGTCGCCGTCTCCGTTTTGTGCGTTCTTAAGTGCCTGTCCAGTGCCGACTGCGACAACACGCACCTCAATGCCTGTCTTCTTGGTGAAGAGCGGCAAGAGGTGATCAAACAACCCGGAGTCCTGCGTGGAAGTGGTGGACTGAAGGATGATGAAGTTGTCGTCGGCCGTCAGCGCAGGGCCGGAGAGCACGTCGAAGGCAAGGGCCCCAAACAGAAGCCCGAGAAACGTTCGTCTGCTGAAGGCAATGCTCATGAGAAAGCCTGCAGTATCATCGCATTCGTGTCAGGCGTAGCCATCGGCCGAGTCATCAAAAGTATATGCGTGCTTCCGGAGACTTGTTCGCTCCCCCACAGCCACCTGGTCACGGGTTCTAACGAGATTCTGCAAACCACTGGCAACGCATATGCTGAGAACATGGTTTGCGTGAATCGGAGCGGCTGAAGTACCCTGATATTGGGGAAAATACAGGGAAATTTGTGCCGAGTTTGGCCAAGCCAGACCTTCGTTTTCTATTCCATAAATCAGAGACTTGCCGTGTAATTCCCCTAAGGAACCAAACAGAGAATTTTTTCGAAATAACAGCGAACTTCCAGGGCCGCATCAGGGAAGTGCCGCTCCTTATATCCGTTAATAAGCTATCGTGGGCTTCGTTACCCCCATGTCCCTCGTGGTAAGATTTGCCATGAGCCGCTTCAGTACCGCCGAGTTGAAGCAGTTCCGAGATACGAGCCACTGCTCGGCTTGCGTGCACTACAGTGGCTGCGCGCTTTGGCTGTCGCTCTTGCTGATGAACGAGGAGCTCAGCGCTCCCGGGCTCGAGCTTATAGTGCCAGACATATCCAAACCCTGCGTTATGTTTTTCCCGTGGACGTCGGCCTCCATCCGGAGAGCGCCCTCTGGATCACGTAATGGATCGAGCCCGAGCGAAAAAAAGCGGGCGCACCGATAGCATTCAAAGATCCATGACGAATTAGGTGTTTCATAGACCTGCTTTGCACGAGTGCCGCCAGGAGATCAAACATGACCGAAGCTTCCGTCCAAGGTTTTGCAGTCCAAGCCTCGCCCGAGATCGTCCAACACTGGGGTTGGTTCCTGGCATTCGGCATCGGATTGCTTGCGCTTGGCATCGCCGCGGTGATGCGTTCCGTCACTGCCACGATTGTTTCAATGGTGTTTTTCGGATGGCTCCTTGTCCTGGCATCCGGCATTGAAATCGCGCAGGCCGTCATGGTCGGGAACTGGGCAGGTTTCTTCCTGCATTTGCTCGCTGCGATTCTGTTCGGGGTTGCGGGTCTGCTAATAGTCGCGAGACCCGCCATCAGCGCCGAGGTCATAACCATGTTCATGGCGATGTTCTTTCTGATCGGCGGCTTATTTCAACTGATCGGCTCCATGATTGTCGCATATCCCGGATGGGGCTGGCAGGCAGCGGATGGACTAATCACCTTTCTCCTGGGCCTGCTCCTTATCGCGGGATGGCCTGCTACCGGACTTTGGGTGATCGGCCTTTTTATCGGCATTAATTTAATTGTTTACGGCATCGCCTGGATCGCGCTTGCACTCGGCCTGCGTGGAAGTTGAGCCATCCTCAACGGGCAATTGGCCCGACAGGCAGCTGATTCCGCGACGCCTCGATCCTCTATCGGCCCAGTTGGGCTATTAGGGGGGCAGTGCGCGGAGCCTCGTGGAAGAGCTCCTGTGGCTTTTTTGCGGCCGGCGCATCGAATGGTGGTGGAGTTATTTGTGAAGAAGATAGTTGTAACTTCGAAACGCGTGGCTCAATCGCCGGAGATTAAGATTGCGGAGCTGATTCGGCGACTGCTGGAGATCAGCGACCTGAACGCGGCGAGTGCCCTGCTTTCCTGGGACCAGGCTACCTACTTGCCAAAGCGCGGAGTCACCGCGCGGGCTCGGCAGAGCGCGATCGTTAGGCGATTGGCACATGAAAAGTCGGTCGATCCTAAGCTCGGTAAGCTGCTCGACGAGCTTGAGCCATACGCCGCCAGCTTACCCTACGAGTCCAACGAAGCGAGCCTTGTCCGCATTGCCCGAGGAGATTTCAAGAAGGCAATTAGAGTGCCCTCCGAGTACGTGGCGCGTGTTAGCGCGTTCGGTTCCCAGGCGTATGACGCTTGGAAACGAGCGAGGCCCGCGAACGACTTTGCGGCCATGGTGCCCTTCCTGGAAAGGGCGGTCGATCTTGGTCGTGAGTACTCAGAATTCTTCGCACCTTACGAGCATATCGCCGACCCTCACGTTGACGATGCCGACGAGGGCATGACGACGGCTTCGATCCGCGCGCTGTTTACGGAGCTGAGAAGCGAGGTTATGCCGGTCGTGCAGGCCATATGCCGTGAACCTCCGGCAGACGACGCATGTCTGCGCGGGTCCTTTGGCGAGACTGAACAGCTTGCTTTTGGCCTCTTCGTGGTCAAACGGATTGGCTACGACTTTGATCGAGGCCGCCTCGATAAGACCTTGCATCCATTCTGCACCAAGCTTTCCGCGGGTGATGTCCGAATCACAACCCGCGTGGATGAGAGCGATCTCAGAGAGACGCTGTTTTCAAATTTGCACGAGGCTGGACATGCGCTCTACGAGCAGGGCGTCGATCCCGCGCTCGACGGCACCCCGCTGGGACGCGGAGCATCGGTCGGCGTGCATGAGAGCCAGTCCAGGCTATGGGAAAACGTCGTAGGTCGTGGTCGTAGCTTCTGGCAGTACTTTTATCCGTTACTGCAGCGCGCCTTTCCAGACCAGCTCGGGAGGGTGTCCTTTGAGGCTTTCTATCGCGCTATCAACAAAGTGGAACGATCGCTGATCCGCACCGATGCCGACGAAGTGACCTATAACCTTCATATCATGCTGCGTTTCGAGCTGGAGGTGGAACTCCTGGAGGGGCGTTTGCGAGCGAAAGACCTATCTGAGGCCTGGCGTGCAAAGATGCAAGATTATCTCGGCATTGTTCCGACCGACGACCGAAATGGCTGCTTGCAGGACGTCCATTGGTACACGGGTAGTATGGGCGGTGCGTTTCAGAGTTATACCATCGGCAACATTCTGAGTGCGCAGTTTTACGCTGCCGCGCTCAAGGCACATCCCGAGATCCCGAACGAGATCGCCGCTGGTGAGTTCAGCACGCTGCACGCTTGGTTGCGCGAACACCTCTATCAACATGGGCGCATGTTCAAGCCGCAGGAGCTTGTTGAGCGCACCACCTATAGGCCGATGAGCACTAAGCCCTATATCGCCTACATTCTCGCGAAATATGGTGAGCTCTATCAGTTGCCGTCTGGTGAAAGCGTGCCTGGGTAATCCGACCGTAGAAGAGATCCTCTAAGACATCAGTGAACTCTCTGTGCGTGAGGCTTTTCCCTGCTGATGTTCCTTCAACCTCACCAGAACGTCAGCCAAGCAACTGTAATTGCTAACACCCCTTCCCTCACAGGATGTCCCCCAACAAATCTAGGGGCGGATAGTGCTCAGCAGTGCGAGTCTCAAAATGTCCTTCTAGTGGCAAAAACGAGGTTGAACAGCCCCAAAAAGACCCTACCTTCCTACGGATAAGCCTACGCTCAGCGAATCGTCAGGCCTCAATCATTTGGCTTCCTTAATGCCCCTAGACATCCTCCACCGCGCGGTCAGCGCGTGGTTCATGCAAACCTTTGCCCAGCCAACCCCGGCGCAAGCAGATGCGTGGCCCGCGATAGCCGCCGGCTGCGACGTGCTAATCGCGGCGCCGACGGGCTCAGGAAAGACCCTCGCCGCCTTCCTCTGCGCCATTGATGGCCTCGTGCGCCAGGGGCTCGAGGAAGGGCTGAAGGACGAGACGCAGATCGTCTATGTCTCGCCGTTGAAGGCGCTGTCTAACGACATCCACCGCAATCTCGACGTTCCGCTTGTGGGCATCCGCAAGACGCTCCACTCACAGGGGCTGCCTGATGTCGTGATCCGCTCCTGGGTGCGCACGGGCGATACGCCGCAAGCCGAGCGCCAACGTGCCGCCAGGCTTCCTCCGCACATCGTGGTGACCACGCCGGAGTCGCTCTACATCCTGCTCGGCTCCGAGTCGGGCCGGGCTATGCTCAAGACTACGCGTGCGGTGATCGTCGACGAGATCCACTCCGTGGCGTCGAGCAAGCGCGGCTCGCATCTTGCGCTGTCGCTCGAGCGGCTATCTGCGCTCTGTGGGAGCAAACTCCAGCGGATCGGCCTCTCGGCCACGCAGAAGCCGATCGAGGAAGTCGCGAGTTTTCTGGTCGGCGCCGGCACGGATCGCAGGCAGCCGCTAATCGTCGACACCGGACATTATCGTACGCGCGATCTGCAGCTCGAAGTGCCGCCTTCCCCTCTCGAAGCCGTGATGTCGGCGGAGGTCTGGGATCAGGTCTATGACCGGCTCGCCGAGCTGATCGAAGCTCACCGCACCTCGCTGATCTTCGTCAACACACGGCGCATGGCCGAGCGCGTCACGCGCAAGGTCTCCGACCGGCTTGGTCAGGCGCGGGTCGCCGCGTATCACGGCAGCCTTGCCAAAGAGCAGCGTCTCGATGCCGAGCAGCGCCTGAAGTCGGGCGCGCTTTCTGCCATGGTTGCCACCTCCTCGCTCGAGCTCGGCATCGACATCGGCGATGTCGATCTCGTCTGCCAGCTTGGCTCGCCACGCTCGATCGCGGCCTTCCTCCAGCGGGTCGGCCGGTCGGGCCACAGTGTCGGCGGACAGCCAAAGGGGCGCCTGTTCCCCCTCTCCAACGACGACCTCGTCGAATGCGCCGCGCTGATCGACAGTGCCAATCGCGGCGAGCTCGACCGGCTGATCATGCCGAAGGCGCCAGTTGACGTGCTCGCCCAGCAGATCGCGGCGGAGGTCAATGCGCAGGAGTGGGACGAAGGCGAACTCTTCGGCCTCATTCAACGCGCCTGGCCTTACCGCAACTTGGAGCGCGAAATTTATGCCTCGGTGCTGCGCATGCTCGCCGATGGTTTCACCACACGGCGCGGGCGGCGCGGCGCCCTGATTCATCGCGACGAGGTCAACGGTGTATTGCGCGGGCGGCGTGGGGCTCGGCTCACCGCGATCACCTCGGGCGGCACCATCCCCGACAATTCCGATTTCCAGGTTCTGCTCGAGCCTGAGAATGTGGTGGTCGGCACCGTCAATGAGGATTTCGCCGTGGAGAGCCTCCAGGGCGACATCTTTCAGCTCGGCAACACTGCCTATCGCATCATCCGCGTCGAGCGCGGCATGGTGCGCGTGGAGAATGCGCAAGGTCAGCCGCCGACGATCCCGTTCTGGCTCGGCGAAGCGCCGGCACGCACTGATGAGCTCTCCCAATCCGTCTCGCGCTTTCGTTTGGAGATTGAGCATCGCCTCAACGACGGCGAGGCCGTAAGCGCCCTCGGATTCCTCGTGGACGACCTTCGTCTCGACCGCGCAGCGGCCGAGCAGATCATCGACTATTTAGGTGCGGCCTATCGCCCGCTTGGCGCGCTGCCGACGCTCGAGACGCTCGTCTTCGAGCGCTTCTTTGATGAGGCGGGCGGCATGCAGCTTGTGATCCACTCGCCCTATGGTAGCCGCATCAACCGCGCCTGGGGGCTCGCGCTCCGCAAGCGCTTTTGCCGAAAGTTCAATTTCGAGCTCCAAGCGGCTGCA
>Ga0182041_10001539_pt1 | contig 11637 bp, 8 predicted proteins | sample flu12Cox44000178_FD_125967 | JGI IMG/M metagenome (GOLD analysis project Ga0182041, IMG submission 125967) | Lab enrichment of tropical soil microbial communities from Luquillo Experimental Forest, Puerto Rico - flux8day.12C.oxic.44.000.178 | ecosystem: Environmental > Terrestrial > Soil >...
CGGGCGTGACAGGGGTTCCGAGCGAGTCGTAGATGCCGTCTGCGACAGGTCTGTTGCTGCCCGGCTCGTTGCCGCTCAATGGCGTGCCGACGCAGCCGATGCACCAGTTCTGCGCGCCGGCAGGCATCTGTACGACAAGCCACGGCGTCGTGACGTTCCAGGCGACGCCCCAGCCCATCGCCCAACCCTGTCCCGAGCCGTGATTGCCACGATCCGAGAACGATATCCCCGTCGTGCCACCGTTGTATCCGTTCGGGGCATTGGGGAGCTGGGCGTTGTCCGCCAGCAGCCCGGTCGCCCATCGCTGATGGGCCGAGATACCTGCCTGCTGGGAACTGAAGAAGTTCAGCACGACGTTCGGACCCGTCACGCGGCTCTGCGTTACGAACGGCCACTCCCCGGGGCTGCCCATCGACGAGCTCTGATTGACGAAGATCTGAGTGCCGCTGATTCCAAAGTCCGCCATCCGATCCCCCGTGTGCGTCACGGTGTGGACGACGTTGACGGTGTCGAGAGTGACCTGTTTCACATTGCCGCCGATGGTGACCGTGTTCTGGGTGTCTTGAAACGCGAGATCCTGGCCCCACCCGTTCAGGACTGCGGTCATCGTCAACCCGGTAAACTGAGGCTGCGTGATGTCGACATTCAGAGGCGGCGCCATCACGCCGAGGTGCTCGACGCCTACTTGCGAGATGCGACCATCGAAGCTGTAGTGCACGACGGTCCCGCCTGGAGGATTCAACAGCGCCGAGTCGAAAGAATCGCTGAGCGGGGCGTCCAGGGTCAGTTGATTGCCCGAGACCGCGGCAATCACACGATCCGTGCTGATGGTAGAGCCGACCGCGAGCCAGGTCTGCGGCTGCCCATTGCTGCCGACCAGGAGGTCCATCCCCAGCGAGCTGATCCAGGCTGCGGTCACTGGGCGCTCAATCAGCACAATGTCGCCGACGCTGAAATCGGACGTGTCATCGATGGCGAGAGACAACGATCCCGAGGGCAGATAGGCATCCGTCATGGCCGCGGAGCGCCCAAACGGTTGGTACGACCCGGCGCCGGTCAGTGTGACCGCCGTGTGCGGATCGCCCGTCATCGTGATGATGGTCCCGTCCGGCCCTGAGCCGCTGCCGCGCAACACGACGCCGCTCGTCGCGATCCTCAGGGGGCCGGCACAGTTGAAAGCTCCCGCCGTCAGGAGCACCGCGCCTCGAAATCCATTGCTGTCAGGGAGCAATGCCGAAACGGCGTCGATGGCGGCTTGGATTGCGGCGGTGTCGTCGGAACCGGAGGCATCCACGGTCTGTTGAACCGGCACATCGGGAAGGGCCACTCCCCCGCCTAGGTAGCCGGCGTACGAGAAGTCCATCACTCCGTTGCCTTGGCTGTCCGTCTGGTACTGCAGCCGGCCGTCGGGGCCCTGAAAGACCCAGGTTGAGGTTTGCGCTGCGGGTGTGGAAGCGGCGACGACGAACAGCACAGCCCCTACAGTCAGCGGTCTGGGGATCCTCGTAGGCATGGCCGCCATCCTTCGTGATTCGTGAATCGTAGCGTCCAATACTTTAGCGGTAGAGCAAAGCCTTATTCGCGGTCGCGGCTGTTGACGAGCTCGACGCGAACAGACCCGAACGCGGCTGAGATTTCGACGACGAGCGGGATGCGGCGTGTGTCGGCGCTCAACCACGCCAACATGGAAATCGATCCCGGGGCCCCCTGGGAGCCCCGTGGGGCTTGGCGTTCGACGCGTTCGCTGAGGCGCGGCTCCAGCTTCCACGCCGGCCGGGCGCGTCCGTCCAGCTGGATAGTCTCGAGACCGTCGACGGTCACATCGAGTCGTGAGCGCCGGCCGTTGTCGCTGAGGGGCACGACAAATCCGGCGCCGGCTTGAAAAGGCAGCGTGCGGACGTAGAAGAGCGCGGTCAGGGGATCGCGCGCCTCTGTGGCAAGTGGCAGTGTGATTGCGGCGCCTCCGGTTGTCATCCGCACCTCGTGCCTGACTGCGTCGAACTCGAGCCGCCTCTCGATGCGACGCTTGCCATCCACGATGTTCTCGCGGTGTTCGAGCGGCAAGAGGCGATCGGTCGCGGTGGTTTCGAGCTGGGCATCGGCCTCGAAGAACGATGAGACCCACGAGGCCGTCTCGGCACGCATGACGAACCGGAACGCTTCGGGCCCCTGCGGTTCAGCGACGGAAATGGTCGCTTCGCCTGCCGGCAGATTCATGGGGCCGCTCGTCCAGCGGACGCGGTAGGTGGCGGACTCTCCGGCCGCGAATGGCACGGGGCCCGGTTCGCGGGGCACCGGGTCGGTCACCGCGCTCACTGCCGACTCGATTGCCGGCGACCAGACTGTCTGGTAGATGCGTTGGTCGTCGAAGCGGGCCCGTTCGATGAGAGCGCTCGTTAGAGTCGGCTCAGGCGTGAGCAAGCCGTGGCTCACGATGTACTCCACGCCGAGATCATGGAGCGTGAGCAGCGAATCTGGCGACGGCAGGCGGCGCATCGCGTCGACGAGCGCCGCGTAAAACGCAGGGCGCACGCTGCTGTACCCGTTCACAACCGGCCGGCCGTGTTCGAGCGACTGAAGCATGCACTTCGTGTTGCCTGTGTCGAACCCCATTGGGACACACACGACGGCGCCCGCGCCCTGCTGCTGCCGAAGCCATCGTCCCGCGTTCGTGCTCAGGGTGGGCGCAGATGGATACGCAATGACGCCGTTGGCCGATTCCAACCCGACGACGGCCAGCACGCAACCTGCAACAACCGACTTCGCGCGCGGCCATCGGATTTCCAGCTCGCGCATTCCCACCGCGGCAAGAACGGCAATCCCGGAGAGTGCGAGGACGCTGAAGCGCGCTGCGGCGCGAATGGCGGCCATGCCAAAGAGCGACTGGTACAGGAACGCATAAAGCGGGCGAAGTCCGTCGGGTCCGAGCGATAACACGATGCCAACGAGCGAGATGCCTGCGTAGACGGCGACGACAGTCGTGGCTCGGTACGCGTGACTGGTCGCTCGTTGCTCGCCTAACACGCTGCGACGCTGTGCGACCGTCGTCAACACGCCAAACAGGGCGAGCAGGATCGCACAGAAGCCCGGAAACAGTGCCTGCTCGGGGCCGCTCTTGCGCGGAAGGCGCGCATCGGGCGACGGCTGCAGCCAGCCGGTGCGGCCATAGAGCATATTGGTCGGCGGGGCCTGAACGTAACTCGCAAGGACGGCGCTCCCGTGTGCAACCTCGTACAAATTCCGACCCGCCGCCGCCTCGCGCTCGACACGCAGGTACGGTAACGACCAGGGCAGCGCGACCAGCAGGGCGATCGCTCCCGCGGTCACCCCGCCGAGCATCAGGCGGGGATAGCTCGTCGCCCCTGCCTCGAGGCGGAGAGACTCCCCAGTCATGGCAGATGGCTCATGGCTGATGGCTCTGGAGACGACGAGGATGGCGGCGCCGGTCGCGATGCCAATCGCGCCGATGAGGCCGTAGTAAATCGAGCTGAGGGCCTGCAGCCCCATGACGAGGCCCAGCGCGACGGCGTCCGTGCCGCGCTCCGATCGGAACAGACGATGGAGGAAGAAGAACGAGAGGGGGAGGAAGTAGAGCGCTTGGAGTTGGATGTGGGTGAGGTGCGTGAAGTGATACGGGGCGAAGCCAAAGATCGCTCCGGCCACATAGGCCGCGCGTTCGCTGCCGACCAAGGCCCGGGCGAGCACGTGCATCGCCAGAGCCGAGGCGGCGAGCGAGGCGATCAGCAGGACGTTGTAACAGAGCACAAGATCGTGGCTGATGGCGTACACCGGCCAGAGCGCCACGGCCTGCAGGAGCAGATGATCCGAATAGGCCAGCGTGTGATGGGCGGGGAAGAAAACAGGCGCGTCGAAGACGCGGCCCGTCAGCAGCCACGTCGGGTGGGTCGAGATGGTGTGGAGGTCCCAGCCGAGGGTCCAGAGGTACAAGGCTGGATCACCGGTCGGATCGATCGCGCCGAAGAGCGAGTGGAGGTGCAGGACGAGCGGCCAGGTGAACGCGCAAGCCGCTAGCACGTAGATGAGCGCGGTCAGCAGCGTTCGGCGCACCAGGATTCGCTACTCCGCCTTCAGGGCCACTATCGGGTCGACGCGAGCGGCGCGCAGCGCGGGAATGGCCGCAGCGGCGACGATGAGCGGCATGGCAGTCAACAGCACGCCGGCGTATGTGACCAGGTCGGTATGTACGATCCCAAACAGCAGATTCGCAAGCACGCGGCTGGTCGCGAGCGCCAGCGCCAATCCCGCGACCGCGCCGACAACGGCGAGCAGGCCGGCGCGCCCGAGCACCAGCCGGACGAGATCGCCCGACTTGGCGCCAAGAGCGACTCTCAAGGCAAACTCGGTCATGCGTTGGGCGGTGGTGTAGCTCATGACCGCATAGATGCCGGCGAGCGCGAGCAGCAACGCCAGCGAGGCAAATGTCGATACCAGCATCGCGCGGAATCTTGGCGCGGCGATGGAGTGCTCGACCGACGCGTCAAGCGTCGTGAACTTCATGGCCACTGCGGGATCCGCCATGCGCACCGTGCGCTGCACAGTGCCGATGAGCGTTTCTGGCGGAACGCGGGCGCGCACGACGACCTGCACTTCGTTTGCAGCATAAGGATGTTGTCGCAACGGCATGTAGAGCTCGGGGCCCGGCTGTGACGCGGGGGACGCCTGGCGGACGTCGCCCACGACGCCCACGAGGGTCATCCACTTGTCCGGCTGATCCAAGCCGCACATGATGCGGTGTCCGAGCGGATTCTCATCGCCGAAGGTCTGCCGTGCCAGCGACTGGCTGATGATGGCCACGAAGGGCCGATCGTAGACGTCGCCGTCGGTGAAATCGCGGCCCCGCAAGAGCGGAATGCCCAGCGCCTCGAAGTAGCCCGGACTCGCCAGCCGGAAGCCGGCGGCCGGCAACCTGCGGAAGTCGCCCGCAAAGACGTGCTTGCCTTCGACCGCGTAGGCACCGTTCGAGCTGTACTGGCCCGTGGGCAGTCCCATGACTCCACCGGCGGCAGTCACGTTGGGGAGCTGACGCAGGCGTCCGAGCACCTCGTCAAAGAACCGGCCGACGCGCAAATAGTCGTCGAGACCGGAATGGCCGAAGAAAGACCCGTTCGCCGGGGCGTGCGCGTACATGACGAGAATCCCTGCGCGTCGAAAGCCGAGCGGCGTCTCGGTCAGCGAAATGAACGACCGCACGAGCAGGCCCGCGTCGATCGCCAGCACGTACGACAGCGCGATTTGAGCGATGACCAACGTGGCACGGATGCCCGAGCCACGCGCACCGAGCGGGCCACGCGTGCCGCCATGGCCGAGCGCGTCCTTCACGTCGGCGCGCGATGCATGAACGGCTGGCGCCAGGCCGAACACGAATGCCGTAGCGAGCGAGATTCCAATGCCGAATGCCAGCACGCGCCAGTCCATCCCGACGTCGTTCAGCCGAGGCGATGGGATAGAAGATGCCCCGAGGCGGAGGACGGCGTTCGTCGCGCCGTATGCGAGGAGGACGCCGAGAACGCAGGCGGTTGCTGCGAGGAGCAGGCTCTCGATGAGCAGTTGGCTGACGATGTGACGCCGCGCGGCGCCCAGGGCGGCACGGACGGCGATCTCCCGCGCGCGCACGGATCCGCGCGCGAGCATCAGATTGGCCACGTTCGCGCACGCGATGAGGAGCACCAACGCGACCGCGCCCAGGAGTATGTAAAGTGTGAGGCGCACTTGACTTATGAGGGTATCGCGCAGCGGAACGGCCTGGAACGTCTTTCCCGTGTTGCTGACCGGAAACTCCGCCGCCATGCGGGCGGCCAGCGCTGACAGACGATCGTTGGCCGCCTCGACTGAAACACCTTGAGCCAGCCTGGCGACGACGCGATAGTTGTGCCCGGTACGGTTGCGGTTCTCGGGTTCGAGCGGGTCCGCAGCCCAGACGTCAGTATCGGCTGGAAACTGCATCACGGCGGGCATCACCCCGACGATTTCGTACACGCGGCTCTCAATATGGACGGCCTTGTTCAGCGCGGCTTGCGCAGTGCCGAAGTTGCGACGAGCGAACGCGAGGCTGACAACCGCGGATCGCAGCGAGTCTTTGTGCTCGAACGTGCGGCCCGCCAGCGGCGCAACAGCAAAGACGCGGAAGAAATCGGGATGCACCAATCTGATGCCCACGAACTCGGCGTGATCGGCGAGCTGCACACCCATCTCGCCGCCGTGGTAGAAGGCAAAAGCATCGAAGACGGCACTCGTGCTCGGCCCTTTTCCGCCAAGGTCAGTCACCCGCGAGGCGCCTGCGCCCAGGTCGATGACGTCCCCGCCGGCGAGATTCGGAAATGAGGCACGGTCCGCGTACTGGTTGAGAACCGACACGATACGGCCTGGGCCGGGATACGGAAGCGGCTTCAACAACACGCCGTTCACGACGTTGAACAGCGCGGTCACGGCGCCGATCCCGACTGCAAGCGTCGTGACGGCGACCGACGAGAACCCCGGCGCCTTGATCAGGCTGCGGCCGGCGTAGCGGAGGTCGAGGAGGGCTCGGTCCATAGGCAATCGATCACGCGGGCATTTACGTCTAACTGGGACGGTGTCCGTGGCGCCAAAGTTGCTCGTTGCGAGGCTTTTCACATGACATCGTGGTCCACCGCCTGTCGATCCCTAGCCCGGCGCCCTGCGTTCTCGGCGGCGACTGTCCTCACGCTCGCCCTTGGCATTGCCGCCACGACGGCCATGTTCTCGGTCGTCGATGCCGTGCTGATCAGACCGCTCCCTTTTCCTGACGCAGACCGGCTCGTCAGCGTCATGGAGGCCAACCCGTCCACCGGAGGCACGGGCCCGGCGGAGTGGAAAGCTACAAAGCTCAGCCTGATCGCACCGGGACGGCTCGAGGAGTGGAGCCTCGCTAACCGGACATTCGCGGGGCTCTCGGGATCCTATACAGACAGTGTGACAGACACCAGCGGGCCCGAGCCGGAACGGCTGTCAGCCCGACGTGTGGCGCCGAGATTCTTCATCGTGTACGGCATGCCACCCCTCCTGGGACGCACACTCAGGGATGACGAGGAGCGCGCGGGCGGACCAACCGTCGCCATCATCAGCGAGGGGTTCTGGACGCGCCGATACGGACGCGGGGTGGAGGTGCTGGGCCAGCGGCTCGTCGTCGGCGGCCTGGGCCACACGATCGTCGGCGTCATGCCGGCGACGTTCACGAGCGCCCCGACCGACGTGTGGCTCCCCGCACAGACGCCGCCCGGGCTCATGCGGATCCGGGAGGCGCGGTTCATGAGCGGCGTCGGCCGCTTGAAAGACGGCGTCACGGTCGCGCAGGCCGCTGCGGACCTGGCGCGCGTCGAGCAGCGGCTCGGCGAACAGTATCCCGCCTCCGACAAAGGGTGGTCCGCATCGGTCCGAGACCTGAAGGCGCTCAGCATCGGCGACTACCAGCGCGCGCTGTGGCTCGTGTTCGCCGCCGTGGCCCTGCTGCTGGCGATTGCCGTGGCCAATATCGCGGGGTTGATGCTCGTGCAGTTGCGGCGGCGCGCGCGCGAGTTGGCGATTCAGCAGGCGATCGGCGGATCACGCACGCAGATTGTCGGCGCCGTGATGAAGGAGGTCGCAGTCGTCACCGCGCTCGGCTCGATCGTGGGCGCGGCGCTTGCATTCGTCCTGGTGCGGCTGTTCGGCACGACGTTCGCGACGGTGCCGCGCGTGCACGAGCTCGCGCTCGACGCGCGGGGGCTCGCGTTCACGGCCCTGACCTCGGCGGTCGCCGCCGGCACGTTCGGGCTGTGGCCGGCGCTGGTGGCCACGCGCGGCGAGCTGACGCCGGCGCTGGCGCAGTCCGGGCGGGGGGCATCCGCGATGCGACACCGGCTGCAGGCACTGCTTGTCGCGTCGCAGATCGCTCTGAGCGTCGTCCTCGCGGGGGCGGCGGGGCTGATGCTGCGGAGTTATCGCAACCTGGCGCAGGTTGACCTCGGCTTCAACGCTGAGCGCGCAATCACTTTTCACGTGGGCGCGGCCTGGGACGAGGATCGCGCACGCATCGGCCTTCTCCAGGAGCAGCTCGTCGCCGAGCTCCAGCAACTTCCCGACGTCGTCGCGGCCGGGATTACGAATTTCCTGCCGGCCACAGGGGCGACGCTGCGCTACCAAATTACGCTGGAGGGATTCGCCGCGACCGAGGACAGCGGAAAGATCACGATCGGCACGCGGACGGTCAGCGGCGGGTACTTGCGCGCGATGGGCGCCACGCTGGTCGCAGGCACCTGGTGTCCCGAGCTTCGCCATGATTTGAAGGCGCCACTCAACGCGATGGTCAATCGCACGTTCGCGGACCGCTTCGGCCCGGATCTCGTTGGCCGCCACGTGATGTTCGATCAATACGGCCAGCCGCCAGGGAATGAGATCGTCGGTATCGTCGGCGACCTCGGGGAGGACGGACCTGCTGCCGGCAGGGCGCCGTATGTGTACGCGTGCGCGACAGCTGGCGGGTGGCCCGATCCGGAATACGTCGTCCGCACACGCAGCGATCCGCGCGCCATCATGTCCGCCGTCAGAGCGATCGTCCATCGCCTCGAGCCGAACCGGGCCATCTTCGGCGTCCGTGAGGTCAACTCCGTCATCGCCGGAGCGCTCGACGAGCCGCGCCTCAACGCGAGCATGTTGATGATCTTCGCCACGGCGGCGGTCGCCCTGGCGTCCCTCGGCTTGTACAGCCTGCTGATGCTGTTCGTCTCCGAGCGGACGCGCGAGATGGGCGTGCGGATAGCGCTCGGGGCTACGCCGGGGCAGGTTGTGGCGATGATCTTGGCTGGTGCGGGTCGCCTGCTCGTCAGCGGCGTCGCCATCGGTCTCGTGCTGATCGGCGCGGTCGCGCGCGTGCTGAACGCCGCGCTGTTCGGTGTGAGCCCGCTTGACGCGCCGACGCTTGGCGCGGCGGTGGTCGTGCTCTCGGGTGTAACTTTGTTGGCCGCCCTTCTGCCCGCGCGACGGGCGGCAGCAGTCGACCCGATTGAGGCGATGAGGGCGGAATGAAGATCTTCGCTGCGCTCGAATCTGGTGGCTGCTGTTGGAGCTGCTGGACGGCGCCGCTCGGCTCGATGGGCGACGGCTGGCCGGGTGGGTCGATCAGCTTCGGGGGACCGATTGTCACGGCAGGCGGGTTGGTGTTCACCGCCGCGGCGCTCGATCCACACCTGCGCGCGTTCAACGTCGAGACCGGCGAAGAGGTGTGGGCGGCAGTTCTGCCAGCGAGCGCGCAGGCCACGCCGATGACCTACGAATGGAACGGGAAGCAGTTCGTCGTCATCTGCGCCGGAAGCCACGGAAAGATGAAGAGTCAAATGGGGGATGCGGTCATCGCGTTCGGGTTGTGACAGGATCGGGGAAGCGTCAGGACCGTGTGCGCCAGGTCGACCAGGTTCGTTTGATCGTTTGATCATGGGTCTGAGCTTCAGGATCGCCGGAATGGCGGTGGTCTTTGGGGCGATTCTGTTCGTGTCGGCCGGCACGATTGCCTGGCCCGCCGGGTGGGCGTTCCTCGTTCTGTTCTTCTGCTTCGTGATCGCGCTCAGCGCGTGGCTGCTCCGCTTCGATCCGGGGCTTCTCGAGGAGCGGATGACCGGCATCGGAAAGTCGGATCAAAAGACGTGGGACAAGGTGCTTCTCGGGATCATGGCTGTCGCGTTCTTTGGCTGGCTCGCCGTCATGGGACTGGACGTCGTGCGCTTTCGCTGGTCGGACATGTCGTGGCGCGTGCAACTTCTCGGAGCGGTCCTGCTGCTGGCCTCCTTCTACGTCTTCTTCGTCACGTTCAGGGAGAACACGTATCTCTCTCCCGCGGTTCGAGTCCAAACCGAGAGATCGCAACGTGTTGTGACCACAGGACCCTACCGATACGTGCGCCACCCGATGTACGCCGGTTTCGTCCTCTTCGCCTTCGCCACGGCGCTCTTGCTTGGTTCGTGGTACGGGCTGCTCGGCGCCGTCCTCCTCACCGGCCTGGTCGCGCAGCGGGCCGTGCTGGAAGAGCGCGTCTTGCAAAACGAGCTGCAGGGGTACGACGCGTACGCAGCGCGGGTGAAATATCGACTCGTACCATATCTGTGGTGATTGGGGAAGGACATCAGCCGCGCTCATCCCCCAGGGATTCCGGGTGCGTTCCTAGACGCTCAACGGCGGTCTTCAGGAAAGGCTCCTCTCGCTCCGGCCAGTACATCCGCTGCAACACCGCCAGCCGTCGCTTCCTCCGGTCCTTCGCAATCTCGGGCGGAAGGCTGCCGACGATCAACGCGATCCCCAGGTCGAACATGTCGCACGCCATGCGCAAGCGATCGGCACCCGAGCGCTCTCCCATCAATCGCTTGAACCACGCCTCTGTTTCCACCGCTCGGTCGGTTTTATTCAGCGGCACTTGACACCTCCCGCCACATTCCCAGCACGTTCAATTCGGTCGCCCAGCGTTCAATGTACTGGCGGTCGAGGTGTTGAACCGAGGCGAGTACTGATTCCACGTCCCGTCGCTGGATTTCCGAACGACTCTCTCGCATCCACAGAAGCTTCGACAGGATGAGGTCCTCGGGAGTAACAAGCCAGACTGTCACGCCGTCCAGTACCACGGAGCGACGGCGCACAAGCTCTTCTCGACGATAGGGCGTGTCCTTTCGAACAATCAAGTCCACCTTGACGAGAAGTCGCTGGTGGATGATGTTTGCCATCCCGCTCCGCGCAACGGCGCGCAGCAGCGCTTTCTCATCCACGTAAAACTCATCGGCGAGATCGTGCGCAAGTTGCACTGCTCGGCGAGTGTCAATCTCGACCACGATATCGATATCTCTCGTGAACCGTGGGACCGCATAGTAGCTTGCCGCCAGCGATCCAGTGACCATGTAGGGCGTGTCGAGGACATCAAGGTGCTTCGCAATCGTTTTGAGAACTTCGAGTTGGTCGGACACGTCCAGAACCTCAGCCGGAGCTGAGCTCCGGAATCAGAGTGTGCTATCGAGAGAATGTACCGGCGTGCGTGACAGATCAGGTCAGCTCGATGTATCTAAACATGGATCATTGATTTCGATGGGAGGTCACACATGAAGATGGCGGATCTGTTCTTGGCTCAACTCGACGCGGAGGCCGTCCGGACGCGCGGCGCGCTGGCGCGGGTGCCCGGGGGGCGAGACGACTGGAAACCGCACGAAAAGTCGATGCCCTTCGGCCGTCTCGCCATGCTCGTCGCGAGGATGCCGTCGTGGCTGCCCTTGATCCTGAACAAGGACGAACTGGATCTGAACCCAAAGGGCGGGTCCAACGTTGATCAGCGTCCACTGGGCACGAGTGCCGAGCTGGTTCAAGCACACGACGAAGGCGTCGCTCAAGCCCGCACGGCTCTGACGGCAGCGACCGATACGCACTTGATGACGACGAAATGGCGTCTACTAGTCTCGGGGCACGTCGTGAGCGAAGAACTGAGGCACATCGTCGTGCGCGATACGTTCATGCACCTCTCGCATCATCGCGGCCAGCTCACGGTTTACCTGCGGCTGAACGGCATCGCGGTACCGGCGATCTATGGACCGTCAGCGGACGAGGCGCGATTTGCGTGAGGTCACCTCACCTTCACTCTTGTTACTACGC
>Ga0182041_10001542_pt1 | contig 11636 bp, 7 predicted proteins | sample flu12Cox44000178_FD_125967 | JGI IMG/M metagenome (GOLD analysis project Ga0182041, IMG submission 125967) | Lab enrichment of tropical soil microbial communities from Luquillo Experimental Forest, Puerto Rico - flux8day.12C.oxic.44.000.178 | ecosystem: Environmental > Terrestrial > Soil >...
CGGTCTGTCTGCGCCTCCGACCCGTATCCCTTGATGGGGTACAGTACCAGCGCTCCTTGGCCGGAAACGAAGCTCCGCAAGCCGCTGTCGCCTCGCTCCAGCTCCTGCATAATCAGTCCGTACTGTACGTTCGACAGACCCGCACAGCCGTAGCCTTCCATGTTGGCCCCGTAGAAACCAAGTTCTGCCATCAGGGGAACCAGGTGGCAGGGGAACTTGCCCTCCCGGTTCCATTCTTCCACATGGGGAATCACCTCCTTATCCACAAACTCGCGCACCGTCTGGCGGACCAGCTTTTCTTCGTCACTGAGCAAGGAATCGATTTCGACGTAATCGACACCGTGGAAGGGGAACATGGCAACTCCTTTGAATCGTTTGAGTCATCCGCTTACCGGGCCATTAGGGCATTGTAGCAGCGAAAACTTGTCTTCAGCGCTTATCGCTCGGATAGAAGATTTGAATTGGACATTTGCCGAAGGAGCCTCTACACTGGGTTATCGAAAGCGGCCTCCACGTCGAACCTGCTTTCTAGAGCTCTTCGTCGACTGGGTCTCGGAGTCGGACCAAGCTTCGACTCCTCGATTGCAAGATGACGCATTGGAGTGGACTATGGCACAGAAAGCAGGAGTATCCCACGTAGTTTTATTTGGTCTTTCGGACAGCCTTATCGTTGAGCTGGAGCGGGTCCTCAACCAAGAGAGCCACGTCAAGGTTTACAGCCACCGTTCCGTACCCGGACCGCACTCACTGAACCTGCTCAAGACGCTCCACGCCGACGTGGTTTTCTGCGCGGCTGAACCCGACCGCTGCCGTCCCCTGCTCGAAGCGATGAGGCAGAAGCAAATGAACCTGCCCGTCGTGGTGGTAAGCCGCGACGCGGAAACTGCCAACTGGGTGCTCGCCTTGGAAGCCGGCGCGCAGGACTACTGCGCGCCCCCGTTTGAACCCTCGCATATCCGCTGGATTCTGGAGGCGGCTGCGAGAACCCGCTGCGCCGCCTAGTTCCGTTCAGCCGCACCACAGGTTTCGAACCTGGCGGTTCAACTTCAACCCTGTCGTTTTCTCTTCCGGAAACCAGGCCGTTTCCTCTATTTGGCGCCCTGCCCCGTTTAAAGCGGCGGCTCGGTGTGCAGATTCAATCCACTACGTTTCGTGTCTTCGCGAGCGGCTCCGGCCATGCTGTTGCGTCCGTACGCCCGAAGTGCGGAGCGAAATTTACAAGGAGGAAACTGTTGATGAAAGCGAATCGAATTCTCTCGAAGTTCCGAATCCTGAGCTTTGCCTTACTGGTGCTAGCTCTATCTCCCTGCTGGGCCCGGGCCCAATTAGCCGCAACGGGCGAGTTCAAACTGCCCTACGAAGTCCATTGGGCGAGGTTGGTCTTGCCTCCGGGTGACTACACCTTCTCCGTCCAGTCGGTGAACCTGCCCTGCATACTCGTTCTGAGGCGGCAGTCCAAGCCGGAAACGGCCTTGATGCTTTTGGCCAAAGGAATCTCCCGGAGTGCCACTACGTCAGGCCACAGCGGGCTAAACCTTGTGCTCAAGGGTGAGCAGCGAACGGTTGAGTCGCTCGATCTCGGTGACCTGGGCCTGGTTCTCTACTATGGAAAACCGGGCGAAAAGGGTTACCGGACGATGGCTAGCCTGCCCGCACCCGCCGTGCATGTGCCCGTGGCTGCAAACAGCCACTAAAACCACTTCACCGGGTGTTCTCCACTTCGGGGCGCGGCTTCTCGGTGCTGTTTTGGGTAGCCACGCCCCCACCCCCCGGGACCTGTCATTCCGAGCGAAGCGAGGAATCTGCTTTTTGCGAGAAGAACAGAAGAAGCAGATTCCTCGCTTCGCTCGGAATGACGGCCCAAGGGGGGATTTTCATGTCCATTCGTGGGGCCGAAGGCCCATGTGACTTTTCTAGGAGTGACACGGCGGTGGCATGGCTCTCGACGGTGCGGTGCGCCTGAGGTTCCTATCTTATGGATAAAAACGTTGAATTGGACGCTTTGTTGAGTTCGCCGTACAGTGGTGGCATGAGGCTATCGGCGGTAAACGACGATAATCCGGAGGTGGACTTTCTCCACGAAATCGGCAGCCGAATGGCGGCGGCAGACCCCCTGCACGAAGTTCTGGCGAAGGTAGTCGAGTTCACTGCCGCACTGCTCAAATGCGATTCGTGTTTCGTTTACGTTCGCGAGGGCGACCAACTGGTTCTTCGCGCCTCCAAGAATCCGCACCCGGAGGTCGTGGACCAGCTCAGGATCCCCGCCGGTCAGGGCATCACGGGTTGGGTGGCCGAGCATCGAGAAGCCGTGGCCGTGCCTAAGAAAGCTTACGAAGATCCTCGCTTCAAGCCCTTTGGGGAATTGCCGGAGGACCGGTTTGAGGCTTTTCTCTCCGTTCCAGTTCTGTCGCGCGCTAATCTTGTGGGCGTCATCAACGTTCAGCACCGGCTGCCTCACACGTATACTCGCCGCCAGATCAAGCTGATTTCCACTGTCGGGTTTCTGGTAGGAGCGGAGATCGAAGCGGCTCGACTGGAGAGCGAAGTCTCGCAACTCGCCCGGCAACTGGAAGCGCGGAAGATCGTGGAGCGCGCTAAAGGAATTCTGCAGCGAGAGCTGGGGATTAGCGAAGAGGACGCTTACCTCACCTTACAGCGCCAGAGTCGCCAGCGGCGCAAACCCATGAAGGAAGTTGCCGAGGCCATTGTGCTCTCGGAGGAAGTCCGCCGTGGACAGCCGCCGGTGTCTCGCCTTGCCTCGAACAATGCGCCCGCAAGCGAGTAGGCCGCCCCTAAATGTCTGGCCTCAGAGTGCTTACTCGGCGCCCACCAACCGACGGTAGGTATACCGGACCTCCTGCTGGGTTTCACGCAGGCGCTTCGCCAGTGTCTGCTCTCCTTGGACCAAACCCCAGCGACGCACCAGGCTTTCGACTGCCTCGGCGTGGCCCACATGCTCTGGCAGGCCGGGCGCAGCCTTTCCCGTCACCAGCCGGACGGCGTGGTCGACGGAGCGCAAGAAGGCGGCGCCCTCCGCGAGGGCCCGCGCATCTTCCTCGGTCACCAGCCTGGCGCGGCGCAGCGCCTCGACCTGCTCGGCAACATTAGCGCCCGCCGCGAGTTCCAGGCGATGCCGGAGCCGAAGATAGGACACACAGAAGTCCACATCATAGTAGCCACCTGGGGCGGTCTTGGTATTGCCGGTTGAAACGGCCACCTCCCTCTCCAGCCGCCGCCGCATACGGTGCAGCTCACCTTCCAGGTCCGGCTCCGAGCCAAAACGAGTCATCAGCCTCTCGGTCACCCGCGAAGCCACTTGGCGGCTCAAGGCGGCGTTGCCCGCCGCGGGCGACGCTTTAAGATAGGTCAGGCCCTCCCAGACCATCGCCGCTTCGGAGATATAGCGGAGTAAAGCATCTTCCGTCACCACCAGTTCGCCCTCGTGGCCGCCCGGCCTCAAACGGGTGTCGACCGCGAACAGGGTGCCGTCGCTGGTGTAGCTGGAGAGCACCTCGATGGTCTTTTCAGCCAGGTGAGTCCAAAAGGCGATCTCGTCTTGTGGTGTTTCGGAAGCGACCACAAAGATGAGATCCGCGTCAGAGGCCAGATCAAACTCGTTCAGGCCCAAACGGCCCAGCCCTAGCACCAAGAGGGGCAGCTGGTCTGGCGCGCTTACCCTGCCCCGCGCGTCTTTCTCCTGCCCTTCAACAGCTTCAGTGGCCACCTGGAGCGCGGTTGCAATCGACCGAATAGCCAGCAGCGACCACCTGCGAAGGGAGCCAAAGATCGAAGGCAAGCCAGCGCAGTCGCTGGCGCCAAGTTGGAGCGCCTCAGTCCGGTAGTGGCGCCTGAGCAGGGCCATCTTCTCTCGCAGGCCCAAGCCAACCGCTGAGGCCCAGGAGAAAGCCGCTGGCATGCCGACTAGCGTCGGGACGGCACCGAGGCCCATCTCGATCTGTTCAGGTTCGCCCTCATCGAACAAGCCGCTCGCCGCAGCATGCTGGGGGCGTTCCAGCACCGCTAGGTCTTCCGGATGGCGGATCAGCAATTCCCCGAGATAGTCGCTGACACCGAGAAGCTCCAAGGCTCTCCGGACTTGCTCAGGCTCCCGCCGCGCCAGCGCAAAGCGCTCGGATGAGCCACACAGGTTCGCGAAAAGCCGTGTCACATTCTTGCGGGCGCGATCCGGGATTGATACGTCTTTCACCACGCCCGCCAACTCCGGCGCCAGGGTCTCCAAGAAGGCTAGTGTGGATTCGTAGCTGTGCAGTCCTTGATCGGTCAGCACCCCGGTCACCGGCTTGAGTTCAAACGTGGCTCCGCGGCGATGCCCGGAGCGCGGATGGACCACTCTCTGGTAGATTTCGTCCACCCGCGCAAAGGCCTGCTGAACCTGCTCTTGGAGAGTTGCGCCGGGTGAGACTCCCGGTCGCGCTTCAGCCCCAATTCGGCGGGCCAATCGGTCCAGCGCCTCATGCTCAGCAGGGAGACGATGCGTTTGCTGGCCCATTTCGAGTTGAACGCGGTGTTCCACCCTGCGCAGGAATTCGTAAGAGTTGGTCAGGACAGCGTAATCCCGGTCGTTGATCCAGCCTTTGTCATTAAGCTTGCGCAAGGCCAATAGCGTTCCTCCCGACCGCACCCAGTGGTCCGTACCGCCGTGCAGCCGCTGAAGGCACTGGGTGAGAAACTCGATGTCGCGGATCCCACCCCGATGTAACTTGACATCGACCGTATCGGAACCGCTTTCCCGCATTCTCTTGGAGATCCTCTCGCGAGTCCACAAAACGCTCTCCACGGCCTCGAAGTCCGTTGGCGACCCATAGATGTAAGGCTCCACTCCGTGCAAGAATTCTCGCGTCAGCTTTGGGTCGCCGGCCGAATGGCGCGCCTTAATCAGCATCTGTAGCTCCCAATCGCGGGCTCGGTGTTCGTAATACTCCAGCGCAGAGCGCAGGGCGATGGTCAGATCGCCCTGGTCCCCTTCCGGCCTCAACCGCAGGTCCACGCGAAAGACCTGACCGTTGGGCGTGGTTTGGGTAATGGTGCGCGTGATGGCGTGGGCCAGTCGAACGAAGTACTCTTTGTTGGAAATGACCGAATGGCGTTCGCTGCCGCCGGCGGTCTCTCCGTCGTGGGAGTAGAGAAAGAGAAGATCGATATCTGAACTGTAATTCAGCTCGTTACCACCCAGCTTGCCGAGGGAAACGATGCTGAGGCCGCTACGCACGATTCGTCCCTGCACATCCCGATACTGTGGCTGTCCGTAGCGCTTCTCCAGCTCCTGATCGCAATAGATCAGAGCATTCGTCAAGATGACGTCAGCCAAGGCCGAGAGCTCCAGGGTTACGTCCCCCAGGGTCGATAACCGCAATACATCTTTAAGGACGATCCGCAAGTAGTTCCGCCGCTTGAACCGCGCCAACTGAGCAGAAAGCCAGACGTCGGGATTCGTGGTGGAAAAACGCGCATAGTCCTGCATCAGGTCTTCTTTCGATTTCAGCTTGGCGAAGTTGCGGTCCCGCGCAAACTGAATGACCAGGCTGGGTTCGGCAAGCAAGCTTTCGGCCAGCGACCCGCTATGGCCGAAGATCGCCACCAGGTAGGTGAGAGACGTGGGATGGCAAGCCAGGTCCTCCAACACTCCCCTTGACGCCCGCTGGGTGTGGCGCTCCAGTAGATTTAGGGCCCCGTCCGGATCAGGGGAGTGAGCGAGCAGCGAAGCCAGGGGGGCCTCCAACGTGGGGGAAATCCGCTGGCTCAGACGTTCCAGATTGGCTTCCGCCTTCGGACGGTCGAGGAAAGGTATGTCTGCGAACTCGGGTCGCATTCACTGCATTATAACCTTACAAGGCCAATAATGCTTACCAGACAGCGGACTGCCTTATACTGGATCATTACCAGGAGGGCCGTTAGCGCTTGCCCGGGCGCGGCCCGCCAGAGTCTATCGAGGTCCGCATGTCAGGAGTACAGCTCAAGGGTTCAGCTCTCGTGTTGATGTTGTACGATGTGTGTGAGGAGATCCGCCTCGAAGAGTTGCGGCGCATCCTCGGCGCGCAACCGGCGGAACGCAGCCCTAGCTTCAAACACCCGGCCCCCGAGTATGTACGATTTGAACGCCCGCCGGTGGTCGAGCCGCTGGAACGAGTCACTCTCGGGACAGGCGAGCAATTAGAGGGACGGCTCAAGTATTACGACTACGGCGTGGTCTGCGTCGAGTTTGAGCTTCCCTTTGAAGGGGGATGGGACATGCTCGTCGACCTATCCTGCCGGTATATCGCTGCGCCGGAAGTCGAGAGGCACGCGCTACAGATCGCCCGAGAAGAGTCGAAACGGGCTGCGCCAGCTCTGATCAAGCTCTATGACAACTGGCTGTTCGAGGACTACTATATCTTCCGCGTGGGAGAGGTGGCTGGTGCCACGGCCGGCGACCTCTGCCAGACCTATGGAGACCAAATCGCTGAGATCGTCCGGGGCGAGAGAGTCCCACTCGCTGAAGAGGAGCGACGCGATATCCTCCAGTCCAGCATGTCCTACTACTCCTCTGATCTTGCCGTTGTCGGCTGGAATGCGGCCTTCCTTTACGATAGCCCGGCGGGGGCTGAAACCACGATTCAGCTTCTGGAATACGCCAATTCCCAACTGCTGGAGTTCCGCCACTACGATGAAGTGTTGACGCGTGAGCTTCGCTGGGTTTACAAGTCTCTAGAAGGCGGGACCGGCATACTGGCACGCTGGCGCCTCGCCCGGGCTTCGGCACGGCTCCATACGCTGTTGCTGGACGTCACCGAGTTGACGGAGCGGGCGGATAACTCCATCAAGTTTCTGAGTGATATGTTCTCCGCCCGCCTCTACCGCCTGGCGGCCAAAAAGGTTGGCGTCCTCGACTATAAGAAGTTGGTGCGGCAGAAACTGGACACCGCCGAAGACCTTTACAAGTTCATGGTGGAACAGTTCCACCAGAGTCGGGCGTTCATCCTGGAGCTGATGGTGGTTATTATCCTGATCATCGATCTCGTCTTCCTGTTCCGCGGCAAATCGTAGGCATCGGCTCGGCGTTTTAACGTGAGGTGGACATGAGAATCTGCATCATAGGGTGCGGCGGTATGGGAAGTATATTTGCGGCGCATCTCGCCCGCGTCCACACCCTTGAAGTATTTGCCTACGACGTTTGGAAGGAACACGTAAAAGCTATCAACGAGAGCGGCCTGCGAGTCACCGGTGAGGCCAACTTCACGGTGGAGATCGAGGCGACTACCGACCCGAAGAGAATCCCTCGTTGTGACTATGGCATTGTCGCTGCCAGAGGCATGGACACCCGCAATGCCATTGCCGGCGCTGCTCATCTGTTCGACGAGAAAAGTGCGGTCTGCTCCATTCAAAACGGAGTTGGAAACGAGGAAATACTCGCTGAATATGTTCCCAACGTGATTCGGGGCACAACCTTTGCCGCCGGGCGGGTCACAGAGCCTGGTCAAGTGACCTATGAGATCACCGGAGAGACGTGGTTGGGCCCTTTTGAGCCTGCGCACACCCCGATGAAGAAGGTCGAGGAGCTTGCAGCCGCGCTGGACCGAGCTGGGATGGAAACGATAGCTGTTGAGGACGCCCGAGGCGTGCAGTGGACCAAACTGATTTTCACATCCTCAACCTTTCCGGTTGAGGCTCTGACGCTTCTGCACCACCGGGCCGCGACCTCGTTCCGACCTACCGGAGAACTGCTGAACTCACTCCTTGAAGAGGGCGGCGCTGTGGCCCGGGCCCTGGGGATTCAGCTGCATCACGATCCGAAAGACGCAGTCCGAGCGCGCGCCCAGGCACCGGGCAAGCATCAGGCCAGCATGATGCAGGATGTTCTCGCCGGTCGAGCCACGGAAGTCGACTTCATGAATGGTGCGATCGTTCGCTCCGGGGAACAAGCGGGAATACCAACGCCGCTCAACCGAACGCTCTGGGCCTTAATCAAGGGGATCGAGCACTCGTGGACTCACCCGTAGCCTCCGCAGTTAGCTCAGATTGAGAACCCTCCTTGGTGATAGACTACCTCAAAATGGCCGAGCCGAACCACGTCACCCGGCTCTCCCGCGAACACGTGAACCACCACCCTTATCCCCAACGAGCGGGGATAGCGTCCGTTTGTCCCGTAAAGCGGCACCTTTGCGTCGTTCCCCACATCTGCTGAGATGCAAGGACGATGACGTTCCGCGTGATTAATTTAACGTCGCTCCCTCCCCCACCGCAGCTCTTTCCGTTACCCGAGGGGTAAGACGTGGTTGGTTCCCTACGGCCGCCAGTGGAGTGGAAGCTTAAGGCGTCGTCCATTAGAGAGCTAGCTGAACCGTTCGCCGGCGCACGACAGTCGGCCTGTATTCCGACCGTCGGCTCGTTGTAAATAGAGAGCATAACTTTCAGCCGGTCTCGATGCAATCCGTCGTTTGGCCCCGCCGTTCCCTCGAACTGGTCTTCGTAAGCGCCTGCAGGCGGGCGCTCACCGCTGAAAGGCGCCCGTTTCGTGCGCTTCTGCGACGCCTGCAACATCCCCCTTATCGCCTTGGATGGCAGGGAGCCCGCCCTACTTTCTGTTCGCAAGCCCTAAAGGGCGTGACGAAGACCGCCCAACAGTCGTCAGCGCAGTCCATTTCACCCTCTAGGGCTTGCAGGCAAACGAGAAGGGGGTTCTCGGACCCAGGCCGCTACCTGGGCTAAGGTAATTCCTTTCGTGTTGTAAGATAACGCGGGTTTGTGCTCAAATTGCCGGGTCAGCCGACTAATGTATCCACAGCCTGGGAGAGTATGATGCGGCAACAGCTGTTTTCATCTGCGATCTGCCTACTGTTCTGTGTCGTACCGAGCCAGGCTGCCAAGCGTCGTTTCACCATCGAAGACTTGTATCGGCTCCGCACGATAGAAGGCGTTCACCTATCTCCTGACGGCCGCATGGTGGCTTTCACAGTGATCACCTCCGAGTTGGCAAAAGCGAAACGCACCAAACACATCTGGATGATGGACACGGACGGAGGGAACGCCCGCCAGTTTACCCATAGCGAGAAAGACGAGTCTGCGGCGGTCTTCTCGGCCGACGGTAAGTGGATGGCCTTTATCAGTTCGAGGGATGGCGACGAAAACCTTTACGTCATGCCGACAACCGGTGGCGAAGCGCAGCAACTGACGCATATCTCGACTGGAGTTTCCGATCCTTTGTGGTCGCCGGACGGCAAATGGATCGCCTTTTCGAGCGACGTTTATCCGGAATGCGGCGCCGACGACGCCTGCAACAAGAAGATCGCGCAGCGCTGGAGCAAGGGACCGCTCCAAGCACACATGGCCGACGGGTTGCTCTACCGCCACTGGACTGAATGGAAGGATGGAAAGCGCACGCACATTCTATTGGCCGAGGTTTCCACGGGTGCGGTGCGCGACTTGACACTTGGAGACTTTGACTCGCCACCATTCCAAGTTGGAGGTGCCTTGCAATACGACTTTGCGCCGGACAGCACCGAATTGGTCTTCGCTTCCAATCGTGACAGTACCCCGGCCTCTTCAACGAACAGTGACCTGTGGACTGTTCCGCTCGCCAGCGTCCGGCCGACGGCGCGGGACATTACGGGTTCTAATCCTGCTTTCGACGGCAACCCCAGATACTCCCCGGATGGGAAATACATCGCTTACCGCCTGCAGAAGCAGCCGGGCTACGAGTCTGACCTCTTCCGCCTAGCGATCTATGATCGCTCCACCGGCACCTCTCAAGTGCTCACGGAATCCTTCCGGAATTGGGTGCAAGACTTCCAGTGGGCCCCGGATTCAAAGTCCCTTTACTTTACTGCGCCCCTGGAAGGGGACAACCCTGTTTTTCAGGTGACGCTCGGGTCCGGCGGGATTGGGCAAGTGCTCGTGGACAAGACTATAGATTCGTTCGCGATCTCCTTTGACAGCCGCCGGATAATTTACGCGCGGCGCTCCGTGGGCGAGCCGGCTGAGCTCTTCGCGGTGGAGCTGAGTGACGGCAAGGCTTCTCTCCCACGACAACTGTCGCACTTCAACGATCAGGTAACCGATGAGGTAGACATCCGCCCGGCGGAAAGGATGTGGGTGGCGGGAGCGGCGGGGGCGAGGGTGGAAGTTTTCATCGTCAAGCCGCACGACTTCGACCCGGTCAGGAAATATCCCTTGATTCTCAATGTTCACGGCGGGCCGCAGCAACAGTGGCAGGATTCATTCCGCGGCGACTGGCAGGTTTATCCTGGCGCCGGGTATGTCGTCGCCTTCGCCAATCCGCATGGCTCCACCGGCTACGGGCAGGACTTCACGGCGGAAATTTCGGGCGATTGGGGAGGTGAGGCTTTCGAAGACTTGATGAAAGTCACCGACGCACTAGCCAAACTGCCCTATGTCGATGCGGACCGTATGGGAGCTATGGGCTGGTCTTACGGTGGCTACATGATGGATTGGTTCGAGGGCCACACGGATCGCTTCAAGGCCATCGCTTCCATGATGGGCGTTTTTGACCTGCGCTCGATGTACGGTGCTACTGAGGAGTTATGGTTTCCCGAGTGGGACCTCAAAGGACAGCCTTGGAATTCGGCGGATTATGAAAAATTCTCGCCCTCTTACTATGTGAAGAACTTCAAAACGCCCTGCCTGGTTATTTCCGGCGAGCGCGACTTTCGGGTTCCTTACACCCAGTCGCTTCAGTTGTTTACCTCACTGCAGAAAATGAATGTGCCCTCGCGTTTGATCGTCTTTTCCAACGCCGGGCATTGGCCAAGCTGGTATGAGATGGCGCTCTACTACACGGCGCATTTGGAGTGGTTCCACAAGTATCTTGGGGGGGAGGGAGCGCCGTGGACAACCGAACAGTTCCTGCGTAATGCCGTCTTTAACGCTACAGCGAGCAGCGAACCCACGCAGGTTAGCTCCGCTGATGCTGCGGAGCCTCTCTCGTGGGTTTCGGTCCCGGGCTCTCACTAGCCTAGCAGGCGATGAAGAAACACCCCTGTTATGCCGAGCATAGCGAGGCATCTGCTTTTTCCTGTCGAAAACAACAAAAAGCAGATCCGTCGCTTCGCTCGGGATGACATCGGGTGGAGCCACAACTTGCTGCGCGAGCGATCCACCGGTGGCAACAACGCTCGATGCGCGCTGCCGGCGAGCCACGGCCAGTCGATTAGGCTAAAGGGGCAAGTATAGACGGCCGGGGTCTGTTTGTTCAAATAGGAATTGAGGGTCGGATGCGGCGGCCAGCCCCTTCGAGACCGCTGTGCGCAGCCGGCCAGACACCGGCGCTACGTCGGCTCGCCACGTGTTGCCTTTTGCAGTCGTCGATATATCAAGGTACCCAGAGTGACGGCTACAGCGAGACCCAGCGATACCCGCCCGACGTGGTGCTGCATGTAAATCTCGGCCTGCGCCCCGTAGCGGGCCCCAAGCCACGCTTCGGCCACAAACCTGGAGCCGCGGCCGATGGCGAGCGCCGCCCCGAAGCGCAGCGGATTCATTTGGAGGGCGCCAGCCGTGAACACGAAAACCTTGAAGGGTGCTGGCGGCGGCAGCAGCGCCATGACAAGGACGGAGACAAAGTCGTTGCGTTGCAGCCAGCGTTGCGCGGTGCCCGTTTTGTCCGGGGTTGACCCAGCGGC
>Ga0182041_10001546_pt1 | contig 11628 bp, 13 predicted proteins | sample flu12Cox44000178_FD_125967 | JGI IMG/M metagenome (GOLD analysis project Ga0182041, IMG submission 125967) | Lab enrichment of tropical soil microbial communities from Luquillo Experimental Forest, Puerto Rico - flux8day.12C.oxic.44.000.178 | ecosystem: Environmental > Terrestrial > Soil >...
CCGCTGGCGGGAATACGGATCCTCGAGGTCGGCACGATGCTGGCCGGGCCGTATGCCACCATGCTGCTGGCCGACCTCGGCGCCGAGGTCACCAAGATCGAGCCGCCGGGGGGCGAGATTTCCCGTGGGGTGAGCGACAGTTATTTCGCCAGCCTCAACCGCAACAAGTCCAGCGTCTGCCTCGACCTGAATTCCGATGCGGGACAACAACGGCTGGGCGAACTCGTCGCGGACGCTCATGCGCTGCTGGTCAACCTCAAGCCATCGGCCATCCGCAGGCTGGGGCTCACCTACGAGGCACTGCAACGCTGGAACGAGCGGATCGTCTGCGTCGCGATCACCGGCTTCGGGCTGAACGGCGGCGACGATCCGGCCTTCGACTACGTCGTCCAGGCGGGTTTCGGAATCGCCGCGCTGACCGGTGATCCGGACGGCCCGCCGACGCTGCCCGGCTATTCGTCGGCCGACAATTCCACCGGAATGTCCGCGGCGCTCGGACTTCTCGCGAAGATCATCTCCGGTACCGGAGGTCAAGTGGATGTGTCGCTGCGCGACGTGATGCTGTCGCAGCTGAACTACCACGCCGCCGCCTACCTCAACGACGGCGTCGAGCCCCAGCGCAGGCCCTACGGGGCACACTCGTATTATGTTCCGGCGCAACTATTCCCGACCGCCGACGGGTATCTGGCGCTGTTCATCACGCATGATGGCTTCTGGAAATCCTTTGCCGCGGAAGCAGGTATCGGCGGTTTCGAGACGATGGCCGAGCGGGTGGCCCGGCGCGATGAGGTGCTTGGTGTCGTCACGTCGGTGCTTGCCACCGACACCGCCATCGGCTGGGAGCGGCGACTGCGCCCGTTGGGTGTGCCGGCGGCCGCTGTCAGGACGTTGCCCGAGGCGCTCAAGGCGACTCCCGAAGTGGTTGTGCAGGCAGACGATTTTCGGCTTGTCGGCAACCCGATCCATGTCTTCGGCTACCAGCCCGACTACCGGCCGCCGCCGAAGCTGGGCTGACGAAGCCGCCGAGAGTCGAGTTGTTGCGCCGAAATCGCCGATTTTTCACAGCAATTCGACGTTCGGCGTCAAGGAGCGGGTGCGGTGATGTGGGCTTCGGCGAGTTTGCGGAAAGCCGCGACCAGGCGACTGCGGTCCCCGGCGCGGGTCGCCAACACGACGTGGCTGGGCTCGACGTTTTCCAACGGCACCGTGGTGATGTCGGGGCGCAGGCTGTTGCCGTGGAAGCCGGCCGTGATGGCCACCGCTTGCCCGGCCGCGATGAGCTCGAACTTGTCCTCGAGCGCGTCGATAAAGGGACCGTCGGGTGCCCGGCGTCCGTTGGGCCGGGGATCGATGCGCCAGAAGGCACTCCACGCCGGATCGGAGTGCCGCACCCGCGGCATGGGCTCGTCGGCGATGTCTTCGAGGGTGACGGATTTCCTGGCCGCCAGGCGATGATCGACGGCAACCGCCAAGACCCGGGGCTCGTCATACAGGATCGTCACGTGCAGCTGGTCGGTCGGAAACGGCAGCCGGGTCACCACCGCGTCCACCCGATGATCGAGCAGCGCATCACGCGCTTGGTCCCAATCCAGGTGCAGGACTTGCGCGTCGGCGTCCGGGTGCTCGCGCCGCAACTCCCGCACCGCCGGGGTGACGATCAGGCCCGTCGTGTAGCCGATGATGATGCGGCTGGGCTGGGCCGCTGCCCGGGCCTGCGCCGCGGCTTGGGAGGCCGAGCGCAGTAGCGCCTTGGCCCGCGGCAGGAACACCTCGCCGGCCTCGGTGAGCCGGGTGCCCTGCGGCGTGCGATCCAACAGCCGGACGCCCAGTTGCTGCTCCAGGCGGCGAATCTGCCGGCTCAAAGAAGGCTGTGCGACGCGCAGTGCGCTGGCCGCGCGGCCGAAGTGGAGGTGGTCGGCCACCACGACGAAGTACCCGACCAGCCGGAGGTCGAGATCCACGATCGGCGATGCCGAGTCGGTCATGCGTGGATTGTAACGCCTGCGGAAACGGTAACGGCCTCATCTAATGGATGTGAGCTGCTGTGATGCCTAAACTGCATCGCGCCATGTGGAATAGATCTTGGACACCTGGCCCTTGTGGTCTTTGACTTGATGCATACCCGCCCAACAAGACCCGAGAAGGAAATTCCATGCACGTCTTTGTCACCGGCGCGACCGGACACATCGGCTCCGCCGTCGTCACCGAACTCCTCGAGGCGGGGCACCAGGTCACCGGCCTGGCTCGCTCGGACGAGGGAATGGCCGCGTTGGCCGCTGCCGGCGCGACGCCGCGCCGAGGCGACCTCGACGATCTTGACGGCCTGCGGGCCGCGGCGGAAGCAGCCGACGGGGTCATCCACCTCGCCTTCAAGCACGATTTCGAAGACTACGCGGGCGCCGCCCAGACGGATCTGAGCGCCGTCGAGACGATGGGCGAAGCGCTCGTCGGCTCCGACCGGCCCTTCGTAATCACCACGGGAACGCTCGTGCTCGCGTTCTTCGCCCCGGGACGTCTCGGGACCGAACAGGACACGATGGCGGGCGGACCGCGGATCGACTCGGAGAACGCGGCCATCGCGCTGGCCGAGCGCGGGGTGCGGTCGTCGGTCGTTCGGCTGTCGCCGTTGGTGCACAGCACCCTCGATCACCACGGCTTCGCCCACCGCCTGATCAGCATCGCCCGCGACGCGGGCGTCTCCGCCTATGTCGGCGACGGGTCCAACCGCTGGCCCGGGGTCCACACCCTCGACGCGGCCCGCCTGTACCGGCTGGCGCTCGAAGATGCGCCCGCGGGGACGCGGTTGCACGGGGTCGCCGACGAGGGCGTCCCGTTCCGTGACATCGCCGGCGTCATCGGCCGCCACCTGAATCTGCCGGTGGTCGGCATTACCGGCGAACAGGCGCCCGACCACTTCGGGTTCCTGGGTGTTTTCGCGTCCCTGGACAACCCGACGTCGAGCGCCCTTACGCAGAAGGTGCTGGACTGGCATCCTGAAGGGCCCGGGCTGATCGAGGACCTTGAAGCGGGCCATTACTTCGGCGAGTGAAGGAGGGCCGTGGATAACTCCGTGGTCGAAGCGGCCCGGCAGGCGTTGGGACCGGTCGGCGTGTGCCTGCCGGTCTCGTTCACCGGCACCCCACACGTCGACTTGCAACGCGAGGCGGTTGTCCGGCTGGAACGTGCCGGCTACGGCGCCGTCTGGACCAACGAGGTCATCGGCAAGGACGCCTTGGTACAACTCGCGGTGCTGCTGGCCGCGACCGACCGGATGGTGCTCGGCACGTGTATCGCCAACGTCTGGGCCCGGCCGGCTCAGACGATGCATGCCGCGGCCGCCCAGCTGGCCCAGGCCTACCCGGGGCGGTTCGTGCTCGGCCTCGGGGTCGGCTATCCCGAGCAGGCGGCCAGTGCCGGCCAGGAATTCGGTAGCCCGCTGGCCACGATGCGTGACTACCTTGACCGGATGGACAGCCCCACCTGGCCGCCGGCGCCCGACGCGGCCTATCCCCGAATCCTCGCCGCTAACGGCCCGAAGATGCTTGCTTTGGCGGGTGAGATCGCGCACGGGGCATTGCCGGCCGGGATTCCTCCCGAGTTCACCGCTCAAGCCCGGCAGGCGCTGGGACCGGACAAGCTCCTCGTTGTCGGGCTGTCGGTGGCTGTGGACGCTGACCAGGATCGGGCGAAAGCCGCTGCGCGAGCAATTGTTTCGCGCTCGTTGGGCGGGCCGTTGTACCCGGGCATGATGGCCCGGCTGGGTTACTCGGCCCGGGAAATCGGCGAGGTCAGCGACCGGCTGGTGAACGCGGTTGTCGCGCACGGCAATCCGGCGGCCATCGGCGTCAAGGTGCGCGAGCACGTGGCCGCCGGCGCGGATCATGTGGTGCTGCTGCTGCCCATCGGCGGCGACTTTGCGATCGGCGTGGACCAGTATGAGGAAATCGCTGTGGCCTACCCCGCGTAGGCCCGCCTAGCCCGTTGGGCCGTGCTCGGTGGTCGTCTCGAGCAATCGGGGGATCGGCCGCGGATCCAACTGCAGGGCATCGGACATGTGTAGCCGGCCTGCGTTGGCGATCATATTGTCCAGGATGGCCTGAAGATCCTCACCTTCGATTTCATAGATGGCGACATACGGGCCGTCGCCGTCGACGGGACGCAGCCGGCGCGCCGAGACGAACCCATCGAGAGCCATGAGCTCGCCCAGATGGACTTCGTCGTACCAGGTGTTGTACTGCTGTTCGCGGTCGGGCGAACTGGGTCGGCTCTCCACGAGGATGATGCCCTTGGCCATCTTGGATACCTCAGCCGCTTCTCTGGTGATTACTCGTAGCGCACGGTGATCGATGCGGTGTCCGGTACGCCCTGGCACGTCAGAATGTAGCCGTCGGCCACCTCGTCGTCTTCGAGGGCGTCGTTGACTCGCATGGTCGCGTGGCCCTCGACGAGCCGGGCCATGCAGGTGCCGCAATTGCCGGCCTCGCAGCTGAACGGCGGCTCCAGTCCGGCCCGTCGCGCGCTCTCCAATAAAGTCTCGCCGGGAACCAGTGGGACCGACACCTTCTTGCGATCGAGGTGGATCGTGACCGTGCCGGCCTCGGCGCCGTTTGGACCGGGATCTGTCACCCGTCGGGTCTCCTCGGTGATCCGGGTGACCGTCGCCATGGCCGCCCCCTTCCGTACTTGCATTCTTCAGTATAGAGAATACTATTCTCGCTAAGCGATAGCATCTTCTCAGAAGTTTGAACAACTGGAAGGAACGGGACGTGAGCGAGCCGGCAGCGCTCGTGTTCGAGGAACGGCGATTCAGCCTGCCGCAACTCGACGCGTTGGCCGGCGGGCTGGCCTCGACCCTGGCCAAAGGCGGTGTCATCGCAGGTCAGCGAGTCGCCGTGATGGCCTCCAACCGGCCGGAGTTCGTCGCCGCCTTGCGGGCGATCTGGCTGCTGGACGCCACGGCGGTCCTCATCAGCCCGGCGTGGAAGCGCGACGAAGTGGACCACGCGCTTGCGCTCACCGATCCGGCGCACGCCGTTGGGGACCATCCGGTACTCGCCGGCCTGATGCCGATGCTGCATCTGGACGAACCAATCGCGCCTGGGGAGCCGATGGCCGGCCGGCCGCCACCGCATGCCGATGCGGTGCTGGTCTTCAGCTCCGGCACCACCGGTCCGCCGAAGGCCGTCCGGCACACCCACGCGGCGTTGCATGAGGCGGTGCGACACTGGCGCGACGCGCTGGTGTTGACACGGCGCGACCGAATTCAGGTCGCCACACCGCCGTCACACATCCTCGGCCTGCTCAACATCCTCACGGCGTTGTGCACCGGCGCGTGGGTGCGGTTGCATCGCCGGTTCGACATCGACCGAATGCTGCATCACATCGAAAACGACCGCATCACAGTCGAAATGGCGGTCGCGCCCATCGCGCTGGCCATCGCCTCCCACCCCGAGCTGGAGTCTTACGACCTGTCTTCGTTGCGCTACATCATGTGGGGGGCGACGCCGGTCAGCCCCAGCGTCGCCGAGACCGTGACCCGCCGCACCGGCGTCGGCTGGGTTCCCGCCTACGGCACCACGGAACTGCCCGTCATCGCGTGTAATCCGTTGCAGGGGGCGCGGCTTGACTCGGTCGGGCGTCCGGTGCCCGGGGTGGACCTGCGGGTGGTCTCGCTGGAGACCGGTCAGCCCGTAGGCCCGGGGGAGGTGGGTGAAATCCAGGCCAGGTCCATGTCGCTGATGGCGGGCTACCTGCCCGCCGAAGCGACCGCCGAGGCGATGCGCGACGGCTGGTACCGGACGGGCGATGTCGGCTGGCTGGATAGCGAAGGTTGGCTGCGGATCACCGATCGTCTCAAAGAGATGATCAAGGTTCGCGGCTTTCAGGTCGCGCCCGCTGAGATCGAAACGGTGCTGCACGGTCATCCGGCCGTCAAAGACTGTGCGGTGTTTGGCGTTCCGGACGGGATCAACGGTGAGGCGATCGTTGCCGCCGTCGCGGCGCGCGGACCGGTCAACGCCGCCGCGCTGACCGCCCGGGTGGACGAGAGGCTGGCGTCCTACAAACGCCTGAGCCGCGTTGTGTTCGTGGACGATATTCCGCGCCTGCCCTCGGGCAAGGTGCTGCGCCGAGTGCTCAAGGAGACTTATGGATGTACGTCTGACGGCTGAACAGCAGCAACTACGTGACGCCGCCGCCAAGCTGGCCGACGATCTCGGCCTTGGGGCGGTGCAGGATCTCGATGATGAGAGTCGAATTGGGCGCCTGGACAAACAGATTGAAACGACGGGCTGGAGGTCGCTGCGTTCCGACGGGGCCTCCGGCGTCGAAGTGGCAATCGTCGCAGAGGAATTCGGACGCCGACTGGTCGACACACCGTTTCTCGGGCCGGTCCTGGCCGATGACCTCGCGCGGCACGTCGGCGCCGACCCGCTTCGAGCGACCGTAGCCGTCGGCGACCTGGTCATCGACGCTCGGGGCGCTCAGCGCGCCCTGATCCTGTCTGGTGAGAAGATCCTGGCGACCGAGCTGGCCGACGTTCGCACTGGCGCCGACTTGACCCGGGCCGAAGCGGACATCGTGGGATCGCCGGCGACACTCGGTGAGGTGAGCGCCGACGTCGCCGCGCGCTGGCTGGCCCTCGCGCTGGTCACCACTTCGGCGGACCTCGTCGGAATCGCCCGCGGCGCACAGGCGGTCGCTTGCGACTACGCGAAGATCCGCGAACAGTACGGCAAGACGATCGGGTCGTATCAGGCCGTCGCGCACCTGCTCGCCGAAAGCCTTGCGCTGATGGAGGGTTCGGTGAGTGTGTTGCGCCATGCCGCGTGGGCTGTCGACGAACTCGCGCCGGCCGAAGCCATCCGGGCCGCCCAAGTCGCGAAGGCCTATTGCGCGCGCGCTACCCGCACTGTCTGCGAAACCGCCGTGCAGGTGCACGGCGGCATCGGCAACACCTGGGATTGCCTGATCCATGTCTATTTGCGCCGCGCGCTCACATCGACCGAATTGTGGCCGGTGACGTGTAAGGAGATCGACTTTGGACTTTCGTGATTCACCCGACGAGGCGGCCTTCCGGGCGCATCTGCGCTCCTGGCTTTCGTCGAATGCGAAGCAATACTCCGGTTCCGGAGACGAATACTGGGAGCGCATGGCCGAGTGGCACCAGGCCCTGTACGACAACGGCTTTTTCGGCCTGTCCTGGCCGCGCGACTACGGTGGCCAAGAATTGCCGCCGGTATACGACGTGATCGTGGACGAGGAGCTGGTTCGCGCCGGCGCCCCGCCGCGGCCCAGCGTGGGGTACCTGGTCTACGGCATCGGCAGGCACGCGAGCGACGAACTGCGGAAGCGCTTTCTGCCCGGCATCATCAACGGCACCGAACGTTGGTGCCAGGGTTTCAGTGAGCCCGGCGCCGGCTCGGATCTGGCATCGCTGACCACCACCGCCACCCGCGCGGGCGACGCGTATGTCGTGCACGGACACAAGATCTGGACGAGCTACTCCGATGTCGCCGACTGGTGTCTACTGCTGGCCCGTACCGACCCCGAGGCCAAGCGTCACCGCGGCCTGTCGGCGTTCGTGCTCGAGATGAAACAGCCTGGCGTGCAACAACGCCCGCTGCGCATGATGAACGGGGTCACCAACGAGTTCGGCCAGGTGTTCTTCGACGGCGCAACGGTGCCGGCGGACCGGATGGTCGGCGCTCCCGGCGAAGGCTGGGCGGTTGCCATGACCGTCGTCGGGCACGAGCGCGAGCCGTCCACACTCGGCTACGCGGCCAGATACGGCAAGCTCGTCCGAAGTCTGTTCGCGCGTAACGCGGCCGATAAACGTCCGGTATCCGAGGAGCTCGCGTGGGCGGCGGTCCAGTCGGAAATGCTGACGCACCACGTTCGGCGGCGGCTGTCCGAGCAGCTGGACGGGGTGTCGCACGGGCCAGAGGGATCGCTCGACAAGCTGCTGATGACGTGGGTCGAGCAATCCGTCGGGCACGCCGCACTGGCGGTCGCCGGAACCCGCGATCCCGACTTGCTCAGCGCTTATCTGTATAGCCGCGCGCAGAGCGTGATGGGCGGGACATCACAAATACAGAAGAACATCATCGCCTCGCGAATCTTGGGATTGGGAGTCTGACATGTACGACATGCCTGCCGAAATCGACGTGCGTGCCGACGGGCCGCTGCGGATCGTCACCCTCAACCGGCCGGATGACCTCAACGCGGTCAACGACAATCTCCATGTCGGACTCGCGCGGCTGTGGCAGCGACTGACCGACGACCCCACGGCCCGCGCCGCGGTGCTCACCGGTAGCGGCAAGGCATTTTCGGCCGGCGGAGACTTCTCGTATCTCAAGGAACTGTCCCAAGACGCCGACCTGCGCGCCAAGACCATCCGGGACGGACGTGAGATCGTGCTCGGCATGGCGCGGTGCCGAATTCCCGTGGTGGCGGCCGTCAATGGGCCAGCCGTCGGGCTCGGCTGCAGCCTGGTCGCGCTGAGCGACATCGTCTATATCGCCGAACACGCCTTTCTCGCCGACCCGCATGTCCAGGTTGGGCTGGTGGCCGCCGACGGCGGACCGCTCACCTGGCCGCTGCACATCAGTCTGCTGCTGGCCAAGGAGTACGCGTTGACGGGCACGCGAATTCGCGCCGAGCGGGCCGTCGAACTCGGATTGGCCAATCACGTGGTCGCCGACCCGGTTTCCGAGGCGATCGCGTGTGCGAAACGGATCATGGAGCTGCCGCAGCAAGCCGTCGAGAGCACGAAGCGGGTGCTCAACATCCATCTGGAGCGCGCGGTGCTGGCCAGTCTGGACTACGCGCTGTCGGCCGAGCACCAGTCGTTCACCACCGAGGACTTCCGAACCATCGTCACCAAGCTCAACGAGGGCAAGAACTAATTTCGGAACACCCACCGGCGCAGCGCCGCGAATTTCTGCCGGTTTTTCGCCGTGGTGTTACGCCCGCGACTTGTCGTGTCGGCGACTTCTAGTGTCGGCGCGAAACTGGCGCCAGCGCGGTTGGCCAGATCCGTAGCGACCCTGCGAGGTCAATGCTTAGCCGGTGGTCGACTCGGGCCCTTTCGCGGCCAATGCCGCGAATACCGCGGCGTTCGCCGCCGCCCCTACGGCAGCGACGCTCAGATCGCGGGCTTTCACGTGGAAACCCACCGCGAGGGCGAAGTAGACCGTCAGCATCACGGTTGTGAGTCGTGCCAGCCAGGGCGTCCATCTCGCGGACAACAGACCTGCGGCGGCCGCGGCCTTGATGGGTGCGAAGATCCACCGGTATTGGTTCGGAAAATTGATCGCATCGAGCACTTGGGTGACGAACGGCAGCGGAATGGCGTCGCCGACAGCGCTCGCCGCAAGGTAAGTCGCGAGCAGGTCATAGGTTCGCTGCGAAGCCAATGTCTTCTCCTATCGCCGTGATGTCAACGAGTACGCGCAGACCGTACCGCTCTCAATCGTCGTCGTGTCGCCGCAGGAAGTCACGCATCACCTGATCAAACCGGTCGGGCTCCTCGATGAAGGGCATGTGAGCGCTCGACTCGAACAACTCGAACCGTGAGCCCGCAATGCGCTGATGCATTTCCCACATGTGCTCCGGCACGCACTCGTCGTATCTGCCCGCAATGATCAGGGTCGGCAGCGCGATCTCGGCCAGCCGGTCGAACACGTCCCAGCTCCGAATGGTCCCGACGATGTGAAAGTCGCTGGATCCGAACATCGTCTCGAAGATCTCGGTCCCCATGTTCCGGAACGCATCCTCAAGGTCTGCGGGCCAAGGACGAACGCGGCACAGATAGGTTTCGTTCCAGGTGCGGATTGCGGCCTGGTATTCGGCCGAGTGGGTCGTGCCGGCGGCTTCGTGGCGGTCGATGGCGGATTGCGTAGCAGGGTCCAGGTCAGATTTCAATCGGGACACCATTTCCGAAAATTGGGGCATCGACGCGGTGCTATTCGAGATGACGAGGCTCGTGGCCCCGGATGCCGCGTCGAGCGCGTACTGTTGCGCCAACATTCCGCCCCATGAATTGCCGAACACATGAAAGCGGCTGAGGCCCAGCGCTTTTACGACGGCGTCCATTTCGGCCACCGAGCGTTCCATAGTCCAAAGTCCGATGTTGGACGGGCACTTGGAATTCCCGCAGCCCAGCTGATCCCAGAAAATGACTTCCCGCTCGTCGGCCAACCGTTCCAGCGAACGCAGGTAGTTGTGCGGTAAACCGGGCCCGCCATGAATCGCTAGGAGCGGAAGCCCCGGTCCGCCGCCCACCCGTTTGAACCAAACGGCTCCGCCCGGGACCGCGATTGTTCCCTCCAGCGCAGTCGTGCCGTCGGCCTTTGCCAACTGTGCCTCCTGATCGTTTTCGACCCATGGTGGCGTCGGTAGGAGCAGTGTAGATACATGCTCGACGACGAAGGCTCTCCTCCGCGCCGGGCGGCCGCCCTTCTCAGGATTGCGGCTCGGATTCCGGCGACAGCAGCCGCTCAGCAGCCGTGTAGGGATCGTCGTGGCCGTCGACCACTGCCTCGGCGAGCGTGTCGAGATCCGGCTGAGTCCGCAGCCGGGTTTGCGCCAACGACAGGATCTGCGCTCGGGCCCGCGCCAACCGGCGGGCCCGGCTGTCGGTGCGGTGGTGATCGTCGATGGCGGCCACCAGATCCGCAACGCCGTCGCCCCGGGCGGCCACGAGGCTGACGATCGGCGCCTTGGTTTCGGCCCGCAGGTCCCGCACGGTCTGTTCGGCACCCTCCCGGTCGGCCTTGTTGACGGCCACGATGTCCGCGACTTCCAGCACACCGGCTTTGGCGGCCTGCACCGCGTCGCCCGCCCCGGGATTGAGGATGACGACGGTCGGGTCGGCGACGGCGGCGATTTCGATCTCCGACTGCCCCACCCCCACGGTCTCCAGCAGCACCACGTCGTAACCGATCGCGCCGAGCAGTCGGATCGCCGCCGGCACCGCGGCGGCCAGTCCACCGACGTGACCGCGGGTGGCCACCGAGCGGATCAGGACGTCGGAGTCGTTGATATGCGCGGTCATTCGAATTCGGTCGCCCAGCAGCGCGCCGCCACTGAACGGCGACGACGGGTCCACGGCGAGCACCGCCACCCGGCACCCACGCTCGCGGTAGGCGCCGACCAGCGCCCCGATCGTCGTCGATTTGCCCGCGCCCGGTGGTCCCGTGATGCCGATGACCCGAATCGTCGATGGTCCGATACTCGCCAGCACCTCGTCGCGGCGTTCGCCTTCGACCAGGCTAAGCAGCCGACCCGCCGCGCGCTGAGAGCCGTTGAGCGCTCCCGCGATCAGGTCGGTGATCGTCATTTGCGCATTATGGCGCAGCGACCTCGATGACCGTCGCGGAACCCATTCCGCCGCCCGCGCACATGGCCGCCACGCCTATTCCGCCACCGCGGCGGCGCAATTCGTGCACCAGGGTGACCAGCATCCGGGCCCCGGTTGCGGCAACAGGATGTCCCAGCGAGCAGCCGCTGCCGCTGACGTTGACCTCGTCGGGATCCAGGTCGAGCAGCTTGATGGTGGCCACACACATCGCCGCGAACGCCTCGTTGATTTCGAACAGGTCCACATCGGACATCGAAAGTCCAGCG
>Ga0182041_10001551_pt1 | contig 11620 bp, 9 predicted proteins | sample flu12Cox44000178_FD_125967 | JGI IMG/M metagenome (GOLD analysis project Ga0182041, IMG submission 125967) | Lab enrichment of tropical soil microbial communities from Luquillo Experimental Forest, Puerto Rico - flux8day.12C.oxic.44.000.178 | ecosystem: Environmental > Terrestrial > Soil >...
ATGGCGGATGCCGTGCACCGCCGCGTCCCGGTAGGCTTCGGGATTTTCCGAAAGCAGCTTATGGGTGACGAGCGCGCCATCCGGCCGCCGGCCGATCACGTCGGTGAAGGTGCCGCCGCGATCGATCCAGAACTCCCATGTCGGCGGCGCAGGTGGCACAGGTTTACTCCTTTGGATTTCCGGCGACTGGCGACGCCGCCTCGTCCAACGGCAATTTTCAATGGCGTGCGATTGAGCGATACTTATCAAGCTACCCGCCCATTGCAAACCGACGGCCGATCCCAAGGACAAGGAACTCAAGAATGACGGTATGCAGCAGTCCGGTTTTCGACATGGCTGCGAAGCAATTCGCCATCATCGCCGATCACCTCTCCATTCCGATCGACGAGCGCGACCGCCTGCTGTTGCCGAAACGCGCGGTGACGGTATCCTGCCCTATTCGCCGCGACGACGGGACGGTCATCGTCTTCGAAGGCTATCGCGTGCAGCATCTCTTGACGCGCGGGCCGACCAAAGGCGGCACGCGCTTTGCCGCAAGCCTCGATCTTGGCGAGGTCGCGGCGCTGGCCATCTGGATGACCTGGAAATGCGCGCTGGTCGGCCTGCCCTATGGTGGCGCCAAAGGCGGCGTCAGCGTCAATCCCTTGGCGATCTCCAAGCGCGAGCTGGAGGCGGTGTCGCGCCGTTACATGCAAGAGATGATTCCATTCATCGGGCCGCACACCGACGTGATGGCGCCCGACATGGGCACCAACGAGCAGGTCATGGCCTGGTTCATGGACACCTATTCCATGCACTACGGCCACACCGTCATGGAGATCGTCACCGGAAAGCCGCTCAGCGCCGGCGGAACGGTGGGACGCAAAGAGGCCACCGGCCGGGGCGTCGCTCATCTCGCCAAGCGCGTTCTCGATGGTCTGTCCATGGACGGCAACGGTGCAACGGCGGTCGTTCAAGGCTTCGGCAATGTCGGCTCGTATACCGCCCTGGAATTGCATCGCCATGGTCTCAAGGTCATTGCCGTCAGCGATCATACCGGGGCGCTCCACAAGGCGTCCGGATTGGACGTGGCGGACTTGATGCGGCACGCCGAGCAGCACGGCAGCTTGGCCGGATATTCGAGCGAGCTGCAATGCGATCCGCGCGCCGTGCTCACCTTGCCTTGCGACATCCTCGTGCCCGCCGCCATCGAACGCGTGATCGACGCCGATGTCGCTAAGCGGCTGCGCTGTCGCGTGTTGGCCGAGGCGGCCAACGGACCGACCACGCCCGAAGCGGACTTGGTGCTGGACCAACGCCGGAGCGAAATCTTCGTGATCCCCGACATCCTGTGCAATTCGGGTGGCGTGATCGTCAGCTATTTCGAATGGGTGCAGGACCTGTCGCAGCTGTTCTGGGAGGAGAACGAAGTCACGCAGCGCGAGTATCAAATTCTCGGCCGCGCATTCGATCAGATGATCGCGCGGGCCAAGCAGGACAACGTCTCGCATCGAACCGCGGCCATGGCGATCGGCGTTGAAAAGGTTCGCGCCGCCAAGCAGGTGCGGGGCCTGTTCCCGTGAGCCGCAATCCGGTTATGATGACTGTGGACATGCCGCAACGCCGCTGAGGACCCACCGATGCACAAGATCGCGATCACCCAATCCGCCCTCGACCGCATGGCGATGCGAATGGGCAAGCCGCATCCGTTCGACACCATCGACCCGCGGCGCACCGCGCTCGTGGTGATCGACATGCAGAACTATTTCGTCAAAGAGGGCCACCAGGGCGAGGTGCCGCTGGCGCGCGAGATTGTGCAGGCCATCAACCGCCTCGCGGCCGAGTTGCGCCGCCGCGGCGGCCAGGTGGTCTGGGTCCGCAACAGCACAACGGATACGCGGGAGAGCTGGTCGAACTATCACCGCTATCTGCAAAAACCGGAGCGCGCCGAGCGCCGCCTGCAGGCCATGGACATCAATGGCGACGGCTTCCAATTCTGGCACCTCAACGACATCCGGCCTGAGGATGCGCAGATCGCCAAGAAGCGCTACTCAGCCTTCATCCAGGGCTCGTCCGACATCGAGCGCCACCTGCGCGACCGCGGCATCGACACGTTGCTCATAACCGGCACGGCCACCAACGTGTGCTGCGAAAGCTCGGCGCGCGACGCCATGATGCTCAACTTCAAGGTCGTCATGGTGGCGGACGGGCTCGCCACCCACACCGACGCCGAGCACAACGCGACGCTGTCCGCGTTCCACGGCCAGTTCGGCGACGTGCAGACCGTCGACGAGTGTGTGGCCTCGCTCGAGCGTGGCGACAAGAAGAAGGCCGCCGCGTAGCTATACGTCGGGCCGCTTGTACTCCAAATTCGGTCCACCCTTCTGCGACTTCAGATACGACTCGAGATGTTGCGTCGGGTCCATGACGCGGCGCAGCCGCGCGCCGACCAATTGATCGAGCTGGATCGCCTGCGACAGCGACAGATCGCGGCCCATCTGCACCGTGATCTTGGCATGTTCGAGAGGAGCGAGATGCCGCGCCGCGATTTCGCGCGCGACGCCCGTCACCGTCGCCTCCAGCTCTGCCGCCGGCAGTGCCTGCGAGATAATTCCCCAGCGGTCGGCCTCGGCGCCGGAAATGTTGCGGCCGACGAGCTGCATCAGCGCCACCTTCTTAATCGGGATGCCGCCGTGCACCAAGGTCGAGGTGACGAGTTGGCCGAAGCTGCCGCGCAAGATTTCCGGCATGCCGAGCTGGGCATCGTCGGCGGCGAACACGAGGTCGTGGCAGTTCATAATGCCGAGCGCGCCGCCGAGGCAATAGCCGTGCACCTGGGCGATGACGACGCGCGGGAAGGCGCGCAACGCTTCGGCCACCTGCACCGTCGGCGTCGGCCGATCCCAGTCGCGCGGCTCCTCGGAGACCTTGCGGAGGAAATGCAGATCGAGGCCGGAGCTGAAGCACGGTCCGGCGCCCTTGGTGATCACCGCCTTGAGGTCGCGGTCGGCCCGCACGATATCGAGTGCCTCGAACCACGCCGCCACCAGCGCCTCGTTCAGGCAATTGCGCTTGTCCGGCCGGTTGAGCACGACCCGCGCCACGCCGGCACCGGCGAGCCGTTCGAGAATGAGTTCCGGCCAAGCTTTGAGTGTCTGCCAAGTGTCGGTCATTGGCGATCTCCTTATTGCTGTTTGGCGTCGGCGGCGCGCGGCACCACCAGCGCGTCGAGCGCGCATCCACCACGCGGCAGCGCAACGAAAGGATTAACGTCGATCGACTGCACCGTGTCGACCAAATCCTCGGCGATGCGGCCGAGCGAGATCAAGGCATCGACCACGGTATCGTCATCGAGCGCCTGCGCCGAGCGGTAGCCGCGCAGCAGCCGCGCCACGTTGGTGCGCTCGATCATGGCGTGCGCCTTGGCGCGATTGAGCGGTGGCGCCGCGAACGCCACATCCTTGGTGAGCTCGAGCAGCACGCCGCCCGCGCCGGCCATGACCACGAGGCCCATTTCCGGATCGCGGTGCACCCCGAGCACTAGCTCGACGCCGCCGCTGACCTGTTGGCACACCAGCATGGCGTCGAGCTGCCCAACGTCGCCGCGCTGCACATTGGCGACGATGCGCTCATAGGCCGCGAGCATGTCGCGATCGTCGGCCAGGCCAAGCTCAACAGCCCCCGCGTCTGATTTATGCAGAAGCTTGGCCGACACCGCTTTTAGCGCCACCGGATACCCGATTTTCTGCGCGGCCCTCACCGCCTCGTCGGGCGATTGCACCGCGATCTCTTGCGGAGTCGGAATGCCGTAGGCGCGAATGAGCGTCTTGGACTCTATTTCGTTGAGCGCGGCGCCGGACTGCGCCAGCGCTCGCACCCGTGCCACAGCCGCGGCCTGCGTAGCCGCCGCCGTGATCTTCGCCGGCGCTTCCGCCAAACCCTCGAGCTCATCGCGCCGCGCCACTCCCGCAATCGCGCGTAAGGCTTTGTTGACTTCGAGCAGGAACGAGACGTGCGGCATCTTGGTGCGCAGCGCTCGGCTATAGTCGCTCTGGCTGTGCGACACCGGGGTGATGAAGGCGATCGGCTTCGGCGCGCCCGCGGCGGCGATGGCGTCGACGGTGTGGATATAACGCTCGGCGCGGTCAGAGCCACTCTCGCGCGGCAGGTTCTCCTGGATCAGGATCATGTCGACGTTCGGATCGGCCTGCAGCGCCGCGATCGAGGCCTTGTAATTGTCGATGCTGCTCAGCACGCCGAAGCCGCCATCGATCGGATTGGAGACCAGCGAGCCGACGCCGAGAATGGCGTTGAGCTTTGCGAGCGTCTCGTCAGCCAATTTCGGAAACTGCAGGCCGTTCTTCTCGGCGGCATCGTAGAGCAGGCCGCGGAACGCGCCCGACAGCGTGATGGCGCCGAGCCGCCGGCCGCCCGGCGCCCCGGTATGGACCAGAAGCTCGGTGACCTCGACAACGTCGTCGAGCGTGTCGGCGCGGACGATGCCGAGATCGGCAGCGACCGCATCAAATGCTTCGACGGTGCCAGCAAGCGAAGCGGTATGCGCCATGGCGGCGCTGCGGCCGCGTTCCGATTGGCCGAGCTTGACCGCGACGATCGCTTTGCCGGCGAGGCGCGCGGCGCGGCAGGCGGCCTTGAATTTCTCCAGATCGGAAATCGCCTCGATATAGACGATGATGACTTTCAGCTCCGGCTGTGTCGCAAAAAAAGCGATGTAGTCGGGCACGCTCAGGCCCGCCTCGTTGCCGCTGGTGATGAGGTATTCGGCGTTGATGCCGCGTTCCTCGAGCGCGGCGTTGAGGAAGATCATCATGCCGCCGCTCTGGCCGACCAGCGCGACCGGCCCTTGGCGCAAGGTCAGCGGCCTGTCCTCGCTCAGGGTGACGAAGCGGCTCTTGGCGCAGATATTGCCCATGCAATTGGGTCCGGACACCGCAAGCCCGGTCGCGGCGATCACGTCTTTCAGCTCGCGGCCGAGCGCCGCACCCTTGGCGTCGAAGGCTTCGCCGAAGCCCGAGGAAAACACAGTGGCGCTGCGCGCGCCGGCGGCAGCGCCGTTACGCAAAATTTCTGGCACGCTGGGCGCCGGCACCAGCACGACCAGATGATCGGGCTTTTCCGGCAGCGCGCGCACGTCCGGATAGCAGCGCTCGCCCTCGATCTCGGTGCGGCGCGGATTGACCAGATAGATCGGATGCGGGAAGGCGTAATTTTTGAGATTGCGCAACACGCGCCACGCCCAGCTCCCGGCCCGCTCGCTGGCGCCGACCAGCACCACGTTACGCGGTTCGGTCAGCGCTTCGACTTTCATCTTTGCTGCTTCGAGATTCACGCTTTACTCCCCAGTCACGCCCGCACGGCGGGTACGGTTGCGCGCCGCCCGATCAGATAAAACGCTGTCGCGATCGCCGTCATGATTGCGGTCCAGACGAGGCCAAAGGCGGCGAGCTCGGTACCCTGGCCGTTGGCCCAGAGGTCGAACATCGCCACCGATACCGGCTGCGCCCGCGGCGAGGCCAGAATCACCGCGAGCGACAGGTCGCGCGCGGCGATCAGAAAAATGAACAACCAGCCGGCGAGCAGCGCCGGTGTCGCCAGCGGCACGACGATGCGCCGCAGCGCCGTGCGCAGCGGACTGCCGGCGATCGCCGCGGCTTCTTCGAGCTCGGGATGAATCTGCACGATGCCCGATGCGGCATAGCGCATGCCGTAGGGCAGGTAGCGGACGGTGAAGGCGAGGATAAACGCCCACAGCGTGCCGTAGATCGCGACGGGAACGCTCAGATAAATCTGGATCATGGCGACGCCGAGCACAATGCCGGGAAAGATCAGCGGCGCGGTGGCGAGCTGATCGAGCAACCAGGCACCCGGACGCCGCCGCACCGCGAGCCAACCGGCGAGTACGGTCAGCGCCATGACGCAGGTGGCCGCGGCGCCGCTCATGGCAAGCGTCTGCCACACCAAATCGATATAGAAGGTCGAATGCATCACGGTGCGAAAATTATCGAGCGTCATCAGCCCTAAGCCGCGCCGGCTGACGCCTTGGGTGAACGGCATCAGCGCGAGCCAGAGCAGGCCCAAGACCGGCATCAGCAGAAGCAAGAGGAAGTTGAATAGGATGACGAAGCCGCCGATAAAGCGCGCCGAGCCGAGATCGAACAGCCGGGCGCGAAAGCCGCGACCGGTGACGGTGTGATAACGCGACGCGTAGCGCACGATGCGGCCGTAAAGGCCGATCAGCCCGCCGGCCAACAGCAGCAGCACCACCGAGAACGCGCTGGCATAGCCGAGATCGGGCGGCACCTGCTCCTTCATGCCGAGATAGATGTTGGTGGTCAGCACCTGGATTTTTCCCGGCAGCCCGACCAGCGCCGGCACTTCGAACGCCTCGATCGAGCGCACCACGATCAACAGCGCGACCGCGGCAAAGGTGGGCAGCGCAAGCCGCATGGAAACGCGCGTCACAGTGCGAAAAATGCCGGCGCCGCTCATGCGCGCGGCATCCTCATAATCGGCGTTGGCTTGCTGGAACACAGAAGACAGCAGGAGAAAAGCGAGTGGCGACCACAGAAAGCCTTCGACCAAGATCATGCCGGGCATGGAATAGACGTTGAAGCGCGGCAGGCCGAGCGTGGTGACGAGATCGTTGAGCGGCCCGTTGCGGCCGAACAGGAACAGCCACGCGATGACATAGAGCACGAACGGCGTGCCGAGCGAGATGATGGCGGTGAGATAGGCGAACGACTTGAACGGCGCATTGGTGCGTTCGACTAGCCAAGCGACCAGGCCGCCGAAGGCGAGCGCGATCGCCATGCTGCCGACGGCGAAGACCAGCGAATTGCCGAGGCTGCCGAAGAACTGGCGATCGCCGACGAGCCGCCGGTAATAGGCAAAGGTGAAATCGCCGAGCCCACCCGTCACGGTCGTCGTGTGTAGGCTGCCGTTGAGCAGGAAAATCAGTGGCGGCACCACGAGCAGCAGCAACGCGAACGTCAGGACCGCGACCAGGGTCCGCGTCGGGTCGGGCGCGATGCCGGCAACTTGAGCCGTCATTGCCGGGCTTGTCTATTCGGAGAAAAGTGTCGGAGCCGCATCAGTTGAACAGCTCCTTCTTGACCTTGACCCAGCGGTCGATGTTGTCCGACGCCATGGCGGGCGAGATGAAGGTGGCGGTGAAACCACCGCCCTCAGGTTTGACCTCCGGCGACTGCGCCGGCACCGACGGCATCGCCGGCAGATAGCCGACGTCGGCGAAGGTGCGCTGGCCCTCCTCCGACAGCAAGAAATCGATCAACAGCTTGCCGGCATTGGGATGCGGCGCGTTCTTGACCAGACCGATGGAATGAAACGGCGCCGGGATCGGCTCGACCTTCAGCCACTTAACCGGCGCGCCCTTCGCGGCGCTCAGCACAGCGTGGTGATTGAAGATGCTGAGCGCAATGGCGTACTGGCCCAAGATCACCTGGTCGAGAATGGCGCGGTTGGTGGCGTCGACGTTGACGATGTCCTGCTTGGCAAGCGCGCGCAGAAACGCCATGCCCTTGTCCTCGCCCATGGTCTGCAACGCCGCGCCGACATAGACCGGCGAGCCGGACGATTGCTCGTTACCCCAGGCGATCTTGCCGCGCCATTTCGGATTGAGCAGGTCCTGGGCGGTTTTGATCTCGTCCTTGTCGACGAGGTCGGTGTTGGCGCCCGGCGTGAGGAAATAGAGCACCAGCGCGTTCCAGCGGCCGTCGGGATCGCGCAAGCTGAGCGGATATTTGTGCGCCGCCGACGGCGCGAATTTTTCGACGAGCCCGGCCTTGAGCAGCGGCGGCGTGGTGGCGATGCCGTCGAACACGTCGCCCTCGACCTTGCCGGCGCGCGCTTCGTTGATCACCTTGATGGCGTTTGGGCCGGAATCGCCGCGGGCATATTTGACTGTGACGCCGGGATGTTTCTTGTTGAAGGCATCGACCAGCGGCCGCACCGCCTGGTTGACGATCAGCGAGGTGTACCACACCACCTCGCCTTCCTTCTTCGCTGCCTCGTAGAGCGCGTCGTCGGCGGCACGCGCGCGCGGGCAAGCGAGCAGCGCGGTCGCGGCCAACAAAGCGGACATCATCGCGCGAGGCATGCTCATTGCGGATACCAGCGCGGCTTACGCTTTTCCTTGAACGCGGCGACGCCTTCGATCGCCTCGTCCGATTTCGGCGGGCTGTGGGCGAGCCGGCGCCCCAGAATGGTCGCAATAGATGGCGTCGCATCGTGCTCCATGGCGGCCTTCATCTCGCTCACGGCGCCGGGCGCCGCGTGCAGCAACGCATCGACCATCTCGCCGAGTCGTCGCTCGACTTTGCCGGCGTCGACCACCTCGTGCGCGAGCCCGACACGCAGCGCCTCGGTGGCGCCGAAGCGTTCGCCGGACAGCCCGTAGCGGCGGAAACTACGATGGCCCATGGCGCGAATGAGAAACGGCGCGACGCCGAGCGGTGCCATGCCGACCCGCACCTCGGGGACTGAGAAGAAGGCGGCGTCAGTCGCCAGCACGATGTCGCAGCAGGCTGCGAATGCGGCACCGCCCCCAACCGCGGCGCCGTGCACGACGGCGATGGTCGGCTTCGGCAGCCGGTCGAGCGCGGCCAATGCGTCGACCAGCGACACCTGCCCCGGCGCCGGCGGAGGCTCCATGCCGCGGGCCACCAGATCGGCCCCACCACAAAAATGCTTGCCGGCGCCGCGGATGACCACGACGCGCGTCGCCGCGTCCGCCCCACGCGCGGCAAATTCCCGCGCCAGCGCGTTGAGCATGGCCTGATCGAAGGCATTGGAACGCTCGGGCCGGTTCAGCACAATCGTGGCGACGCCACCCAACGAAAGCTCGACTTCGACGCCCGCGCTCATCGGAACAATTCCTGCGTCACCTTCTGCCAGGCTGGCAATTGCCGGTGAATCACTTCCGGCTGCAGAAAATCGGCCTTGAAGCCGCCGTCGTTCGGGCGGAGCCCTGTGACCATCGCCGGCACGCTCGGCAGCGCCGGCAGATAATCGTTCTGCTGAAAAACTTTTTGCCCCTCCTCGGACAACAGGAAATTTAGCAGCAGCCGCGCCGCGTTCGGATGCGGCGCGCCCTTGAGCAGCGCCACGGTATCGAGCGTGACCGGCGCTGGCTCGATCTTGAGCCAGTCGCTCGGCGCTCCTTTGCGCGCCGAGATCACAGCGTGATGGCTGAAGGCCATCAGGTTGATCCAATATTCGCCGGCGATGACCTGATCGAGCACGGCACGCGAGGAGGCATCGACATTGACCACTTGCTGCTTGGCGAGCGCGCGCAGATAGGCGATGCCCTTGTCGTCGCCCATCGTGGTCAGAATGTTGGCGACGAAGCCAAACGCGCCGGCCATCGACGAGCCGTTCCACGCCATTTTGCCCTTGAGCTTCGGGTCGAGCAGTTCGGCGAAGGTTTTTGGCGCCTCGGCCTTCGGCAGCAGCGTCGTGTTGATGGCTGGCGTGAACACATACATGATCACGGAAATCCAATAGCCGTCCTTGTCCTTGAGTTCGGGCGGATAATCGGCCGCATTTGGCACCGTGAACGGCGCCAAGAGGCCCGCTTCCTGCAGCGAGAACATCGCGGAGATGCTGTCGAGAATGTCGGCCTGCACGCGGCTGGCCTGGCCCTCAGCGAGAATTTTCTGCGCCGTCACCAGATCGTCGGCGCGGGAAAATTGCAGCGTGACGCCGTATTTCTTCTCGAACGCGTCCTTGAGCGGCCGCACGATCTGATTGACGACCAGCGTCGTGTACCAGACGACCTGGCCTTCTTTCTTCGCCGCTTCGATCAGAGCCGCGTCGGTCGCCGCGGCGCTGCGCGCGCCGAGAAACGCGGCAGCAACGAGCGCAACGCCAACCAACCGCGAGAACGTCATGCCGGCGCCTTCAAATCCTCGGGCGTCGGAATGAACTTTTCCATCTTCGGCGGCGCACCGTTTCGGCGCATGTCCTCGAGCCAGATGCGGTGGATGCGCGGGTCCTGATCCTCGTATTCGATCTGGTCACCGCCCTCCTTCAGGCTCTTCGACACCGCCGGCTTGTCGTCGCCGCCGGCGCCGAGCAGCGAAATGCGGTTCGCCAGCGTCGTCGGATAGCGCAAGCCGCCAACCGCGGTGGCGAGATAGCGCGCTGGCTGCGGGCCGGTGTTGAAATGCTGATGAAACTGCCGGTCCATCGGCACCAGCACCATGCCGTGCTTCCAGTCGATGCGGCAGAAATCCTTGTCGTTCTCGAACCACAGCAGCGAGTATCCCTGTCCTATCACGCACATCACATGGAAACTTGGGCCGTGGCGGTGGCCCTTCTTGTAGGTGCCCACCGGCATTTCCGAGATGTGCGCGTGCATGGTGCCGTCGGCAAGCACGAACATGATGTTGGTGCCGCCAGCGCCGCGATCGCCCCAAGTCTTAAGCTCGATGGCGGTGAGGTCGGGAACGAAATTGGTCTCCCACATGTGGTTACCCGGACGCACGGTGATCAGATCGCCCTCGCCGGAGAAATACGCCGCCTTGCCGGCGCGCTCGGCGAAATCGAAATCGGCGCCGAACACGAATGCGTCGTTATGGAACACGTTCATCATCATCGGCAGATTGGTGGTATTGACAATGAGCGCGCGCTCGGTGCCGCTGCCGTTGAAGTGGCGGTGCTTGGCGTTGAGCGGAATGGCGAACAGGCTTTTCTCGCCCCATTCGAAGCTGCGCTTGCTGCCGTCCGCCATCTCGACCTGGGTCGAGCCGTGGCCTTCGAGCACATAGACAACTTCTTCGTAGAGGTGGCGCTGCGGCGATGTCGATTTGCCGGGCGCGATGTCGAGCACGAACATGTTGGCGAAATCGCCGCGGCCCTTAAGGTGCACCGCCGCGCCGTTGACGCCGTAGCGCGGCCATGGCGCGGTCTTTACATCGAACAGGTAGACGCCGAAGTCCTCGACGACCGGAATGCCTTCGCCCTTGAGCCAGTCGAGATACGGATCGATGCCGTAGCGCGCGGTCTGCTCCGGCACTTCGCGGATGTTCATGCGTTCCTCCGGGGGCGCTTTTGGCACAATCATATACACGCTGTCATCATCCGCGAAGGCGGTGGGCCAGCGCCGGCGACACAGTGGCTATGCAAACAGCAGCGACTTGATCACCACCGGCACCACACCGGGCGGCGCGATGAGCGCCCCGACGTCGATATAGTCGAGCTCCTGCAACTCCACGCCGTCGATGCAGACGAGCTTCCCCGGCCAGTTGAGCTCGTGGCGCAGAAGCCGGCCGAAGGTCTTGCCGATGTCGCCGTCGATGACGACGAGCAGCAGGTTGAGCTTGTCGCGAATCGGCGCGAGCGCGCGTAGCACGCCCTGCCCAGCCGCAGCTAGGCGCGAATGCTCCGGGTCGCCGTGCCAGCCGAAGGCGACCGCCAGGCATGCGCCGCCATCGAGCTCGATCTCGTCGAGGCCGGCGCGAATGGCGCTCGCCAGGCGCTCGGGGTCTATGTCGCCGGCGGCGTCGAGGCCGACCCGCACCACCGGCACGTTGCGCACCGGCAGCACATAAGGATCCGGCAGATAGATGGTCTTGCCGCTGACCTGGACCGTGAATTGCGA
>Ga0182041_10001553_pt1 | contig 11612 bp, 12 predicted proteins | sample flu12Cox44000178_FD_125967 | JGI IMG/M metagenome (GOLD analysis project Ga0182041, IMG submission 125967) | Lab enrichment of tropical soil microbial communities from Luquillo Experimental Forest, Puerto Rico - flux8day.12C.oxic.44.000.178 | ecosystem: Environmental > Terrestrial > Soil >...
ATGATCATTTCGGGACCCTGGGCATGGTCCAACCTGATAAAGAGCGGGATCGGCTTTGGCGTCGCACCAATGCCTGGGGTTAGCGGCAATCTCGGGCGTCCCTTTGTGGGCGTCTCGGTGGGATACATCAACCGCTCGAGCCCCAATCAGGACTTGGCCAAAGAATTTATCGAGCGCTACCTGCTCACTGATGAGGGCCTTTCAGCATTGGATCACGGCAAACCGATTGGGCTTCCCGCACTGAACTCGTTGCGAGAAAGAATGGTTCATGAGAATCCTTTGTTGGAAGAGTTGCAGGTATGCGTGGATCACGGTGACGTGATGCCGAACATTCCGCAAATGGGACGCTTTTTTACAGTGATGGGAGCGGCCCTCCAGACTGCGACCGACGGTCAGGCTACCGCCGAGGCCGCTTTGCGCGAAGCGGACGTGAACATGCGTCACCCGTGAGCAGACCAGGCTAGTGTACCGTCTCCTAAATCCCTTGGGCTTCGTTACGTTCAAAATGGGCCGCCGGTCCGGCCTTGGCCGGACGCTGGAGTTTGGACATTTTCGCCGCGGAACCAATGTTAAGCCACAGGTCGGCGCGTGGATCGCCGCGCGGCGGACTGGGCTATTCTGTTAGACCGCCCCGCGGTCATAGGAAAATGTCCAAACTCCTCTGGACAGACTCGCGGTTCGCCCAGCACATACGGGTATTGTAAAAGTTATCGCATCAAGCCGCAATGACATTGCGCGAGGCACGCCTCTTTTATCCCCAATCTAGGCACAAAAAATGCTTATTTAGCCGCCATAAAAACCCGATGTATAGGACCCTGTCTGTAATTGTGGCCTGCCTCATAACCATTCTTGTACTCAGCGCCTCTTCTCTGAGCCAGCCTCTTCACTACAGGCTCGCAAGCGATCCCTCACTCAAAGGCAAGGGCCAGGACGGACAATGCATGGATTATGCCATCGCTCTGTCTTCGAAACTCGCCGCAAATGGTATCCATGGCCGGCTCATCTTCTATCGATGGCATATCCGCGACACCGGACTGGAAGGAAGTCATGTCTTCGTTATGTATCACCTAAAGGACGCAACCGAGTGGATTGTAGATAATGAGATTCCCCATCCCAAAGCGGTTCCTCCTGATGCAAGCCCTATGCAACTGGTCTACCTGCTGGCAAGCGACCGAAACGCTCCCGTCGATGTAGAGCTTCAGGAGGGTTTAAATAGACTAAGCTTCTTTTAAGTCAGATCCGAGTTGCAAAAAAAGTTATTCCGCCAAACGATCAAAACAGGATTTGTACGCGGAAAAAACATCGTCCCCGAAGCAAGCAAAGACCACCGTCTGAATGCTCTCGTTTGACCGCAACGCCGCGCAGGTCTCGCGCAGAGCGATCTCAACAGCTTCATTAATTGGAAATCCATAAACGCCACAGCTTATGGCAGGGAACGCCAGGCTTTTGATTCCAAATTTGGATGCCAGATCGAAACAGAACCGATAGCAACTCGCCAGAAGAAGATGTTCATGGTTTCCTCCTCCGCGCCAAATCGGGCCCACTGTGTGGATAACCCATTTCGCCGGCAGCTTGTATCCTTTTGTGATCTTCGCCTCGCCGGTTTTACAACCTCCCAGGGTCCGGCATTCCTTCAGCAATTCAGGGCCGGCACTACGATGGATTGCACCGTCCACGCCGCCTCCGCCAAGCAACGATGTGTTTGCAGCGTTGACGATCGCTTCCACGTGCAATTTTGTGATATCCGTTTTCTGCACCGAGATTCTGCTCTTCATCTTTTGGCTGGTTCAAAATTCGATTCGCATTTAACATCGCTCTGTGCAAAGAGATTCGATCGGCATGGTCCGTCGCGACTGGGTCTTGAGCTCGTTGAAGGTCCTGAGCTCGTTCAATAGGACAGGAGTCCTTTTTGCGTTGGCATCCGCTTTTTGCTCGTTGCGGGCGGAGGACCTCACGACCACGAGCGGGCAAACTTATCACGACGTTCAAGTGTTGAGCCGCGACTCTTCGGCGATGGTCATCCAGTCGCGCGAGGGCGCTTTCAAACTTGCGCTTAGTGAGGTAAGGCCGGCTGACCGCGAGCGAAATTCAAAGGATTTGACGAAGGCTATCGATCTGCCGGCGATCACTGTCATCGGTGAACAGAAACTGGATTTCAATGCGATTCCCGAGTGGTCGGCTACCCAAAGACTTCTTGAGAAAGCGATGCAGCGGCAGACGGAGGAGCGCCAAGAAGCCGCCAGAAAACGGGTTGAGGGTTATCAAACGGTCCAAATCATGAACGGGGTATCCTTCGGTCTCGGTTCATCGGATCCGAAAAATGATAGCGCGATTCAGCCAAGTTATCTCAGCGCCGAGTACCAGCGCCTTGCGCCGAATATCGTTGAAAAAGACTTACGGGTTTTCAGTTTGTCACTTAAAAATACACAGTAAAGCTAGCGGGCGTTCACAAATACCTGCGCTCTCTGACTTGTGCGTAACGCAGTCCTGACGCGGTCTCGATTTTGGGCATGAATAGAGATTGGGAGAAATTGATCGGCTATCTCAGAGGCTCGCACAGGATGCTCATCTTTACCGGGGCCGGTATTTCAACCGGGAGCGGCATCCCGGATTTCAGGGGACCGAATGGAGTTTGGACCAGGCGCAAACCAGTTTACTATGAAGATTTCATGAGCTCGGAGGCGGCTCGAATTGAATATTGGGAGTACAAGCTGGAAGCATGGCCCGCCCTGAGCGCTGCCCGTCCCAACGCCATTCATTACGCGATTGTGAAACTTGAGAATGCCGGCAAGGTGACAGCTGTTCTTACTCAGAATATTGACGGGTTGCACGCGCGAGCTGGATCGAACCGGGAAACTCTGGTCGAATTGCATGGCACAAACCTGTCAGTCGAATGCCAAACGTGTGGCTGGCGTGGTGACCCTGTACCTCATTTTGACCGATTTCGTCTGGATCGGCGGCCCCCGCTTTGTAACTGCGGCGGCTTTTTGAAACCGGCAACCATCAGCTTTGGACAGGCCCTTGATCAGAAGGTATTGGCTCAGGCACACGAAGCCGGCCAAAGGGCTGACCTGGTTATTTCGCTGGGGTCGACGCTCTCGGTCTACCCGGCAGCTAACTTCCCGTTGGCCGCGGCCAACCGAGGCATTCCCTACGTGATCATCAATCGGGGCGCAACGGACCACGACGGTCAGAAGTCTGTATCGCTTCGGATCGAAGGCGAGATCGCAGAGATCTTTCCAACCGCCGTAGAGGCAGCATTACAGTAGGGCGATGGGGTCATGTCTCAATATTCAACATGCGTTTCAATGCCGGTTTTTGATTATGGCCGCAGCCGCAAGCCAATGTTGAATATTGAGACATGACCCCCGACTGGTGATCTGTCGAAATGAAAAGACGCGAATTTCTGAGAGCGACAGCGGCTCTGGCCGCAGCTGGGACGATCATACCCGCACCGGCCGCGAGGTCGCAGGAGGTTGCGCAACCGTCGCCCAGTCAAAGCCCAGGTCAATTCTCCTCGCAGATGTCCGGTTGGGGCCTCCTGGGTCGTCGAAAGCGATCCCGCCTCTTTGAGGACGTTCTGCTTAACTACGTTTTCGCGCTGTTGTTGGGCAGCGCTTACTATAAAGCCGCAGACGCCGGGGCTTGTCTCGCCATCGCGGATCAAATCATCGACGGCGACCGCGGAAGCGCATTTCGAGCGTTGCTTGTTGCTGCTGACCGGCTGTCAAGAATCGCCGCGGACGCTGAAGCTGCGGGCAATCAAACGAGCGCACGAGAGTCTTATATGCACGCGGCGAGCTACATCTTTTGGGCAACGTACTTCATCAACCTCGTCAACGCGCCCGATGCTTTTAAACTTCACTGGCTGCGCCATCAGGAACTTTGGGAAAAGGCAGCAGCGCTGCTTGATCCACATGCGGAACTGCTGCCATTCCCATACGAGAAGACAACTCTTCCAGGCTACTTTTTCAGCGTGGACCGTTCTGGAAAACGGCGGCCGCTGATCATACTGACCAATTGGAGTGACGGCGGAATGCCTACCGCCTGGACCTTAGGAATTGCCCCGGCGCTTGAGCGTGGTTACAACGTCTATGCTTTTTACGGACCTGGTCAGGGCACTGCGCGACTGCAACAGGATCTCTATGCCAGGCCCGACTGGGAGAATGTCATCTCGCCGCTGATTGATTACCTCCTTATTCGTCGCGACGTCGACGCGGATCGTATTGTTCTTCTTGGGATCGGACAGGGAGGGTATTGGGCAGCTCGCGCCGCTGCTTTCGAGGGTCGCGTGGCGGCCTGCGTTGCCGACCCAGGCGTATGGGATGTGTCAAAGGCGTGGACACAATCCGTACCAAGACCCTTGCTGTCCCTGCTGGACGCGGGTAAACAGGATAGATTTGATGCTTCGCTTCGGCTTGGATTAAGGTTCAATCCGTCCGCAGCAGCGGCATTAGCACTTCGGATGTTTCCATTCGGCACGAATTCGCCGTACGAGGCTTTCAAGGCGGTTCAGGCATTCAAGCTGAACGATGTCGCAGGCCAGATTCGGTGTCCGACGCTTGTGACTGAATCAGAGGGAGAATTGTTCTGGCCGGGCCAATCCAAACAACTCTACGACGCGCTCACATGCCCGAAGACACTCATCAAATTTGCTGCTTCGGACGGCGCGGATTTGTCCTGTGAACCAAAGGCGCCTGGACTTCGATCGCAACGGATATTCGACTGGTTGAACCAGGCCTCGAAACGCGCTTAGATCCTGGGATCTGCACAACAGGAAATAAAATAGTTGTATTTCTATTTGCGGTTTGCAAAGGGAAAACCAAATTCGACTTGGAAAAAATCGAACTAAAAGCTCTAAATGTTGATCAGGATTTCGCGCATTCGTGGGCGTCTTACCGCTCCTTGCGCAGGTTTGTATTTTTCCTCTTTTTTGTCGCCACGCTGGAAATACGTTTTCTGTCTCTCATTCCGGCAATTGTTTTTGCGCTGACATTCGTGCTCTACTTCTTTATGGCAGCGTGTCTGGCAACTTGGAAATGTCCCCGCTGCCGGCAATCATTCTTCAAGGCCGCTTTTCTCCGAAGCTTATTTGGGGGCAAATGCTTTTACTGCGGCCTTCCCAAATGGGCCATGACGGAAGCGGGCAACTTCATTTTGAGACCACGGTTCCCCTTCGGCTGGCGGACACAACAAGAATCCTTCAAAAGCAAAACTGGTTAGTCATTTGTGGTGCTGCCAAGGCCAATGAAAATGTTTGCGGCGATGTGTTTTGCTTCGATGCCGAGTCGAGGGTGGATCGGCTCGCTTCTGTTTTTGATACGAATAGTTTTTCTCGGTTTGTTTCTTGGGCTTAGTCCCTGAGTCATGGCGGCGTGCCGCTGACTTTTCGGTGTTGCCTGTTGTTTCGTCCGGCCTTGGCCGGCTAGGATGCGATACCGTTGGCGGAGGATCATAAGGAGGGAGAGGAACGTCGACATGCAACTGGGCATTTCCGCGGAGCGTCATGAGAATTGTTGAACAACAGATCAGTGCGAACACGCAAACTGGCTTCATCTTTCTTTCGCTCATGGTTTTCGGAAACAAACGCCGACCTTTGTGTGCCGAGCGCGCAATCCCTCCAGAGATTGGATTGCCACGTCGGAATATCCCGCGAGGGCGAGTTGATGTCCGGTGGGGGTTCTCAACGCGGCTTCTTCATTGGTGGCCCCGGCGGCGATGGCCCTGTTGAAATTTTTCAGATTATCCCCGTATGACCAACAAACCCGCAAACTATCATATCGCTGAGCGAAATATGCCAGAATCTTTCTAAGTTGATCAGGAGCACGCAAAAAAATCGAACGTTCGCCGGATTCCAATTCTACTCTAATATTGAACAGCAGTTCGCCTTCGTTCAGCGACGCAGTTGCTTCGAACCGTGGATCGATCGGATCTGCGACATGGTATTTATGGTGGTTCATCGGAATGAAATCGAAAGCTCATGCAACGGCCAGCGAGGCCGTGCTCAAACCGGCGAGATCTAGGGGTATCATGGTAGCCTGGGAGCAGCGTCAACCTGGTAAAGCGGCCTCGCGAAGCCGCCTCGCTATAGAATCCTTAAAAAGCAAAACCACCTAATGAGCAATGTGTGGATACCGAAAAAACTTGACTCATCTGCAATCAGTTTTGCTTTTCAAGGATTCTAGCAAGCTCTGGCCTATGAATACACAAAAAATCTATTTCTTGAATCCATCGTATACGAATTTCTCGATCGAAGAAGAGCTCCTTTCAAATACCGGATTCGAATTGGTTCCTGTTCGGTTCGATAAAAGATCGATCGACCAAATAACTGACGCCGTGGCGATCTTAACAAACACCGATCCGATAGGCCGCGAGATCGCTTCGCAATTGCGAAACTGCAAGGTCGTTACACGGACAGGTGTTGGCTTTGACATCATCGATGTTTCCGCATGTCGAAGTCTTGGAATCGAGGTTTGTTATGTTCCGGACTATGGGACAGAGGACGTTGCAAATCACGCCATCGCACTGCTGTTCGCCCTTCATCGTCACCTTCTTCAATATCACAGGAGCGTAGCAAACGGCATTTGGGATTACCGGGTAGCAGGAGAAATACATCTTTTGAAAGAACTCCGGCTCGGCATCTTTGGTCTCGGGCGAATTGGGTCAGACTTTGCCAGAAAGATGCGACCGTTTGTCGGGGAAATACTGGGTTACGACCCATTGATGTCCGCACTCCAGAACAAAGGAATCCGGCCAAGTTCGGCGGATGAAATTTTTGCCGAGTGCGAGATCATTTCGCTGCACTTTCCGCATTCGGAGCTCAACCATCATCTCATCGGAGATAGCGCAATTGATAAGATGATGCAGAAGCCGATTTTGATCAATGTAAGCAGAGGTGGACTGGTTGACACCAATTCTGTGATCCGCGGATTACGGGCAGGACAGCTGAGCGGGGCCGGCCTGGACGTGCTAGAGACAGAACCCAAGATTGCGGCCGAATTATTACAATTTGAAAACGTCATTCTTACTCCACATGCCGCCTGGTTTTCCGTAGAGGCGAGTAAGAGACTTCGGCGATCCGCGATGGCTGACATTCTTCGCGTCCTGTCCGGGCAACGACCGCTGCATCCAGTGCCGCACATGGAGTAGAGAAGCAGGAGGAGCCGCAACAATCGTTTCTTGATCTCGATTCTGAGGCCGGGGCCTCCAATTGCGCCTCAGGCAACTCGATTTTCGGCCTCATCGACTTTTAACCCAGATTAGATTCTGAAATTGGAACCACAGATTTTGCCGATTTCTGCCTTCGCCGTTCTATTTTTTCCTGTGCCTGGGAGACGAATGACTCTCGTATCTATCGGATGCCTTGGATAAAGGCGCCCAGATTTCCGGGACCGGAGCGATACCGGCATCGCCTAAACGGTACTCTTCAAGAATGCCATCCGCGATTCCTTCCGCTATTCGTTGCCGGTAATTCGCGTTGGCAACTTTTGCCGCCTCCGCAGGATTGGTGAGGTAAGCGCACTCGCACAAGACGCACGGAATGTCCGGATTGCGGGTTAATCGAAGACGACGTCGCAAGACGCCTATGTTCGTCTCACCCGTTTTTGCCACAAGGTGTGCCTGGATCCTCGTTGCAAGACCATGGCTATCGGCGCGCCAAAAGAACGTTTTTGCGCCGTTTGGTCCACTGCCGCCCACCGCATCATAGTGGATACTTATCAGGATAGCACCTGGGCCTCGCCGGTTGGCGAAAGCGACTCGGTCGTCCAATTCAACGAAATGATCGTCTTGCCGAACCATAATGGTTCGCAGGGTGCCTCGTCGCAAAAGCTCTCGAACACGTTTTGCTGTGTCGAGGGTCATCTCCTTCTCCATCAAAAATACGGGGGCTCTTCGGCCGCTGGTACCCCCGGTGTCTTTTCCGCCGTGTCCAGCATCAATTACAACAGCGGAAAAACGGCCTGCGCCTAGCCCTGGTCCTGGGCGCTGGGCGCAGCTTCCCAATAGAGCTGCCCAGGCGATCCAAAGCAGGTTGCGTACGAAGTCTATAGGAAAGGGTTTAATTCGACGATTCATTTGTCCAGCAATTGATACCAATACTCAGTCAGCGGATATCTTGCCCGGTTGCGCGCCGACTTAAACCAGGTGCCGACAATCAGTTTCGCGCCCTTATCAGCCGCCAATTTTTTCACCTCGTATGGGTCGACAAAATATTCTGAACGAACTGACACAAATCCAATCTTTCGGTATCCGTGAGTTGTGAACGACTTCACAGTCTTAGCAAAATCGCCAGGGCTCACTTGATTGAACTGCACCTGGTTCAGCCACACGAGTGCGACTGGCTGCCCACCGGTTTGGTCTCGATAAACATCGAGTAAATTGCCGTAGTAGTTCCAACGCTGCCCGGCTCGCCTCGTGTTCACATTAGGCGTCAACGCACAGCCGCAAAGCATCAATGCCGACAGTAAAGCGATTATCTCGTTTCTAGCGAGGCCGAGCCTTAGACCGGCGAAATCCAAGAGTAGCATGATCGGGTTGGGAGCAGCGTCAGGTGGGTGAAGCGGCCTCGCTTTAGAATCCTTGAAAAGCAAGGGCATTTGACGGGTAATCCACGGACACGGAAAAAAACTGGATTCATTTTGCAATCGATTTTGCCTTTCAAGGAGTCTTGGTCGCCTGGACTGCTGCCTGAGAGGGGTTAGCGTTCCGGCAAAAAAATCCGGGACAGGTACTCACGCAGTGCCTCGATGTGGTTACCGCCACCGCGGAATCCGATGTAACCATCCGGACGGATCAGCACGATGCCTGTCGGATGAACCTCGTAGAGGGCGTGAGCCAGGCCGTCCGGGTCGAACAGGGCATTAGAAATGGCAGAACTCTTATCATGAACGATTAAAAGTGTGTCCATAACGTGTGCGTACAAGCCGGCAAGCAGCTTGCGATGCTCATCAAGATCGATCGCATCCCGAGTCGAGTTCCCGGCGAAAAACAGCAACTGGTGCACGGGTCTACGCAACCGGTCGAGCAATAGAATGGCTTCATGAGTAGCTCCATTAAACAAGGTGCAATCAGGCGCCCTGTCTCCCGCATGCAGCGCACGGCCCGTTTTGCCGGTAACCGCGGAACTCCGCCGGTAGTGAATCCCGATTTCCGCCATGGTTTCGGCGACGCGATCCTCGATCACATGAATTCCAGTGAGCAGAGGCAGTAACGCATCGCGCAATTGCTGACCGAAGGGACTCTGCAAAGTCGCCATCCGGGTCAATCTGTCGGTCAGGTTCAATACCATCTTTGCCACTGGTTCGCGCTCCGCGTTGAAAGTATCAAGCAATGAAACCGGCGAACGTTCATGCACAACGAGACCCAGTTTCCATGCAAGATTGAAGGCGTCCTGGATACCGGTGTTCATGCCCTGACCGCCGGCAGGGCTGTGAATATGCGCAGAATCGCCTGCTAGAAAGACCCTTCCATATCGGAACTCGCGGATCTTGCGATGAGAGATATGGAAACGTGATAGCCAAACCGGATCGCTCAGTCGGATGGCCCCGCGGGTTCTACGATCTACGAGTTCTTGCACCTCAGCCAATTGTGGTTCAGACGCTTTCGGGTTCTCATTGTTGCCTCCAACCGAAGCAATTACGCGGCAGCGTTCTGATCGAAATGGAAAAACCCCTACGATTCCGTCCTCCGCCAGGAACAGATGAATATGGATCCGGTCCAATGAACCTTCGAGGCGCACGTCTGCGAGAAGAAATGTCTCAGCGTACGCCTCGCCTTCGAAAGAAAGATTCAGGGCATGCCTTACTCCGCTGTGGGCCCCATCACAGCCGACGAGCCATTCCGATTCCACAAGCTCTTGGCTCCCATCGGAGGCGCGGATAGTTGCACGGACGCAATCCTCGGTTTGGGAGATGCCGATCAATTCCCTTTCTCGCTCCACAGACCCCCCCCGCCTTAATAGCTGCTCAGAAAGGATTTGCTCGGTCTGGCTTTGCGGCAGACTAATCGCGAACCGATAACGGCAGGGTAAACAGCTGAAACCGATATGTCCGATCTGACCGCTCTTGTTGTAGAAGGATATGCCGTCCACTTTCAGTCCGGCATCCAGAAAGTTCTCAACGATGCCCATCATCTGGAACACCTCGAGCGTCCGAGGAAATATTGCGAGCGCCTTCGAGGTTGAGGATGGCGCAGGGGCCTTATCGAAAATGCGGCAGCGGACACCATGCCGAGCCAGTTCGCATGCCATCGTCAAACCGACCGGACCAGCGCCAACGACGAGCACGTCTGCCGCCGATTTCATAAGCTTTGATTGGAGTAAGGTAAGTTTCCAGGTTGCATCGCTGTCTCAAGGAACGCTCGGTACAAGTCGGCCGCTCGGATCCCAAACTGCCGGACAACCGCAAAGATGGACGTAGCCTTCATTCAACCTCGACGCCGCCGGCGAGCCGCCTCGTGGGTGAGGGTGAGGCGGACGCGCGTTTCGTTCAACTGAGATCGCAGGCGAGTTCGAACCGCTGGGTCGGCACATCTGTCCAATTCATCAATGAGTCGGCTGATTTGTTGGAGCTGTTCAACTTCTTCAGGGACAAAACCTGCGTTCTTAAGAAGAGAATATCCGATCCGCAGATCTTCCGGACATCTGAAGTACTCATCCAAGTCTAAAGGTTTACCTTTCCCGGGCAGGTCGTTGGAGCTTTGCTGCGCAAGCCATTCTTCAATCTGTTTATCAATGGAATAAGACATTTTTCCCTTTAGAATCCTTGAAAAGCAAAACCAATTACAGATGAGTCAGGTCTTATTGTATTCGTACATTAATCAATCGCTAGTTTTGCTTTTCAAGATTGCAGCCAATGGTATGCCCCCTAGCCCGCAAAAATCACGCGTTGTAAAAAGCGGCGCGCTCATTGCGGGCTAGAGAGCGCCAGCCGGACCATTCCGCTGCCAGAGCCTGCATTGATCACAAATCCCTAGACAATTCAACGCAACTGTTGTGACTACGGCTGAGGATTTGTGATCAATGCAGGCTAGTTATGACTCGATGCACTAGCTGCGGCTATTCGCCACTGCGACAGCAGCGGAATTAGCGCTCTTCCTACCTGCAACCTCTTCGCCTGCATCGCGTGGAAGACCCGCGAAGCTTATGAACGACAAGACAGAAATCGCGCCGGCAACCAGAAACGCGAGCGGAAAATCGCCCGCGACCAAGGTTTCACTGCGGCGAAATGCAAGTGAGAGCTGCAGAATCGAAGCCCCAACTGTAACTCCAATACTCAGAGCAAGTTGCTGAAAGACGCTGGTCATACTTGTCGCCTGACTCATTTCCGGCTGATCGACTTCCGCGACGCTGATCGCGTTGATGCAGGTAAACTGTAATGAACGGAAAAAGCCGCCGATGAACAGAACCGACATCATGATCCATATCGGGGTAGACCGTGTGAAAAACGCCGGAGCCGCAATAAACGCTGCGCTGATGATGGAGTTCAAAGCAAGGACCTTGCGAAAGCCGAACCTTTTCAGGATTGTGCCCGCCGCGGTCTTCATTCCGATGGCACCAATCGCGCCTACAAAAGTCAACAGGCCGGAACTCAGCGGGGTCATCCCAAACCCTA
>Ga0182041_10001554_pt1 | contig 11611 bp, 17 predicted proteins | sample flu12Cox44000178_FD_125967 | JGI IMG/M metagenome (GOLD analysis project Ga0182041, IMG submission 125967) | Lab enrichment of tropical soil microbial communities from Luquillo Experimental Forest, Puerto Rico - flux8day.12C.oxic.44.000.178 | ecosystem: Environmental > Terrestrial > Soil >...
GCAACTGCATCATTCACGCGCTGATCATTCGGCGGGGGAGAATAGTTCGGCGGAGTGTACACCGTGCGCGGGCCTGTGCCGGTAGTCCCGCTCTTGCGCGGCAGTCGCAAATCGAAGGTGGGCGTCTGTGTCATTCGATAATACCGGTGCGCTTCAGTCATTCCGCCATGCCCGTTCGGTAGCCGGCCAACGTCGTAAACCTCGATCGTCGCTTGCATAAGCACACCTTTTGCGGTGATCGTTTCAATATGATCCACGGCTTTGCTGCCTCGGATCGACCGGTGATGAACAACGGTGACGCCTTTTTTCTTCTCCACTGTCACCTCCTGGTGCGTAGCGCACGACGCTAGTAGCAGCACCAGGCTAATAGCGGAAATTGGGCGTTTGATTTTCATTGTTAGGCTGCAGGGGTATTTGCTGCAAAGGGCTAGGAACCAAAGCAGGTTGGGTTGGTTCCTGAGTCTGGCTCGTTGTCACAATCGACCGATGCGTAGGTAGAATGGTGTCGGTCGGAAATACATAAAACTCGGTCGAGGCTCGAACACGCACGAACCGGCTATCGCCAGTCTCGCCGTTCAGGAGTTGGTCCAGATATTTGGCTAGGATGGGCGTTGTGTCAGGCAATCCGACAACACCCGTGGTATGCTCGGCCTGCAAAGCGGATGTCGCAACGGCTGTCCCGGTCTGCATGCTGGCCGTGATTAACAGAGCGATAAACGCCTTGGCGTTCGCCCAATGATCTGTCTCGACCATCTCGCCCTGGAGACCAGCTGAGCCGTCCTCGATGCCAAATTGCTGGTTAGCCGGATCGGCCTCGCGCACACAGGCGATGCCATTGAATTTGAGCTGTTTGTTGTCCGGGAAAGTGAGCAGCCACGTACCCGCAACCTCGATCCGATCACGAACAGCCCCATTTGCCGCAAAGCAGGATACATGACTTCCGGCCGGAATGATAAGGTGCGGAACACCGTTGTTTTTGGTCCACACGTCCCGAGTCACGATGCCCATTACAGGTGTATTGATGTGCGAACTCTCAACCGTGTTCACCAACTGACAGGGGATGAACTCCGCCGGTGGCGACCACCACTCAACAGGTACTGGTGTCGGTTCTGGTGTGCGCGTCGGTGACGCAATTTCTTCGTAAAATGCGGCCAAGGCTAAAGGCGGCGGTAGAGCAGAGGAGGGCGAAGGCGCTACTTGAGCGATCTCGGGCGCGTGATTCACCGGCAGCAGGGCCCGCGTTAAAAGGGTTTGTTCCTTTGGTGCCGTTGTTGATTCATCACCAGGTTGGATCACGCGCCCGATATCACGCTCCAGTCTGCCCCTGGCGTTCTCGGCCGCTTCCTTCGCCATCCTGCCTTTGCCGACGTAGTAGCACACGGCAAAGATCGCGAAGACCAACAAAAGGACGCTCCCGGGGCCTTTGATAAAGAATAAAATCCAGCGTTTCACTTGGGCTCCTTCGCCGGCTGTCCGGTTTGGGTGAGCGGAATTGACGGAGTGCCGACAGGCACCGGCACTTTGATTGGTCCCTGCGGTGCCAGACCATTCTTCAGCGACCACACGCTCTGAAAACCTTCCGGCTCGGGCAGAATGATCCGCATTTCGTTGTCGATCGAGAGGTTCGCCCGGCCTCCGTCGATGTCGCCCTGGATCACAACGTCGATAGGAACGGTTTTTTGCGGCGGAACCGGTCGCAGACAAACTAACAGTTTAACCGGATGGACCTCGTTGGCCACCATCACCGTAGCGGCTCGGCCGTCGAACTGGAGCGGCTTAGCGGTTTCATTTTGGACGGTACCCTCGAGCACAACGGCATCCTCTTTGGAGAACCGGTGAAGCTTGGTCACCGTCGTCTTCATTACGCCGCTATCGCTGGTGTAGTCGGCAGGCCGCGACGCGTAACCGGCATACAAATCAGGGTAGAGCGGTTTTAAGATCGCGGCGTCTCGTGCGCGTTTGAGCAAGCCGACCAGAATCTCTTCATTGTACACCGGCCTTGCCGCTTTAATCTCTGCCGGTGTCGTTAGGCCTCCAGTTTCGTTGCTGAAGGTGACCGCGATGTCGGGTTGAGATCCGACACGAAGTTCGAAGAGCACAAGCTTTTGGCCTACGAGCACGGTCATGAAAGCATGTGCCTCGCGCGTCACTGGCTCCAATAGAACAAGCTGAGAGCCGGGCGGATGCTGTTCTTCAATGAGCGTACCGACAGGCGGAGCCGCTGGTTTTGCCGGATCAATTGCCGCTACACCACCGCCAAAGACGCCGGCCACTTTATCCGGGAAATACAACGTAGTGACAATGCCGGGATAGAGATTGATGACGATCGGTTCCCGACTCGAAAGCGTTTTGTTCGCAATCTGCCCGTGTGCACTCCCCGCCACTAGTAACATGAATAACAGCGCTCTCATTTGTCGGCAGCCACTCCGCGCGGACTCCAAAAGACTTCGTAGGCCCAGACAACCATCGGAAACTTGTGGTTGCTTTCGATCTCGTCGTTGGGCATGAGCTTGACGTTCATAACCACCGGCCTGGTCTGCGTAACGGCGCCGCCCAGAAAGCCTGTTCGAATCACTTGTCCCGTGATCTCCAGTGCTGCTGAGTCCGCGCTTAACTGGACCAAACGGATCCGGCCGATCTCGATTTTCTGATGTAGCTGCTGGAGCCTGAACAAATCCGCATCCCTGGCGAGCTCGGCTTTTACTTGCTCTTCAGAGCGCTGGTTAAACAGCCGATCAAGGCGCTCTGGAGCATCCAGTCCATCTGGCGAGCGATCCAATAACGTCTGCGCTGCCAATTTCGCATAATCGATCTGGACGGCCTTCGCATCCTCGAACGTTCCGCCGCTGGACAAATAAAACGTGTCCCGGGAATTCAGCATCACGAACCGCAATGGATGCAACGCAGCTTGAAGCGTAAACCAATTGCTCACCGGGATCGCGATCACGGCCAGGACGAACAAACCCTGCCAGAGCGCCAGGCTCATGAACCGTTTCCTAAGAACATCCAGGAGAGTCACCATGTTAATCCCGTGGTTTCAGCGCAAAGTTCGGCCGCTCTAATCCGTTAACGCTCGCCCCGTTGCGCGCCGCGGCGCCGGCCACTGCACCCCTGTAAGCAAAGGTGGCACCTCTCGCCATGCTCCGTGTTGCAGCAGATGCCCCAACCAACATGTCGGCAATACCACTGGCGCCGGCTGTCACCTGTCTGGACACTATCCACGGGCCCGTGATACTGGAAAATCCAATCCAAACCGCTGCGCCAAGAAGCCAAAGTAAATTTACCCCTGCAAGATTGATCGTTCCGAGAAGCGGGTTATTGCCGGCATTAACCGCCAACCCCAAAAGGAATTGCGTAACCAGGCCAGACACCACAAACGCTAGTGGCCATAAGCAAATGCCAAAAAACGACAGTATAAAAGCTCTGGCCACCTTGCCCCATCCAGGAACAACCAAAAAACCGGCGAACAGAGGGGCGACCGCTACCTCGCAATAAAACAATATGGATTGAACCACCGCCATGAACCATTGGATCATCGCCGCGATAAAAGAGATAATCAGCACAATGACGCCGAGGAGCCCGAGCTCGATCGACTCCATCGGGTGAAGCATCCCGTTCCAAAACTCCCCGAGGTTAGACGGCGGTTGAGCCGCGGCACCGAATCCAACGCTCGTGTCCCCTTCGGTTGCCACCGAGAAATTCGGAGGGGAAGACACCGGTGTAATCGATGAAATTCCCACACCCGACACATTAGAGTACTGTTGGTTGGGATCATAAATATCCACACGATAGAGTGTCTGACCGTTGTAACTATCGGCAGTCTTATCGGCGTAGACACCCGTGATGCTCTGGCCGTTGGTCAGGTTCACCTGGATCGTTTGACCTGGCGTTAAGCCTGCCGAAAGGGAAGGGGAGACCGCAAAGGATGTGCCTTCCATGAGCGAGCCAGGCGCGCTCGAGAACGGAAATGCGCCGGAACCTTGAGCGCTTTGCGGGTCATAGTTCGGATCTCCCGGCTGCTCGTAGCCATAGGTTGAAATTGTGGGCGTCGTGCCGGCCGGCAACGTGTTGATTGAGCCAACGCTAGATCCCCCGGGGAACATGGCGTTAGTGGCATTAGTCAGCACCGAAAGATCAATGCCGAACTTCTGTTTGATCGCTGCAACGAAAGCCGCCATTGGATTGCCGTTGATCCCAGTCTGCTCTTCGATAGAGCTAACAGCGCCGTTAATAAAGTTGCCGACCAAACCGATGTTAATCAGAAAGAGCGCGACAAGTGCTATTCTGATAAGCTGCACCATCACGGTATTGAGCGACCGTTCGGCATGCGCCTGGATTGTCGCCCAGGTTAGACCACCAGCGACCACGACGTAGGCGACGGGCATCAGGATATTGTGAACATTATTTATCGCGTTACCAAAATCAGGGGAAAGCAACGTGATATCCGTGACGGCCAGCACGGTCATGGATAATGCTCCTTCCATTGAGGAGGCTTACCGTAATCTTTGGACAAGTCCTGCAGCTTATCGATCGCCGACCCTGTTTCTTTTTGGAGCGCGCGCCTGGCCGCCATACGTTCAGCCTGGAAGTTAGCTAAGGACTGATAGACGCCCTTCATCTTCTCTTCAAGCATCGCCACCCGATAGTTTGTAACCAGCACGCTCACCATCACTGACGATATGAAAAGCCAGATAAATATTTTTTTAATCATTGCTGTATTTCCTTTTTTATTGCGAGAAGTGGGGCAACTGCCCGTAACCACTGGAGAGTGTTTCTAGCGTTGAAATTGAGCTGTTGACGTCCGCGCCGTAGCCGGCCACCACCTGCTCACTCGCCTGTAGGCGCTGAGCCTGCGCTCCGGCATTAAGCTGTTGCTGCTGAAGCTGACTCTTCTGGGCGAGCTCGTTCGCACGAGCCGCAACCTCAGCCAGGGCACCGTTGAGGCCGCTGACAGTGGCATGATACTTTTGGACATCCGAAGCCGTATTGGCTGACTGCATCGAGGCTAACGCCTGGTCGCGCTGCTTCTCCAGCTGCTGGCGCTGCTTTTCGAGCTGGATCATCTGATCCTGGACGGTTCCAGAGATAGAGTACGAATCGACGGGGAACTGGTAGGCGCCTGGAATTATCGGGTTCCACCGCTGCAGACCATAGGCTGACTGGAGCGAGCCCACGCTGTACTGAAGATTCCGAGGTGTGTTTACGGCAAAATTCTGAATCCGTTGATAGGTCTGGAGCAGTTGCTGACCGCTGCCGTAGAGCTCTGCGACCGTACCTATCCCAGGAAGATTCTTCAGAGCCGCTGGATCGCCGAATCGAGCCAGCTGGATCACCATATTTTCATACTGATGGAGTGTGTTCAGCTCGGTGTTGAGAGTGTGCGTCTCGGTCGAAATCCAATGGGCCAAATTAGTGACTTCATTGCCGGCATTTTGAGCAGCCAGCCCGGGATCCCAAACCACCATTGATCCCTTGGCTCCCAAGCTCAGGAATAGCAAGACAACAAATGACAGTATCCGTTTCATAGCTAATCTATCGGGTTCATGTACGGACCACTTCCGCCAACACAGTCCTGAACCATCTGCTCCACTTGTGCCTGCAAACACACCTCCCTGGCCGCCAAGGCCTTCTGAATCGAGTCGAAGCGGCCGGCTTCCACTCCGTCGATCAGCAAATAGTGATATCCAGCCCGAGGCTCAATATCGGCGGAACGAATTTTTTCCTTGTCCATAAGCGTCATGGCAGAAGTTCGGTGTCACGTAAATATGCTGGCTCTTCGACCCGTGCGCCGCGCTTCTGCTCTTGCTAAAGCGTCCAACGCTGTTTCTCCTCTGCTTGATATAGTCTCCAGTTGGTCGTGTCCTCCGCCAGGTGGCAAAATTCCTCGAATGTACCCTTCCAGACAATGTTCCCATCTTTAACACAATACTTATTAGGTTGGCTCATCGCGTCATCGCCTTTCATGGAACTATAAAAATCCTTCTTCCGTGCTTATGCGTTTCCAAAACCCACTGTACAATCTCAACAGCTTGTGTGCTCGCCTCCTTGACGGTCCCATCAGGCTCCACGTGCTCCGGGACAGGAATATTCACGTAACGGCGCTGTAACGGTGTCGGATCCGCCTGCGACACGCCACCGTATTGCTGGCTCGCGCGTTGCGCCCAATACAAGCGCTTGATCGCATCCCCGGCCCCTAAATCATAAAAGTTCCGGGCGACCCACTTATCGTGGTAACCCAGGACACTATATTGCTCCGCCGCCGTCTGTGTGTTGGGCAGCTTCGGAGCGCTTGCACAACCCGCAAACAAGGCCGCGCTAAGCGGCAACATCCATCTTCGCATTTCGTTCCCTTCTCCTTTCGAAGTCCGCTCCACCGGAAGCGGTCAAGCATTCGACCTCGTCGGAAAGCACCGACTTCCCGATCGTAAATTTGGGCTCCGGTCCGGTCAGCGAGACGTAGACAAAGCCACTGTGCGCGCCCGGCATCCCGCGCATGTCTTCCGGCTTGGGAAACCGCTGCAGGCGATCCTTCACCGGCTCTGGCAGCTTAATGAACGCGCTGAATGCATTGAGCTCGTCCCGGTTCTGGTTCCGAAGCAAAAAGAGTTGGCTGGCGTTGCCGATAAGCGCCCTGGCAACAGCCGGATCCGCCGAAACGATACCGCCGTACTGTTGCGCCACGCTGATTACCTGGCAGGAGTACTTGCGCATCGTCTGATAGAAGGCAGTAACCACCTTCCCTCCATCGGGAATCTGGAGGAACGACGACAATTCCTCGAAAATCACTTGCTTGGGGACGTCCCGGCGCATCCCCATCACCACGTTGCGGATCTGGTTCAAGACAACGAAGCCGGCCACAGCCAGGAGCTCAGGCTCCGATTCGGCGATCTCGCCCAGCTCGATATGGATAACGCGCATAGGGGTCTTTAGTGAAATCTCGGTTGAGCCAAGGTTAACATCGGAGACGCCGTCCAAGAGCCCACCGTAGTGCCCGTCCCGCAGCCACGGTTGCAGCAGAGTCGCTAACGAGGCGTAGATATCCTGATGTTTGCCACGCTGATTAGCTTGCGCATTCAGGGCGTCCTGGAGCGTTGAAAGAGTAGGGAACTGGCTAGGTGCCCACTTACTAACAGCTAGATTCCGCGGCAAGTGCTCCGTATCTGGATCCGCGTCGAGCGCCAGTGCGGCATCCGCATCAAACCCTAAGCCTTCCGCTCTTAGCGCCTCACAACATACGTCAAAGTGAGCCTCCGGGTTATCATTGCGCCAACGTCGGTACGCGCTCAAGTAAAGTTCGTTGATCGTCTCCGCAAGTAACGCATGACGCAAGCGATCATTATCCTCATCTTTGCTCCGGCCGACCAAGAGATGGCACAATGCAGTCGCCGCGGAAAGATGCTGCGGCGAAAGCGGCTGACCGCCCGTGTCTAAAATGTTAAAGCACTGATCACCTTTAGAAGAGATCGTCAACGACCTGCTCTGTGGATCCAAACTCCGGCACGTTAGTTCGTATGAGCCGCCGTTATCGATCACAACGACATATCGAAATGGCAGCGCCTGAAGCAGGAGCGCCTGCATCAGCGCCGACTTGCGAGCACCGGTAGTCCCGGCGACAAACGCGTGGAGAGGCTCAGCGCCACCAAAGAATCGACCTCCCAAAAGCCCATTGACATCATTGTCGAAGATCCAGTCCGCTTTCTCGAGCTCCGCCCGCGGCGTCGATCCGGCTGGCAGAAGGTTCGCCAGGTTGATGTCGTCGAGCTTGTGGCGAAAATCCTTGTATCGGACCCAAGGGCCTATGCCTGGCGTCGCGCAATTGTAGAACGCCAGAACCGAAGTCGGCACCATCGGGCGATGCCATTCCGCGCCAGTCTTGGCGATCGCGGCTCGAACCGCTTCCATCTTTCGATCAAGGCCCTCGGTTGTCCGATCGCAGGCAAGAACGAGAACCTGCGCCTTGAACGGAATCGTCTGATTGCTCATCAGCCTGGCCATGCGATCGCGATGCTTTTGCAGGCCGATCTCCGACTCGAGCGATGGATTCTCAACGTCGATGTTCGACATCAGTTTCGAGAATCGCGATTCCTCGTACTGCATCTCACTCTCGATCGAAAGCGGCTCGGCATTGACGACGACTCGTAAACCGGGGATTGCCAGATTCAGAAACGGATCCATCGTGCTCTGCCTGGTGCGCCGCGGCGTCGTTTTAAACACCATGACCCCGTAGTAATAGCCATCGACGCACAGTCCGTGATCCGGGGCCTGGCGATGGCAGACTTCGGAAAATTGCGCAATGTCCTGGATTGTCCGATGCCAGTCGGGTTCCCGCTCGTCGAGCAAAGGCGACGCTGACGGGCTCCAGAAGACGACCAAGTCGCGGTAGTGCCCCATCATATCCAGCGGCTGGATCGTGCCGCCGTAGCGCCGCAGAAGCATAGCGATGTAAGCCTCACGGCTCTCAAAGGAACGCTTAACAACCTCGAAGACTTGTCGGAAACCACGAATCCGTTTGCCTGACTCGTTTTTGAGCGGCTGGAGCTTGGCCGAGAGATAGATCCTGCAATTGCTCCGAATCAGCGTCTCTGACTCCACGCGCTTGCGAAATCTCCGCACGAGATCGCGTCTGACACGCCGCGTCAGCTGTGGACATTGAGCCGTTTCGGTTTGGGCGTCGTACCGATCCAGGTCCGCCCCAAATTCTGCATTAGTGAAGAAAGTGAGCTGAATACGCTCATCTGCTCCCACTCTGGAGAGGATCATCCGCAGATCAGTCTGGAGATCCAGGTAGGCCTGCGGATCGCTGGCTGACAAATCGGGAAACTCTATCGAGCAGCCACGTGAGACTATACTTCCAAGGCCCGGATCACCCCACACTTCGAAACGATCGTACAGGTAGCCATCGGGCAACTGGATCGATTGCTCACTCATATTCGATCGGATGCACCGGCGCCAATGCCCGCAGATTGAATTGCGGCGGGCAGGGTAGGATGGCGTGACGGAATAGCCAAACGCGCAGCTTGAACCGGCCCCAGAGTAGGAGGTCCCAACTATAGGAATCCGGCTTACCGTTAACGAAGAGTGCAACCCACAGTGCGAACAAGGCCATTGGGACTGTGCTCAATACCAACGTCGGCACAAAGTCCACTCCCATGTGCGACAAGATGCCGAAAAGCATCATGAACAGGATCGCACCAACGACTGCCAACCCAGCGTAGCGCCCGCGGAAAACCAAAAAACGAGGTTTTCCCTCCCGGGCACTATCGTTGTCGTTGAATTCCAGGCTCGACATCAGTTCGGGTTTTGGATCGCGACGTTGATGTTCCCGCCAAAGGCATTGAAGAGCCAGGTCGAGATCGCGAACGCGCCGGCAGCCACGCCCGCAAGCACAAGCGCAGTCTTGAGACTCCCGATCGAACGCTCGCCGGCTGCCGCTAGCCCCGCACTGATCAGCATCGCGCCCGCGGCGATGTAGCCGACTAGTTGAATCACGCCAGCGACCGAGCCCATTCCTTGCGCTACACTGGCGGCCAATAATAACATTGTGTTGAATTGTGTATTCATAACAAAGGACAGAAATCACCCGTGAAGATTGTTAAATAGATTTTTGTTAGCACCGTTCTACCTCCTCAAGCTGCCGGTCCAGTTCCTGCGCTACCGCCCCCTCCTGGAGCCGCTCTCGCACTTGCAGCACCCGCACCGCCCTTAGAAGCTGCTCATCGGTGAGCTCGCCTCGCTCCCAGCGCCCGAAAAGCGCCAGGCGTTCGCCTCGACCGCGGTTGGAATCTGCTGATACCTTCATCGGTCCATAAACGCGAACTCGGGATGGCTGAATCGCGTTACCATGTATTCTGCACGATCCAGCTCACCTTGTTCTGTGAGGCCGGCAATCAAGCGCTGAGCAGATTGTTTCGATGTAACCGCTACGACCGTCACCGGTTCATCCAGTGTGTGCGGAAACCGTGTGATCTGATAGAGAAGGCTATCCATAAGAGCCAAGTAAATTCATGCTACTTTTATTTCACTCATGCATGGCAGAAAAGATTCAGATGCGCAACCACAAAAACCGCGACAGCAACCACAAAAAATGTAAAGTGCATTTACAGCACGACTTGTGAATAAAGAAATTTTCTGCTGTGCATCTGGCCTACACTTTTCGAAGGATGCGTCCGTACCCCTTTTCTTTGGCCCAAAATTCCAGGCGGCCTAGTTCATCAACACATGTCCATTGCGCTTCCCGGGCCTCTCAGAAGCCTTCGTTATTCCGCGGAGCCCTGCCTCCCTTGGAAGGGTCGATTAACCCGATGATTTGTCCCGCTTCGGGCGGTGCCAGCGTGCCATGGCCGCTTTCCGTGCCCGCTCTTTGGCCTCAGGAGTGCCGCGGATAGCTTGACGCGGCTGGCGAGCCATCTCCGTCTTCTGCCGCTTCTTCGATGGTTTCTTTCCGTATTCAGCCGACGGTTCCCGCACCGAGAGCCCCAGTTCACTCGACGACAGGCCCAACTTACCTGCACGCAAGGCAGCATCGATAAAGCTTTGCACCATCCTGGACGGCCCCTCTTTTTCGCTGCGTATCAATGTCACACGCGTAACCCCAAGAATCTCAGCCAGTTCCTCCTGCGTGAGCCTCAAGGTCTTACGGAGGTTCTTGAGTTCTTCACCGGTCATTTTACGCGCAAGGAGGGTCGCCAATATTCGACTCATGGATCCTGTGATCCATGATCTATTCGCGCGTGTAGCAGAGTGTTGCAGGCTTTTCAATCGCTGTTTCGTTCCGGAATTTATTTCCAGAGCAACGGTGACTACATTCTGAGTAGCATAGCCTTACCAACGCATCAATACGATTCAAGAAACTCTGAAGTCAATGCTTGCAATGTAAAAGTATGCTACTTATAAATGTTTTTCATGACTTCATTTTCACCAGAGACTTCACCACCCAAGAGCACAGCCGACCGGCTACGATCCAAGGAAGCCCACAAATCGCCCGCGTCTCGGTCGGAATGCTCTACCGTTGGATGGCCGAAGGTAGGTTCAAAACCTGGACCGTCACCAGGCAAGGCTACACACGCGCCGTCCGCTACATCGACGAAACTACTTTCGAGCAATTCCCACGTTCGCACCAACCCAGGGTCGAGGAACTTATCGGTAAATACGTATGATCGGTTCGGGTCTGGCTATGCCATGAAGCTCGGGACGATAATAAAACCGGTGCAGGAAGCGGTAGTGCCGATATGGATACTCATCAGTAAGATCACCTTCGAGGGTCCAGAGCCGCAAAACACAGTTCCACCAGGGACCGGTTACGGCGTGGAATTTTTGGACCACCTCCGGCGAGAGCCCTCAGCGGCCGTGCCTGCCCAATTCGATCGATCGGATTGTATCCAGCGGGATATCCGACATCCGAGCCGCGTCCCGTTGTGTAATACGGCGCTCTGGAGTGCTCAGGATTTCTCGACGTTCACGGAGCGGCTTACATGTAACTTAAGTCTCGAACGGCGTGCCATTTAGCCGGAAAGCCATGACCGTTCAACCTAACTGTACATTTATTTCTGGCAAGGACGTTAGTTCTTAGCTTGTAGCGGAATCCAACGATGGAATGGTCAATTGCGCGCTA
>Ga0182041_10001558_pt1 | contig 11601 bp, 12 predicted proteins | sample flu12Cox44000178_FD_125967 | JGI IMG/M metagenome (GOLD analysis project Ga0182041, IMG submission 125967) | Lab enrichment of tropical soil microbial communities from Luquillo Experimental Forest, Puerto Rico - flux8day.12C.oxic.44.000.178 | ecosystem: Environmental > Terrestrial > Soil >...
AACGCGGTGCCGGCCAAGGTTGCCGGCGTTCCCAGGCTGGCGATGGTCGTTCCGACGCCTGACGGCAAACTTAATCCGTTGGTGCTGGCGGCGGCCAAACTCGCCGGCGTGGACGAGGTCTATCGCATCGGCGGTGCGCAGGCGGTCGCTGCACTCGCTTATGGCACCGAAAGCATTACGCCTGTTGCCAAGATTGTCGGGCCCGGCAATGCCTATGTCGCGGCCGCGAAGCGGTTGGTGTTTGGCAAAGTCGGTATCGATATGATCGCGGGACCATCGGAGGTCCTGATCCTGGCCGACAGGACAGGCAATGCCGACTGGATAGCGGCGGATCTTCTGGCGCAGGCCGAACACGACGCCAGCGCACAATCGATTTTGATCACCGACGATGCGGCGCTCGCCTCGCGGGTCGAAAAGGCCGTCGAGTCGCAACTGAAAACTTTGTCGCGGGCCGATATTGCCGCCGCTTCATGGACGGACTTCGGCGCAATTATCGTTGTTCCGAAGCTTGCCGATGCGATCGGCCTGGTCGACGACCTCGCGCCTGAACATCTTGAGATTGTCGCCGCCGACGCCACGCCGCTTGTTGCCGGAATCCGCAACGCGGGCGCCATATTTATCGGCGCTTATACTCCGGAGGCCATTGGCGATTATGTGGCGGGTTCGAACCACGTTCTTCCCACTGCGCGTTCGGCTCGTTTTTCTTCCGGGCTCGGCGTTCTCGACTTCATGAAACGCACCTCTTTGCTTAGATGCGGAGCGGAACAGTTGCGCGCGCTTGGACCGGCGGCGATCGCACTTGGGGAAGCCGAAGGCTTGGGCGCGCACGCTCGTGCCGTGGCGATCCGCCTGAATCAGAAATGAGCGCCGCGCAACCAACGCCCACTGGTGCAAAGCGACGTCTGGTCGCTGTGGTCCTGGACGAAGAATCGATCGGTCGATCCAATCCGGATGTCGAGCACGAGCGTCAGGTCGCGATCTACGATCTTCTCGAGCAAAACTCGTTTGCACCGGTCGGGCACGACGACGGGCCTTACACGCTTCACTTGAGCATAAATGGCAATCGCCTGGTTTTCGACATTCGGCTCGAAAACAACGCGCCCGTGGTGGCGCATTTGTTCTCGCTGACGCCGCTGCGCCGCATCGTCAAGGACTACTACATGATCTGCGACAGTTACTATCAGGCGATTCGGACCGCCACTCCCGACAAGATCGAAGCCATCGATATGGGCCGGCGCGCGATTCATAACGACGGTTCGCGTATTCTGATGGAACGACTCAAGGGAAAGGTGATGGTCGATCTCGATACCGCGCGTCGCCTGTTCACCTTGGTCTGTGTGCTCCACTGGAAGGGCTAGCATGATGTTTTTGGGCAACGTCATGCTTGGGGGATAAGGCAGGCATGTCCGCGTCCGAGCGCTCCTCGCGCCCCCACGCGGTATTATTCGCTTGCGGCATGAATGCAGTGCGTTCGCCAATGGCCGCGAGTCTGCTTCGAGAAATGTTCGGAACGAATGTCTATGTCGGGTCGGCCGGTGTTCAGAAGGGTGAGCTTGATCCCTTCGCCGTCGCTGCCATGCAGGAGATTGGGATCGATATATCCCGCCACAAGCCGATGACCTTCGAGGAACTCGAAGACCTGGAGGGCCTCAATTTCGATCTGATCGTGACGCTATCACCGCCGGCCCATCACAAGGCTCTGGAATTGACCCGCAAAGTAGCGGCCGAGGTCGAATATTGGCCGATGGTGGATCCGACAGTTGCGGAAGGCAATCGTGAGCAACGGCTCGGCGCATATCGTGAGGTGCGAGACGAACTGATGGCCCGCATTCGCGAACGTTTCGCGCGGCCTCGCGGCGGCAACGAATGATATCGCTTTGTTCTCTCGGGTTGTTATATTCGGTCCGTTCCGCTAGTTTGCGCGCCCATCCACAACGCACTCCAACGCATCATCATTTCGCGGTCAAATGATCGGTCGCCCAAAATTCGTCCTCGCGTCCGGTTCGCCGCGACGACTTGCCTTGGTCAATCAGGCCGGCATCGAGCCCGATGCGCTGAAGCCCGCGGACCTCGATGAGACGCCACATCGCGGCGAGATACCGCGCGCTTACGCCACGCGGCTTGCCCATGCCAAGGCCACCGCGGCGCTGGGAAATGTCAATTTGGACGACGAACTGCGCGGTGCCTTTATTCTATCTGCCGATACCGTTGTCGCGGTCGGTCGGCGCATTCTTCCCAAGGCAGAATTGCTCGACGAGGCGGCGCAATGCCTGCGTCTTCTTTCGGGACGCAATCATCGCGTCTACACCGCCATCTGCCTGGTGACTCCCAAGGAAGCGTTCCGTCAGCGTCTGGTGGAAACGCGCGTGCGTTTCAAGCGGCTGTCGGAAGAGGATATCGAAGCTTATCTTGCCTCGGGCGAGTGGCGCGGCAAGGCTGGCGGCTACGCGGCGCAAGGCATCGCCGGCACTTTCATTGTGAAGATCGTCGGCTCGTATACCAATGTTGTCGGCCTGCCGCTTTATGAAGTCATCACACTGCTGGGTGGCGAGGGCTATCCGACGCGCTTCGGCTGGTTGAATGCGGTGTGATGCACCGCGCGGGATTCGCCTATGAATGAGATCGACCGCAAGACGCCGACTGTGCGTTCCTGCCCGATCTGCGACAAACCGGTCGAGCCGGCGTTCAAGCCGTTCTGTTCCAGACGCTGTGCGGATATTGATCTCAACCGCTGGCTGTCTGGGGTCTACGCCGTTCCCGTAAAGGAAGATGAAGACGAGGACGGCGAGCGGCCTGCTGACGGGGAGGCGGGCCAGAAATGAGCGCGCCGCCCGCTGACTGGCCAGATCGTCTGTTCGAGACGCTCAAGCACGGCGGCGTCAGGCAAGTGGCCTATGTCCCCGACGCCGGCCACGCGCGCTTGATCGATCGATGTCGCGCCGATAGCGAAATTCGCGACGTTGCCCTCACGACGGAAGAGGAGGGCGTCGCGATGGCGGCGGGCGCGTGGCTGGGCGGCGACCGTGCCGCGCTGTTGATGCAATCGAGCGGGGTGGGTAACTGCATCAATATGCTCTCGCTGGCGCGGACCTGTCGGTTTCCTTTGCTGATGCTGATCACGATGCGGGGCGAATGGGAGGAGTTCAATCCCTGGCAGGTGCCGATGGGATCAATCATCGATCCCGTGCTCGAATTGTGTGAAGCGGAAATCTACCGCGCATGTGAGCCTGACGAAGTGGCGAGCGTTACCCAGCGCGCCATACAGCACGTCTTCGGAGAAGAACGAATTGCCGCAGTGATCCTGTCGCAGCAACTGATCGGCAGGAAGGTGTGGACGAAATGACGCTCGAACGTCGCGCCGCAATGGCAACGCTGCTCGCCGGCAGGGGTGATGACCTCCTGGTCATTCCGGGTCTTGGGTCGACCGCCTGGGATGCGGCGGCCGCCGGCGACAACGATCAGAATTTCTATCTGTGGGGAGCCATGGGCGGCGCTGCCATGATCGGTCTGGGGCTTGCGATGGCCCAGCCCAGTCGGCGGGTTGCAGTCATAACCGGTGACGGCGAAATGCTGATGGGTCTTGGCGCGCTCGCGACCATAGGAGCGAAATGCCCGCGCAATCTCGCGATCATTGTCTTCGACAACGGCGTCTACGGCGAAACCGGCATGCAGCCGAGCCATACGCAGGCCGGGGTCGATCTCATCGGCGTGGCGGCCGCCTGCGGTATTCCATCTTACCTCGATGTAAGGAATGAGAACGAATTGGCGGACCTTACCCACCAGTTAAAAAATCTCCGTGAGACGCTTTTCGCTCGCGTTCAAATTGCAGCCGATGAGCCGCCCCGGGTGCTTCCGATGCGTGACGGCGTGGCGCTGAAGCAGCGGTTCCGCGCCTCTCTTGGCCTCAGGCAGTAAGCCTCCACGCGCCGAGGGGCGTTCTGGACAGTGTGGATTCGAGTCTTTATAACGCCCCGCGCTTTGCTGAGCGGCCCATTCGGGCCGGTTCGGCGCCCAGGTAGCTCAGTTGGTAGAGCACATGACTGAAAATCATGGTGTCGGTGGTTCGATTCCGCCCCTGGGCACCACGCTTTCAAAAACTTACAAGGGTTGCCTCGTTAGCTGGCACAGCTCTTGTGTAATTTCGGTGTAACCTTGACGCAGAGATGAGTTAAAAAGCTTTCACCTATATCCAACATTTCCATCTCGCGTGGCGATCCTGTTGCTCCCGGGTTGGTCACCAACCTCAGCCGCCCAGGTGGCAATATCACGGGCGCAAGTTTTTTCACGGCGCCGGTGGTGACCAAAACGATTGGAGCTGGCACGCGAACTAGCTCAGCCGGGGACAACGATTGGCGTATTGGTGAACACGGACAATCCAACGACCGTGACCGAAGGCAAAAACGTGCAGAAGGGTGCCGCGGCTCTAGACTTGCCAATCCAGATCGTCACTGCCAGCACCGAAGGCCAAATTGACCGCGCCTTCGCGGCCGTCGCACAGCAGAAGATGGGTGCGGTGATCGTGAGCTCCGATCCCCTGTTCTTCATCGAGCGCAACAGGCTGGTCGTCCTGCAGGCGCGTTATGGCATACCGATGATTTTTGCCGATCGCGAGCAAGCCGAGGCTGGTGGCCTGATCAGCTACGGCGCCAGCCGGCTCGACGCCTATCGCCAGGCTGGCAATTATATTGGCCGCGTTCTGAAGGGCGAAAAACCGGGCGATCTGCCGGTCGTGCTGCCGACCAAATACATCCTGCTCGTCAAAAGCAAAACCGCAAAGGCGCTTAGTATCTCTTTGCCGCCATCACTACTTGCCCGGGCGGACGAAGTGATAGAGTAAGCGGCTAATGTCCGGTTTTGGCCCTTAGCGGACATTAGCCGTTGCACCGCACGTGTCTGCTTTTGGCCCAAAGCGGACATTAGCTGTTGCATAGCACACGTCCGCTCCTTACCCAAAGCGGCAGCGGACGCTGGCCGCTAACGGAAAACCGATGTAGCTTCAACTATTCTTCCGTCCGTTATGAGGGGAGGCGCAGATGGCAACGCAAGCGAAGTGGCAGTTGTCTGGCGACTATTTCGAGAACTGCAACTGCAACGTCGTTTGTCCCTGCCTGGTATCGACAGCCGCTCCTCTTACTTCAAAGCCGACGCAAGGCGCTTGTGACGTGGCCCTGATTTTTCACATAGACAAGGGTAATTACGGCAGCGTTCGACTGGACGGCCTGAACGTCGCGATGATCGCCCACACTCCGGGGCCGATGGCAGACGGTAACTGGACGGCGGCTGCCTATATCGACGAGCGCGCGGACGACAACCAAACTGAAGCGCTGGGCGCGATCTTCACCGGCGCCGCCGGCGGCCCGATGGCGGCGTTCGCGCCATTGATCGGCAACAATCTCGGAGCGAAGAAGGCGCCGATTAAATATCAGATCGACGGTAAAAAGCGCTCGGCGGAAATTCCCAATATCTTAAAAATGGCGGTAGAGCCGCTGCCGACCATGCACGAGAGCGGAGAGATATGGGCCTCGATCGGCCATCCGGTTAACCCCGACAAGCTGGTGCTTGCCGTAGGAACTCAAGGCAGTACATTCAACGACCACGGCATGCGCTGGGACAATTCCGGTCGCAACGGTCACTACTCCCCGATCAGCTGGTCGAACTAGTCCGCGCTTCACGTTTATCGCGCGTTGTTGCGCGCGTCGCCGCAATTCGTTCTCGCTCTTCATAAAGATGGTGGCGCGACTATGCGCGCAGAATACCCGATGAGTGCGCTCGAAGCCATACTGCTGCGCGACCGCGCTATCGTAATTACCGCGCTCGCAATCATCACCGCGTTAGCATGGGCCGACCTCGTTTGGCTTTCGAATGATATGTGGATGGGCGGCATGGACATGACGGGCTTCCGCATTATTCCGGCCGGCCAAGGTTGGATGATGCCGGTAAGCGCGCCGTGGCAACCCATCGAATTTGTTGCTGTGTTCATGATGTGGGTCGTCATGATGATAGGCATGATGACGCCCTCCGTAACGCCAATGATACTCATCTATGCGCGCATTGGACGTCAGGAAGGCGGCGAAGGCCGCCCGCTTGCCGCGAGCGCCTGGTTCGTCCTCGGCTATCTGTTGTCGTGGACCACGTTCTCGCTTGCTGCGACATCCGCTCAATGGGCGCTGGAGCGCGCGGCGTTGCTAACCCCAATGATGGAGAGCGTCAGTACTATCCTTGGGGCCATCGTCCTGATTGTCGCGGGCCTGTACCAGTGGACACCGTTCAAGGACGCATGTTTGTCGTACTGCCAAACGCCGATCGGATTCATTGTTCGTTTTGGGTTTCGCCGCGAGGCGACTGGCGCCTTGGCGCTTGGCTTTCGCCATGGTCTTTATTGCATCGGCTGCTGTTGGGCTTTGATGGCGCTTTTGTTTGTCGCTGGCGTCATGAATCTCTTTTGGATTGCTGCCCTTGCGGCATTGGTGTTGGTCGAAAAACTAATGCCTGGCCGGCTTGTCCCGCGAATTGCAGGGATTGCCTTTGTAGCGAGCGGGGCTTGGTTGCTAACCCAGGTTGCTTGATTCAATGTCCGCTATTGGCCCAAAGCGGACATCGGCGATGTGCACTGCACATGTCTGCTTTCGGGGGTAAAGCAGACATGGCCTTTTGCACTGCAAGGTTCCAAAGGAATGTCCGCTATTGGCCAGACATGGGTTAATGCACCGCACATGTTCGCTAGTGACGCAAGCGGACGGACCGTTTAAATCCGTTAGAACTCATCGTGAAAACGTGCAGCGAAGATTGAAACCGGCCCTCGGTCCGCGTTGTATGCCGGGTTATCGACAAACTGGTAGTCAAACGTGAGTGCACCCGCTCTGAACATGTTGATCGAGTAATAGGCCTCTATGATTTTCTCTTCTCTGTAGTTGAGCGCTCCGTCTCCGATCAAAAGCCCGAGGCCACCGGCTGCGAGAAATTCGCGATGACTCTCGGACAATCCATTGATTGCGCCTGCGAAACCAAAAGTATCCTTCGGCCGATTCCAGGCGTTTCCTTTTATCGAGATGCCAGAGGACACGCTGCGATCGATGTCGGTGAACGAAAGAATTTCATTTTGGCCATCATTCCAACTCGCTCGCGCAAACAGGCCGATATCCTTAGTCAAGGCCTGTTCGACATTCAAATAAGCCCCGCTTTTCAAGTGCTGGCTACGGATGCTGGTCATTACATTGTTAATGTTGGCGGAGGGATCAAGGGATTCGAGTGCCAAGGCTTGCTGGTAGTTGCCCATGTTTCCTCGGTTTACGAATGCGCCCAGACGAATTCTCCCTGGCTCGTCGAACAGTTTGTGCCGGCCTTCGAACTCGACAAGTGCGCCGCCGGTCTTGAAAACAAGAGCGTCACTATCTGGGGCGGAAGGCACCTGAAAAAGGCCCGCCCGTACAGCCCAATTCTTTCGATTGAGTTCGGCGACCGCGCCAAGAGTGAAGCCAGGCAGATCCGCCGGATAATCGTATGCTGCCGATGACCACACTGCCCAGTTCATGAAATCGACACGGGGGTCGTGGGCGTAAGTGTTGTTATCGAAAATATCACCAACGGCAAATCGGCCGATTGTCAGAGTGACGCGGTCCACGTCTCGCTTGCCCGCGATTTGATTAGGAGCATCGTCAACCGTTTGCTGCTCACCGCCAAGCCCGAATGTCTGCCGGAAGAAATAACGCTGCGCGCGAATCTTTGGAAACTCAGAGCCGGCCTTTTCCGCTTCTCCATTGGCGAACCCACCAAGACCTAAAGTGTTGGCCAACCCAAAGCCCTGCGCGAGCTCCGGATCGAAATAGAATTCACCGCCTTGCCACAAATGCCACCCTATGAAAGCCGTCGCAGTCCAGGTTTCCCGCCCTTCGCCGCTGCCAGGAAGACTGTTTTGACCTTGGTATGGGGAGCGGATGGGACCGTAGCCTTGCCAAATGAATGTCGTTTGGCTGTGAAAATTCCAATCGTCCGCAAACGAAACAGAATTTGGGCTGAGCCCGGACGATGGATCGGAGAGCCTATAGTTGAGGCCAAACTTAATGACCTGAACCTTGGGATCAACGTGAAGCGTTGACGCAATCGAATCGCTAAAGCCGTACGTCTTTTGCTCAAGGTCAATGTAATTGTACTCGACCTTCGCGGTCCAAGGATTAGTCAGTGCGTATTCGAGACCGAACCCCGCGGTCCATCCGACATGCATGTCAGTTTTTGAGGCGATGATATTGCCGCCGGTGTCATTGACGTTGACCCTGCCCTGGCCCAAGGCAACGCCACCGGTCAAATAGGGGAGGACATTCTCCAGCGCGTAACCAACGCGGAAGCGCGCTGTCCCAAAGTAGTCTATCGTCGTGTTGAAAGGGCCGGTTCCGGTTGCGGGTCGGTCAATTGGACTTGGGAAAGACAGATCAGCCTCGGCTCCGAGAACCAATTTGTCTGGGAGTTGGACGTTGTATCCGGCTTGAAAACCACCCACCAAGCCGGTCAGCGTCGGCGGCAACAAAACGGCTTCGTCAAGTATTGGGCTAGTACCAGGACCGAAACTACCAAAACCGTAGCCAAAATGACCACCGACGTATGCCCCTGTCCAGTTAGATGACGCGATGGGCGGCTCACTCGTCTTTAGATCAGCAGACTTCGCTGGACCACACGGGGCGATTAACAAGACAATGAAGCACGCGAGCGCGATTGCTTTGGCAATGGTTCGCTTGACGGGTATGGCGCAAAAGCGCCCTTTCGTCGGATGTCTTTCGGACATCGCTCGTCTCCGCTTCCGCACCCTGCGAGCGGATCGATGAGCGTCAAGATAAGCTATCGGCTACATTTGATAGCTTATCTTCACGCGACCAATCTTGCCGCAATGCGTCGATACGTGTCTGGTGTCAATCGTTCATGCGGCGTCTTTGCTCTCAGTTATTGAAGGGCGCATCAGCCCACGACGGTGCGCTCGACCATCAGACCGCTTCTGTGGTTGAAAACGACATAATTGATCGTCGCAAGCCAAAGGCTCTAACGCCCATGAGCACTCAAGCCGACGCGTATTGGGGCAAACATGCCACCGAGCAATTACCCTCTGTGAGCGGCGTTTAACGCTAAAGGTGCGTGTTGTAGCAACGCGAGTTAGCGGCCGATTATTTCGGCTGCCTCGGCTAACATAATTCGTGCAAACGACGGAATGAGTTGTGCGTGCAAGCCTCATGGCCCACCTCCGTGCCGGTCCCGATGACCCCGGAGGCGAGCAGGCGGCAGGCCCTTTAGGGCCTGCCCTCTTTCACCCAACGGGACTTGCCGAGACCGAACCTTTTGGATCGGTTGATCGCCCGGTAGGCCGGCATTCCGGCCACCGCGGCGCGACTAGGGTAGCTGTCCATCTTTTCCTAACTTGATCTGTTCGAAGTTTCGAACGTTCTCGCGATACGCCTGTCTATCGCGAACTGTCAACCAAAAATGTTTGGAGCACCGCTTTATTTGTCGTGAGAGACGATCATCCCTCTCTTTAGCGAAAACGATCCATGTCGCGGGTCGCGAACAACATCAGGGTCAGACACACGACTAGCATGATTAGCGGTACAAACGGCCCGAGGTGCTCCCACATGATTTATAGTTTTGCTGTCAACGCGACGATGCCAACAATCACAATGCTCCGAGAGCAATATCCAATTTTCAGACGACAGCCCCAATAGGGTGAAGTCTTCCGATGTGTAAGACATTGCAGACCTGTACACGTTCTGCGAAATAAAAATCTCGTATTTCTCCTCTCAATTTCGATAAGCATCTTGTCACGAGCCGCATGACGCGAATGGCGACCACACTAGCAGCTCTAAATCCGCGTCTGCGACCAAGACCCAGCCGACCGCTCTTGGCCCAAAGCGGACATCGGTGGTTGCGATGCACATGTCCGCTTTTGGGGGTAAAGCGGACATGCTCTTTTGCACCGCGCATGTCTGCTTTTGACCCAAAGCGGACATCGTCGCCTCGATAGACACATCCCCTACCGGGCCCATACACTTGGCACGCTAAATCGGGGTGCTTTTTATGGCTGGTGAGCGGGTCGAAAGACGCCTTGCGGCCATCCTGGCCGGCGACGTGGCCGGTTACAGCCGAATGATGGGAGCCGATGAAGAAGGCACCCTGTTGCGGTTCAATACGCATCGACGTGAATTTCTAGAACCCAAAATCGCCGAGCACCGCGGCCGCATCGTTAAGCGAACGGGCGATGGTGTCTTGATCGAGTTCGCGAGTGCCGTGGACGCAACGCGCTGCGCTGTTGAGATCCAGCGTGGCATGGCGGAACGCAACGCATCTGTGCCGGAGGACAAACGCATCGAACTCCGCATTGGCATCCATATCGGTGACGTAATCATCGAAGAGGGCGACATATTCGGGGATGGTGTGAATATTGCCGCGCGGCTCGAAAGTAGCGCCCAACCCGGCGGCATCTGCATCTCTGATGACGCTTACCGGCAGATCCGTGGCAAACTAGACGCAAACTTCGAGGACACCGGTGAACACGATCTTAAGAACATCCCGCGTCCGGTTCGTATTTATCAGTTCCAACCGTCTGGTCGCGAAGTGAAAGCGCCTTCTCTCGCGCTGCCCAGTAAACCATCAATCGCTGTTCTACCTTTTCAGAATTTGAGCGGTGATCCGGAGCAAGATTATTTCACCGACGGTATGGTCGACGACATCATCACTGGCTTATCGCGGATCAAGTGGCTGTTCGTCATCGCTCGCAACACGACCTTCACTTACAAGGGTCGGACCGTTGACGTAAAGCAGGTCGGCCGTGAGCTTGGCGTGCGCTACGTCCTCGAAGGTAGCGTGCGCAAGGCGGCAGATCGCGTGCGTGTCGTCGGGCAGCTCATCGACGCCGAAAGCGGCGCACACGTCTGGGCAGAGCGTTATGATCGCAAAGCGGACGATATTTTTGCTTTGCAGGACGACGTCACACTATCGGTTGTCGGAGCGATAGAGCCAAGCCTGCGGCACGCGGAGATCGAGCGCGTAAAACGCAAACGGTCGGATAGCCTCGACGCCTATGACCTAGTGTTGCAGGCACAGCCAGACGTCTATTCGCGAATTCCGGAACGGAGCGCAAAGGCGCTTTTACTTCTCGAACGCGCACTCGCGCTCGATCCGACATATGGGTTGGCGCACGCCTACGCCGCGGAATGCCATCACAGCATTTTTTTGCGCGGCGGACTGCAAGAAGAGCATCGTACCGCGTCGATCCAACATGCCGAGTCTGCCATAGCATACGGTCACGACGATGCGTCTGCGCTCGCTTTCGCCGGTTTTGTAATTGGCATGGACAAGCATGATCGAGCAGCCGCCTTCACCGCATTCGAGGCGGCGCTGTCGGTCAGTCCGTCTTCCGCACTAACCTACATACTTGGCAGCCTCATCCTTGCATTCGCGGGCGAGGCTGAGCGGGCGATAGAATGGGCCGACCGTAGCCTGCGTCTCAGTCCGTTTGATCCCTACCGGGGTTCGGCTTTCTGTGCAGTGTCTTTTGCCCACTTCCAGCGGGGCCGATACGGGGATGCGGCGGATGCCGCCCGCAAAGCCATTCAAGCGCTTCCG
>Ga0182041_10001563_pt1 | contig 11583 bp, 7 predicted proteins | sample flu12Cox44000178_FD_125967 | JGI IMG/M metagenome (GOLD analysis project Ga0182041, IMG submission 125967) | Lab enrichment of tropical soil microbial communities from Luquillo Experimental Forest, Puerto Rico - flux8day.12C.oxic.44.000.178 | ecosystem: Environmental > Terrestrial > Soil >...
ACGCCGACCATTTTTTCGAGGATAGCGCGATGCCCGAACGCCGCGGTATTCGAATCGATGAAGAAGAAAAAAAGGTCGCTCGCCCCGGAACCTGTGCCGAACGAGAACAGCGTGTAACCCCGCGTCTTGAACGTCGGCAGCTTCTGTTGCTTGAAATATGCTTCCGTCGAATTCGGATTGTAGGTGCCCAGCGCAACTCCGACGATTTCTTCACCGCTCGGAACCGCTGACGAACCCGACCCCTCGCTCTTGGCGTTCAGCCCTTCTGCCACGAGCCCCCAGGCCAGTTCGTCGACCTGCGAATTCGGATCCACGCCCGCCGACGCCAGGAATTTCTCAAATTGCCGGAACCTCTCCGGAATCATCTGCTGCTGCAATTGCGGGAACCATTTTTCAGACCGCGCCTTCTTTAGGTCACAGTACGCAAATTCGCCGATATTCTTTGGGAACAGCGCAATGGTGTCTGTACCGAGGCGGCCTGCCCGCGCCGGTTTGGGCGCCGCCATGAGGATGGCCGTCGCAATTGCCGTGGCGCCGGCCTTGCCGATCGCCCTGATCGCTCTCATGAAATGCTCCTTTCGGAATGGGCCGAGGGACCCTCTATTTTACGCGCTTCCGGCTCGAGGTGCATTGCCCAATCGCGGCTCGAGCGCCGCGATCTTCGCACGCGTAGCTAGAACGTAAGCCGTATCCTTTAAACTAGCCAGGTTGATCTCCACGTTGGCGAGGGCTCCGCGGGCTGCTGCCTCGGCCAGCAGACGTGCTACCTGCAAGTCTGAACGCATGGATGCCGCGACGATACCCTCCAGTTGTCCCAGGCGTTCGAAAAGGGCAACCGTCCGCTCGGCCACCTGCAGGGGAACTTCAGCGGCCCCTTTGGTCGTCCTCTCGACAGCCTCGGTGCGCTCGCGCGTTTCCTTCTCGTTCCCTTGAGGCAGTTTGAAGGCCGCGATCACCGCGTCGTACGATTCGGCGTCGCGGTCAATCGCCTCGGCAAGCTCGCCCGCGGTTTTCCGTAGGTCGTCGAGCGCTCGGGAAAGTTGTTCGACGTGCGCGGCTTGCGATTTCTTTTTCCGCGAAAGCCCGGTAACCATCTGCCCCAGCGAAGCCGCCAGGGCCGCGGTGAACGCCGAAGCGCTGCCGCCGCCCGGCGTTGCCGCCGGTGTTGCCACCGCTTCGAGGAACGGCCGCGCCAATCCTGCAAGCTTTCCGTCCTTGGCCGTTGCGGGCGGCGCGCCGCCAAGCGCGTCGGCCAGCCGGTTCTCAAACACCTGCGCGCGGGAAAAATTCTCAAGCTGGAGGAAAAAGTCTGCCGCCATTTCCAGCGCCTTTTTGGGCACCAGTCCCACGATCTCGCTGCCCACGGGTATTGCGCCGTAGCGCTCCGCTTCGCGCTTCACCATTTCGTACACGCGATGCATGGGTGTCTGCTCGAAATCCGTCAGATTGATGGAGACCTGCGCCAAGTTGCGCGCTTTCAATTCCACGCCCATCGATTTCACGTAGCGCAATCCGCCCGACGAAAACCGAATGGCCTTGGCAATCTTCTGCGCGACCGCCACGTCAGGCGTGTTCAGGTTCACGTTGTAGGCAATCAAGAACTTGCGCGCGCCCACGATGGTTACCCCGGCGGTGGGGTGCACTTTCGGCTCACCAACGTCCGGCTGCCGGTCGTGATTCTTCTTCATTTCCTCGCGCAGCCCTTCGAATTGTCCTCGCCGCACGTTTTCCAGGTTCACGCGGTCGGGCCGGGTGGCCGCCGCTTCGTAAAAGAACACGGGAATGCGATAGCGGTTCCAGATCTCTGCGCCCACGCGCCGAGCCAGCGCCACACAATCTTCAATCGTCACCTGATCGAGCGGAATAAAGGGTACCACGTCGGTTGCTCCCACGCGCGGGTGGGCGCCTGCGTGCTTTGTCAAGTCGATCAATTCCATTGCTTTGCCGACGCCCAGCAGCGCCGCTTCAGCGACCGCCTCCGGCTCTCCCGCCAGGGTGATCACGGAGCGGTGATGGTCCGCGTCCATCTCGCGGTCCAGTACATACACGCCCGGCACGCTGCTCATGGCCCCGACGATAGCCTGGACTTTTGCCGGATCCCGACCCTCGGAAAAATTCGGCACGCACTCAATCAGTCGTTTCATCGTTTTGGTTTCTTGTTTTTCGTTTTCTTGTCGTCGGGATTCACCCAGTTGTTCGGCAGCTTCGGTGCGCGGCCTGGCAGCGTCGGTCGCTCATAAACGAAGGGCCGCTTTTTCTCCGTGGAATTTGCCTCCGAAGTCGGATTAAGCTCCGCCGGAATGGCGGAAGGTCGAACTCCAGGTGCTTGAGAAGGTGCCGCCGGTGTCGGCCGCTGCTTTGGCAATTTAGGCCAAGCCGGGCGTGAACCCTGTCTGAGCGGCCACTGCGGCCCAATCATCGGTTTCATCCCCGGTGGCAGAGGCAAAGGCAGCTCTTGTGGCGTTTGCGCGGATGCCGGAGCTTGCGGCGGGACGGTCTTCTCATTTTCCGATTTCTCCGCAAGATAGCCTCTCGACTGGTGCGCAAACCAAATCAATGCCGTTATCCAGGCCGCTACGATCAGCGCGTTATAGGCGCTGAACCCCCCGGCCTTCCCCAGGATGGCCGCGCTCAGGAAAACCAGCGCCAAAAGGAGATAAAAATATTCTTCGAAGAGGCTTTTGGTCCTCCTTTGCCCGATTTTCGGAAGTTTCAGTCTCCGGACGGGCTTGCCTGTATAGCTAGTTCCCGGACTCTTTTGCGGCATGGATCACGCGACCGCGCTTGATGGTCATCCAGCAGTGGTTCACTCCAAAATAATAAGGAATTTCGCGGTAGTCGGCCACCTCGAATACGGCAATGTCCGCTTGTTTGCCAACCTCGAGCGAGCCAACCTGCTTGTCGCGCCTGAGCGCGAAGGCGCCATTGATGGTCGCGGCGCCGATGGCCTCCGCAGGCGTCATTCGCAACTGCGTGCACGCCAGCGACAAAATCATGGCCATGCTCAGTGTCGGGCTGGTCCCCGGGTTGTAGTCGGTGGCCAGCGCGACAATCGCACCCGCGTCAATCAGCGCTCGCGCCGGTGCGTACTTCTTCCATCCCAGATGGAAATCGCATCCCGGCAGCAGCGTGGCCACGGTCTCCGATTTTCCGAGCGCGCGAATATCGCTCTTGTTCACATGCTCGAGATGATCGCAGCTCGCCGCGCGCAAAAGAATGGCCAATCGCGTTGCGCCGCTTCGCGAAAGCTGCTCGGCATGCATTCGCGGAGCCAGCCCCCATTGCCGCCCCGCCTGCAGCACGCGCTTGGATTCCGCCGCACTGAACGCGCCGCGGTCGCAAAAGACATCGCAAAATTCGGCCAGGTGGTGCTCGGCGATGGTTGGCAGGAGATTTTCCTCCAGCAATTGGATGTAGCGCTTGGCTCCGTCCGCCTTCTTGCGAAACTCTTCCGGTACTACGTGTGCGCCGAGGAATGTCGAAACGATGTCCAGCGGCTGCTCCGTTGCCAGTTCCTTGTGCTGCTTCAGGATCTTTAGTTCGCTCGCAACATCCAGCCCGTAGCCGCTCTTGGCCTCGATCGTCGTCGTGCCGTGCGCGGCAAATTGCTGCAAAGCCGCGAGCGCCCGCTTCTTTAGCTCATCCGCGGTAGCCGCGCGCAGCCTCTTCACCGAATTGAGAATCCCGCCGCCCTTGCGCGCAATCTCCTCGTAGCTCGCTCCCTGGATCTTCAGTTCGTATTCTTCGGCGCGGCTCGCCGCATGAACCAGGTGTGTGTGTGAATCCACGAATCCCGGCAGCGCCACGCGCCCGCCCAAATCCAATTTGTCCACCGCTCGCGCACCGGGCAGGGCTTCGACCTGCCCGCGCGTCCCCGAGGCCGCGATCAGGCCATCGCGCACAAGCAGCGCGCCATCTTCGATCAACTCCAAGTTCGAAAGGGAACTGCCGCGCCGCGGACCGCGTCCGCCAAGCGTCAGCAACTGCGATGCACCGGTGATGAGCAGGGAATCGCCCAAGGCCCTGGTATTATGCCGGATTGCTCTTTCCTGAGAACAGACGAAAACGTTTACTTTAATGCGCGAGACGCCTCGACAGCTATCCCCAGCACAGGAGCCAGGCAGGCCGCGTAGAGCATAACCGAATTGGTTGCCAGCTAAACCAACTGAATCTGGTTGGCCTCCGCCCGGTCATAGCATCGGTACTTTCACGCCGGTCTTCTTCGCGAAAGCAATCGCTTCCGGATACCCGGCATCCACGTGCCGCGCCACGCCCATTCCCGGATCGTTCGTCAGCACGCGCTCGATGCGCTTCGCCATTTCCTTCGTTCCGTCCGCCACAGTCACTTGCCCGGCGTGCTCGGAGTAACCAATCCCCACGCCGCCGCCGTTGTGAATCGACACCCACGACGCCCCGCTCGCTGTATTGATCAGTGCATTCAGCAGAGGCCAGTCCGCGACCGCGTCCGACCCGTCGCGCATCGCTTCCGTCTCGCGGTACGGCGACGCCACCGAGCCGCAGTCCAGGTGATCGCGCCCCATCACGACGGGAGCCTTGATCTCTCCCCGCGCCACCAGGTCGTTTAACGCCAATCCAAATTTGTCGCGCTCGCCGTATCCCAGCCAGCAAATTCGCGACGGCAAGCCCTGAAACTTCACCCGCTTTTGCGCCAACTTGATCCAGCGGACGAGTTGCTGGTTATGCGGAAACATCTCGAGCACCAGCTGGTCGGTGCGCGCAATGTCCGACGCTTCTCCGGAAAGCGCCGCCCAACGGAACGGCCCCCTGCCCTCGCAAAACAGCGGCCGAATGTACGCGGGCACAAATCCTGGGAAGTCGTAGGCATTCCTCACGCCCTGGTCGAACGCGAACGTGCGAATGTTGTTGCCGTAGTCGAAAGTCACCGCGCCGAGCTTCTGCAAGTCCAGCATGCCCTGGACGTGCACGGCAATCGCCGCAAGCGCGCGCTTCTGGTATTCCTCGGGGTACTGCCGGCGCAGCTCCAGCGCCGCGTCGAGCGGCATGCCATTCGGCACGTACCCCCCGAGCGGATCGTGTGCGCTCGTCTGGTCGGTCAGCAAATCCGGCACCACGCCGCGCTTTGCCAATTCCGGAATCACGTCCGCGCAATTTCCCACCAGCCCCACCGACGTCGCTTCGCCTTGGCGCACCGCGTTCTTCAAGATGCGCAGCGCCTCATCGAGCGATGTCACTAGCACATCGCAATAGCCGCTTTTCAGCCGCTTCTTGATGCGTTCGGGATCGACGTCAATCCCCAGAAACGCCGCGCCATTCATGGAAGCTGCGAGCGGCTGTGCTCCGCCCATGCCGCCCATGCCGCCGCTGACCACAAGCTTTCCCCTCAGCTCGCCGCCAAAATGTTTTTTCGCCGCTGCCGCAAACGTTTCGTAGGTCCCCTGCAAAATCCCTTGCGTCCCAATGTAAATCCAGCTTCCCGCGGTCATCTGCCCGTACATCATCAAGCCCGCGCGGTCGAGTTCATGAAACTTGTCCCAGCTGTTCCAGTGCCCCACCAGGTTGGAATTGCACAGCAGCACGCGTGGCGCGTACTCATGCGTGCGAAACATCCCCACGGGCTTTCCTGACTGAACCAGCAGCGTTTCGTCCCCCTCCAGGGCTTTCAGCGAACGCACCATCGCGTGAAAGCACTCCCAGTTTCGCGCCGCCTTGCCCGTCCCGCCGTAAACCACCAAGTCTTCCGGCTTCTCCGCCACCTCGGGATCGAGATTGTTGAGCAGCATGCGCATTGCCGCTTCCTGCTGCCAGCCTTTGCAGGAAATCTCCCTCCCTCGCGGCGCGCGATACGGCCCTTTCGACAATCCGGCTGTCGCAGTCGTTTCCGATACGGTTGCTTTCATAACCTCTCTACGCCCATACTAACGCACGGCCATGCCGATTGCACCCGCGACTCGGCTCATTTACGAAAATGCTCCGTAAGGCTCCGTACTTGAGAGCGGGATATAAGGCGCAGGCTTTCGTGCGTGATTCTGTGGTCGCAAGCCCTAGGGCCGGGCAGGCGCGATCCTGATGCCTAGGGAGATGCGGCGTGGTAAAGCCGATTGATGAAACCGGAACCGATGTTCTGGTTAAAACCACCTTGTAGGAATCCTCGCTGCTTCTAAGGCGGGGAGGAATGTCAATAACCTGCTATTTCCTCTTAGCTCGCAAGGCGCTCCCTGATTTGCCGCCGCTCGCGCTTGTTGCGGTAAAATCCTCGATATATGAAGCGCCGCACGCGCAAGCCGGATCCCTCGGCCGAGCCCTTGGAGAACCGCGAGCAGCCAGCAGAGCACGCCGCGGAGCCGCCGGTCGCCGTGCACGGTGGGGCCGAGAGCCCGGCCGTTGCTGCGGATTCTGCTGCCGCGCACTCCGAGACCGAAAGCTCCGAGATTTCCATCGAACTGCAAAGGGAAATCGAGAATTTCTCGAACTCCTTTCACGTTGAAAGGGCCTCCGGGACTCCTCGGGCTCCCCGCGAGTTTACCGCAGCAGGTGAAGCGCCTGCCCGGCGCGGCGCCCCGGTCTCGCCTCTCACACCTCGAGCTGCGGCCGACCGCCGCGCGAATCCACGCTATGCCTTCCGCGGCACCGCCGAAGTCATCGCGAGCGACTCCGCCACAAAGTGCGAAACCCGCGTGCGCGACTTGAGCCAGCAGGGCTGCTATCTTGACACCGACAACCCGCTACCTTTGGGAAGCGCCGCCCAGGTGCGCATGACCAAAGGCGCCCAAGCGCTCGAAGTCCAAGGTAGAGTCGTCTACAACCAGCCGGGCAAGGGCATGGGCCTGATGTTTACCGCGGTCAAGCCGGAACACGGCGGAACGCTCGATGCGTGGATCAACGAGTCCCGCGAAACGTCCTGGCTTGCCAACAATCGCCGCCGCAGCCAGCGCGTCCTCGTGAAAGTCCCGGTGCGCGTCTCCGTCCGGGCTGGCGCCACGCCGCTCACCGAAGAAGAGACGCACACGCTGTCGGTCAGCGCTCATGGCGCGCTGCTTGCTGTTTCCGCGCCGCTTTACCGCGGCCAGCGGCTCACGCTGACGAATCCGCAGACCAAAGATTCGCTCGAGTGCGTGGTCGCCCACATTGACCGGTTTCCGAATGAGCCGGTGAAGGTAGGGGTCGAGTTTCTGCTCCCCAATCCCGCTTTCTGGCACGTGGCGTTTCCTCCCAAAGACTGGTCCCCACGCCACCCTGACGCCAAGCGACGAGTCCACGAGGGATCGTCGTCCTGACCGAGAACGCAGCGGATTTCCTGCTTATCTCTCCTCATTCGTCGGGGTAGGCTACATGGCCACATCTCGCTTGCTCTGAGCGCAGTCGACTAGAAGGCAGTGACAAGCGTCCGCGCGGAAGCCGTCAGCGCTGTGAACCTAACGAGCGTCGTCGCGATCCCAATCTCTGCCGTCGCGATGGGCATCGGCCGTGTCAAGATTCCAACGCCGCTCGCTGAGGTTTTCTACCGGCGAGTCTACGTCAGAAAATCAAGCCGAGTGATTCTCACCCGCAAAGGACCGATGAATGCCTTCGTGCTCCTTTGCATCACGGCAGTACCGTACAAACACGTCTTGACGAAGCCGGTGTCTCATTGCGCCTCTATTTTCATTAAGATAGAGTTTCGGCTGGACCATGACCTACGGCACGCTTCCCTGGCGCTTTCTGAAAGCGGTTGACCATCTGGCGAATCCGCGCGCACAAATGGTGCGGCGCGACGGCAAGTGGGAAGCCGTGTCGTCCGAGGAGTTTCTCGGCCGCGTTGCCGGATTGTCTTCCGCCTTCGTGGAATTGGGCGTGAAGCCAGGCGACCGCGTCGGGCTCTTTTCTACGAACCGCCCGGAATGGCATACCGCTGACTTTGCCATCAACGGCGCAGGGGCCGTCACCGTTCCGATTTACTTCAACGAGTCGCCCGACCGCATGACATACATCCTGAAGCATTGCGGCGCCAAGGTGATTTTCGTAGCGGGCAAACCGCAGGTCGAGAAGCTGTTTTTTGTGCGCGGCAATCTGCCCGAGCTTGAAAACATCATTGTGGCCGACGCGGGCGGGTACGGCCCGAGCGAATGGCTCCGGTACGAAACGCTCGTCGAGAGCGCCGGCAAGAAAGACGTTGCCTCCTACCGCGAACGCGCGTCGCAAGTGCTGCCCGGCCAGCTTGCTTCCATCATCTACACTTCCGGCACGACGGGCGAGCCCAAAGGCGTGATGCTCACGCACTCGAACTTTTGCTCGAACGTAACCGATGTGGGCCAGGATTTTCATCTCAACCCGGCGGAGGACGTGGCGCTTTCCTTTCTGCCGCTTTCGCACGTCTACGAACGTACCGTCGCGTATATCTATCTTTTTCAGGGCTGCCCGCTCGCCTACGTGGAGTCCATCGACGCGGTTCCCCAGGCGCTTCTCGAGGTCCGTCCCACCGTCCTCGCCGCGGTTCCGCGGTTCTTTGAGAAGATCTATGCTCGCCTGGTCGAGCAGGGCTCGAAAACGGCGGGTGTGAAGCGAATGATTTTTGACTGGGCGATGAAGATTGCCAACCAGTCCGTCCATTGGCGCGCCAGCGGCAGGCATGCGAGCCTCGCCGTGAAGCTCGCATGGCTGCTGGCGAATCAGCTTGTCTACAAGAAGGTTCGCACCGGGCTCGGCGGGCGCCTGCGCCTTGTGAGTTCGGGCGGAGCACCGCTTGCCAAAGAGCTGGCAGACTTTTTCTGGGCGGTGGGCGTGCCCATCTATCAAGGCTACGGCTTGACGGAAACGTCGCCCATTGTTTCCACGAATTATCCGGTCAATCGCCCGGGCAGCTCGGGAAAACCCATTGCCAATGTGCACGTGCGCATCGCGGAAGACGGCGAAATCCTGGTCAAAGGCCCCTGCATCATGCAGGGTTATTACAAGAACCCGGAGGCGACGCGCGAAGCGCTGACGCCCGACGGCTGGTTCTCGACCGGCGACATCGGCCATCTCGACAAGGATGGCTATCTGTACATCACCGACCGCAAAAAAGACTTGATCAAGACCGCCGGCGGAAAATTTGTCGCGCCGCAGCCCATCGAAAACCTGCTCAAGACCAGCCCGTACATCCTCAACGCCATGGTCATCGGCGACAAACGGAGATTCATTGCCGCGCTGATCGTGCCCAATCCTGCGACCGTGGGCGCGCGGCTGGCCGACGAAGGCCTGAAGTTTTCGTCCCCTGCCGAAATGGCCGCCCATGCCCGCCCGCACGCGCTCATCGAGGCGGAAATCAAGCGGCTCACCGGGCATCTGGCGCAATATGAGACGATCAAGCGTTTCGCGCTGCTCCCCGAAGACTTTACGTTCGACGGTGGAACCCTTACCTTTACGCTGAAGCTCAAGCGGCGCGCGGTGGAAGAACGGTATCGCCAGGCGATCGAATCGCTTTACGCGGACGTCGCCGAGCCGCGCCCCATTCTCCAGGGGTAAGGCTGCACGCAGGGCCAGTCCTAAACTGTTCTCACGTACAGTTTCTTTCCCAAACCTCCCGTCGTAGGCTCAAGGCACCCAGGCATCCCTGTTTGTAAACTAGAATCAGATAAAACAACGCCCACCTCAATTCCCGGCAAATCCGGCATTCGTGAACGACTGGACTTGCCTTCTTTGCGCGCAGTGAAGGTTGTAAGCGAGAGCTGCGATAGAAAGGGATAGATCGAATCACTCGGTCCGAGAAGTAAGTTGCAACCGGTCGAAGAAGCACGAAAACCCTGGTTTGGGAGGCGACTATGAACTTGATTCGCGGATGGTTCGGGGGGAGTCAGGGCACTTGCTCGAGAAGTCGCAGCCATCGCGTCGCGTGCGTGGCTGGCGCTTGGTTGCTGTGCGTGCTGGTTCTAGCTGTTTGTCCCGCGATGGCGCAAACTCCGGTGCCGGCGGCCAAGAATCCGGGCAGCAGGGATTCCGAAGGATTTTCAACAGGGTGGACGCTCGGCGCACGGTTTGAAGGTGACTACAGCAGCGCTGCCGGCGTGTATGACCTCGCTTCGGCGGTGGGCTACAACTTTTCACGCCACCTGGCAATGGATGCAGGAGTTCCCGTCTACTTTGTCAGCACACCCGTTGCGATTAAGCGAACTAACCCGGGAGCGGTGTCCGGGGTTGGCATCGGCAATACTTTCGTGGACTTGCTGCTCAATTATCCGAGCCGGTCGTTCAATTACAATTCCGCCGTTCATGTGACGGCGCCAGTCGCAGACAGGAAAAAAGGGCTTAACACCGGCCATGCCACCTGGAATTTCACCCACCATTTCGATCGTGCTTTCGGGGCTTGGTCGCCGTTTCTGGATGCGGGAGTGGGCAACACCCTCCTGGACACGCGGTACTTCACGAGACCGTTCACGAGCTTTGGCTATAACGTCGCGTTTAGCGGAGGCCTGGAATACGATCGTGGGAAGTACAGTTTCCAGGGGGGGGCGTACGACGTGACGCCCTGGGGCAACCAGACCATGTTCAGCCGCGTTTTTCGCTGCGCCCCCACGGCCAATTGCACCAACCCTCAACGATTGAGCAACAACCGCAACGGCTTCAAGAGTGCGAGCATAACAAAAGGAGGCGCGGCCCTGGTGCGCGACAACGGCTACGAAGCGGGGATCGATTTCCGGCCTGTTCATTATCTCGACTTCGAATTCGCCTACAGCCGCAGCGTACCGCTGCATCTCAACAATTATTCGTTTGGGGTGGGGGTCAATCTGAGTTCGCTCGTGCGGCGGCGGGCACACTAGCCAAGCGCCCCGGACCGAGCGCCGTGAGAGGTTGCCCCATGCGAGAGACTCGCAAAAGGGCGCACCCACAAGGGTTCGCGGCGGCTTTGCGAGCCGGCCCTCAGAAACTGCCGCGACCCCGCTTGGACTAAAGCGGCTTGCCTTCGGGGCTGATGAGGTGGAGTTCGCCTAGATTCAATTCTTTGACGCCCGACTCGATTTTCGAGCTGTCACCCACAATCACCCAGGTCAAGTTGTCCGCATGGATCACGGTTTTTGCGGCGTCCTCGAGGTCGCTCACCTTCAACGCGCGCACTTTGCCGGCGTACGTTTCATAGTAATCGTCGGGCAAGCCAAATCGGACCAGATCGAGGATCGACTGACCCACTTCGCTTTGCGTTTCGCGCGAGCCGGGTAGGGTCAGCGTTTCGTTGGCTTGAACTTTTGCTAGCTCGTCAGGAGTGATGGGACGTGCGCCGAGGATGCCGCGGAATTCCTTGCTCATTTCCTCGAGCGACTCCCTGGTTTTGTCGGTTTGCACGGGGGCAAGCGCGATAAATGGTCGTTGTCCTCGCGCGGGCCAGAGAATGCTTCTTGCGCCGTAGGACCAGTGCTTGTCCTCGCGCAAGTTCAGGTTGAGGCGCGAGGCAAACATCCCGCCAAAGTCGTCGTTCATGGCTTCCATGGCGATTTCCTTGGGGTTGACCTGCGGTGGTGCAACGATTCCGGCGATGATGACGGATTGTAGCGCGCCAGGCTTGTCGATCAAATAAACGGTGGACTTCTGCGGGCGCGAGACGGTGCTGACGCTCTTCTTGGGTACTTGTGCGGGTTTCCAGCTGGCGAAGAG
>Ga0182041_10001570_pt1 | contig 11543 bp, 10 predicted proteins | sample flu12Cox44000178_FD_125967 | JGI IMG/M metagenome (GOLD analysis project Ga0182041, IMG submission 125967) | Lab enrichment of tropical soil microbial communities from Luquillo Experimental Forest, Puerto Rico - flux8day.12C.oxic.44.000.178 | ecosystem: Environmental > Terrestrial > Soil >...
ATCCTGTCCAACGGCACCGCCAGCGACACGACAATCGGCAATGGCGGCACATTTGTCCTGTCCGCCGGCACAGCGAACAACACGACGATCGACAGCGGCGGCGAGCAAATCATCAGTCGCGGCCTGGCGAGCGGCACCACAGTCCTCGGCGGCGGCGAGCAGATCGTTGGCGGCTTTGGGGCCTTCGACCTTATCGGCTCTGCCGGGCTGGCGGTCGGCACCACGCTCCTCAGCGGCGGCCTCCAGGTCGTGCACGGGGTGGCAAGCGGCACAACCGTGCTGGGCGGCGCGGAAATGGTCGTCTCCTCGGGCGGCGTGGCGGACAGCGCGACCATCGATGGCGGCGGGACGCTGGTCGTTCTCTCCGGCGGGATCGATGGCGGCGACCCGGCCCTCAACGAGGGCGCCTCGATCGTCACGGTTGCCAATCCTACGACCGTCAGCAGCGGCGGAACGGAAATCCTGATGGGGACGTCGACCAGCGCCACGCTCGACGGCGGCGCCGTCATGGTTGTGTCGAGCGGCGGGGTCGCGAACTTCACCACGATCAGCAGCGGCGGCGTTCTGGTGGTGTCGAGCGGCGGACAGGCGGGCAGCGATTATTTCAACTCCTATCTTTACGGCGGCGCGCAGGTCAGCAGCGGCGGCGAGCTCGTGGTCAGCAGCGGCGGGGCCGATTTGGGCGCTCAAATCGCAGGCGTCGAAATCGTGGCCAGCGGCGGAAGGGCGATCCAGGATGTAGTCGGCGCCGGCGGGTACGAACTCGTCCAGTCGGGCGGTACGGCCCAGTCCGCGGTGATCTCCGGAGGAACGCTGGAGGTCGCAAGCGGCGGTATTTTGGATGGGGTTCGTTTCGAAGGCGGCACCCTGGTACTCGACTCCTCGGCAAGCCTCCAGGGACTGCTGGTCGCCGGCTTCGGTGAGGGCAGCGCGCCGGACCAGATCGACCTAAAGGACATCGCCTTCGGGACGACGACCAAGAAAAATCCGACTCACTTCAGTTTCACCGAGGCGGCCAACGGCACGAGCGGTACGCTCACGGTCACCGACGGATTCCACACCGCAAGTCTGTTGTTGGCCCAGTATGCCGCCGCATTTACCTCCAACAACTTCGTCCTGGGGAGCGACGGACACGGCGGTACCATCGTCGACTTCACGTCGGCAACGTCCCTCGTCGGGGGCCACGGCCACGGCAATGTGGTCGCAGCGCCGGTGACCTCCTCCGGTCACTCCTGACCAGTTATTGTTGCGCCTGTTCTTGGCGGCGCGCCGGGCCGGCCGAACCTCACGCCGAATTGAGGGCGGCATTTGTGAAGCAGTTCACAGGGGAATCTGGCGATCTCCCTTAAGAATCAAGGCGAACCCGGTCGAGGGAGGGATTTCCGTGGCATCACGTGTGAACGAGAGTATTGAAAGCCGCTGGGAATTTTGCACGTCAATCGTGCGAATCTTCGTGATCGAAGTCCTGGTCCTGATCGCGCTCGCGGGCGCGATCATTGGCTATCTGAACTGGTCGTCAGAGGTGGCCTGGTCCGAATTCCTCGCCGCGAGCCAAATGGCGGCGGCCGGATCACATTCGGCGCTTCGGACCGTCAAACACAAGCTGCGCTGCGGTCGAGATGCGCGAGCGCGCGTTCCGAGCACGGCTGACTTCGCCTGATCAGAGCGAGATGATTTCGGGCGGCCTCGCCCCAACCCTCTCAGGGCGAGCCTTGCTCGTCGCGTCCCCGCAAGCGGGGCGAGCGAGCCTACTTTCGTCTAGGTGAGCGTTGAGCCTGATCTCAACAGGCCAAGGTCGATCTACTGCGAAACCGTCTGAACCACGCTGCCCAACGGTTTCGTGCTCGCGACCGGCAGCTTGATTTCCTTGATCAGCGCCTCGTCATATTCGGGCAGGGTCTGGACCGTCGTTTTCGCTTTCATTAGCACGACCTTGTAGCCGCCGGCCTTCAGGCGCCGCAGCAGGGTCGGCATCGCCTCGGCGGTGTGTTTCTGGAAGTCGTGCATCAGGATGATGCCCTTGCCCTGCTTGTCGAGCTTGGTCATCACGGTACTCACGATCTGCTCGGCGCTCTTGGCCCGGAAGTCGAACGAATCGAGGTCGCATGAAAAGATCGCGATGTTGCGCGAACCGAGATAGGCCATCGCGGCGGGGGCGTGTTGCAGTTCCGGGAAGCGAAAGAATGGCGCCGGCGCCGCACCGAGCGCCAGGCGGACCGCGCTGTAGCCTTTCTCGATCTCGTCCTTGGCGAGTTGATCGGTCATCTTTTTCGAATTGAGGTTGGCGTGCGACCAGGTATGGGCGCCGATGGTGTGACCGGCGGCGGCCACCTGTTTGAGAATCTCCGGGTGATAGGTCGCATGCTTGCCGATCGGGAAGAACACCGCCTTGGTGCATTCGTCGGCGAGCGCCTTGAGCACGGCGGGCGTGTTGCTCGGCCACGGCCCGTCATCGAACGTCAGCACGACTTCCTTGTCGGTCAGGAAATCGAGCTGCTTGAAATGCTCAAACCCGAAGCCAGGTCCGCCCGTGGTGTCGATTTCCACCACCCGCGCCAGGCCGAGTGCGTCGGGATTGGCGCATGTGGGCTTCACCTGCGGGGCGGGAGCGGCGGAGAGTTTTTCCGAGATACTGCCGGTGGTCTCGATCTCGTCGCGCTGTGCTGTGGGTTTGGCCGGGTTTGCGGCGGCAGGCGCGGCCGGAAGCGGTTTGGCCGGCGTCGCGGCGACGGTCCGCGGGGCGCTGACATTGGCGTGCGGACCGACTGTCCAGTACCACACGGCGGTGATCATAACTGTGGCCACAACACTCGCCATCATCAGGCCTAACGCGTTACGCAAGGTAATTCTTTCTCAAATACCGAGACCGAAAACGTCGTCAGGTCATTTATCGGAAATAGTCGTTAACGACCTGCCAACACGCGCCGCTGTTTTGTTGGGCTGTCCTGCCGCGTTCGGTATCTGCATCCCGATGAACGCACCTTAGCGTCGCGGCCCGATAACGCCCGTTTTGTCGGGGGTCTCTTGCCGTGAGGCGGCTTCCTGGTCTGGTGGATTTGACAATCGCTTCAGTATTGCCGCGATTCCTCGAGGCGAATGTCAAATCCAAAAGCTCGAATGTCAGAACCAAGGGGACACCAGCGGCCGGCTTATGTGCCTATCGCGGATTGACATCGTTGCCGCGGCGGAATTTGATCGCGCCAAAGGCACGATCAAAGGCCGCAATCAGATGTCCAGATTCCTTTTCGTTTTGCTGCTTGCGCTGATCGCTGCGCCGGCCTTGGCACAGCAGGGTCATGACGCCTGCGCGCGCGACGTCTCGCGGCTGTGCCGGTCGGTGATCAACCAGGGCGATCAGGTTGTTCTGGGCTGTCTCAAGCAACATCGCGCCCGGCTCAGCCGCGCCTGTGATCGGGTTTTGACCGAGAACGGTCAGTAGCGGTTTCGGCAAGCGAGGTCGCGTTGGCACGCTCCCATTCTGTAGATGCGATGGCAGGAGCTTGAATGATGGCTCCTGAATCGAGGAGTCGAGAAAGGTGAGTGCGATCCCAACCCCACTCACTCAGTACCTCGGACGTATGTTCGCCGACGCAAGGCGAACTGGAGCGGATCCTGGCAGGTGTGCGGCTCAATTTCGGCGCCGGTGCGGGATGAGCCACGCCGTTCAGGTCAACATACATGCCGCGAGCCTGGATGTGCGGGTGCTCAGCGGCTTCATCCATGGTGAGCACCGGCGCAAAGCACGCGTCAGTGCCCTCCAGCAGATCACACCATTCCCTCCGCGTTTGCCTGGCGAAAGTAGCTTGAAAAATTTTCCGCTGCTCCGGCCATAGCTTCCGATCGGTATGAGGCCGCATGTGCGGGATCCCCGAAATGCCGAGCTTGTCGAGAAGAAGATTGTAAAACTTCTCTTCCATGGCGCCGACAGCGACGTACAATCCATCGCTGGTCCTGTAAGTGCTGTAATATGGTGCCCCTCCATCCACGAAATTGTCACCTCTTTCGAGAGTCCATAGTCCGGCACGCCGCCAACTGACTACCAAGCCCATCATCGCGGTTACGCCGTCCACCATCGCGGCATCCACGACTTGCCCTTCCCCCGTTCGCTGCGCGTGCAAGAGGGCGCCGAGCATTCCCACTACGCAATGCAGCGCGCCACCGCCAAAGTCGCCCAGCAGGTTCATCGGAGGCTGCGGCGGCCCCTCAGCCGGTCCGATCCCGTGCAGCGCACCGGCCAAAGCGATGTAATTGATGTCGTGGCCGGCAGCATGAGAATAAGGCCCGGACTGTCCCCATCCGGTCAGTCGGGCATAGACGATCCTGGGGTTCACGCGGAGACAAATTTCCGGACCAAGACCGAGCCGCTCCATCACACCGGGTCGGAAACTCTCGATGGAGGCGTCTGCGCGCGCAAGCAGCCCAAGCGCGACTTCCCGCCCCTCCGATTTCTTGAGGTCGATCGCAACAGACCGGCGGCCTCGTCCGAGAATATCGAACTCGGGCGCCACTGCCACACCGAGCCCGGAAGGGGTCGGACGATCGATCCGGATAACGTCGGCTCCCATATCGGCAAGCATCATCGCGCAGTGTGGTCCGGCACCGACGCCTGCAAACTCCAACACTCTCAGCCCGCCGAGCGGTCCCATGCTTTTTTTGCTGCTAAGACTGAGGTGCCGAGCGTTCGCGCAGTTCCCGGCGGAGTATCTTTCCCGTCGGCCCCTTGGGTAACTCGTCCAGGAACTCTATCTCTGCGGGGAGCTTGTAGTCGGCAAGACTCGCAGCGCAATGAGCGAGCAATTCCTCTGAGCCTACGGTGTGGCTTCTCCTCACGATGAAGGCTTTTACGCGCTCGCCGAAGACGGGATCTGGCAAACCCACCACAGCGCACTCCGCTACTCCTGGATGCGAATATAATACTTCCTCAATTTCGACCGGATCTACGTTAGCTCCACCCCTTATGATCAGGTCCTTCTTCCTGCCAACGATGAAGAGGCGTCCCTCGGCATCGGTCAAGCCAAGATCGCCGCTTCTGATCCAGCCATCGATCATCGTTTGCGCAGTGGCTTCGGGATTCCTGTAGTAGCCGCTCATGATCATCGGACCACTCAACATCACCTCTCCAATAGTCCCAACCGGTGCGGGATGGAGCTGATCGTTGACTATCCTGAACGCGCATCCTGGTAGCGCTCGGCCGCAGGAATCTGGGTAGCCACGGTCATCTCGTCGGGGATCGTAGGATGTAACAGGCGTGCACTCGGTCATTCCCCAGAGATCGAAGATCTCGAAGCCGAGACTTTGCTTGGCCCTTCGGCAGAGCGCGTCAGGTAGACTGGCACCGCCAGAAATTGCAAGACGCATCGTTGAGAAGTCACACGCGGCGCTTTCGCAAAAATTCATGATCATGACGTACATCGTAGGCACGCCCATCGTCACCGTCACACGATGCTCCCGGATCGCATCGCAAACCAGCTTCGGATGGAATCGCTTCTGAAGAACTACTGTTGCTCCTCCTCTGATGGCGGCGAGACAGTTGATCGCCAGGGGATAAATGAATGCGAGCGAACCCATCACAAGCGAAACGTCTCGAGGGCCTATCGCCATGTGGCTCGATGTCATTTCGGCTATGTAGCCAGCAGCCCGATGACTGATCATGACGCCCTTCGGCGCGCCGGTGGTGCCTGACGTGTAGAAGATCATTCCGGTCTCATCGGGTGCCGTATCCGCGACCGTCTGATCGCAGCCGGCGTGGGTCACCGATGCCGCCCAATCCTGAGCCGCATCTCCCTTGATCAACACGGGAAACGCACCCTTGAGAGGCGAAAAATTCGCGAGCAGGTCGGAGTCGACGATCGCAAGGGCAGGTTCGCAATGAACGGCGATGTTGCACATTTCGGGCGATCGCAGACCGGGGTTCACCGGCACGGCAACGGCACCTACCTGGAGAACCGCAAATAGAGTGGTCAGCCACTCCACCGAGTTTTCCATCGTGATGATTATACGATCGCCCTTGCCCAATCCTCGCGCCCTGAGCACGGCCGCGAGCTTCCATACGTTCGTCGCCAGTTCGTCAAAGGAGCACCTCTCGCCGTCGACAAACAGCAAGGGCTTTTCTTCGTAGTGAGACCGGCTGGCTGAAAGAAGCTCACAGATGTTCATCGCGATAAACGTATACGCAGTTATCGGGTGTGCGCGGCAATTGGACAGTTTCCCTCGCTTATTGGCCGATAAGCTTGCTCCCCCGGAACCCTGCTCAATACTTTGTAGTAGTCGAAACGGTACTTTGACTCAGCCGGACTTTTGACCTGAACAAGATACATGTCGTGCAGAACGCGCCCATCCTCGCGCAACCGCACGTTCTTATTGTAAAAGTCGTTGACCGGCAGCTCCCTCATCATTTTTGAGGCGGCCCGGGCGTCATCCGTTCCTGCCGCCTGCACGGCTTTAAGATAGTGCAATATGCCACTGTACAGTCCGACCTGAAGCATGTTCGGAGGCCGGCGGTCGCCCGTCCGTTCGAGGAAACGCTTTGTCCAGGCGCGGGTTTCGTCGTTCACGTCCCAGTAGAACGATGTTGTCAGCATGAGGCCCTGCGCCGTGCTCAATCCGACCGCGTCAACATCGTTGACATACACCAGCAGACCGCCGAGACGCTGCCCGGCGCGCTGAAGACCGAATTCGGCCGCCTGCTTGATAGCCGTAATGGTATCTCCCCCCGCGGTCGCCAGACCAATGATCTTTGCTCCCGAAGCTTGGGCTTGAAGCAGAAACGAGGAGTAGTCCGTTGTTCCGAGCGGAGCACGCACTGAGCCGATGATCTTGCCGCCACCTCTCTTTACGAAGTCGGACGTGTCGCGCTCGAGTGCATAACCAAACGCGTAATCCGCCGTCAGAAAAAACCAGCTATCTCCACCCTGTTTCAGGATTTCCGTTCCCGTACTCTTGGCCAAGGAATACGTGTCGTAGCTGAATTGAACTGTGGTTGGAGAGCAAGCCTTTCCGGTGAGGTCTGAGGTCGCCGCGCTTGCGGCTATCATCACAGTATTTTTGTCCCGCAAAAGCTCATTGACGGCGAGCGCGACACCGGATCCGGTCACGTCCGCAATGGCGTCCACATGATCGATATCGATCCACTTTCGCACGATCGAGGTGGCTATGTCGGTCTTGTTCTGATGATCGGCCGTCACGATTTCGATCGGCTTGCCCAACACGCGTCCGCCGAAATCCTCGACGGCCATCTTGGCGGCTTCGACTGCCTTTCTGCCAGTTATGTCTTCGTACACGCCGGATTGATCGTTCAATACGCCAATCCTTACCACGTCGTTCGATATCTGCGCTTTGACCGGGGTCGCCATCGCGACCGCAGCAAGCAGCGCGAATGCTTCCAACCTCATATGGTTCCTCCCCGATTCGAGGGCGCGACGCCCGCTCACGCAAAGCCGCGCGGCCGCTTTGGCTGTCGCAGGCGGCCGCCCTAGCCTCGCAAAGCTCTTTTTCTTTTTTTGATCATCGAAATCCCACGATGGATCGATGTCAAGAATAAAATGCAATTGTGAATCACTATTCTATTTTGTTACATGCAGTGCCGGAGGGGCGCGCATCGATGAAAGTGATGGAAATCGCACATGATTGGGGACTCCACCGCCTGGTCCCGGGGTCGAGACCCGATCATGGCCCGCCTGGTTTCGGGCAAGTCCTCGTCCATATGCAGGCCGCCTCGATCAACTATCGGGACTATGTGATGGCCAACGGCGGGTACGGCCGGCGCGGCGGGCGCCTTCCCATGATCCCTGTCTCGGATGGTGCCGGGCAGATAGTCGCCTTGGGGCCAGGCGTCACGGGTTTCTCGGTCGGCGATCTCGTCTGTCCGAATTTCGCGCAGGATTGGATCTCTGGTTCTCTCAGAGATGAATTCTGGAGCTCAATGCTGGGAGGAATCACCGACGGAGTGCTGCAGGAGACCATGCTACTTCCAGCGAGCGGCGTAGTGAAGGTTCCTTCTCATTTGGAGCCTCTCGAAGCGGCTACGCTGCCTTGTGCGGCGTTGACGGCTTGGAACGCGATCACGTCTGCGGGCGTCAAGGCCGGCAGCACGGTTTTGACGCAAGGCACCGGCGGAGTGTCGCTATTTGCGCTTCAGTTTGCGAAGATGTTTGGCGCTGCCGTGATTGTGACCTCCTCCAACGATGCGAAGCTGGACAAAGCTCGCCGGCTCGGCGCGGATGAAATCATCAACTACACGAGGGAGCCGCGATGGGAATCGCGCGCCCTGGAGATTGCGGGCCAGGATGGCATTGACCTCGTCATCGACCTGGCGGGCTCGCTGGCCCAATCGGTGAAGGCCGTAAGAACAGCGGGTACGGTCGCGACCATCGGAGTTTTGGCGGGGCCATCAGCCACCGTGCCTCTTGGACAAATCGTTACGCGAGCCGTCCGACTGCAGGGAGTTACGGCCGGATCGCGCCAATCGTTCGAAGAGATGGTCCGGGCTATCGACCGACACCGGCTCAGACCGGTGCTCTCAGTTGCGGGCAATTCCATGAAAGATGCGCCAAGAGCGATAGCTGCGATTACCGAAGGCAAGCACTTCGGAAAACTTTGTATCCACCTAAGAAGCCCACCTCCATGAGTGCGCCTGAGATCGTCTTCGCAAAGCATTCCAGAGTAGCCCATGTCAGGTTCAATCGGCCACAGACATTTAATGCGCTAACAATTTCGATGCTGGATCGACTTACGGAAATCCTGGAAGAAGTTGAACAAGACGACGCCCTTTGCGCAGTTGTGTTGAGTGGTTCATCAAGCGCGTTTTCGTCAGGGGCCGACCTGAAGGAGTTGAGGGAGGACGCACGTGGAGTTTTTCACAGCGGTGAGGGATCCTTCCCCGCGCGCTTGAACGAGGTCCTCATAAAGCTGGAAAGATGCCCAGTGCCAGTAATAGCCAGCGTTCAAGGATGGGCGCTGGCTGGCGGTCTCGAAATCTTGCTTTGCTGCGACCTCATCATTGCGGGCCGCAATGCCAGGTTCGGAGATGCGCACGCCAAATACGGATTGCTTCCCAGCGGCGGCGCATCTGCCAGGCTTGCGACGCGCGTTGGTTTCACGCGAACCCGGGAGATGATGTTCACGGGAGATTGGTACACGGCCGAAACCATGCGGGAGGCCGGACTGGTCTCGCGCGTGGTCGAGGACCACGACGTTGAACCGGAATCAAAGCGCATAGCTGATTGTCTTGCTGATCGGAGTCCGTCTGGTCTTCGCAAGATGAAAAACCTGCTCCTTCAGGCGCCTCACAGAAGCCTTGCGGAGGCGCTTGCCGCAGAACAGAGAGCGTGGGTGGAGCATGCCAGTTCTTTGGACATGCGCGAAGGACTGTCCGCGTTTCGCGAGAAACGCAAGCCGCGTTTCGTCGGTCAATAAAGAACGCCATGCATCAGACCCAAAACTCGCGAGTGAAGCCATTCAGCATCTCGGTACCGCAAGCGGAGTTGGACGACCTGCGAGACCGCCTTGCGAGGACGAGATTGACTCCCTCACCAAGACCCGGCTGGGTGCTCGGCACAGACATTGAGTACATGAAATGTCTTCTTGCCGAATGGCGCGATCGGTACGACTGGCGCGTGGTTGAGAGCCGCCTTAATCGCCTCAAACAGTACACTAGCGAGGTCGATGGCTACCGCATCCACTTCGTGTGGGAGAAAGGAAGTAGAGCAGATGCTCTACCCTTGGTTCTGACGCACGGGTGGCCCGGATCGTTCGTCGAATTCGAACAAATCATAATGCCGTTGGCTCATCCCGAACAATTCGGCGAGGATCCCAACGACTCTTTCGACGTGATTGTGCCAAGCATACCGGGATACGGCTGGTCGCCGGCGCCAAGCTGCCCAATAACCACAAGAGATGTCAGTCGGATCTGGCACCATCTGATGACGGATGTTCTCGGATACAAGAGCTACGTAGCCCAAGGCGGCGACTGGGGCAGCTTGGTAGCGTCGTGGCTCGGGGTAGACCAGCCTCAGGTTGTTCGTGCCATCCACATCAATATGATGGGACTTCGGCCCTATACCGGCGAAGGAAGCGCGCCGCTGGCACCTGAGGAAAAGGAATGGCTTGAAATCGCGCGACGCCGGCTACGCCAGGAGAGCGGTTATCAGGTAATTCAGGGAACGAAACCACAAACGCTGTCATTCGGACTTAACGACTCTCCAATTGGCCTGGCCGCCTGGATCGTAGAGAAGTTTCACGGATGGAGCGACGGCAGCACTGGGGTGCCTCCATTTACGTCCGAGCAATTGATAACGAACGTAATGGTCTATTGGCTGACGCAATCGATCTATTCATCGATTTGGCTTTATACCGCCGCACGAATCGCCGGCGATATGGGATTGCGCAAAAATGAATTCGTCAGTGCTCCAACCGGCTTCCTTTCGTGTCCGCACGATCTCTTCCCTCCGCCTCCGGACGCTTGGGTGAAACGCACCTATAACCTCGTCCAGAGGACGAACTGGGAGCGAGGCGGTCATTTTGCGGCATATGAGCAGGGAGATAAGCTCGTTAGGGAAATTCGCTCTTTCTTCAGACAGTTCCGAACCAGATCAGCCAGTCAGGGTCAAGGCATTGGCTCGTTGCAGCCGAAGCCCAGTTGATTGACTTTGCAAGGTAGCCTGTCGAAGATGAACGTTTCGATGGTATGGAGACGATAGTGGAATCGGTTGAAGGGGTGGCTACCCGCCCGGTAAAGATTAAGGATTTCAAACGCGATCCCAAAAGGAAGGCGCGCAGAACGAGAGAGGAAAGGTCGGAGGAAATCCGGCAGAACCTCATCCAAGCGGGAGCACGCATCGTCGGCCGCTATGGATATGAGAAGGCGTCAGTCGCGCGCATTACCGCCAAGGCGAGGGTCGCTCTCGGAACGTTCTATCGACATTTTCGGTCTCGCCAGGAGTTTTTCGACCAGCTCTTGCCCGCGATGGGCGACCGCTTGATGTTATTTATTCGATCGCGGGTGGATGCTGCAGCCGTTGGTGCCGAAAGGGAGGAGCAGCGCCTCAAAGCTTACTTCGCCTTCATGGAGGAGCATCCATGGTATCATCGGTTGCTTAATGAATCAGAAGTGATGGCGCCAAAAGCTCACGCAATCTATCTCGAACAAATGGCCGCAGGACTTGTACGAAGCTTCAAGCGCAGCCAACGGCGGGGCGAACTCGCGGCCTTCGATGAATCCGAGCTCAGGACCCTCGCTTATATCGTAATGGCGTCCCGCGTATATCTGGCCACGCAATGGGGGGCTACAAAGAAAAAAACAGGACTCCCCCCGAAGATGTTCTGCAAACCTACACAAAGTTCATTCAGCGGGCACTGTTCGTGTGATTTCGTTCGATGCGCGCAGCGATGCTGGATAAGCGTTCCGCAAGCTATGGCTTCGGTGCTCGCTAAAAATCTCTTATTAGCGCAAGACGATTTTTGATTTGAATCGCTTTGTCAGCCAGCTCGGTTTACCTCTCGTTGGTGGGCATACCGGCGAGGGGCCATTGTTCTCACGACAGGGA
>Ga0182041_10001577_pt1 | contig 11527 bp, 13 predicted proteins | sample flu12Cox44000178_FD_125967 | JGI IMG/M metagenome (GOLD analysis project Ga0182041, IMG submission 125967) | Lab enrichment of tropical soil microbial communities from Luquillo Experimental Forest, Puerto Rico - flux8day.12C.oxic.44.000.178 | ecosystem: Environmental > Terrestrial > Soil >...
CGACGGCGAGCACGGGCGAACGACCGATTCTCACACGCGTCATGTACATGTGCGGCTCCTACAGGATTTTTGCGACGAATTGCTCAGGGCGCTTCCGGCCTCGCGGCCTATTCTAGGGCAATGGACTTATCACTGAGGGCCAGGGTTCACTCGCGCGTCGTCCTTGCGGCGGTCAAATACCAGGGCACGCACCAAATCCGCCCGCAATCAAAAGACTGCGCGGGGGGACTTTGCGAATTCCGCAGGAAATCGGCACTAGAGGCCGTGGCACGGAACAGCACTAACCGGAGGTTCCGCCGGGGCGAGGGTAATTCCAGCGATCCTATAGATTCAGGACAACGGACGAATCGGCGGATTCACGGTTCTCATACGAAGTTCGTCACTGCCGCCAGACCCTCACACATCCGCCGAAGGGCGTCTTGGGTCCGCTTCACGGCTGCCATTCCACGAGTGGTGATGAGGAAATACCGTTTTGCGCGGCCGCCACGTGCCGCAGTCGGCTCACCGACCCGCGACCTCACGAGGCCCTTCGCTTCCATCCGATCGAGCGTGGCGTAGATGGCGCCGATCGAGACCCCGCGTTCGGTCCGCGCTTCAATTTCTCGACGCACGGTGACGCCATAAGCGTCCTCGCCAAGCCGGATCAGAGCAAGCAAAACGATGTGCTCGAACTCGCCGAGGTGCGCCCCACGCGCCATTATCTATACAACATAGAACAAAGTGGCGCCTCGCGCAACCCTGACGTCTCAGAACGGGTCACCGGGTTTCGGCGGCACTCCGGGCTCGGTCGATAAAGTCTGCATCTTGCGGTGCCGACACATTTTTATGAACGACGTTCAGGCGGAGGCTCACAGGAGGTTCAGCATGCGAACCCTCGCCCGCCTTGCGGCCGGATTCTTCTCAGTCATCTTCTGCCTCAACGGCCTCACCATGGCTTGGTGCTGCACCGTTCATCGGATAAGCGTTGGTGGGGCGGATGGGTACTCGGAGCCGCTCTACCTGGTGCCAGCCAACGCCCAGCGCGCGGCGCTGCAGCTCGCGGTGGGCACAGCCTTGGCGTGGCTCGCGGTGCGGCAGTCTTCACAATCGGGGGCCGGGACTTCCAAAATCGGTGGATGGTTGATGATCGCGGCGCTCTTACTTGTCCTCCTCTGGCTGTGGGCATTCTTTGCCGCGCGTGGTCTCCACGTAGTCATTTGAGTGAGTTGCTGCCTGGCTGACGACTGGATCTGCGCCAGCCTACTTCGTCCGCATAAGGCGCTTCAGATCTTCGTCGAAGTGCTGGACGACCATAAGGACCGAGGCGGGCACCTCCTGCGAGTGACATCATGATCCCCGATGCGCGTGCTCATTGTAATGGCTCTCGCGCGGCGAGAGGCGCGCGTCCCTCGCGAGCGGGGCATGAATCGCGTTACGCTCCCATCATGCCCTTCACCGTGCCGCAGCCCATGCTCGCGCGCCTCGCCGACAAACTTCCTGTTGGCCCGCAGTGGTCGTATGAGGTGAAATTCGACGGCTACCGGTGCCTTGCGGCGAAGCTCGGCTCCCGTGTCATCTTGCATTCGCGCCGAGCCACGCATGGGACGAACTACCCGACGGTCACGGCCGCCGTAGCGTCGCTCAAAGCCGACCGTGTGATCCTGGACGGGGAGATCGTCGCCCTCGGCCCCGATGGCCGGCCGTCCTTTCAGGCCCTCCAGCATCGCGCTGCCGCCAGGGACCACGCGTTCGTCTACTACGTGTTCGATGTACTCCGGGTCGGCGATCGAGACATGCGTCGCGAACCGTTGCGGGTCCGCCGCCAGGTCCTGGAGCCCCTGGTACGCGGGACGCCGGTTCTGCTGTCGGAGGCACTCCCTGGCACACCGGAACAGATCGAGCGGTCAGTTCGGGGGCTGGGACTCGAAGGTGTCGTCGCGAAACGTCTCGACTCTCGCTACGAACCCGGCCAACGATCCGGCGCTTGGGTGAAGGTCAAGTTTCAGCCGAGCCAAGACTTTGTGATCGGCGGATTCCTCCCGGGCGGTGATCGCGTCGAGTCGCTGATCGTCGGGGTGTACGACGGCGGTGGGACACTGATCGCCACCGGAAATGTCCGCGCCGGCCTCACGCCGCCTTTGCGCCGCCAGCTCCGCGTGCTGCTCGAGCCGCTCAAGACATCGCGCTGTCCGTTCGCGAACTTGCCTAACGCCAGGAAGTCGCGTTGGGGTGAAGGCATCACGCCAGAGGACATGACGAAGATCACGTGGCTCAAACCGAAGATCGTCGGCGAATTCGCGTTTACGGAGTGGACCGCGGAAGGGATGCTCCGGCACGCGCGGTACGAGGATTTGCGGCCGGAGGTTGACGTGAAAGTGGTCCGGCGGGAGACTTGAGCCACTTCTGGGATGTCCCGATTCCTCGCGTCAGCGCCGCTCGCGTCTCTGGCGTTGACATTGATCGTCGGCGCGCAGAATGGTTCCCTACCTCCCGTGAATCCGCCAGGGCGATTGACGCGGAACGCTGATTGTTGCCGAGCATAGTGGCCATCACATTCGACTCGATGAGCCTAAGCTGGTCGTGACGACGATTCAGGAAGTCGTCGAGGCGACGAAGAAGTGAGGCAAGGAACGCGTTGGGCAATGATTGAGAACAGCCTGGTCGTTGACAACGTCCATTGAGCGGTCGCCGTCTTGGCAGCCACTTGTGGGCCCGTTTTAGCGGCTCTGGGCCTCGGTCGTTTCCTTAAGGGCGTCGCGGATTGTTGCGGAAATGAGGGCGACATGATCGCGAGCCAACCATCGGCCGAACCGCACGAACCCGAACAGCGCCGCCCAGAACAGCAGAACCAACAGCACCAAGGTGAAGGCGGGGTACAGCGGGAACGTGCCAGGCGTCCGCGAGGCGCCGATCAGGAACCCGGTCACGGTCACGCTGATCAGAAAGAGCGCTGCGACGCTGCAACTTAGGATCGCTTCGGCGAACCAGTGCATCGTGAAACGACCCTCCAGCACCGTTCGCCCGCGTTCCTCACGGAAGGCGCTGACGAAGACGGGCTTGAAGCTGTTACGCACGAAGGGATCGATTCTGAACAGCCGGACGTTCGAGGCGGAGACGGTCCCGATCGTCGCTGGCGACGTGGGCCAGTTCCAGACACTCCGGGTACGCCCCGTGAGGACCTGCAATCGGGACACAGCCTCCGGAGTGGAAAGGGCGCTCTCGAATCTCGCGGGGACGTCGTCGCCGAATAGCCGATCGAACATCAGTCGTGAGAAGTATAGAGTCTGTCCGTCCACGACCACTCAGTTCACAAAACCAGGAGAGCAGATGGATGCCGAGCGGATCCTCGCAACCAATCGAAACGGCTGGGATCACGCGCCCCGAGCTACCACCGGCGTACTGCACTGCCTGAATATGGACCACTCGCGCTAACCGAGGAAAACCTGCATCTGCTTGACGGCATCCAGGATGTCTGCGCATTGGAGCTGGGGTGCGGCAACGGTTACTCGCTTCGCTCTCTCGTTGGAACGCGGCCGGGTCGCCGTTGCAACGAAATCTCAAAACGTGGTGGGCCCCCCGGGGATCGAACCCGGGACACCGTGATTAAAAGTCACGTGCTCTACCACTGAGCTAGGGGCCCGAAGATGTTCTAGTGACAGGACTTAGCTTTGGCGTGGATCTCGCTCACCTCACCATTGTCCACCGAAATTGTCCATCGTCCTCTGACGCTTCCTCGCCGCGTCCTCCAAGTCACTGCTACTCACGATAGCGTACCTGCGATAGACCGCCTCGGTCTTGTGGCCGGGCCTGGTGGGCGCGCTTGTGCGCGCGGCCGATGATGAAACCTCGTTCTCGACGGCCATGCTGGCGGTGCACTGACCACGGTGTAGGCCACCCCTACACGATATTGACGGCTCGAGCCGCCAAGAGAGCGAGTACTGTGAGCGAGATGATCGACTGCACCATCATGAGCAGCTTAGCCCATGATGTCAGCGGAGGTGTCTCGGTGGGTGAAAACGCCGTGCTGGTGTTGAACGCGAGGAACAGGTAATCGAGGAAACGGGGGGACCACAGTGCTTGACCAATCGCTCGTCTCGCCTCAGGAGACATGGTCATCTGCGGAAACAAGAATGCCCCACCCTCGTGCGTCCGCCGTGAGTCTCGGTCGTGTGGCCCGCCGGCGTCCAAGCGCCAGTACCACAGCGCGAAGACAAGGACGTTCGTGAACCAGAGGGATGCCGCTGACCGCATCAATGCGACGGATGTTTGTCGGTGGGAAGGGAGGGCCTTGACGAGCAGGATAACTGAGGCGAGGAGTCCGATCGTGAGCAACGAACTGATAATGAACCCCAGGAGCCTGTCCAGATCATGGCGGCCAGTTCCGTGAGAAATCAAACTGGGGAGGACTAAGATGACGATCGTACCGGGCAACAGCCATCGAGACCCCACGATCAGGTCGGAGTGGAGGGCGGAGTAGAGACCGACGACGGCAAGCACCGCGATGAAGGATGGCCATTGCGGTTCTGCATTGCGCGCGCCGCCGGTCCAACCAGAGTTGTCGTTCACTGGGTCCCCACACTCGCTGACGGTGTCCCTACCGTTTTCGAAACGATGATCTTAGGGTCAGTGGTTCGCAAACCCAAGAACTGGTCCAGCCGATCCGAACCCGAGCAGCGAGAACGCGCGCTCCCGTTCAGTTATGAAAAGGGCGGCAAGATTGACCAGGCTGAGGAGATCTCGTGCGATTGTCGCCCCGCCGCAGATCGTCGTCGTCCGGCACTTCGACGAGGAGCTGAAGCGCCTCGTGCCGCTGAAGTGCGTTAAGCGCCGCCAACAGTCAGCCGGTCAGACATGTTCACGAGGGCTGATTCGCTTCTGCTGGCCGGCTGCGCCGCTGATGCCGGCTGAGCGCGCGATCGCCACGCCCGTAAGGGCGATCGCCGCGACGATCGCGAAGACTCGCAAGGATCGCCACACTGCCCCTCCTTTCGTCGGGTTTGGCCCGTGGAGTGCGAGTGTCGCGCCGCCCCGGGGTGAGCTTGACGTTATAATCCCTTGACCAAATCCACTATGTCCCAAGGTTCGCCGAGCTCGGCCAAAGCCTCGGATCGCGCAGTGCTCGTCGTTGAGGACGATGTGTCCGTGCGCCGCCCGCTGGTGAAGTTCCTCGAGATGCATGGCTTCACCGTCACGACCGCGGAAGCAGCCGACGAAGGGCTCGATGCGTTGAAGAAGCAGAAGTTTACGGCCGCGGTCGTCGACCTGAGGCTCAAGCGCGGATCAGGCCGCGACGTGGTCGTATCAGCGCCGGCGGACATTCCTGTCATCATCTTTTCCGGCGTGCCGTCAGAGTCGGGTGAGCTCGAGCGGTTGCGCCCGAAGACCCGACTCATCGAGAAGCCGTATTCGCTCGTCCTTCTTGTGGAAACGCTTGAGGAAATGCTGTCAGACGCTGCCGGCCTTCCGTCACAGAATCTCCATTCCGAGCGCGGATAGCGCCAGCTCGGTGCCAAGCTGCGCCGTGGCGTTCTGCACGTCGAGCGTCGGATTCACCTCCACCAGGTCCAATGCCGCCAGGAGCTTTGAGTCGGCGACGATCTCCATCACCATGTGAGCCTCACGATAGTCGAGGCCGCCCTTCACCGGCGTGCCCACGCCCGGCGCGATGAGGGGATCACAAACGTCCATATCGAACGAGACATGAATGCCTGCCGTCCCCTTGCCAGCAACAGCCACGGCCTGCTCCACGATTGACGCGATGCCCTGGCGGTCGATGTCTTTCATGGTAAAGACGTGAACCCGCGAATCCCGGACGGCGATCTTCTCGCGATCATCGAGGTTGCGAACGCCGATGATGGCGGTGTGCTCCGGCAGGACCTTCGGCGTAAAGCCGCCAATCCTGGACAGCTCAGCCGGCTCGTCGCCTAAGAGCGCCGCGAGCGGCATGCCGTGGACGTTGCCTGAGAGGGAGGTCGCGGGTGTATTCATGTCTCCGTGGGCGTCGACCCACAGCAGGCCGATGGGCAGGGTTTGGTTCCGTTTCGCCCACTCGGCCGACCCGGCCACCGACCCGGCTGCCAGGCTGTGGTCGCCGCCCAAGACGAGCGGCATAGCGCCCTCCTCGAGCGAGGCGAGCGACATCTGGTAGAGCTTCTGACAGACCTTCGCGATGTCGCCGATGTACTTCTTTCGCTCGTCGCGCTGCCTCTGTGTTTCAGGAATGGGCGCGACAAGGTCGCCCTTGTCGACGATCGTGTAGCCAAGCGCGGCGAGACGGTCGCCGAGACCTGCAATGCGAAAAGCAGACGGCCCCATGTCGACGCCGCGGCGGCCACCGCCGAGGTCCAAAGGGACACCGATAATGTGGACGGGACGCTTCACCGTGTGAGCCACGCCGCCACGGCCCCGCCCGTCGATCGTCCGTCGGCGACGCAGTCGGGAATGCCTACCACGCGAAATCCGCTGCCCGTGACGAACACGCCGGGATGCCGCGAGAGCGCGAGGTCGATCTCAGTCATTCGCGCGCCGTGACCTACTTCATGCTGCGCGTTGGCGCGCTCCCAGCGATAGACGCGCGCGAAAAGCGGGTCGTGCGCGATGCCGAGCAACGGGTGTAAGTCGGCGAGCGACCGGGTAACCAGCTCTTCATCTGTGCGCTCGAGTGCCGACGGGTCCCGGGCGCCCCCGACGAATGTTCGGACCAGCACACGCCCCTCGGGCGCCCGCCCCGGCCACTTCGACGAGAGCCAGGAACCGCCGAAAATGCCCATCCGCTCGGTGCGGGGCACGACGAAACCGGATCCATTCAGCGGATGCGAAACCGCCTCGCGGGTGAACGCGAACGCGACGGTGGCCACCGATGTGTACGGCGTCGCTCCGCACAAGCGCGACAGGTTGTTGTCCCGCTCGTGAAGAAGCGCGCCGGCCACGAACGCCGGAACCGCAAGAACGACGGCGCGCGAAGTCCATGTATCGCCGCACGCGGTCCGTACCGAAAAGGGCCCACGCCCGTCGATGCTCGTGACTCTGGTGTTTGTACGGACGGCCGAAGGGCCCAGACTTCTGACAAGTCCGCACACCAGGTCGCTCAGGCCGCCGCGCAGCGACTGAAAGGCGCCGCCAGCTTGCTTCGGTGATCGAGCTTCGAGGCTCCCGCGGTGACCATCGACGCGTCGGGTTTGCCGGAACGCGCGCAGCAAGCTGCCGTGCCGCCGCTCGGCCTCGCGGAACCGAGGGAAGAGGCTCTTGAGCGAGAGGCGATCGACATCGCCCGCGTGGATGCCGGCCAGGAGCGGGTCTGCGAGGTATTCGGTTGCTTCGCGCCCGAAACGCCGCGTGATGAACGATCCGATCGACTCGTCTTCCTCGTCCTGCCGCGGCGGAACGAGCAGCTCCGCGGCCATCCGAACCTTTCCGCGCCATGAAAACAATTGAGATCGCAGGAAGGGGCCGGCGCGTGTGGGGATGCCGAGCACCGATGCCTCGGGCAGCGGATGCAGCCGGCCGGCCCGCACGATGTACGCAACGCGGGGAGGTTTTGTGACGATGAGCTGGTCGCCGAGACCGATCTCGTGGCAGAGCGTGATAGCCGCCGGCTTCTGGATGAGCAGCGCGTCTGGACCGGCGTCGATGGTGAAGCCGTCGATCTGCTCACTGAGAATCACACCCCCCGGGCGAGGAGCCGCGTCGAGCACGACAAACGACGCGCCCCGTCGCGACAACTCGTACGCGCTGGCAAGTCCTGCGATGCCGGCGCCGACGACGACTACGTCAACGGTCATGAACAACCAACCTATCAGATAACCAGGTTCACAGGCGAGAGCGAGCGAGCTCCTCCAGCAGCGAAATGAACGTGGGGGAGGTGTTCAGCGACTCGGTGCGACGAAAGGACGTCGCGAACTCGCGCGCAGTCCGGGCTGCTTGGATGTCGATGTCGAACAGCACCTCCGTGTGGTCGCACACGAAGCCAATCGGCACCACGAGAAACTTGCGGCAGCCGTTGCCCGACTCGTCGTCGATGACCTTTTCGATCTCGGGGCCAATCCAGGGCTCGGGCGTTCGGCCCGCGCTCTGAAACGCTTGCCGATATCGCGTCACGCCGGCACGCTCCGCGACGAGGCGGGCAGTGGTGTGGACCTCGTCGGCATAGTGATCTCCCGCTTCGATGACCCGAACCGGAAGCGAATGTGCTGTAAAGATCACGAGCTCGTCCGGTCTGGGCTCGGCAGCGCGGACGCGCTCGGCAAACGCCTCGATCAGCGTCGGGTGCGCATGGAAGGACTGGACCGCCTCGAGCTCCACGCCGGCCGGCAGCGTGCTCGTGGCGGCGTCGATGTACTTTTGGACGCTCAGCGTCGAGAATTGGGGCGCCATCGGGACGCCGATGACGCGTTCCGCTCCGGCGCTTCCGAGCTCGAGGAGCGCGTCCCTGATGAACGGCTTCCAGTTTCTCATCCCAACCGCGACTGGAACGTTCGGGCCGAGCCGATTGCGAAGCGCGGCCGCTTGCGCCAGGGTAATGTCGGTCAGCGGCGAGCGGCCGCCAATGGCGAGGTAGTTGTGGCGCATTTCTTCGATGAGTTCCATGGAAGGCGGGCGTCCGCCGCGCACCAGTTGCAAGTACTCGGGCATCTGTTCGATCGAAGATGGGGTCCCATGCGCCATCAACAGAACGCCGCTTCGCTTAGGCATGCGTCTTCTGATGCACATACCGCGCGAGCGCTTGGACGTGTTCGAGCGGCGTGGTCGGCAGAATGCCATGACCGAGATTGAAGATGTGTCCGGCCCGCCCGCTCGCACGCGCCAGCACATCGTCGGTCGCGGCAAAGATGCGATCGAGCGGACCGAGAAGGAGCGTCGGATCCAAATTCCCCTGGATGCCGCGATCATGTCCGATCCGCATCCAAGCTTCGTCGAGATGGATCCGCCAGTCGGCGCCGATGACGTCGCCGCCGGCCGCGCGCAAATCTGCGAGGATCGCCGATGTGCCGACGCCGAAATGAATCGCCGGCACGCCGGTGGGGGCGACGCGCTCGAAGATGCGCCGCGTGTGCGGCAGGATGAACTCGCGGTAGTCGGTGGAGTTGAGCGCGCCCACCCACGAGTCGAAGACCTGCACGGCGTCGACGCCCGCTTCGACTTGCGCGACGAGGTAGTCGCCGACGATGTCGGCGATGAGATCGCAGAAGCGGTGCCAGGCCGCCGCAGCGCCGTACATCAGTGCTTTGGTGTGAGCGAACGCGCTCGAGTGCCCGCCTTCGACGGCATACGACGCGAGCGTGAATGGCGCGCCGGCAAATCCGATCAACGGGATTCTGCCGCCCAGCTCCAGCTTGATTTGCCGAATCGCCTGGAGAACGTACGCAAGCGCCTCGCGTGGCTCGAATCGCCTCACGCGACCGAGGGCCGCTTCGTCGCGAAGCGGCTCCTCAATCGCCGGACCTTCGCCTTTGACGAAGTCGAAGCGCATCCCCATCGGCTCGAGCGGTAGCAACAAATCTGAAAAGAGGATGGCGGCATCGACCTCGATGCGCCGGACGGGCTGAAGTGTCACTTCCGTCGCAAGATCGGGCGTTCGACAAATCTCTAGAAGGCTGTGGCGCTCGCGAAGTCGGCGGTATTCGGCCATGTACCGCCCGGCCTGCCGCATGAACCAGACCGGCGTGGCGTCTACAGATTCTCGCCGGCAAGCCTTGAGAAACCGACCGCCGGAGTCCCTCAGTGAAACACCCGGGGCGTCAGGAGAGTTCGCGCGAGGCCGATCAGATCCTCGAGCCAGAGCGGCTTGTACAGGAGCTCAGCGCCAAGCGCCCGCAACTGGCTGGCGATCTCGTCCTCGAGGAAATAGTCGCCGGTCACGATGGCGACTGGCGTCAAGCGTTGTGCGTCCCGTTCGCGGAGCTGGCGCAGGAATCCCAAACCGTCGACGAGCGGCATTCGAAGATCGAGGATAATCGCGTCCGGCTGACTGTCGCGAGCTTCCCGCAGTCCCGCCTCGGCGCTGTTGGCCGTGTGAACTTGATACCCTTCCAGACGAAGCCCTCGCGCAAATGTCTGCGTCACGCCTTCATCGTCATCGACGATGAGAATGCGCTGACCCGTTGCTTCGCTTATTTCATCTCCAGAGGACATAGGCCCTCTGTATATTCTAACCGACCGAGCGGCTTTCGTGACCTCTTCGCTGAGCCAAGGCTTGACAGATTCATGCTAAACTTTACGGTTTGATCGACGTGCGTATCCAACCGTTTGGAGGCTCTCGGTGAGCCCAATTCTCGTCCGGCCGGTGCGCGAGCAACTCGAGCACGACCGCGTCATTCGTCAGCTACAAGCCAAATTTCGGCGGAAATATGAGGTTGGCATCAATCCAGCGGGCGAGCTCAACGTTCCGGTTGGCACAGGATCCGCGCCCATCTATCCCGATGTCGTCCTCATGGCGATGGACCGGGGGCGAAGAGTCCAATGCGTGGTCGAGGTAGAGACCGGAGAATCGGTCAATCACTTGGAAGCTCTGGCGCAGTGGGCGCACCTTTCCCGAACGCGCGTGCCGTTTCATCTGTACGTTCCAGCCGGAATGGTCGACGTGGCTCGACGGCTGTCGGAGGACAACAATATTCACGTCGCCGAGATCTGGAGCTACCACTCGGTCGGCGACCAGATGCGGTTCACGATGGCTTTCCGCAACAAGGAGACGCCGCCGCCGGCGCCGAAGAAGCCCACCGGCCCAAAAGAGCCAAAGGCGGTCGCCGCCACGGGCGGAAATGTCAAGAAAGCGGCGGCCGGGCCGGGCAGGAAGACGGCCGTCAAGAAGCCGATCAAGAAAAAGAAGAAGAAGTAGCTGTTGGCTTTTCTGCGTTTCACTCGCGACAAGCGAGGGTACGAGCACTTCTACCTCGTCGAAGCGACCACGAATCGCCGTGGGAAGACGAAGGCGCGCGTGCTCTACTGGTTTCGAACGCCTCCCGGTGTCAAGGTGGGGCGAGAGCCCTTCGACCCGGACGTCCGTCGCGCCCTCGAACTGCAGAACCCGGGAGTCCACTTCGACTGGCGCAAGATTATCGAGACGCCTATCCCGTCGGCCGATGTCGAGCGGTGGCGCGAACGCCGCCGCCTCGAGCGAACCGAGCAAGCTCGACGCCGTGGAGTCGAGCTCGACGATGTTCAGCGCCCGCAAGAGTCCCGCGATCGTCGCGATTCCAGTCCTCTGGAACACGGCGAAGCCGACGGCGAGGTTCCGAGGCCAACAGGCGGCAGAGACGTCGCTGAACACGGGGCACCGCCCGGCGCGGACCGGTCGGAGACTGCCGAAGCTAGCCTCGGAGACGTTGAAGATGTGCTCGATGAGTTTGGGGGCGCTCGTGACATCGAACCCGGCGAGTCAGGCGATCTTGCGGTCGACGCCGCGGAGCAGCAAGCCGACGCGCTTGCGCCGACAGAAGACTCGCTCGTGTCCACGGCGGCGTCCATCGAACCGGATGAAGTGCTCTCCAACGGCCTTGCACCGGACGGCGCCAGGACGGGCGAGCCGGCGTCCGGGGCGGGTAATGCCCAG